>Ga0209382_10006017_pt1 | contig 15665 bp, 8 predicted proteins | sample SoiMetdeltSBSDD5_FD_187599 | JGI IMG/M metagenome (GOLD analysis project Ga0209382, IMG submission 187599) | Bulk soil microbial communities from a Populus tree surrounding site in Tennessee, USA - Soil MetaG P. deltoides SBSDD5 (SPAdes) (version 2) | ecosystem: Environmental > Terrestrial >...
TTACAACTGTAGCGCCTGGCATATTTACCGTTAGTGGCACTGGCTCTCCGCCAACGGCCGCTGGACAATGGCTGCGCTATAGCGGCGAGGTTCTGGTTGACTCCGGTTCCTTGGAAACCCCCATAGCATTCGGTGATCCAGGCGACAAAGTTTATTTAGTCCTTTATGGCACCGGTATTAGAAAGCGCAGCGCACTTTCTGCAGTCTCTGCGACTTTAAGCGGAAGCAGCGCAGTTGTGGAATATGCAGGGCCAGGGCAGCAAGGAGGTTATACTGGAATGGATCAGGCTAACATCCTTATCCCTCGAATTTTAGCTGGCGCTGGTCAGATTGACGCCGCAATAAATGTTGATGGTAAAGTATCTAACCCTGTCAGGATTTTAATCAAATGAATCCTTGAATTGCGCTCAGGTCTGGTTGATCAAAAAACAGGGGGTGATTGAGGCGGCGCTCAATCACTCCTGTTTTTCTTTGAAGTGAGTAGTTACTAGGTCTCATTAATTTAGGTCCGCAGCCCATCTAACTTGCGATGCTTTTAGCGTAACTCAAGTCATAGCCCAAACAACCACACAACAAACTCTAGGGCAGACCGTTTCAGACGCATTACAAGAGGTCAAACCTGCTCGATGCTGTTGGCGAATTCAGCCTCAGCCGCGTAAGCTCTTTAAATTCACTCGGATGAAACGCATAAGTTCTTTGTTTGGAGGGTTCGCCAACAGCATCCTGCTCATCGAAGGCTCACACACGGCCTGGCAGATCAGCAATGAGCGGCGGGTATTTCAATGGTGTGGAGATGGTCGCATCCGGCTGATTTTTGATCACCGCCATTCGCCCTGCATTACGAAACCGGCCCAGTAGTAGGGCGACGACCATCGCGGGTTTCTCGACATCTCGATCTGAGCCGCGCGCAAGGCCGCCGCCGGGCGCAGATTTTCTTTCAACATCCCGCGATAGAAATGCCCCATCAGTTGCGCAGTCGCCTGATCGTCCACCTGCCAGAGGCTTGCGACGACGCGTTGCGCGCCCGCGTGCATGAATCCGCGCGCCAGTCCGACCAGGCCTTCGCCTTTGATCTCCTCGCCCAGAGCGGTTTGGCACGCGCTCAGCACGACGAGTTCCGCCGGCAATTGCAGGTTGTAGATTTCGTGCATTCGCAGGAATCCGTCCTGCGGTTTTCCATTTTCGTCAATGAGCGAGAAGACCAGTCCCGACAGTAAAGGGTGTTCGCTGTTAAGCAGGCCGTGAGTGGCGAAATGGATAATGCGATAGCGACCGAGTTCCGGGCCGGTAGCTGTCGCGCGGTTGGCTTGAAAGCCGGTGGCTTTGAGCAAAGAACTTTTCGGAACGAACTTCGCGATCGCTTCGGCCTCCACACGAGAGAAGGGAAGTCGTGAGAAGCCCGTGAACAGCTTGAAGTCTTTCGTCGAGAGGGCCAGCTCCGGGCTGATGTCGGAAGAATCGCTCGAAGCGTCCGCTGATCTGGCTCGCGCCCTGGCGCCGCCAATTGAGGCTCTCTTCTTTTTTAGCGTTACGATGCGCGGATCGTTGGCTTCGAATACGGGGTCGGCAAACATCGCCAGGGTCTTCATCCCAGCTCCGCCCGCCGGAGTCTCGCGCCGGATCATCGCCAGCGCCGTAGCCGACGGCAAATTGACGACTTCGTAATCGGCGATCAATGGTCGGTAATTGCCGGCTGACGGCTGCGGCAAGGCGGCGAATGGAACGTATTCCAGCGGTCCTCCCGAAGCGACGATGGCCAATCGCTTGCCTTTCCACTCCCGCCGCAATTTGGAAGCGATGGGCGAGAGCAGGATCCGGCTCAACCTGGCGGCCACGGTTCGAAATTCGACGTCCGCTTCGGCGATCAGAGCCTCATGCTGCGACTCGGTAATGTCTTTCTTCGGCTGGCGCGCAGTCAGCAGTTGATGGATCCTGCGCGAAGCGGATTTGATTCTGGCGGGGAACGGGAGGTTATAGCTGCTGAACGTGTCTCGCGTTACAGCCCACAACCAGCCTTGCCCTCCGGAAATCCCGAACTCCAGCAACACAGTGTCTCGATCGAGCAAGTCACGTTGGATTTCGGCGACCGTGATCGGCTCCGGCAGAATCAACGCGGCGTAACGCGGGCTGGAGACTCGAATCTGCGCTTCCACCTCGCCGTAGCGAACTGTGAGTTCGTCAATCTCTTTATCTAACGCCGCCATCAGTTCCTCGGCGCCTTTGTTTTGGGAAGCGTTGGCGCGCGCCGCGGCCTTCGCGTTCAATTGCCGCTGCAACGCGCGTTCGCGCTCGAGGAGGCGCGGATCGACGCCCTGACGGATATCCGCGTTGGATTCGGCAAGTTGTTCGAGCAAGCTGCGCGCCCTGGCGCGTTCGCTGGCTTGCAGGGCCAGCGCGTCGTAGCCGGCGCCGGGTTCACGTTCGTGCAGAGCCATGAAAATATTTATATAGAGGCCGATGACCCTTAGCACGGGATTGAAGAAACTCTCGCGATAATCCCTCGCCACGAGATCGGCGCGCATGGCTTCGGCGATCTTCAGCGACTGTTCGATCTGGCGACGGGCTTCGGGCAGATTTCCGGAGTCGTAATTCTCGCGGGCGAGCTGGAGGAGCGTGAGCCCTTCCAGCCAGCGCTGTCCGTTCAGGCGCGATTGGTTTAACGCCTGACCGAGAAGGTCGAGGCCGTTTTCGTGGTCTCCCATTGACAGGGCGGTAACGCCGACGGATCTCAGAGTTTCCGCAACGCAAGTGGCGGCGCCCATCATCCTGCAGGCTTTCAGTTGCGCGTCGTAACAATCGAAAGCCTGACGCATGCGGCCCATGGCAAAATAGACGTCGCCCATATATCCAATGGTCCGCGCCTCGCTCATCGCGTCGCCGGACTCGCGCGCAATGGCAAGCGCTCGATTGTGGTACTTGAGAGCTTTTCGCAGTGCGCCAATCCTGCGATGCGCCGCTCCCAAATTGTTAAGCGCGTTGCACTCGCTGGATTTGATTCCCATTGATGAGAATATCGACGCCGACTGAGTAAAATTTTCGATTGCGCGTTGCGGGTCTCCCAACAATAGATAGATTGTTCCGATAGCCTCAATCGCCAGAGCCTCTCCAAACCTGGACGATGAGCTGGCGAAAATTTGTCTCGCCTGGGAATAGTTGTCGAGAGCTTTCTGGTAATTCCCGCTGTCTTTATGGAGGCTGCCGAGTCCCACGAGCAGATTCGCCTCCTGGTCGCGGTCGCCAATGGACCGTGCGATCTGAATCGCCTGGCTTTTGTAATTCAACGCGATATGTAGATCGCCGAGTTGTGAGTACTGGTCGCCGAGAATCTGCAAGATCCCGAGCTCCTCGCTGCGTTCGCCCGACTGGCGCCAAAGCGCCAGCGCTCTTTCGTAATTTGCAATTGCCCGGCGGCGTTGTTCGAGCGTCACGAAATCGCTCGTCCGCGCCGCTTCCAATTCGGCTCTCTCGGCTTCAATGCGTGTTCTGTCGTGAGGCGTGGCGGGCCGCCGCTCTGTTATCTGCGCCTTTACTTCGTATCGTTTGGATGTGACCTCCTTATTGGACGCAGAAATTTCGAGCCTATAAATTCCCGAAGCCTCGGTGATTAGCGAGATAATCCGCGCCTGATGATCGATCCGGACATTTCCGGCGGCGACGCTGAACAGAGGTTTATCGCCGGATCGCCTGCTTTGGCCTGGCGCGAACAACTCCACCTCAACATCGGCGCCATTCACGTCAACCAATATACGCAGATAATCGCCCGCTGAAAGGATTATCCGCCACGTCAGTGACTGTCCGGCGGTAATCTCGCTCTCAACCGGGACGCCGGGCGTGAGCGTTTGTGGTTGATTGACTTCCTGCGCGAGGTTTTTTGCGGAAGAGCGCCATTGGCCGAGAGTGAGCGTCGCAATCAGCAGAACCGCGCAGAAGCGGATCGTTCGCGAAAATGACGTGACAGGGCGAACCATATGATTCTTCTTTCAGCGGAGGCCAAGTCTTTGATTGCAACAGGGCGCCGCACGATCAGGCGACGCCCTGTTGCCCCTGGATATTATTAGTAAAACATCCGATCGTCAGCGCTGCTGCGCTTTTTCATAAGCCTGCTGGACGCCCTTCTCCGCGGACTTGCCGAAGGCTTCTGGATGCAGGTAAGAGCCGCGCTCCGCGACCGGTTTCATCTCTTCGACCTGGACGCGATGCGTTTCGGCGTAAGCGTCTTTGCGAACGCCGGTCAATTGCCAAGATACTTCCATCCCGGGTTTGCCGCCCGCGATCTTGAACCGGTTCCCGTCCACTTTCTTCGCGACGTAAACCGGAGCGAAGCCGCCGATGCAGGTCAGTTGATAGCGGAACTCGCGGTTGAGCGCTTCGAACCAATCCGGCAGCGTAACCACGGCCGAGCCGTCTTTGCTGAGGGTGACGATGCCGTTGTAGATGTTCATCATGTCAGGTGATTCGACGAACGAGTGATACAGGTATTTGTTTTCGGGATCGAGCGGATGGTCAATCTTGAACGTGCCCATGCCTTTCGTAAGGGTCCCGGTGATATCGACGTTTCCGACGAATTTACCGGCATAACCATTCGGGCTTGCGCTTTCGCCCTTCACGCCGTAGTTGACCCCAGTGGCTTCAGAGGCGATTCCATATACGCCTATGCCGGTGGGGCTGACGCTTTCACCGCGAACGCCGATTGTGGCGCCAGTGGTCGAATCGGCTGTTCCATGAACGCCGATTCCATCTGGACTCTTGCTGGCTCCTCTAACGCCGGTCGTATTGCCTATATCACTTACAGCGGCCCCTATCACGCCAGTCCCATGCTTGCTATAGCTAACACCCTTAACGCCAATTGTTCCGCCGATCGTATTGGTCGCGTAGCCGGCCACCGCGCTCCCGGTGGTATGTCCATCGGGATCGTCGGATGGCGCCAGAACTGCGTTAATCGTGTCGTGACTGTTTTTATCCGGCGGTTTGAGGAAGACATGGAGTTTGAAGATCGCGCCGGGAGTCGAGCCGATTGCGACATTGCCGTTGTCTTCGGAGATGACCGAATCACCCAGTTCGGTCGGCGATGTCCACTTCGGGATCGCTCCCACCGTGCCGCCTACGTTGACTGTCACTTGTGTCGCCGGGCCGGCGCTGTTCGGCTCGTTCGTGTTTTCGAGATTCAGTTGACCGCGTTTGACGAGCGCGGTTGGCTCGCCCGGCTCTTTGACCGTCAAGGTCCAGTCGTACAGACCGGCTTTCAAGGCATTGCCGTTTTTATCGAGCAGCGACCAGACCAGATCGGATTTCGTAATGAGGCCGCTGTCGTGGATGAGCGCGCCGGCCGCGTCGTGAACCTGCAGCCGCAGGTATTCAACTGGACGCCGGGACGCGAACCGCAGTCGCCGCGCGTCGCTCGCCGCCGACCGTTCACTCTGCGCAAAGGCGGGCAGCGCGAAGGCGGCCGCGAGAAGTAACAGGGAAAGTGATTTTGCGATTTGGATCGAACGCATGTGAAAACTCCTTTTGTTTGACCTGAAAGTTGGCGCCGCCGCGTCGGAGTGGTTGAGGGCTGAAATTCAAAGAGGCTTGCGGCAAAGGGGGGCCGCGATCGACGCTGCGGACCAGATATTTTTCCAGCCACTTTGATCTGGTTGTTTCAGCGAAAACATGTCGCGGATTTTTCAGAACAGAAAAATGCGAGACAGAAAGATAAAGAACCTCCAGATCAGGCCTTTCTTTTTCTGTCTCGCAAAAAACATCCAAGAAGCCGCTCCGGGAAGCGTGAAAAATATTCGTGGATGGAGTTTTCGGCCGAATTAACCGTTGGTTAGTTATTAGAGCGTCAAAGTGTTGCTCTCTGTCTTAGTCTTATTGGGATCAATCGCGCTGGCCTTCACTCTGACCTCGGCGACAATCGCGTTGGGTTGGAACCCCGCCCCCAAATTGGAGCCCAGAGCATTAACCAGATTCACCGTAGTGTTTGTGGCGCTCCCGGTGACAGTCTTCTTCAGCACGACGTTGGGTTGGTTATTCCGGGTGATTGTGAAAGTAACCTCGGACTCGGTGACCTGATAGCATGGCGGCAGGTTGGTGATGTTCCAGGTGACGCTGGCTGACTGAGGGTTTTGGGCCGTACCGACAAACGCCGGGCGATTGACCGTGACTTGTAGCGTGCAATCCACCGCTGAAGACGCCGAAGCGCAGGCGGATTTCGCGCCGCCCGGAGCGAACCCCCAGGCGATCAACGTGGCGATTGAAGCGAGCGAAAGGAACAAAAGGCTTTTGCGTAACATGAATATTCTCCTTTTTGTGGGCCTATGCGCAGTCGACGCGGGGAACCAGTACCGTAAAAGGAACAGCCACGTCTACCTGCGCGTTGGCCGGATTATGCTGTCGAGTGTTCTAGCCGAAGAGGGCCTCGGCAATTTCTATCTCTTCAACCTCTACTGGCGCCAGGCGCGAAAACATGTCGACCTCACTTGGAAATTAACTGAAGCGTGAGCGAATAAAAGTTGAATACGGCCGATAAAGAGGTTTCCTGTTGCGTGTTCAGGAGCGCGCTGCATACCCATTCTGAGAAGGCTGTAAGTTCAGATTGTGTAGGTAGTGAGGCGGCAGGCAGACGGCGGAACCGAGAAATAGCATTCAGTTACTGCTGATTAAGAGGCAGGTAACTCCCGCAAAAATGCCACGGGCTTATCTCATTGGCATCTACACAAAACTTTTTGCCGGAGGCGCAGCGGAGATTAACCGGCGCCGCCGCCGGAAACAGTCCGAAAAGACTACCCAGCCCCGGCAGGAGCGACGGACTGAACTCAATCCGTCTCCTGCCGGGGCTGGGAGGTTGGGCGAACACAGTTCCGGTGGTTCCACCGCCGGCCAATCTCGGCCGTCCCTCCGGGACGAGAACTCATCTCCCAACTTGCGTAGATACCAATGGGGCAAACCCGTGGCGCCTTCGAATAGCTTGCGCGCTTAGCGTGTTGGCGCGCGCTCGAAGAAGTCCCAGATGACGCCCATGAAGTTCCATTCGGGCCATTTGTGCGGCAGCGCGGGGTCGAGAGCGGAAACGACGGTATTTCCGTCGGCAGGGTTCGTGTACCGGATCGCCTCGACGCGCGCCGGCGCGCCGGGTAGAGTCTCACTCACACCTTCTCTGGCGCCTACGAAGAGTCGCCAACTATCGACTTTCGTCTGGAAAGACATCTTGATCGTCTCGAAATCGTCCTTGAAGCCGCCAATGGCGGGCTGCCTTGTGTCTACTCCGCCTTGCAGCAGCAGCGCCGACATCGGCACGCCGCCCGAAGCGGCGGGGTCAATGATCTCCCACGGCGAGGTCGGCGGATCGGTCCGCTTGCTGCCCATATCGCCAGCCACTGTGGCGACGGCCGCGATGCGCGCCGATTTGGCCGGATCAGCAACCAGTTTATAGATCAGCTCCGCGCCGCCGGAGAAACCGATGAAATAAACCCGGCGCGAATCAATCGTGAAACGGTCCATCATCAAATCGATCAGATGATTCATGAAGTCTATGTTGACCGGGTCGTACCAATAGTAGTTGTGGCTGTCAGCCGGAGCGGTCGGTAAGGGTAATCCATTCGGGAAGACGGCGATGAAGCCCTGGGATTCGGCGTATTCAACGATGCGCTTCTCCGGGTCGTACATCTTCGAGGCGTCGCCGCCTCCGCCGTGCAGCGCGAAGACCAGCGGGACGGCCACGCCTGGCCGGTAGCTGTTCGGCGCGTAGATGGCGACTGGACGTTGAACCTGGTGGAACAAGACGGTAATGGGCGAAATCGTCCCCCGCGATTGAGCGGCCGGAAGGGGCCGCGCCTGACCCTGAGATGCGGTCATCGTGAGACCGACGAAGATCATCGCGAGCAGACTGGGCGCCAGAAACATATGAAGCGTATGTCTAAACATGGCGATTCCTCTCTTTCTCCTGGGCGAACCGCGCCAACTAATCGGCGCGGTTTGGTATTTCTTGTGATCGATATTGCACACGGCGTCCGGTCAACCTCACTGGGAGACGAATACGTCAATCATATTGACTATCGTTATTCGCGTGGGCTATCTCCGGCGCCTGCGCTCCGCACCGTCAAAAAACGGGTCAGTTACGGACCGCGCCTTCAATTACTACTGGCGCCGGGAGGGAAAACGTGTCGCGGAATTTTCGCGGCGGGGAAAAAGATTAAAAGAGAGGTCTGCAACTATTGGCAAAGCGCCCCCTCGCAACGAAGCAGGGGCGCTTCCGCGCCGAGGTCTAAATGGTGATCGAAATGCAGCGGGCGCAATCCGTTTGGCATTGAGGATGGCCGAAAATCAAAGCGTTTGTTCCGTCGCCATTCCAACTCGAATGTTTGGTAGTCATTCATCTCTGGATGAATATTTTTGACAACCAAATCGTGAAAGGTTGTAATATTTAAGCAATACCGCCGTCCACCAAAACGGTACAACCTCAGAAATCCTACTGGAGGCATTCGAATGTCACGACTGTTCGCTCTGCTCGTCTTTCTAATCGTGAGCTGTAGTATCTCCGAGGCTCAGACTTACGCTCGCCGGCCATACGGAAGCGTATCGGTTAGCCGCTCTGAAATTGCATTCTCGTTTGCCGGCGATCTTTGGATAGTCGATCGAAGCGGCGGAGAGGCGCGCCGTCTCACGTCGTCTTCGGGCTGGAAGATAAATCCGGTCTTCTCGCCCGATGGCTCAGAGATCGCCTTTAGTATGTACGCCAGCAACAACCTGGATGTATATGTCATTCCGACTTCAGGTGGTGACCAGCGGCGATTGACCTATCATCCTGGCGCTGATCTTGCTTGCGGATGGACCCCGGATGGGAAAGCTGTTCTGGTAGAGTCGTTTCGCGCCGCCCAACGATTTTCCGGAGAAGCGCGGTTGCTGACAATTCCTACTGGCGGCGGAATGCCGGCTGAACTCCCATTACCTCAAGCCGGTATGGGGTCATTCTCACCCGATGGCGCTCGGATCGCTTACACGCCTCTTCCATTGCCCCCTCAAGACCAGTTCCATCGCAATTACCGGGGTGGCGCTACATCCTCGATTCTGATAGGTAATCTATCCGATAGCCGTACCGCGGAACTGACGCGTTCAGACACCAATGACGGTTTTCCGATGTGGCTCGCCGGTAATATCTATTTCGTTTCGGATCGCGCCGGCGCTTATAACCTCTTCGTTTACGACACGAGATCGAAGAAAGTCGCCCAACTGACACGCTTCAATAAATACGATATCAGGTTCGCCTCCGCGTCCGCTTCCGGCGACGCCATTGTTTTCATTCAGGACGGAGCGATTCACCTGTACGACATGAAAACCGCGAGCCATCGGCCGGTAGAAATTAGGCTGAGCGGAGATTTTCCGGAAACCAAACCGCGTGAAGTCAATGTGGCAAGCTGGATTCGCTCATCCGATGTATCTCCGGATCGAAAGTACGTACTCCTTGAGGCAAGGGGAGATATTCTGAAAGTTGATCTTCAGACCGGAGGGGCTGAGAACCTGACACAGAGTCCAGAGGTAGCGGAACGCCTTCCCCGTTGGGCGCCCGACGGCAAGAAGATAGCTTATCTGTCCGATGAGTCGGGCGAGTATCAACTACACATCAGGCCGAGCGCAAGCGAAGGCCCGGCGCGCAAGATAGCGATCGAACAGAAGCCATCAGTATATTCCGAACTGCGGTGGTCGCCAGATTCGACCAAAGTCGCGTTATCTAATCGTGGGCTTTCGCTGTTGTATGTAGATATCGATCAGGGAGAATCTCATCGCGTAGACATCGAAACCCATGCTGACCCTGAGGAAGGCTCCTTCTTTCAACCGTCCTGGTCTCCGGACAGCCGATGGCTTGCCTATACCAAATACTTGCCCAACCGACTCAGAGGCGTCTTCGTTCACTCTCTTGATAGCGGAAAAAGCGCGCTGATCACCGATGGCCGAAGCGATTCCCGAAATCCGTCCTTCGATAGGAATGGAAAATACCTCTACTTCCGCGGCAGCGCGAACGCCGGTCCCGCCAAATACGGGATGTCAGGGAATCCGTTCAGGTCGTCGGTCACCTACTCAACCTATGCCGTTCTACTCGACAAGAACAGCGTTCTGACTCGCGAGGCGGGCGCTGAAGCATCGGCCCCGATTCACATAGATTTTGAAAATATTGGCGCCCGCATCTTGCCCTTGCCGGAAAACTGGTCCATCGCTTCAACTAACGATCGCCCCAGGTTCGAGCGAGACAAAGCCCCCCTGAAGGATGTGAAGATCAAGATCGACCCGCGCGCTGAATGGCGCCTCATATATAACGAAGCCTGGCGGTTGATGCGGGAATACTTCTATGACCCGGGGCTTCATGGTCAGGATATTTCAGCGCTCAAAGAAAAGTATGCCGGCTACCTTCCGAATGTTGTCACACGCGAGGAACTGAATTCCGTCATCAAAGAGGCCTTCTCCCACCTTTCAGTCAGCCACGTCCGAATCGAGGGAGGCGACCAGCCTCCTGCGAGCGGCCAGAGTGAAAGAACCGGATTGCTCGGAGCTGATTATAAGATCGATCAGGGCAAGCTCCGATTCGCGCATATTTATCGAGGAGACAACTCAATTCAAAATCAGCTTCGATCTCCGCTCGGCCAGCCCGGCTTGAATATCAAAGAGGGAGATTATCTTTTGGAAGTCGATGGCCAGAAGCTGAAAGAAGGAGACAACTTATATCGCCATTTCATCGGCAAAGCCGATAAGCCATGCCAATTGAGAATTAGTTCAACCGCAGATTGGGAACAGTCACGTGTCGTAACCGTCACTCCAGTGGCTGATGAATATACACTTCGCAATTACGACTGGGTGACGGCGAATCGTCGCAAAGTCGACCAGCTTTCAGGAGGGAAGCTCGCGTACATTTACCTGCCGGATACAAAACAAAACGGCTACGAGATATTTAACAGGGAATTCTACGCGCAACTGGATAAACAGGGCGTGATCATTGACGAGCGTTTCAACGGCGGCGGAGTAACCCCCGATTACATCATTGATATTCTGAGAAGATCCCCGCTCTACAAGATGATATCGCGCGAATCCGAAGATGTATCGATACCGATGGGAGTGATCGAGGGACCACGAGTGATGATCATCAACGAGTTTTGCTCCTCGGGCGGCGACGGAATGCCATTCATGTTCAGAGCCGCCAGGCTGGGAACTCTCGTTGGAAAGCGGACTCTCGGCGCGAAAGTCGGGGGAGGCCTTCAGGACCTGCTCGATGGCGGCAAAATAAATGTTCCAGACTGGGGACACTACGACCACACCAAGGGCGTCTGGGGGGTAGAGAATTTTGGTGTCCCGCCAGACATTGAAGTTGACATCCTGCCTGCCGACTGGCGAGCGGGGCGGGATCCACAGCTTGAACGCGCAATTCAAGTCGCATTGGAAGAATTGCAAAAGACCTCGCCAAGTAACAAACGTCCAAAGTTCCCCGTCTATAGATAGGCTGTGAGCTTGCGGCGCCGGAGCAAAAGAAAAATTCGGAACAATTCTACAAATATTCTCCAGCCGCTCCGGCGCCGCAAGCTCACGGTATGAGCGCTACTTCCATTCACCCTGGATGATGAACCCCGCCCAGTAATAAGGCGATGACCATCGCGGGCTTTTCGACATCTCGATCTGCGCTGCGCGCAACGCCGCCGCCGGGCGCAAGTTTTCTTTCAACATCCCGCGATAAAAATGCTTCATCAATTCGGCGGTCGCCAGATCATCTACCTGCCACAGGCTCGCTACGACGCGCTGCGCTCCGGCGTGCATAAACCCGCGAGTCAATCCGACGAGTCCCTCGCCTTTGACCTCTTTGCCCAGAGCGGTTTGGCAGGCGCTCAAGACCACGAGGTCCGCGGGCATCTCCAGGTTGAAGATTTCGCTCATTCGCAGAAAGCCGTCCTGCGGTTTTCCATTTTCGTCCACGAGCGAAAGCACTAGACCCGAGAGTTCCGGATGTTCGCTGTTGATCAAGCCGTGAGTGGCGAAATGGACGATGCGGTATTGGCCCAACTCTCCGCTTGCGGCAAGTTGACGGTTAGCTTCAAAGCCTGTGGCTTTGAGCGTCGAACCTTTGGGCGCAAGCCTGGTGATGAATTCGGCCTCCTCGTTGGAAAAAATGAGGCGGCCGAAGCCGTCGCGATGAAAGCTCCGAGCCGAACGCTCGAGATCGGACGGCAACGGGGAAGTGGAGGGCGCCGATTCCGCCGATCGGACACTGGCGATGAAACCGTTTGAAGAAGCTTTTTTCCTTGTAGCCGCCAAACGCGGATCGTCGGCTTCGAAAACCGGATCGGCCAGCGCGGCGAGCGTCTTCGTCGCCATTTGCCGTCCGGCGCCTTCTTTGCGGATGAGGGCGAGCGCCGAGGCCGACGGAAGATTGACGATCTCGTGATCAGCTATGAGCGCGACGGGGCGACGGGGCGACAGGGCGACGGGGCGAGATGAGGTTTCTCTGTCGCCCTGTCGCCCTGTCTCTCCTTCTCTCTGCCCCTCCGTCTCCGGCGCCGGCAACGCGGCGAACGGCAAGTATTCCAGAGCGCCTGATGCGACGACAGCCAATCGTTTGCCTTTCCACTCCTGTTGCAATTGCGCGGAGATAGGACCGAGCAGCATCCGGCTGAGCGCCGCGGCTTCGGTTTGAAATTTTGTATCGGATTCGGCGATGAGGGTTTGTCGCTGTGACTCGGTCAGATCTTTCTTCAGTTGGCGCGCGGTCAGCGACTCATAGACTTTGCGCGCCGACGTTTCGATTTCGGCGCGGGGTGGGAGCGCATAGCTGGCGATTGCGCCTGGTGTGATGGCCCATAGCCAACTCCGCCTGGCGCCGAGCGCGAATTCGAGCAAGATGGTCTGACTATCCAGACATAGTGTCTGGACTTCCGCGGCAGTCATTGGTTGCGGTTGTGTCAACGCCGCGAAGCGCGGGCTGGCGGCGCGTATGTGGCCTTGCAACGATTGGTATTCGTTGAGTAGGTCTCCGATCTCTTTGGACAGAACTTCTATTTGTTTCGCCGCATGAGGATCGCTGGCCAATTGCTCGCGCCGAAGTTCTTTGGCGCGGATCTGCCCGGTCAGTTTGCGCTCTTCGGCAAGCAGAGCGGCGTCAACGCCCCGCCGGATGTCGGCGCGAGCTTCGGCGAGCGTTTCCAGCAGGCTGCGGGCGCGGCCGCGTTCGCTGATCCCGAACGCGGCCGCGGCGTATCCGGCGTCCGGCTGCTGACGGTGTAATTGCATCAGTAGATCCGTGTACTGTTCGTATTCATCTTGTTGCGAGGCTAGAAAACTGGCGCGTAATTCCTGACGGAGGACTTTGGCGCGGATCGATTCGGTCAATTCAAGCGCTTTCTCATGATAATCGCGCGCCGCGTTGAGGTTGTTTCGTTCGCGTTCGGTTTGCGCGAGAGCTATGAGGGCGTCGCGTTCGCGACGCAGGTTGCCCGTCGCGCGAGCCAGTGAGAGTGATTGTTGCAGGAGATTGATCGCCTTTAGCCAATCGCCGCTGTCCGCCGCCGACACTCCCATTTTTGTCAGGACTTCAGCTTCGATGACTGGATTGCCGGTGTTGCGCGAGAGTTCCAGCGCCAGAGCGAGATCGCCCTGCGCCTTCTCCTTTTCGCCTTGGAGCAGATGCAGTTCGCTCATCGAAACGAGCGCTATGCTTTCCGCATAACGGTCGCCGACCTCCCGCGCCAGGGCCAGCGATTGTGTCTGGGCGTCGAGCGCTTTGGCATTATCGCCCGTTTCTTTCCAAATCTGGCCGAAGTTGTTTAACAGGATTGCCTTTGATCGCCTGTCGCCAAGCTCTTCGCTGATCGCCAGCGACTGCCTGAAATAGTCGAGAGCGCGCGGAAAGTCGCCCATGTCGGAATAGGTCGCGCCGATGTTTTCCAGCTCCCCCAGGAGGCGCCGCTTGTCGCCGCTTTCGCGCCGGATCGCCAGCGCGCGTTCGAAATGATCGAGCGCCAGTTGTTGTTCATTCAGCGACTGGTAAATTTGTCCGAGCACAGTGAGCGTTGACGCCTCCCTGCCACGGTCGCCTTCTTCCTGGAAGACGCGTAAAGCCTGCCGCGCCGATTGCAACGCCGCTTGATAATCGCCCAGGCTGCCGAGCGTCATGGCTTTGTTCGCAATCGCGCCCGCCTCCGACACACGGGCGCCGAGTTCGCGAAATATCGCGATCAACGCGTCAATACATTCTGCCTTCCCTTTCATATCGCCCAGATAATGCAGCGTTTCGCACACGCCTTCCTGAGCGGCCGCCTGGCCTCGCCGGTCACCCAGCTCTTTTCTGGCGATGAGGGCGCGGCTGAAATAATCATTCGCCTGGCGGAACTCCGTCAGATCGGTTTGGAGACGCCCCAGCCGCAACAGCAAAAACGATTCCCACCAGGGATCTTGAAGTCGCCGCCAGAGCGCTAGCGCTTCTTCATATAGTTGTACGGCCTTCAACCTTGCTTCCGGAGCCTGTTGAAGACTGAGTTTCTGCGCCTCGTAACAGATCGACTGCGCTCGCGCTCGCACGCGATCCTGCTCGGTCACGGCGCGCAGTTCGCTGATCTTGGCTTCGTATCTTCCGACGGCGGCGGCGGATTTCGGATTTCTCGATGTGACTTTGAGGATATATTCGCCCGCCGCGTCAGCTATAATCGCCAACCGCTCCATGCCTTCGCCGCTCGGTCGCAGATTTACGGATGCGAACTCCTTGCCGTCCGGCCCGCTTGCGGCTAGCGACACGTCCGCGCCGCGTTGTTCTACTTCGACGAGAGCGAATTGCCCGGCGCTCAATGCGATTCGGTAAATATGCGTCTGGCCTGCGGGCAATTCGCGTTCGATCGGCGCGTTGGTCGAAAGAGATTGCGGATCTTGTAGCTGTCGCGCCGCTCCGGCGAAGCCGCCTGATAGACAGAAAATCAGTAGCGCGTAAAAACATCTGCTATTCATAGTTGATTACCGCCATTCGCCCTGAATTACAAAACCGGCCCAATAGTACGGCGACGACCAGCGCGAGCTTCCAGACATCTCTATCTGCGCCTCGCGCAACGCCGCCGCCGGGCGCAGATTTTCTTTCAACATCCCGCGATAAAAATGCTTCATCAATTCGGCGGTCGCCAGATCATCCACCTGCCACAGGCTGGCCACGACGCGCTGCGCTCCGGCGTACATAAACCCGCGAGTCAATCCGACGAGTCCTTCGCCTTTGACCTCTTTGCCCAGAGCGGTTTGGCAGGCGCTCAAGACCACGAGGTCCGCGGGCATTTCCAGATTGAAGATTTCGCTCATTCGCAGAAAGCCGTCCTGCGGTTTTCCATTTTCATCCACGAGCGAAAGCACTAGACCCGAGAGTTCCGGATGTTCGCTGTTGATCAGGCCGTGCGTGGCGAAATGAACGATGCGGTAGCGGCCCAACTCACCGCTTGCGACAAGCTGGCAGTTGGCTTCAAAGCCCGTGGCTTTGAGCGTCGAACCCCTGGGCGCAAGCCCCGTGATGAATTCCGCCTCGTCGTTGGAAAATACGAGGCGGCCGAAACCGTCGCGTTGAAAGCTCCGAGCCGAACGCTCGAGATCGGACGGCAACGGGGAAGTGGAGGGCGCCGATTCCGCCGATCGGACACTGGCGATGAAACCGTTTGAAGAAGCTTTTTTCCTTGTAG
>Ga0209382_10006020_pt1 | contig 15658 bp, 15 predicted proteins | sample SoiMetdeltSBSDD5_FD_187599 | JGI IMG/M metagenome (GOLD analysis project Ga0209382, IMG submission 187599) | Bulk soil microbial communities from a Populus tree surrounding site in Tennessee, USA - Soil MetaG P. deltoides SBSDD5 (SPAdes) (version 2) | ecosystem: Environmental > Terrestrial >...
GCGCTGAAGCTGTTCAAGGACGACAGCGAGACCGATGCGGTCATCATGATCGGGGAAATCGGCGGCACCGCCGAGCAGGACGCGGCCGCGTACATCGCGCGGGAATTCAAGAAGCCGGTCGTGGGGTTCATCGCGGGGCAAACAGCCCCGCCGGGACGGCGCATGGGGCATGCCGGCGCGATCATCGCCGGCGGCCAGGGAACGGCGGCCGAAAAGATGGACGCGCTGACGAAGGCCGGGGTGCACGTGGTGAAGAGCCCGGCCGATATGGGCGCCAGGATGCGAGAGGCGCTGGGATAACGGATTGTTGATTCTTGGATTGGTGATTCATTGCCTGACCATTCGACAATCAACAATCTTCGAATCAAAAAGGAATCAACAATCAAAGATCATCAGAATCAAAGATGGGATTGTCGACAGCACATATGGAACGAACGTTTGCGATCATCAAGCCAGATGCAGTGGCCAGCCGGAAGGCAGGACAAATTCTGGCGCGTATCGAGGCCGCTGGTTTTACCGTGCGCGCCATGCGGCTGCAGCACCTGACCAAGAAGGAAGCAGAAGGGTTTTACGCGGTGCATCGCGAGCGCCCGTTCTTCGGTGGGTTGACCGATTTCATGTCTTCGGGGCCGTGCATCCTGCTGGCACTCGAAGCGCCGGATGCAATCAAGGCGTGGCGAGCGACGATGGGCGCGACAGATCCGGCGAAGGCGGACTCGGGCACCTTGCGGAAGGACTTCGGCACGTCGATCGAGCGAAACGCCACGCACGGCTCCGATGCGCTTGAGACGGCGGCGTTTGAGCTCGGATATTTCTTTCGCGGCTTGGAAATGATCTAACGCGCGGCTGACCCTGTCGTCGGTCGCTATGCGACCCGACATTGGCGACGCGGAAGCCCGCGCTCTACAGGTACTGAAGTGGGTCGAACGCTCATCGTCCTTGGATTGCTCGTGGCGGGCGTTGGCGTCCTGATGACGATGGGGCTCCCGATTGGACGGCTGCCGGGCGATTTCACGATTCGCAGAGGGAATTTCACCTTCTACTTCCCGCTCGCGTCGTCCATCATTGCCAGCATCGTTCTGACGCTGGTGATGATGTTGATGGGGCGCCGGTAATCTGTCCGCTGTTTCCCGTAGCCCGCGGTCCGAGAGTTCGAAGCCGAGAGACAACACGATGCCCTCGATCAAAGCTGACAAGTGGATCAAGCGCATGGCACTCGAGCACGGCATGATCGAGCCGTTCGAAGATCGTCAGGTGCGACAGGGGGTCATTTCCTACGGGCTCTCCTCGTACGGCTACGACATCCGGGTGGCGGACGAGTTCAAGGTCTTTACCAACATCAACAACACCGTGGTCGACCCGAAGAATTTCGACGACCGATCGTTCGTCGATATGAAGACCGACGTCTGCATCATCCCGCCCAACTCGTTTGCGCTGGCCAAGACGGTCGAATACTTCCGCATTCCCCGTGACGTCCTGACGGTGTGCGTCGGCAAGTCGACCTACGCCCGGTGTGGTCTCATCGTCAATGTCACGCCGTTCGAGCCGGAATGGGAAGGCTACGTCACGCTCGAGATTTCCAACACCACGCCGCTCCCGGCCAAGGTCTACGCCAACGAAGGGATCTCACAGGTGCTCTTCTTCCAGAGTGACGAGATGTGCGAGGTCTCGTACGCGGACAAGAAGGGCAAGTACCAGAAGCAGCAGGGACTCACGCTGCCGCGGCTTTGATCAACCTTGTAATGCAGAATTTAGAATGCAGAATTCAGAAAGCCCCCAGAATTGGAACGACGCATCGGATTTCGCGTCGTTGTGCATTCTGCATTCTGCCTTCTGAATTCTGAATTACATGTCTCTGAAATGACCCGCACTGAGCCCGCGCGCGGCATGCGCGACTATCTCCCGGAGGACATCCGGCGGCGTGAGCACGTCATCGGCGTCATCCGGCGTGTGTACGAGCGTTACGGTTTCGAGCCGCTCGAAACGCCGGCAGTCGAAAACCTCGAAACGCTGATGGGGAAGTACGGCGAGGAGGGCAATCAGCTCATCTTCAAAATCCTCAAAAGGGGAGAGCACGAGGCGAGCGGACAGGCAGATCTGGCCTTGCGCTACGACCTGACGGTGCCACTGGCGCGGGTCGTCGCCCAGTATCAGAGCAAGCTGCCGCGACTCTTCAAGCGATACCAGATTCAGCCGGTATGGCGCGCGGACCGCCCCGCGCGCGGGCGCTTCCGGGAGTTCTATCAGTGCGACGTCGACTCGCTCGGATCGACTTCGCCCGTTATCGAGGCAGAGTTGTGCACGGCCGTGTCGGTAGCGCTCACCGAGCTTGGGTTCACCGACTTCCACCTGCGCCTGAATCATCGACAACTGTTGACGGAGATCCTCGACGCTGCCGGGGTCCCGGCCGAACTGCACGGCAGCGCGCTGGTGGCGCTCGACAAACTCGACAAGATCAAGATCGACGGGGTCTCGAAAGAGATGAGCGAGCGCGGCATCAGCGCCGCGGCGATCGAAGCGCTCACCGAGGTGTTCACAGGCCGAATCGCCATGGACCTCGTGACCGGTGGGCCAATGGCGGGCCTGCAAAGCGTCGCGGATTTTGTTTCGCGTGCTGGCGACGTTCCGGCGTCGGTCGAGAACCTGCGACGGATCTTTCAGCTGACAGAGAACACGCCTGCCGCTGGCCATCTGACCTTCGATCCAAGCCTGGCGCGCGGTCTGTCCTATTACACCGGCGCCATCATGGAAGCGAATGTGCCCGACCTGGCTGGCAGTCTTGGTGGCGGCGGGCGCTACGACAACCTGGTGGGCATGTTCCTGGGCCAGAGCGTACCGGCCTGCGGATTCTCGCTTGGCCTGGAACGGATTCTCGTGGTGATGGGTGAACGCGGCATGTTCCCGCCGAACCTCACCACAACGGCGGCCGACGTCATGCTGGCGGTGTTCGACGCCGCCGATGCCCCCCATGCGCTACGGGTTGCAGGGTTGTTACGAGAAGCCGGGCTGCGCGTCCTGGTCTATCCGGATGCCGACAAGATCGGCAAGCAAATCAAGTACGCTGATTCTCTGGGGATTCCCTTCGTGGCAATCCTCGGGGGCAATGAGATTGCGGCGGGGACGGTCACGGTGAAGAACCTGACCGCCCAGACGCAGGCAACTTACGATCAAGCCGCCGCTGGCGGCGCCATTCTCGAGGGACTGCGACAACGTGGCTGAGCAACTTGGCGACCTGACACGCACACATACCTGTGGCGCGCTCTGCACCAATGACGTCGGCGCCGACGTCGTGCTGCTTGGCTGGGTCCACCGCGTTCGCGATCTCGGCGGCCTGCTCTTCATCGACATGCGCGATCGTGGCGGCGTGACGCAGGTCGTGTTCGACAAGGACGACGAAGCGCTGATGACGAAGGCCAAGCGCCTTCGATCCGAGTACGTCGTGGGTGTGGCGGGCAGCGTTCGGCGCCGATCTGCCGAGACGGTGAACGCGAAGCTCCCGACAGGTGAGGTCGAAGTGGTCGTGCGCCGGCTCGTCGTCCTCAACGAGGCGAAGACGCCGCCGTTCCCGATTGCCGATGATTCTCCAGTTTCGGAGGACGTTCGCCTCAAGTATCGCTATCTGGATCTGCGTCGGCCCAGGCTGCAAAGCAACATCGTCCTGCGCCACAAGCTGACGACGGCAATCAGGAAGTACTTCGACGCGAACGGCTTCCTCGAGATCGAAACGCCGATTCTCACGAAGTCGACGCCGGAGGGCGCGCGCGACTACCTCGTGCCAAGCCGCGTCCATCCGGGAGAGTTCTTCGCGTTACCGCAGTCACCCCAGGTCTTCAAACAGATCCTGATGATCGCCGGCATGGACCGCTACGTTCAGATCTGCAAGTGTTTTCGCGATGAAGACCTGCGCGCCGACCGGCAACCCGAGTTCACACAGGTCGACGTCGAGATGTCATTCGCGCGGCCGGAGACGATCTTCGGGATCATCGAGCCGCTCATGCGCGACATTTTTACCGTGGTCGGCCGTGAAATCGAGACGCCGTTCCAGCGCATGCCGTACTCCGAGGCCATGGCCAAATACGGGTCAGACAAGCCGGACCTGCGCTGCGGGATGCCGATACAGGATCTCCGAGAGTTTTTCAGAGACTCGACCTTCCGGGTGTTCAAGGAGATCGTGGCCAATGGCGGCACGGTTCGTGGCTTCGTGGTCCCGAAGGCGGGCGGCTATTCCCGGAGCGAAGTGGACGGGATTGTCGATCAGGCCAAGACGATGGGAGCGACCGGCCTCGTGTGGGCGCGCCGCGCCGACGATGGGACGGTGACGAGTTCGATCATGAAGGCGCTTGGCGAGGATTCGGTGCGCGGCGTGCTCGACCTCGCGGGGGTCCAGCAAGGCGGCCTGCTCCTCATCGCAGCCGGTGAACCTGATGCGACCTCGAAGCTGCTCGGGCAGCTCAGACTCGCGCTCGCGAAGAAGGACGGCCTGCTCGACGGCAACATGTTCGCGTTCACGTGGGTCGTGGACTTCCCGCTGCTCGAGTGGGACGCTGAAGAGAAGCGCTACGTCGCGATGCATCACATGTTCACCTCGCCGCTCGACGAAGACGTTGCCAAGCTGGACTCAGAACCCGGCACTGCGCGCGCCAAGGCCTACGATCTGGTGCTCAACGGGAGCGAGATCGGCGGCGGAAGCATCCGAATCCACGACGTCGTCACACAGCGGAGGATCTTCTCGCTGTTGAACATCAGCGAGGAGGAGGCGAAGCTGCGTTTTGGCTTTTTCCTCGAAGCGCTGGAATACGGGACGCCCCCACACGGCGGTATTGCCCTGGGCCTGGATCGCATCGCGGCTATCCTCGGCAGTGAAAGTTCGATCCGTGAGGTCATAGCGTTCCCTAAGACAGCGGCTGCGGTGGACCTGATGGCGGACGCCCCCTCGACTGTCGAGCCGAAGCAATTGCGGGAATTGCATCTGCAGATTCGGAAATCATGACCCCGGGGGTGATTTTCCGCTCACGTTTCTCCGAGAAAATTACCCCCGGGGTCTTTTAACGCATGAAGAAGATCACGCTGCCTCGGCGTCTACCGGAGATCGAATGAAGAAGATCGCGCTGCCCCAGGAAGGTCTCGAGACGCTCTACGGCGCGCACGACAACAACCTCAAGCACATCGAGTCGGTTCTCGGCGTCCAGATCCGCACGCACGGCGACGAGCTCATCGTCGAAGGCGAGCGTTCTGCCGAGCAGCGCGTAGAGCGCCTCTTCGATCAGCTGACCGGTTTGATTTCGGATGGGTACGAGCTGAGAAACGGTGACGTGAAGACCGCCGTGCAGCTGGTGGCCGACGACGAAAACGTCGACCTGCGCCCATACTTTCTGCGTGAGGGTCAAAAGCAGCCCGAGGGAACGCGCCGGCGGGTCAACCCCAAGAGCACCAACCAGCGCCGGTACCTGGAAGCCATCGAACGTTATGACATCGTGTTCGGCGTCGGCCCTGCGGGCACAGGAAAGACCTACCTCGCGATGGCGCAGGCTGTCAGCTACCTCGTGGCGAAGAAGGTCAGTCGCATCATCCTGGCGAGGCCGGCGGTCGAGGCCGGTGAGAAGCTCGGCTTCCTTCCCGGAGACCTCCAGGAAAAGGTCAATCCCTATCTGCGTCCGCTCTACGATGCGCTCTACGACATGATGGACACCGAGCGTGCGACGCGGCTGGTCGAGCGCGGCACGATTGAGGTCGCGCCGATCGCGTTCATGCGCGGGCGCACGTTGAACGACGCCTTCGTGATTCTCGACGAGGCGCAAAACACGACCTCCGAGCAGATGAAGATGTTCCTGACGCGCCTCGGATTCGGATCCAAGGCTGTCGTCACCGGCGACATCACGCAGATCGATCTGCCGAACCCACGCACATCAGGCCTCGTCGAGGCCTTGCGGATCGTCAAGGACATCGAAGGCATCGGATTCATCTACTTCGATGACAAGGACGTCGTCCGCCACAAGCTGGTGCAGCAGATCGTCAGGGCGTACGATGCACTCTCGGCCGGGCGCAGCGGCGATGGCCGCTCGTAGCGGCGGGGCATCGCCGCTAACGGTGGAGGTTGTGAGTGCCGGCCGGCTTCGGGCACCCGGCCTGGCCCGCTGGCTGGAGGCAACGGCCCCAAAAGGTGCCCGGGGTTCCGTTGTCGTGGCACTCGTGTCGGATGCCCGTGTCCGGCAGCTCAACGCACGATACCGCGCAAAAAACAGCCCGACCGACGTGTTGTCATTCGCGGCTGAGGAGGCCGGCTTTCTCGGCGAAGTCGTGATTGCCAGCGGAGTTGCGCGGCGTCAGGCTCGGCAGGCCGGCCATCCGGTTCAGGTCGAGCTGCGGGTGCTCGCGCTGCACGGACTGTTGCACCTTCTTGGCTATGATCACGAGCGGGATGACGGCCGGATGGCCCGGGTCGAACGTCGTCTGCGCCGGAAGGGTGGCTTGCGCGAAGGCCTGATCGAGCGGGGTCGGCGATGACTCCACTTGCGCTGTTCCTCCTCGGATGTGCCACGGTCTTTCTTGGCGTGGTGCAATCGGCGTTCAGCGCCCTCATGCGCCTGTCGCTGCGCCTCATGGCCGAACGCGGCGGTCGTGACGATCGCCTCGGCCATTACCTCGACGACCCGCTTCAGCTGTTTGTCCCCGTCCGCTTGCTGATCGGCGTCTGCACGGTGCTTGCCGGCGCACTCATTGCGCGGCTCAGCGACATCCGCGACAGCCTCTCGGTCACCACGTTCATCGTGTCGCTCGTCGCGTTCGTCGTGGTCTGCGAACACCTCCTGCCGATGTTGATCGTGCGTCGCGACCCGGAAGGAGCGCTCGATGTCCTGCTGCCGGTGTTCCATCCCGTTGCACAAGTGCTCACGCCGGTGACGGCGACCATCCTGCGGGTGATCGGCGTTCGGCGGGAGATACCGAACGGAACTGCGGATACGTCGACACAGGCGCCAGCGAAGGAAGGTGAACAGGAGCAGGGGACGATCTCTCAGGAAGAAGGCCGCGAACTGCTCCAGTCAATCGTGGACTTTACCGAGACGGTCGTACGTGAGGTGATGACGCCTCGACCGGACATCGTCGCCATCCGCGCTGATGCGACGATTCAGGACCTGCGCACCCTCTTCAGGGAAGAGCAGTATTCACGGATGCCGGTCTATCGTGAGAACTTCGACAACCTCCTCGGGATCGTGTTCGTGAAGGATCTCGTTGCGCTGCCTCCTGGTGCCGAGCCGCCGCTGACGACTCTGATGCGATCGGCCTACTTCGTGCCCGAAAGCAAGCGCGTATCGGAGTTGCTCAAGGAGATGCAGCGGCGCCAGGCCCAGATGGCGATCGTCGTCGACGAGTACGGGGGAACCGCCGGCCTCGTCACGGTGGAGGATCTGCTCGAGGAGATCGTCGGCGAAATCCGTGACGAGTACGACGTCGAAAGCGAGACGGTGACCGACGAAGGTGACGGCGTGTTCGTGTTCAGCGGAAAGGTCAGCGTCGACGAAGTACGGGATCGCCTCGGCGTCGAGATCGAGCGCGAGGGATTCGAGACCGTCGGTGGTTACCTGCTGTCCTCGCTGGGCCGCATGCCGTACGTCGGGGAGATCGTCGATTTGGATGGTCTGTCGTTTGAGGTGCTCGAAGTGGAGCGCCGTCGCGTTACGAAGGTACGCGCGCGCCGACGTAAGGACGCCACGGCTCCAGCCGAATGAAATCCGGATTCGTCTCTTTCATAGGTCGTCCCAACGCCGGCAAATCCACCTTGCTCAATCGCATCGTCGGCCAGAAGCTCGCGATCGTGTCGAACAAGCCGCAGACGACGCGAACGCGGGTCGTTGGCGTGAAGAACTATGACGAGGGCCAGATCGTGTTCGTGGATACGCCTGGTGTTCACAAGCCAACGCACCGCATGAATGTGCGCATGGTCGATGTGGCGCTCGAAGCCATGCGCGAAGTCGATCTGCTGGCGCTGGTCGTGGATGCGTCGGTGAAGTCGGGGGCGGGCGATCAGTACCTGTTGGATGTCGTGAAAGAGGTCAAGACGCCGGTCATCCTCGCGCTGAGCAAGGTCGACCTCATGGCCAAGGCTCGGTTGCTCCCACTGATCGACCACTACCGTCGCGCGCACTCCTTCGCTGAGATCGTGCCGGCATCCGCGGTGGATGGCACCAACATCGACACGCTCGAGCGGCTGTTCCTCCAATATCTGCCGGAAGGAGAGCCTCTCTATCCTCCCGACTACCTGACCGACCAGACCGAGCGGTTCTTTGTCTCGGAGATCGTGCGCGAACAGGTACTCCGACTCACTCGAGACGAACTGCCGTTTTCCACGGCCGTCGTTGTCGATCGGTTCGATGAGAGCGAGGGGACGATCCTCAAGCTCTATTGCACCATCCTGGTCGAGCGCGACTCGCAGAAGGGCATCGTCGTTGGCAAGGGCGGTGACATGATCAAGCAGATCGGCACGGCCGCCCGTATTGGGCTCGAGGCGCACTTCGAGTCACGCGTCTTCCTCGATCTTCACGTCAAAGTGAAAGCTGAGTGGCGAAACGACGAGCGGGCGCTCGACGAGATCAACCTTCAGAACCGCGGCAGCTAGTCCCTTGATCGGCACGACCTCGCACCACCGCACCTCGCACCGCGCGGCCAGCGAGTCGATGCGCTCTACGGGCTACGGGTTCAGGACGAGACCGGTTTGACCGACGATCGGGATGTGGTCCACGAAGCATTTCCACGCCTGAGTGATGGCGGATCGGTTCTGTGACAGCGCGCCGCCGTACCAGATCGATGACTCCCGTCCGGTCGAGGACTGCGTCCACATCCGCTGCACCGTCACCGCGACACCGACGAGCGGTACCCGCACGGTGAAGTAGGGGGGCAACGCGGCGCGTCGCTCGCGAGACATCTCCAGACGGAGGCCTTCAGGGCTGACATCGACGATGTGCGAGGGGACGCCGTTGGCGACGGCATCGAATCGATTGACCGGCTTTCGCACTGATCGCCGGACAGGCCTGCTGTCCAACATCGCCATCGCAACGAAGCACGTGAAGACCGCGCGGTCGATCGGTCGGCTGAGGTACATCGTCTGCGCACCGAGCGAGTCGCCCGAGGAGGCCGTCGCAGCGTTACCAATGAGTATCGTTGGCGTCATCGGATTACGCCCGCGGCTATGCATCAGCAACCGGCGATGCGACACGTCGGCGATGAGGAGCGCGAAGGGCAGGAGCATTTCGTCTGCCGCCGCCTGCGCGGTTCCTCGTTTGACTGGGTTGAACCCGTCAGTCAGCAGCCAGTCAGCGACGGCTGCCGCTTCAGTGGCATTCGGAAGGGAAACAATGACTCTGGGATGATCGGCCACGGAACGACGAAATGCAGCCGCTGTGCCAGCAGATTTTCTAGGTTTTCCGGCAGGAGATATCGATTGAGCGAACGGAAGTGCAACGGAAAGGAAAGAACCGTAATCCGCGAGCGCGCGACGCGCGATGCCGCCCGCCGCGCGCTCGACAGATCCGATTCCTACAGCGCTCCGTTCTGCCAGGGTCCCGTGATCGCCACCGTAATCCCGGGGCTCTGGATGTTGGCGAACAGCCAGTCGCCATCGGGGCTGTAGCAGGCGCCGGCAAACTCGGAACCGGCGAAGTTCCCGACGATGCCGTTGCGTTCGCCGTTGAGGACGACGTTGTTCTTTGCGAACTTGAAGATTTCTCCCTCGACCGTCAGGCCGTGGAGGAACTCTTCGCCGCCGCCGTCCTCACATAGGACCAGACCGCCGCGCGGGCTGACTGTGATGTTGTCCGGCGCGTTGAGCACCGCCATGCTCGGAGACTCGAACAGCAGGCTGATCGTCTCTTCCTTCGGGTCGTATACCCAGATCTGCCCCTGGCCTACGGCGCCTCCGCTTGTCGAGACGATGTAGATGCGCCTGTCGCCGCCGTACCAGCATCCCTCCAGGCGTGCAAAGGTGGCGGCGTCCTTCGCGCGGCCCTGTGCCCACACGAAGTTGCCTGGCATTGTGCTTGACGGATTGTCTGGCGTGTCGATCGACACCCACTCGACGTCGAAGGTCGCGCCGTTCGGGTAGCCGGTTCCAAGGTTCGCGAGCGCCTGGCGCTGGACCTTCAGCATGAACAGCTGACCGCCTTCGGCAGGCTTGTGCTTCTTGTTGGGAACGTAACGATAGAACCCCGAGCTGCCGCCCGCGTCTTCCGTTTCGTAGATGTTGCCCGACAACGGGTCGACGGCGAGCGCCTCGTGGGAGAGCCGGCCCATATCCCGAATCGGCGTCGCGTCGCTGAATCCGCTCGATGGCACATCGAATACGTATCCGTGCGGCTGGCCGACGAATACCGTCGTTTCTTCACAGGACATCCAGCTGTCCCAGGGAGTCGGCCCGCCCGCGCAGTTCCGGATGGTGCCGCTCAGGCTGTCGGTGGTCTCGATGAGCGAGCCCTCTTTCGTGTCGAACACGAGCGTCGTCGTGCCGCCGGAAGCGCCGCCGTCGTAATAGGCACCGCTGAATGGCGATCCGTTGCCCTGCTCGTGATTACGAACGAGCCGGATGCGATTGCCCTTGTACTTGAATGTAGCCATCCCATCGTGTGCGCTTGGCGTCGGCAGTCCGTTGGCCATCAGATCACCGGTCCAACCCAAACTGACGTACGTGAAACCCTCTGGGAGATGCAACAGTGGCAAACCCGTCGTTTGATCAGCCGTGGGGAAGAGCGGTCCGTACCCGACACCGCTCGGCCGCTTTGTGGCCTGTGCTCTTTCGATGAATGCTGTAAACGGAATGGCCGCGGCCGCACCAACAGCGGCGCTCTTCAAAAACGAACGACGATCCATGAGACCTCCTGAGTGCGGCACGCTGGGGGCGCGGCCGCAGCCCAGAGTCTGGCAAGTCGATGTGTCCCGCGTTAAACAGAAGCGCAACGAAGTGGTATCGAGTCGATCGACCGTCTCGGCAGTAGACTGATTCCGAGGAGACGATGACGAGCTATATCGGCTTGCTCCGAGCGGTAAACCTCCCTGGGCACAACAAGATCACCATGACGGACCTTCGTGAATTGCTGATGCGGATCGGCATGCAAAAGGTGCAGACGCTGCTGCAGAGCGGCAACGTTGTCTTTCGCAGCGAAGCCCGTAGTGCGGCCGAACTCGAACGCCTGATCGAGGGCGTTGCAGCAAAGCAGCTCGCGCTGACAACGGATGTTCTTGTCCGCTCGGAGAAGGAGTGGAAGGCGATCATCACTGAAAACCCGTTTCCGAAGGACGCCAAACGCGACCCGAGTCATTTGCTCGCGGTCGTGCTCAAGGCCGCGCCCGATCGTGCGAACGTCAAGGCACTTCAGGGCGCCATCACCGGCCGGGAGATCGTGGACGTCCGCGGCCGGTGCGCCTACATCGTCTACCCGGATGGCATCGGAAGGTCGCGTCTCACGAGCGCGGTGATCGAGAAGAATCTCGCAACCCGGGGCACGGGACGAAACTGGAACACCGTCCTGAAACTCGCCGCGCTGGCCGCCGGCTGACAGAAGGCTCATTGGCAAGAGGGGCGTGATACATTGAATGTTTTGTGGATTGAGAAAAATCCGAGATGGCGGCGCAGCGCAGAATTGATCTCGTCCTCGATTCGGTCAAACGACTGCTGCGCATTGGTGCGACCGCCAACCTCCTGAATCTTCTTCAAAAGCAGCACCCGGCCGACCTGGCTCAAGTCTTCACTGAGCTTCAGGACAAAGAGCGCGAGGCCGCCTTTACCGTGCTGGCCGACCGCAACGGGCGCCTGGCCATGGAAGCGGTCTCCGAACTGGGGCCGGAAGCGGGCGCGGTTCTGCTCGCCACCCGGCCGGCGGAAGAGATCGCCAAGCTCGCTCAGGACATCCCGTCAGACGACGCGGCGGCCCTCATCGATCACCTGCCCGAAGAACTGTCTGCGGCGGTTCTCCATCTGATGCGCCCAAAGGAATCGGGCGTCGTCGAGAACCTGCTCGAATACGCCGAGCGGACGGCCGGCCGCATCATGAATCCGAATGTCTTCGCACTGAACGAAGACATCACGGTGGGCGAGGCCATCACCGAGATTCAAAGCAGTCGCGACGTCGAGATGGTCTTCTATCTCTACGTCGTCGACGAGCGTCGCCACCTCGTGGGTGTCGTTTCGCTGCGGCGGCTCCTGCTCGTCTCACCAGAGACACCGCTGAAGCGGATCATGACGGCGGACATCATCAGCGCACGCGCCGACGTGGATCAGGAAGAGGTAGCACGGCAGGTCGCTGCGTACAACCTGCTGGCGATTCCGGTCGTCGATGCGGAGAACAAGCTGGTTGGGATCATCACCGTCGACGATGTCATCGACGTCATCAAGGACGAGGCAACAGAGGATATATACAGGTTGGCAGGTGTCGCCGGGGATGAACGAGCGTTTACACCCGCGACCGAGTCGCTTCGGAAGCGGTTGCCGTGGCTCGCTATCAATCTCCTGACGGCGTTTCTCGCCGCCGCCGTGGTAGGGCTGTTTGAGGGAACCATCGATCTGTTCCCCGTGCTGGCGGTATTCATGCCGATCGTCGCCGGGATGGGCGGCAATGCCGGTACTCAGACACTGACCGTCATCGTCCGCGGGATCGCCCTGGGTGAGCTGGCGTGGAGCAACTCGAGGAAGGCACTTGTCAAAGAGGCGCTCGTGGGCCTTGGGAACGGAGTGGTGCTTGGCGCGGTAGCGGCAGGTGTCGTCTGGATGGTGCGCGGAAGCCCGACGCTTGGGCTGGTGCTGGGACTGGCGATGATCATCAACATGTTTGTCGCAGCCGCGGCGGGCACGCTGGTGCCGCTCGGGCTGCGCGCCGCCAACGTGGACCCCGCGCTGGCCTCGTCGGTGTTCATTACGACGATGACCGACATGTTTGGTTTCTTCTCGTTTCTGGGGCTCGCGACGGTCTTCGCGCGATATCTGGTGTGAGACGGCATAAAATAGTGTGTATTCGTGCCGCTTTACACCGCCGAGGCGTTGATCCTCCGCACCTATAAGCTCGGAGAAGCCGACCGGATCGTCGTCTTCCTGACGCGGGATCGGGGCAAAAAGCGCGGTGTGGCAAAAGGCGCCCGACGGCCGCGATCTTCGTTCACCGGGGCGCTCGAGCCGATGACCGAAGTGAGGGTTGCCTACTTCGAGAAGGAGCGGCGGGAACTGGTGGGGCTGAATTACGCGGAAACATACCGGTCACCTCTGACGCTCAGCAGTCCGGACGCACTCGGATATATCAGCTATTTCGCCGAGTTGCTTGATGAATGGGCGCAGGAGGCCGACGCCGACGATAGGCTGTACAGGCTGGGCGCATCGATGCTGGATGCGCTGTCGGCGGGTGTCGCGGTTGAACCGCTGGCCCGGTATTTCGAGTACTGGCTCCTGCGTTTGCAGGGTGTGTATCCCGAATCGCATGCCGGCCTGTCGGATGGCGCGATAGCATTTCTGGTCGGATCGCGGACGGTACCGCCCCAGCAGGTGGGCACGGTGTCTGTCGAGCCTCGAGCGTTGAGGGAGCTGGAGAACGTGCATCGGACGCTGATCACGATGCATCTGGAGAAAACGTTGAAGTCGGACCGCGTGCTTCGCGACCTTCGTCGTCACGCCTGAACGAGTTGAGCGTGACGCTTCAAGATCTCATTCTCAAACTGTCTGCGTTCTGGGCGTCTCACGGATGCCTGTTGCAGCAACCGCTCGATCTCGAAGTCGGGGCGGGGACGTCACACCCGGAGACGTTGTTCCGGGTGCTCGGGCCAAAACCGTGGAGTGTGGCCTACGTCCAGCCCTCTCGTCGTCCGGATGATGGGCGATTCGGGCAGAACCCGAATCGATTGTTCAAGCACCATCAGTATCAGGTCATCCTGAAACCGTCACCGGACGAAGTGCAGCAGCTCTATCTGGATAGCCTCGAGTCGTGCGGGATCAATCCGCGTCAGCACGACATCCGGTTCGAAGAGGACAACTGGGAGTCGCCCACGCTCGGCGCCTGGGGCATCGGGTGGCAGGTGTTGCTCGACGGTCTCGAGATCACGCAGTTCACCTACTTCCAGCAGGTGGGCGGAATGGATCTCGCGCCTATCTCCTGCGAGATCACGTACGGGCTCGAGCGCATCGCGATGTTCCTTCAGCGCGTCGACAACGTGTTCGATCTGGAATGGGGCGGCGGCGTCAAGTACGCGGAGGTTCGACTCCAGGAGGAGATCGAGCAGTCGAAGTACGCGTTCGGCCAGGTGGACATGCCGGCCGAGGAGTTTGCGGCCGTTCATCGAGACCTCTTCGACCGGAACTTCGCGTTCGCGGAGAAGCTGCTGGCGTCCGGTCTGGTGTGGCCGGCGCTCGAACATTGTTTGAAATGTTCGCACCTGTTCAACATCCTGGACTCGAGTGGAAGCATTGGCGTGACTGAACGCACCGCGTACATCCTCCGTGTCCGTCAACTCGCGATTCGCATCGCCAAGGCCTACATCGGGCCCGAAGAGATGAATGCGTCGGAGGGCCTGTGACGGGACTCGATCGCGAGCTCCTGATCGAGATCGGCTGCGAAGAGATTCCCGCGAGCTGGCTGCCGGGGCTGACGGCGCAGCTCGGACGTCACCTCGATGCTCGTTTGAAGGAGTTCAGGCTGACAGGAGAAGGAGCGGCGGAGACCTACAGCACGCCGCGGCGGTTGACGGCGCGTGTGGCGAAGCTGTCCGAGCGGCAGACCGACTTCGAGGAACTCGTCACAGGGCCGCCTGTTTCGGCGGCGTACAAGCCTGACGGTTCGCCCACGCCGGCAGCAGTTGGCTTCGCGAAGAAATACGGCGTTGAGGTGGATGCACTCGAGCGTCAGGTGACGCCGAAGGGTCCCTACCTCGCGTACCGAGTGCGGCAACGCGGGAAGGCCACTGTCGACGTGCTTGCCGACCTGATGGGCGGATTGCTCCGAGACATGACGTTCCCGAAACAGATGCGCTGGGATGCCTACCTCGAAGACGGCAAAGGCGATCTGCCGTTTGCTCGCCCGATTCGATGGCTGGTGCTTCTTTATGGCGGCCGCGTCGTGCCCTTCGTGATTCGACGCACCGAGCTCGCCCAGGGGCCCACGGTCCAGGACATCCGTTCAGGTCCGAATACGTACGGCCATCGTTTCCTGACAACGAGCGGCCGGGCGGGACGCGCAATCAAGGTCAAGACCTTCGACGACTACCAGGCTCGGCTGCTCGAGAACTTCGTCATCCTCGATCGCGCCGAGCGCGAGCAGCGGATCCGTCGCGAGCTCGAAACTCACGCGCGCAAGCTCGGCGCCCGCGTCAGCGGTCTCGTGGCGTCGCAGTCGTCGCTGCTGCAGGAGGTGCCCGACCTCGTCGAGTACCCATCGGTCGTCGCGGGACATATCCCTGTCGAGTTCCTCAAACTGCCGGAGGAAGTCCTGACGACAACGATGATTCACCACCAGCATTACTTCCCGGTGGTAGATGACGAAGGGCGCCTGAAGCCAGCATTTCTGGCTGTGACCAACATGCCGGCCGAGCGTCCCGAGATCATCGCCCGCAATTCAGAGCGGGTTCTGACGGCCAGGCTGCGCGACGCGCGATTCTTCTGGGATGAAGATCGCAAAGCCCCGCTCGAATCTCGAAT
>Ga0209382_10006021_pt1 | contig 15658 bp, 10 predicted proteins | sample SoiMetdeltSBSDD5_FD_187599 | JGI IMG/M metagenome (GOLD analysis project Ga0209382, IMG submission 187599) | Bulk soil microbial communities from a Populus tree surrounding site in Tennessee, USA - Soil MetaG P. deltoides SBSDD5 (SPAdes) (version 2) | ecosystem: Environmental > Terrestrial >...
GCCGGCACACGGGGTTGAGGAGCATCGGGGCACCTCCCGAGGATGCTCGTCAAGACTAACTCCGGTTCCGCGATCCCGCCATCGCTCGTCCTCGCCCAGAGGTCGGCGAGCACGTCGCAGCGCCGCATCGGATCCGGCGGCCGCACGAATTCCGCCGCGCGAAAGGGAGTACCCTTCGGGAGGAATGGGATGAGACACCGAAGCTCAGGCACTCGGCGTCGGGATCCGGGAGCGGAACAGCGACTGAAAGGACCGCCTGTCCGAGGCGCAGGACGTCCTGAGTGATCACGCTTCCTGGCTCCGGCTGCCCGGCGGCCGGCCCTTCGATGGCATGCGCCGGCGTTTCCTGACGGCACGCCTCCGAAGTCGGATCCTGGCTCCCGTGCTGGAGGAGATCCATCGCGTCCACCGCTTCATGGGCCTCGATCCGCCCGCGGCCGAGGGCCTCCGCGATGCGTTCGCGCGGCTGTGCGCGGTCATCACCGCACGTCCTTCATCTTCACCGCCCGCCGCTCCCGCGCGCTGACCAGCGCCGCCTCGAGCACGCGCTGGGTCTCGTACGCGTCCGCGAAGTCCGGCAGCGGCAGCGCCGGCTTGCCGCCGGCCAGCACGTTCAGGATGTCCGCGGCCATGTTGATGAAGGCGTGCTCGTAGCCGATGACGTGCGCCTCGGGCCAGTAGTGCCCCGCGTACGGGTGCTCCGGCGCCGTGGCCATGATGCGCCGCCAGCCCGCGGTGCGCCGGCCGTCGGGGCCTGGCTCGTGCAGCCACAGCACGTTCATGTCCTCGAAGTCGAAGCGCAGCGAGGCCTTCTCGCCGTTGAGCTCGAGGCCGTTGTCGTTCAGGTGACCCTCCGCCAGCCGCGTGGCCTCGAAGCTGGCCGTGGCGCCGCCGTCGAAGCTGGCGAGGAAGAGCACGCAGTCGTCAACGTCGCTCCTGCCGCGGCCCGCGCCGTGGCCGGCGCCGAGGGAGGTTCCGCCCGACGCCGCGCCCACCAGCGCGCGCTCCTTGATGAAGGTGCGCGCGACGGCGCCGTGCACCTCCACGATCTCCTCGCCCGTGAGGAAGCGCGCCATGTCGACGACGTGCGCGTTCAGGTCGCCGTGCGCGCCGCTGCCAGCGAGCTTCTTCTGGAAGCGCCAGGTGAGCGGCACGCCCGGCCCGCCCCAGCTCTGCAGGTAGCGGGCGCGCACGTGCCGGATGGGCCCGAGGCGTCCCTCGCGCACCAGCTCGTGGGCCAGCGCCACCGCCGGGCAGCGGCGGTAGTTGAACCACACGAAGGTGCGCAGGCCCTTGGCGGCGGCGGCCGCGTCGCGCATCGCGCGGGCGTCGGCCAGCGTGCCCGCCAGCGGCTTCTCGCAGGCCACGTGCTTGCCGGCGCGCAGCATGGCCACGGCCTGCTCCCTGTGCAGATGGTTGGGCGTCGCGATGTCCACCAGCTCGGTCAGCGGATCCGAGACCACCTCTTCCCAGCGGTCGGTCCACTTGGCCCAGCCCCAGCGCCGCGCGAAGGCCGGCAGCGTGGCGGCGTTGCGGCCGGCCAGCAGGTGCAGGTCGGCCGCGCGCGGAGGCTCGAAGAAGCGATTCACCTGGCCCCACGCGTTGCTGTGCGCGCGGCCCATGAACTGCTGGCCGATGAGGGCCACGTGGACCGGGCCCTTGCGTGCGGGCGGCGTGCGGCGAGCCATGCGGAACCTCCGGCGGGACGGGGCGGCAGCATGTCCGCGCCGAGGGGTGGCGGCAAGCGCGTCTGCTAGTCTCTTCCGCCATGCGACGCGTCCTCGCCCTGGTCCTGCTGCTGGCCGCGCTGCCGGCCTGCGGCCAAGAGCTGGTCGACCAGCCCTTCCAGTACACGCTCGACCCGGCCGGCGGCGCGCCGGCGCCGGCATCCGCACCCGCCGAGCCCGCGGCCCCGGCAACCGCCGACGAGGGGCCACCCCTCGAGCGCGCCGTCGAGCCGCCGAGCGCCGACCGCCTGCGCGTGCTCGTGCTGTCGGGCGGCGGGTACCACGACTTCGCGGGCAACCTCAAGCTGCTGCTGGCGGCCGTCGAAGCGCGACGGCCCATGACGGTGACCGAGCTGGTACTCGCGCCGGCCGACGCGGCCGCGCCCACCAGCCGCCGCGCGCTCGAGGAGGCCGACCTGCCGGCGGAGTTCGATGCGATCCTCGTGTACACGCAGGGCGACCTCTCGCTCACTCCAACCATGCAGGACAAGCTGCTGGCTTTCGTGCGCGGCGGCGGCGGCCTCGTCGCGCTGCACTGCGCCGCGGACAGCTTTCCGGGCTGGGCCGGCTGGGACGACCTCCTGCGCGGCCGCTTCGAGCGCCATCCTCCCTTCACGGACATCGTGGTCACCGTCAGCGACGCGACGCATCCCGTGCTGGCCGGCCTGCCGCCGGAGTGGATCCTGCGCGACGAGTTCTATCACCTGAAGGACTGCGCCCCGGACGACAAGCACGTGATCATGACCGGCATCAGCCCCGAGGGCGGCGACGTGCGGCCGGTCACCTGGGTGCGCGACTTCGGCAGCGGGCGCGTGGTCTACACCATCCTCGGGCACGGCGCGGAGACGCATGGCGACGCGCGCTACCAGCAGTTCGTGGAGCAGGCGCTGGCCTGGGCGGCGCGGCGCTCCTGAGGGGCTGGGCGCAGACGGTCAGGCGCGCCCGCCCGCGCCGGTCAGTGCCGCGCGCCCTTCGGCGCCGGCGGCCGCTCCTCGTCATTGGCCAGCAGCCACGTCGTGTTGAACACCAGCCGCGCGGTGCGCGCGCACTTGTCCGTGTCCACGAGGTCGAGCGTGTCGCGCCAGGTGTGGTAGTCCTTGTTGTCCTCGATCGGCAGGCCCTCGAAGAAGAACAGCACCGGCACGCCCAGCTTGTGGAAGCTGTAGTGGTCCGAGCGCTCGAAGAGCTCCTGCCCGTCGTGCCGCGTGACGTGCTTCACGTTCGTCGGCTGCAGCTTGACCGCGCGGTCGAGCAGCGCGTCGAAGGAGGGATTCTCGTCGAGGCCCAGCACGGCGACGGTGGCGGCGTCGCCGCGGCCCACCATGTCCATGTTCACCATGGCCACCAGCGACTCGCGCGGCACGGGCAGGTTGTCGCACAGGGCCGCGCTGCCCAAGAGGCCGTCCTCCTCGGCCGCGAAGCTGCAGGCCAGGATCGAGCGGCGCGGGCCGGCGGCGGCCAGCGCCTGCACGACCTCGAGCAGCGCGGCCGTGCCCGAGGCATTGTCGTCGGCGCCCGGCCCGACGCGCCCGCGCCAGTCCACGCCGATGTGGTCGTAGTGCGCGCCGATGACCACGTACTCCTCGGACAGCGCCTGGTCCGTGCCGCGCAGGATGCCGACCACGTTGTCGGCCAGCGCCTCGTGGTCCCTGAAGCTGCCCGAGGCCACGGTCACGGTCCTGCCGGTGTCGATGCGCTTCGGCTCCTTGCCCGAGGAATCGACCTTGCCGGCGATCGCGAGCACGTCCGCGCCGACCAGCTCGGCCGCCACGGCGGCCGTGATCTCCAGGGCCGGGAAATCCGGCTCCTTCGGCGGAGCGCCTGCCGGCGCCTGCGGCCAGGAGGCCCATGTGGAGCGGAACGCGAGCGGCGGCGCCTGCTCGATCCCGGGCGGCACGCGGCGCACGACGAGCGCGGCGGCGATGCCCTGCTCACCCAGCGCGGCCAGCTTCTCGAAGAGGTCCGCGGCGGCGCTCACGTCCGGCCCCTCGAACAGCCGCTTGTGCCGCGGCTCTCCCTCCACGATCAGCGCCACGCGGCCGCGCAACTCGCCGCGCACGTCGTCGTACTTGTCCTGCGAGCTCTCGATGCCGAAGCCGAGGAAGACGACCTCGCCACTGGCCTTGCCCTGGGCGTAGCTCACCGGCACGAAGTCCGCGCCGTAGGTGAAGTCGCGGGCTCCCTCGCCCAGGACCTGCAGCGAGCACGCCGCGGGGTCGGGCACGCGCGCCTTGACCGTGAACGGGATGCGGAAGCTGCCCGCCTTGCCGGCCCCCCGCAGGCCGGCGGCCTTCAGGCGCTCCTCGATGCGCTCGGCCGCGCGCGAGAGCCCGAGGCTCGGCGTGTCGCGACCCTCGAGCAGCGGGCTCGCGAGGAACTGCAGGTCGGAGGCCAGCTCCGACTCGACGATGCTCGCGAAGCCGGCGGCGGGGCCGGCGGGCGGATCGCCGGCGGCCGGCAGGAGCAGCAGGGCGAGCGGCAGGAGCGGTTGGCGCACGCGGCCATTGTGACCCGCGAGGTCGGCGTGCGAAAGTCGCCGCGCATGGGCGTTCCGGAAAGCCGCGGTGCCTGGCGCGTGCCGGTGACGCTGGCCGTCCTCGCCGGCCTGCTGCTGATCGCGCGGCAATTGCCGGTCGAGCGCCTGCGCGACGGCCTCGCGTCCCTCGGCGCGTGGGGTCCCCTCGCGCTGGCCGGCGTGTACCTGGTGGCGCCCGTGCTGATGATTCCGGGCTCGGCGCTCACGCTGCTCGCCGGCGCGCTGTTCGGCGTGCCCGTGGGCCTGCTGGCCGTGCTGCCCGCCGCCACGGCCGGGGCCACGCTGGCCTTCCTCCTCGGGCGGTCCGTCCTGCGCGAGCGCGTCGCGCGCCGGGTGGCCGCGCACCCGCGGCTTTCTGCGCTGGACGAGGCTGTGGCCGGGCAGGGCTTCCGCATCGTGCTGCTGTTGAGGCTCTCGCCGCTCGTCCCCTTCAACCTGCTCAACTACGCCCTCGGGCTGACGCGCGTGCGGCTGCGTGACTACGTGCCAGCCAGCCTGGTCGGCATGGCGCCCGGTGCGCTGATGTACGTGTACCTCGGCGCGGCGGCGGGCGCGGCGGCGGGCGTGGAGGAGCGGCGGCGCAGCACGGCCGAGTGGGTGCTGTTCGGCGCGGGCCTGCTGGCCACCGTGATCGTCGCGCTGCTGGTCGCGCGCGCGGCGCGAAGGGCGCTGGAGCGCGCCGCGCCGGGGAGCGCGCGATGAGCGGCTTCCCGGTCGGGCCGCACGATGCGTCGCTGCTGGCGGCGGTGCATCCGGCGGACTGGGAGAACCCGCAGCCCGCCGGCCGCTACGACCTGCTCGTGCTGGGCGCGGGCACGGCGGGCCTGGTGGCGGCGGCCGGCGCGGCGGGGCTGGGCGCGCGCGTGGCGCTCGTGGAGCGCCACCTCATGGGCGGCGACTGCCTCAACGTGGGCTGCGTGCCGAGCAAGGCGCTGCTGCGCGCGGCGCGGGCGGCGGCCGACGTGCGGGCTGCTGAGCGGTTCGGCGTACGGCTGGGCGGGCCGGTCGAGGTGGACTTCGCCGCCGCCATGGAGCGGCTGCGCCGGCTGCGCGCCTCGCTCGCGCCGCACGACAGCGCCGCGCGCTTCCGCTCGCTGGGCGTGGACGTCTTCCTCGGCGACGGCCGCTTCGCCGGGCGCGACGCGCTCGAGGTGCGCGGCCGGGCCGGGGACCGGACGCTGCGCTTCGCCCGCGCGCTCATCGCCACCGGGGCGCATCCGGCGGTGCCGGAGATTCCCGGCCTGCAGCAGGCCGGCTGCCTGACCAACGAGACGGTGTTCGACCTGGTCGACCGGCCGGCGCGCCTGGCCGTGCTGGGCGGCGGGCCGCTGGGCTGCGAGCTGGCCCAGGCCTTCGCGCGGCTCGGCTCGCGCGTGACCATCGTGCAGTCCGCGGCGCGCCTGCTGCCGCGCGAGGATTCGGATGCGGCGGCGCTGCTCGCGGCGGCCCTCGCGCGCGACGGCGTGCAGGCGCGCCTGTCCGCCACGCTCGAGCGCGTGGAGCGGCGGGGCGACGTGCGCGTGCTGCACCTGCGCGGCGGCGACGTCCTGCAGGCGGAGGCCTTGCTGGTGGCCGTGGGCCGCTCGCCGCAGGTGCAGGGCCTCGGGCTGGACGCGGCCGGCGTCGCCTGCGACCCGCGCGAGGGCGTGTGTGTGGACGACCGCCTGCGCACCAGCAACCCGCGCATCTTCGCCGCGGGCGACGTGTGCTCGAGCCGCAAGTTCACGCACGCAGCCGACTTCCTGGCGCGAACGGCGCTGCGCAATGCCCTGTTCGCCGGCCGCGCGCGCGCCTCGGCGCTGCTCATCCCGCACTGCACCTACACCGACCCCGAGGTGGCGCAGGTGGGGCCCACCGAGGAGGAGGCTCGCGCGGCCGGCCTGCGCGTGCGCGCCTTCCGCGAGGACCTGGCCGGTGTGGATCGGGCGCGGCTGGACGGGGAGACCGAGGGCTTCGTGAAGGTGCTGGTGCGCGAGGGCGGCGACCGCCTCGTCGCGGCGACGATCGTGGCGCGACACGCGGGCGAGATGCTGCCCGAGCTGACGCTGGCCCTGCAGACGGGCGTGGGCCTGCAGCGCCTCGGAGGCGTGATCCACAGCTATCCGACCCAGGCCGAGGCCATCCGCCGGCTGGGCGACCAGTGGAACCGCACGCGCCTGACGCCACGGGCGCGTCGCTGGCTCCAGCGGTGGCTCGCGCTGCGGCGGGGGTGACTCAAGTCGCCCGGCCGGGAGACCGAAACGGCGCCATCGACCCTTTCCCCGGCCGGTCCAGCGGACCGTGCCCTTCCTGCCAGTCGGAGTGACGTCATGGATGCAACCAGTTTCGTGCAGGCGGTTCGCGAGCGGTTGCACCCGGGCACCTACCCCGGCCTGCTGCAGGTGGCCGGGTCGCCCTACGACCTGCTGCTGGCGCGCAACGGCGGGCGCTTCTCGCACGACATCTTCGGCGTGGTCGAGCTCGGCCCGGGCGCCGATCCGCGCCAGGTGATCGAGGCCGCGCGGACGGACGTCGCCTCGCGCTTCGGCGCGCTTTGCTACCGGCGCGCGATCGTGCTGCACCTGCTGGTGCACGGGCCGCTCACCGCCTGGCGCGATGCCATCGGCGCCCTGTGCGCCGACCGCACCGGCTTCCGCGGCGTGATGATCCAGTCGGTCTACGTGGTGGATCCCGCCACGGGCGCCGGCCACAAGAGCAGCAGCCGCTGGGGCGTGCTGCGCTGGAGCCGGCGCGGCGAGCGCACGGCGGCCCAGGTGCGGACGGTCGTCGAGCCGCTGCTGCAGCAGGCCTGAGAGCAGTACATGCGGCGACCGGCACCGGCCGGCGCAGGCGGCGAGCACTCAATCCGCGCCACGTCGTTCGCTACCATGCGGCCGCCGCGCGCGCGCGCGGCCGCCCGCAGGAGCGACCGCCGATGCCCGAGCAGCCGAACGTGTCGCCCGTGCGCGGCATGCGCGACGTCCTGCCGGCCGAGAGCGAGCTGCGCGACTGGGCGATGGGGCGCATCCTCGAGGCCTACCGGCGCTTCGGCTTCGCGCGCATCGAGACGCCCGCGCTGGAGCACCTGTCGCTGCTCGCCGGCGGGCAGGGCGGCGAGAACGAGAAGCTCATCTTCAAGGTGCTGAAACGCGGCGAGAAGCTGGACCTCTCCGCCGCGACGGGCGAAGCCGACCTGTGCGAGGAGGGGCTGCGCTTCGACCTCACCGTGCCGCTCGCGCGCTACTTCGCCGCGAACCAGGCGACGCTGCCGCAGCCCTTCAAGGCCATCCAGATCGGTCCGGTGTGGCGCGCCGAGCGGCCGCAGAAGGGCCGCTTCCGGCAGTTCACGCAGTGCGACATCGACATCGTGGGCGAGGCGGCGGAGATCGCGGAGGTCGAACTGATCCTGGCCACGACCGAGGCGCTGGCGGCGCTCGGACTGGGCGGCTTCACCGTGCGCCTCAATGACCGCGAGTTCCTGCGGCGATTCGCGAGGCTGCTCGAGATCGAGGACGTGGCGGTGCAGGAAAAGCTCTTCATCGTGCTGGACAAGAGGGACAAGGTCGGCGACGACGCCGTCGTGGCGGAGCTCGGAGCAGCCGGATTCTCCGACGTGGCGCTGCAGGGCGTCGCGCTGCTCCTGCGGAGCGCCGCAGCGCTCGCGGGCGGCGTCGGCGTGGTCGATCAGTTCAGGAACCTGCTCCGGGACCGGCGCGACGAGCAGCCCGACGCGGTCTTCGACCGCTTCGCCGGCATCGCGGAGCGCCTCGAGGTCGTGCAGCGGCTCATGCAGGCCTGCGTGCCCCTGCTGGCTGGCCGCGCGACCGTCGCCTTCGATCCCACCCTCGTGCGCGGCATGGGCTACTACACCGGCCCGATCTTCGAGATCGCGATGGAGGGCGCCCCCGGGTCCATCGCCGGCGGCGGGCGCTACGACCGCATGATTGGCCGGCTGCTCGGGCGCGAGGTGCCGGCCTGCGGCTTCTCGATCGGCTTCGAGCGCGTGATCGGCCTGCTCATGGAGCGCGGCGTGCAGGTGCCGCGGACGGGCACGCGCTTCGCGCTGCTCTACGAGCCCGGCGTCGACGCGCTGCAGCGCGTGCTGGCGGAGGCCGCGAACCGGCGTGCTGCCGTCGACGGCAACGGCGTGGCCGTCCTGGCGCGGCGCAAGAAGCTGGGCAAGCAGCTCGACGAGCTGGAGAAGGCCGGCTTCGACTGCGTGCTGCTGCTGCCGGAGGGCAACGGTCCGCCCGAGGAGAAGTGGTTGAGCGGCAAGCGCTGACGCTGGCACGCGAGTTGCAACGTCGAGGAGCACACCTCGGGGATGCCACTCCACTCCTGCCGGAGCGCAGCCATGCTTACGCGCATCTCGTGTCTGGTCCTGCTCGTCATCGCGGCCGCGCCAACCCGTTCCCAGATCGTGCCGGTCATCACCTCCACGGGAGCCGTGCCCTTCACCGGGCCGGGCCTGATCGAGATGGCGGAGCTGCACGACATCGACGGCGACGGCCTGCGCGATCTCGTGATGCGCACGGAGCTGCCGCTGCAGTTCGCGACCCAGCACAACCTCGGCGGCGGAGCGTTCGGGGCACCCAAATACGCCAGCACCATTGCCGAGGACGTCATCGACGAGACATTCACCGACGTCGATGGCGACGGGGTGCTGGACGTCGTTCTGGGCAATCCCCCGGGGGACAACGTGAACCTGTGCGTCCTGCTCGGCGACGCCGCGGGCGGCTTCGCGCTGTGGGTCGCGATGAACAATGGATCGCTCAACTCGCCGCCGGTCGCCGTCGGCGACGTCGATGGCGATGGTGACGCCGACATCGTGTCCCCGACCCTGCTGCAGCTCGCGGCCAACTTGCAGGCGGGCTCCGGATTCACCTTCGCCAAGCTCAGCGCAGTCGCCGAGCCGGTGGGCGAGCCCATCCTGGCCGACTTCGACGTCGACGGCGATCTCGACGTGGCGCAGGCCTCGGATTCGCTTGATCTGGACCAGGCGGAGACTACGCTGCGCCTCAGCCTGGGCGACGGCGAAGGCGGATTCTCCAATGTACAAGTCATGTCGCTGGATGTCCGTGTCCAGAGGACGCAGACCGTGCACCTGAACGCTGACGGCCTGCCGGACCTGCTCGTCTTCGGGCTGCCAGGCACCTCGAGCGGCGAGGGCGGCCTCTACCTGCTCGAGAACCAGGGCGGCACGCTCCAGCTCGGGCAGCACGACTCGCTGGACGCGCTCGGCGCGCTCACGCGGGACGCTTGCGGCGCGGACCTCAACGGCGACGGCTGCTCGGAGCTGATCATCGTCCGCGACAGCACCAACGAGATCCGCATGAACGACAGCGACTTCGACTTCCCGGTCGTCGTGCCGTTCAGCGGGCCGGTCGACGCGGCGTTCGGCCTCGCGGACGACGTCGATGGCGACCAGCTGGCCGATGTGGTCGTGCTCGAGATTCCGGCCGGGCCGACCGAGACCTGGAACTTCTGGCACAACGCGACGACAGTGCCTCCCACGTGGACCGACCTCGGCCAGGGCCTGGCCGGCGTGTCCGGCGTGCCGCAGCTGGGCGCGCAGGGCCTGCTCTTCGCCCTCCAGCCGTTCGAGCTGGCGCTGAGCGGCGCCGCACCGGGCGCGCTCGCAGCCCTGGTCGTCAGCGGCACCGCGATCGACGTCCCCTTCAAGGGGGGCACCTTCGTGCCGGCGCCCGACTTCATCTTCTGGCTGGTCACGCCGCCCACGGGGGCGCTGGACATCACGGCGACGTGGCCGAACGGCCTGCCGGCGGGCACGCAGGTGGTGATGCAGGCCTGGATTCCGGACGCGCAGGGTCCGCAGGGGTTCGCGGCGAGCAATGCGCTGCTGGGCGTCGTCCACTGAATCCGCGGCGCGGGGCTGACGGCGACCGGCCGCGGTTGCTAGAAATCGCGCCATGCCTGGCCGTCGCGCTGCCCGTCGCCCCGTCCGAGCGTCGCGCACGCGGCGCGAGGCCACGCCCCTGCTGCGCGACGAGGCGCGCGCTGCGGCGCTGCTGGCCGCACGCGCCGCGCTGCCGCCGCTGCCGCACGACGACCTCGGCCGGCGCGCCTTCACGCTGGCCACGCTGAACTGCTGCGGCATCCGCAGCGCCGGGCGCCGCGGGCTCCTGCGCTGGCTCACGCGGGCGCGGCCCGACGTGCTGTGCCTGCAGGAGGTGCGCGCCTGGCCGGCCCAGGTGCCGCCCGAGCTGCGCTGCCCGCCCGGCTACAACAGCCGTTGGCACGTGCCCGGCAAGAAGGGCTACAGCGGGGTGGCCACCTACAGCCGCCCGGCGCCCGACCGCCACGCGCATGGCACGGGCCTCTCGTGGAGCGACGAGGAAGCGCGCGCGCTGCGCAGCGACTTCGGCGGCCTCTCGGTGGTGAACCTGTACCTGCCCTCGGGCAGCAGCTCGCCCGACCGGCAGATCCTCAAGTTCGAGGCGCTCGAGCACCTGCTGGAGTTCACGGGAGGCCTGCTCCTGGAGGCCGGGCGGCAGGGCCGGCAGGTGCTGCTGTGCGGCGACTTCAACATCGCGCACACGCCGCTGGACATCGCCAACGCGCGCGGCAACGAGAAGAACAGCGGCTTCCTGCCCGCCGAGCGGGAGTGGTTCACGCGGCTCCTGCGGCAGGGCTGGACCGACGTGCTGCGCGCGCTGCACCCGGAAGAGCCCTCCCTGTACTCATGGTGGAGCAACCGCGGCCGTGCGCGGCAGAACGACGTGGGCTGGCGCATCGACTACGTGCTCGCCAACGGGCCGCTGGCGGCGCGCGCGCGGCGTGGGTGGATCGAGAAGCGCGCCAGCCTGTCGGACCACGCGCCGGTCTGTGTGACGTTCGCCGCCGTCACGGCGCCGGAATAAAAATCGCCCGGGATCCACGGGGATCCCGGGCGATACGGTGCGCCCCCCGGCTTGTCAGCGAACGGGGATGGCCCCCCTTCTCGCGGAAGGTTCCGGACAGCACTCGCAACAATCCCCCGATCGCGCCCCTGCGAGTGCTCCTTGCGTCGGACCTCTCCCACCCGTCGGCCTGACCCGATCCGCGGACACGGCCGGCATCGTCCACAGCGTGGTGCGTGCGCTGGTGAGCGCATGCAACGGAACGACGGCCGTCGGCAGCACCTCACGCTCCGTGCCCGCGAGACGCGCTGGCGGGCGGACCAGCCTCTGCGCGAGCGAGGGAAGAGCGTGTGGCAACATCCTGACCCCCTGTGATCGTCGATGCGGTCGACTCAGGCTTCTGGCGTGCCAGAGTTCACGAAGGAATGCTGGCTGGCACCAACCTCTAGAGCGGAAAGCATGTCGCGACCGAAGCGACGAACTGGAAATCCGGGTTTCGCCACGACGGGCCGCATCGAGAGGGCCACGGTGGGGAAAACTCCGCTTGTATTGCTCGGATCCTCCGGAATAGGCCATTCGTGACCGCCTGCGCAAGGGTCGCGACGGGGCACGGCTACAATCCGCCGCCTCACCGGCCGCCGGCCGGCGCCCTCATTCCCGGCCGAGGCGTCATGCGCGCGACCCGCCTGCTCCACCGCACCCTGTTCGACGACCCGGCCGACGCGGAGCTGCGCAGCCACAAGCTCATGGCACGGGCGGGCCTGATCCGCCGCGTCGGGGCGGGCATCTACAGCTACGCCCCGCTCATGTGGCGCACGCTGCGCAAGGTGTCGCGGATCGTGCGCGAGGAGATGGACCGCGCCGGCGCCCAGGAGGTGCTGCTGCCCATCCTGCAGCCCATGGAGCTGTGGCAGGAGTCCGGCCGTGCCGATGCCTACCTGAAGGCCGGCATCATGTTCCACCTGCACGACCGCAGGGACGGGCACCTTTGCCTCGGGCCCACGGCCGAGGAGGCCGTGACCGACCTCGTGCGCGGCACGGTGGACAGCTACAAGCAGCTGCCGGTCACCGTCTACCAGATCGGCAACAAGTACCGCGACGAGTTCCGGCCGCGCTTCGGCCTCATGCGCGGGCGCGAGTTCATCATGAAGGACGCCTACTCCTTCGACGCGGACGACGCCGGCCTCGACGCCAGCTACAAGGCCATGCGCGACGCCTACGTGCGCATCTTCGACCGCTGCGGCCTGCGCTACGTGGTCGTGGAGGCCGACAGCGGCGCCATCGGCGGCAGCCGCTCCGAGGAGTTCATGGTCACGGCCGAGGCCGGCGAAGATGCGCTCCTCACCTGCCCGAATTGCGGCTACGGCGCCAACGTCGAGCGCGCCGAGTCGCTGCTGCCCGCCGGCGAGCCGGGCGGCTTGCCGCGGCCGCTGCGCGACGAGAGCACGCCGGGCATCACGACCGTGGACGCGCTGCGCGAGTTCTTCGACCTGTCCCCGACGCGCATGGTGAAGACCGTGCTCTTCCAGGCCACCTACAAGAACAAGGTGCAGGCGCTGGCCGTGCTCATCCGCGGGGACCTCGACTGCAACCCGGTCAAGGTGCAGAACGCCGCCGGGGTGCTGGCGCTCGAGGTGGCGCCCGAGGAGCTGGTGCGCAGGGTGACGGGCTCCGCGCCGGGCTTCGCCGGGCCGGTGGGCCTGCAGGACACCCGCATCCTGGCGGACACGTCCGTGCAGGGCCTCACCAACTTCCTGTGCGGCGCGAACAAGACGGACCGGCACCTGCTGGATGTCAACTTCGAGCGCGACGTGCCGACGCCGAAGTTCGCCGATCTGCGCGAGGCCCGCCCGGGCGAGACCTGCGCCCGCTGCAGCACCGGGAAGCTGGCCGGGCTGCGCGGCATCGAGGTCGGGCACGTCTTCAAGCTGGGCACCAAGTACTCCGCGGCCATGAAGGCCCAGTTCGCGGACGCAGGCGGCAGGCGCCTGCCCTTCGTGATGGGCTGCTACGGCATCGGCGTCTCGCGCATCGCGGCCGCGGCCGTGGAGCAGAACCACGACGACAAGGGCATCGTGTGGCCGGTGGCCCTCGCGCCCATGGAGTGCGTGGTGATCCCCATGCAGATGGACCAGCCCGGCGTGGTGCAGGCAGCGGAGAAGCTGTACGTCGAGCTGCAGAAGCTGGGCGTGGAGACGCTTCTGGACGACCGCGACGCGCGCCCGGGCCCCAAGCTGAAGGACAGCGAGCTCATCGGCTTCCCGTACCGCGTGCTGTGCGGTCGGTCGCTGAATGAAGGAAAGGTGGAGATCGAGCGGCGCAAGGACGGCCACAAGGAGCTGGTCGCGCTGGAGGAGGCGGGCCGGTGGGTCGCGGCCGCTGCGCGGGCGGAGCGCGACGGGGCGATCAGGACGACGACCGTTCCGGCGTGACATCCGGGTCGCCCGGCACGTCGATGAACAGTTCGCCATGTGCGGCGCCCCGATGACGAGCGCGGCCGGGAGCCCACGAGCGCGGCGATTCGTGGCAGGCTCTGCGCCTGAGGCCCGATCCCTCGACGCCGTTCCGCTGCCCTCGGACCGGCGGCTTCCGCACCTTCGCAGGAGAGCATCCGTGCAGTTCCCGTTCCCGCTCGTTCGCGATTCCGTGGCCATTCTCTGCCTCGTCACCGCCGCCGCCGCCCAGGACGGCGCCCCGCCCCTGCAGTGGGTGGGCGCCGGCCAGTACGAGATGAGCGGCCTCGACATCACGCCCGATGGCTCGCTGCTCGTCACGACCAGTTCGATCGACGAGACCACCAAGGTGTGGAACCTGGCCGACGGCAGCTTCGTGCGCACGCTGACCGGACCCATCGGCGGCGTGGAGGACGTCGCGCTCTCGCCCGACGGCACGCGGCTCATCACGGGCGGCGAGGTCGTCTTCGGTGGCAACGTCTCGGCCGTCCTCGTGTGGGACCTGGCCACCGGCACCATCACCAAGCAGCTCTCGCCCGCGAGCAACCTGGTCTTCGGCGTGGACTGGTCGCCGGTGTCGGACCTGGTGGCCGCGGGTGACCAGAACAATGTCATCCACGTGTGGAACCCGACCACCGGTCAGCTCGTGAAGACCATGACGGCGGGCGGCTTCGGCGGCGTGTTCGACCTGGCCTTCTCGCCCGACGCCAGCAGGATCGTCGCCGGCTACGGCGACAACACGGCGCGCATCTGGAACGTGTCGGCGGGCACCGTGCAGTTCACGCTCACCGGCCACACCTTCTTCGTGGACGGCGTGGCCTGGTCGCCCGACGGCGCGCGCGTGGCCACCGGGAGCTGGGACACGACGATCCGCACCTGGAATGCCGCGACCGGCACCTTCGAGCACGCGCTGCTCGGCCACACCGACCTCGTGCGCGACGTGCACTTCTCGCCCGACAGCGCCACGCTGGCCAGCGGCTCCTGGGACCAGAGCGTGCGGCTGTGGAACGCCGCGACCGGCGCGCCGCTGGCGACCTTCGACAGCCCCGACCCGGGCTTCGTCAACGCCGTGCGCTTCAGCGCCGACGGCGCGCGGCTGGCCTCGGCCGGCATCGGCCAGAGCGGCCAGGTTCTCGACGCAGGCACCGGCGCGCAGCTGGCCAAGGTCGGCCACCATAGCGGCAACATCCACGACGTCACGCTCTCGGGCGACCAGTCGCGGCTGCTGTCCGCCGCCGGCGACTTCGACGTCCGCGTCTGGGACGCCGACACCGGCGCGGACCTGCTCACCTTCGACGGCCACAACGACGTGGTCAACGCGGTGGACGTCACGCACGACGGCACGCTGGCGGTCAGCGGCAGCGGCTCGCCGCCGCCCGATACGGCGGACTTCTCGGTGCGCATCTGGAGCGCGGTGACGGGGCAGCAGCTCCACGTGCTCTTCGGGCACGTCTTCGGCACCACCGGAGTCGAGCTGGCCAACGACGAGCAGACCGTGCTCACCGGCGGGCGCGACGGCAACATCAAGATCTGGAACATGGACAGCGGCGCCCTGCAGACGACCTTCACTTCCGGCGTCGGCTCGGTCCAGCAGATGGAGCTGTCGCCCGACGGCACGCGCCTGGCCGTGACGGGCAACAGCACGCGCATCATCGACGCGGCGACGGGCGCCCTGCTCGTGCCGATCACGGTGCCCGGCGGGAACATCATCGCGGCGCTGAACTGGTCGGCGGACGGCACGAGGCTGCTGGCCGGCGTGAGTAACTACGGCGACAACCTGCTGCTCTACGACGCCGCCACCGGTGCGCTGCTGCGCACCTTCACCGGTGACCCCGACGGCTTCGTGCAGGGCGTCGCGCTCTCGCCCGACGGCCACACCGCGGCCTCCGGCTCGGGCTACAGCCGCACCATCCGCACCTTCTCCGTCGACGACGGCTCCGCGCTCAAGGTGTGGGACAAGGAGACCGGCTGGGGCCCGTTCCCGCTGCTGCCGCTCACCTACGCGGCCGACGGCCGCCTCGCCTACGGCCGTGCGGACGCGACGGTGGTCATGTCCGAGTGCCCGGGCGAGATCACCGCCTACGGGCGCGGCTGCGCGGGCAG
>Ga0209382_10006022_pt1 | contig 15656 bp, 11 predicted proteins | sample SoiMetdeltSBSDD5_FD_187599 | JGI IMG/M metagenome (GOLD analysis project Ga0209382, IMG submission 187599) | Bulk soil microbial communities from a Populus tree surrounding site in Tennessee, USA - Soil MetaG P. deltoides SBSDD5 (SPAdes) (version 2) | ecosystem: Environmental > Terrestrial >...
AGGAGGGGAAATTCGTTCGCCGAAACGCTTTCCTTCCAACCCGCTCAAAAACACTACTCCCCCGGTGAACGATCGGCGCGAAATCTTCGGCTGGATGATGTACGACTGGGCGAACTCCGCCTTCAGTACGACTGTGGCCGGGGCCCTGCTCATGCCGTACCTGACCTCGCTGGCGCAGGCCGACGTCGGTGACAATGGGGTCGTGCTCAGCCTCGGACCGCTGGGCGTGTTGACCGCAAAATCGTTCTTTTCGGTTTGTACGGCGGTTTCCGTCATCCTTCAGGCGCTGTTTCTGCCGATCCTCGGCGCCCTCGCCGACTATTCCGATCTCAAAAAACGGCTGCTCGCGGCGTTCTGCTACGTCGGCGCCACGGCCACGTGCCTGCTGTTTTTCATTACGGGCGACCTTTACAGACTTGGCGCATATCTCTTCATCGTCGCAAACCTGAGTTTCGGGGCGTCAATCGTCATGTACAACGCGTTCCTTCGCGAGATCTGCTCGCCGGACCAGACCGACAAAGTTTCCAGTCGAGGATATGCCCTCGGCTATTTGGGCGGCGGAATTCTGCTCGCGCTGAATTTCCTGCTACTGCTGAGCGCGCCAGCGCTGGGAATTACAGCGGGATTGGCGGTTCGGATTTCCCTCTTGTCGGCCGGACTCTGGTGGGCAGGCTTCGCGATCATCACGTTCGTTCGGCTCAAATCGCGCACAATTGCAAAGCCCTTGTCGAGAGGTCACACGCTGCTCACGATTGGCTTTTCGGAGCTACGGCAAACCTTTCGCGAACTCGCAAAGCTGCCCCAGACACTACGGTTTCTGATTGCCTACCTGCTTTATAACGACGGTGTTCAAACCGTCATCCTTCAGGCATCGCTATTCCTGTCGCAAGAGTTATTCACCGTCTCCCAGCGCAATGCCGGCGAGGATGTGTCCTTTGTCCTGAAACTCTTCCTGATGATTCAGTTCGTTGCGTTCTTCGGCGCGCTACTGTTTGAAAGAATCGCGGCGCTGGCCGGTACCAAGAAAGCCATTCTCATCTCATTAGTGCTCTGGGCCGGTGTCGTGGTCTACGCCTACCGTTTCCTTCATACGACGACGCAGGCTCTGGGCATGGGCGTAGTGATCGCCATTGTCCTCGGCGGATCGCAAGCCCTATCCCGATCGTTGTTTGCGCGAATGATCCCGGCGGGTTTCGAAGCGTCCTTCTTCGGACTCTATGAAGTTTCAGAACGCGGCACTTCCTGGATTGGTCCGTCGCTTTTCGGCCTCGTTGCCGGTAGCACGGGCTCATTTCGACAGGCAATTCTGTCCGTCATCGTTCTTTTCGTCGCCGGCATCATTATTCTCGCCTTGACCGATACCGACCGCGCCATCCGTGACGCCAGTAGATCGGTAGCTACGGGCGCCACGGATAGGCTATGATTCGCCAATCTGTAATGAACGGCCCTCGCGGGGACCGGGGGTGGCCACGGATTACACGGATTACACGGAAGGACCAGTGAGTGTGTGTTAGTGCATACCACACGACCATTGGTCCTTCCGTGTAATCCGTGTAATCCGTGGCCACCCCCGGTCCCCGTTGGGCAAAATGGATGGAGAACATGCGAATTAAAGTCCTGGTTGTTTCGGTCTGCCTGCTGATTCTTGCGTTGGGCCGCGTCACTTTGCCGCTGGCGGCTCAATCCTCACAGGAACGAAAGACTGTGTGGCAGGGAGTCTTCACGGACGAACAGGCCACCAGGGGTAAGGCGCTGTACGAGATGAATTGCGCCGGCTGCCATGGACAGGACCTGGCCGGAGACCGCGGCAGTTCGCTGCAGGGCCGCGACTTCATGGAACGCTGGCGAGAAGATAATGCCGAAACGCTATTCCTTTTCATGAAAGGCAGCATGCCTCCGAACCGTAACCGGAATGTTCGACGCGTTCCGTTGCCGGATGAAACCTACATCGACATCATCAGCTATGTATTTCAGTCCAACAAATTCCCGTCGGGTTCCGGCGAATTGAAACTCGATACCCTGCCGGCCACGCAGATTGAAGGTCAATTCGGTCCGCAACCGGTGCCGCATGGATCACGCGTTCAGGTCGTCGGCTGTATGACCAAAACCGCCACAGGCTGGTCGGTGACAAGAGCGACCGAACCGGTTCGCACCAGGCTCGCCGAAATGGTCACCAGTGACGAGGTGAAGGCGGCCGAAACGACGGCAGCCGGAAAATTCACTTTTCAGCTCGCCAACTTCGGCTACATCGGACCGGACTTCGTTCCAGACACTCATGCCGATCACAAGATGCTGGTCAAAGGCATGCTGGTCCGGCAGCCGAACGCCGAACGAATCAACCTGACATCGATCACGATGGTTGCCGACACCTGTTCAAAGTGATTCCGTGGCATTCCACGATCTGAAATTCGGCCTGCGCGCATTCCGAAAGAATGCCGGGTTTACTGCCGTCGCCTTGATTTCCATCACGATCGGCATTGGAGTAAACACGGCGATTTTCAGCGTCGCGAATTCAGTACTCCTGCATCCACTCCCTTACCGCGACGCGGACAGGCTCGTCATTTTGTGGAACAGATCGCCGGGACTCGGCATCACAGAGGACTGGTTTTCCACCGCGCAATACTTCGATATCAAATCAAAACACTCCGGCTTCGAAGAAATCGCAATTGCGATCGGCGCGAATTTCAATCTGACAGGAGACGGCGAACCCGAGCGAATCGGAACGATACGTGTTTCGGCCAATCTTCTGCCGATGCTGGGCGTGCAACCCGCCCTCGGGCGTCTGTTCTCGTCTGCTGACGATCTGGCTGGCGCCGCATCGACGGCGCTCTTGGGACACGGCACGTGGACTCGTCGTTATGGCTCTGATCCCGGCGTGATCGGCCGCACGGTGATCTTGAATGGGCAGCGCTACGAGATTATCGGCGTCTTGCCGGCGACCTTCTCTTTGCCGCGCGAAGTCATGCCCACGCTCGATGGCGCGGAAGACGCGGAGATCATGCTGCCGCTGCAGTTGCCTGCCAATGCACCACAAATCCGCACTCGCGAAGACTACAACATCATCGGCAAGTTGAAGGCTGGCGTCGAGGTCGGCAAAGCCCAATCCGAAATGGACGTCATCACCGCAACCTTGCGGCGCGACTACCCCGAGATATATCCACCGGACGGCGGACTGACGTTCAGCATCGTGCCTCTGCAGGATCAGGTAGTCGGTGACATCCGCCGGCCGCTGATCGTCCTGGCAGGATCGGTCTGTTTCGTGCTGCTGATTGCATGCGCCAACGTCGCAAATTTGCTGCTGGCTAGAGCGCTAGGCCGGCAGAAAGAAATCGCAGTGCGAACATCGCTGGGCGCGAGCAGCCTTCAGATTGTCCGGCAGCTCCTAACAGAGAGCATCACGTTATCGGTCGCCGGAGGCGTTCTCGGGCTGGCACTCTCGTGGGCGATTGTGCGCTCCATCCGCCTGCTTGGTGCTGGGAGCGTGCCGCGCATCAACGAGATCAGCATCAACGGCGAAGCTCTGTTCTTTATGTTCTCCATCTCGCTGTTGTTTGGTGTGCTTGCCGGATTGGCGCCCGCCTGGCGAATCCGTCACCTCGACATTCAAACCCAGCTTGCGGGAGCCGGCCGCGGTTCCTCCGACGCGCACGCAATGTGGACTCGCGGTCACAACACGCGCCGGCTTCTGGTGATAGGCGGATCGGCGCTTTCCGTGATGCTCCTGGTCGGAGCCGGCCTGTTGATTCGTAGCTTCGTCCGTCTGCAGCAAGTTTCTCCGGGCTTTCAGCCGCAGAACATCTTGACGCTGGAACTGACCATGACCGGCGCGAAATACAACGATGCGGCCTCGATCATCGCCACGTACCGCGAGCTGTGGAGCCGCCTGAGCAGTCTTCCGGGAGTGACGGTCACAGGTGGAGTTTCTGCACTGCCGTTGAGCCGGATGTTCGCCTGGGGTCCAATCACCGTTGAAGGACGCCAGCCACCGCCCGGCGAAAAATTCATCAACGCCGATCAGAGATTTGTCGGCGGCGACTATTTCGGCACGATGGGAATACCGCTCCTTCGCGGCCGCGCGTTCAACGATCAGGACACGCGCGAGAATCTACGCGTGACTGTTGTGGACGAGCACATGGCCGCACAACTGTGGCCTGGCGAGGACGCGATCGGCAAACGCATCCGCACCGGTGGTCCAGACTCGAATTCACCGTGGATCACCGTTATCGGCGTGGTCGGGCGCGTGAAACAGTACGCATTAGATTCCGACTCGCGGATCGCGATGTATCTGGCTCAGGCTCAGTACCCGGTTCGCGCAATGAATGTCGTCGTTAAGACTGCGGGTGTACCAGAGAATCTGACCGGGGTGATAAGAAAAGAGATCCGCGAACTGGACCCGAACCTTCCCATCTACGGCGTGCGAACGATGTCGGAGCGAGTCGCCGATTCGATCGCTACCAGACGGTTTTCCGTAATCTTGCTCACGGTGTTTGCCGGCCTGGCGCTGGCGCTCGCAACGGTCGGCGTCTATGGGGTCATAACCTATCTTGTCGACCAGGGAACGCGTGAGTTGGGAATTCGCATGGCGTTAGGCGCCACACCGGGTGGCATTACGAACATGGTCATTCGACAAGGCCTGTTGCTCGGTGGAATCGGCGTAGCGGTCGGCATCTCCGGGGCGCTCGTGCTCACGCGGTTTCTCTCAAGTCTGTTGTTCGGCATAGAACCCACCGACCCCATAACCTTCGCCGGCATCGGCTTTCTGATGATGCTGGTCGCGATTATCTCCAGTTACATTCCTGCCCGCCGCGCTGCCCGCATCGACCCGGTCATTTCTCTTCGCACCGAGTAATCGCATAGAATGCGTGGATCCTTAAAAAATGGGTGTGGAACGGAGGTCAGCATGAAAGATACGAATGAAACGCGCCGGCGGTTTATGGCGCATTTTGCGGGCATCGGGATGAGTTCAACTCTGCTGCCTGGAATCCTGTGGGCTGGGATGCAGCAATCGGGCACTCAGCGCGTGACGCCTGTGATGATGGCGGACTCGCTGAAGCTGGCAGGCCTGGAGTTTTCCGACGAAGAGCGCACGGCAATGGTCAACAATGTGAACCAGGCCCTGACGCGATACGAAGCCCTGCACAATTTCAAAATACCAAACGACATTTCACCGCCGTTTCACTTCAATCCTATCGTGCCGGGAATGAAAGTAAACCGCACCCGGCAGCCGTTTCGCATCAGCGATGCGCCGGTGGTAAAGCGACCGTCGAATCTCGAAGACGTTGCATTCTGGTCCGTTCGCCAGTTGGCGGAACTGATTCGAACGAAGCAGGTCAGCTCCGTCGAACTGACCACGATGTATCTCGAGCGCCTGAAGAAGTACAACCCGGTCTTGAACTGCGTCGTTAGTTTCACCGACGACCTCGCGATGCAGCAGGCGAAGCAGGCTGATGCGGAAATCAAAGCCGGGAGATACAAAGGCCCCTTGCACGGCATTCCATGGGGCGCAAAAGACATCATCGCGGCGAAGGGATACAAAACGACGTGGGGCTCTGGGGCCTACAAAGATCAGGTTCTGGATTACGACGCCAGTGTGATCGAGTTCCTGCGCGATGCCGGAGCGGTTTTGATTGCGAAGCTGACTACAGGTGAACTGGCCGGAGGCGCAAACTGGTTTGGCGGGCGGACAAACAATCCATGGGATCCGTCGCAAGCGTCGGGCGGATCGTCGGCCGGCCCGGGATCCGCAACGGGCGGAGGCTGCGTTGGGTTCTCAGTCGGAACGGAAACCAGCGGATCGATCCTTGGACCGTCATCGACCTGCGGCGTCACGGGACTGCGACCAACTCTCGGCCGCATCAGCCGCTACGGCGTGATGGCGCTCTCCTGGACACAGGATCGTCTGGGACCGATGTGCCGCTACGCGGAAGATTGCGCCATCGTCATGCAGGCGATTGCCAGACCGGACGATCGCGACATGAGCGTTCAGGACATCCCGTTCAATTGGAACGCGAATCTCGACATCACGAAATTGCGCGTCGGCTACGTCAAGAAAGCCTTCGACGCCACGACCAATCCGGTGAATAAGGCCAACGACCAGGCGACGCTCGATGCGTTGACGAAGCTTGGGTTGAAAGTTAACCCGATCGATATCCCCGACTTTCCGGTCTCGGTCACATCCCACGATGTGGAAATGGCGGTTTTCTTCGATGAACTCGTCCGCTCCGGCCGGGTGAAGCTGATGACCGGACAAACTCGAGGTGTGAGCTTCCGCGCCAGCCGACTGGTTCCGGCTGTCGAGTATCTGCAATCTCAGCGCGCCCGCATGATGATGATGATGCAGCTCGCCAAAGCCACCGAAGGCGTGGATGTGTTTCTGCTTCCACGCGCGGCCGGAGGAGGCGGCGGACGTGGTGCGGCCGCAGGAGCTACTGAAGAAGCCGAAGGCGCTCGCGGCGCGAGAGGCGGTCGTGGCGGCGGTGGCGGCGGTGGCGGCGGTGATAACGGGCCTGTCACGGTCTCAGCGCAATGTAATTTTGCGACCTATCCGGCCGTGGCCGTCCCCAACGGCTTCACCGCGGCAGGCACCCCGACAAGCATGACTTTTTTTGCGCGACCGTTCGGAGAAACGGAACTTTTGGCCGTGGCAAAAGCGTATCAGGATGCGACCGGACACCATTTGAAGCATCCGGTGATTAAGACTTAGCTATTTTCAAATCGCGATCAATGGAGATTGCACGAATCCGCAATGGAAATAGAAAATTCGAAATCCCAAGATTTACATGTAGATTTTGGATTTCGAATTTTCTATTTCCATTGCGGATTCGTGCAATCTCCATTGATCGCGATTTGAAAATAATTGGAGGGTCGGGTGGGTGATGTTCTTCAGGACGTGAAATTCACGTGGCGGTCTTTGCGGGCGCGGCCCGCGTTTGCGTTTACCGCGATTCTGACACTGTCTCTCGGGATCGGCATCAACAGCGGCGTGTTTACCCTGGTCAACGCTGTGTTGTTGCGGCCGCTGCCGGTCTACCAGCCGGAGCGGCTCGTCGAGCTCTACACTCGTCGCGACGACCGGATTGGCGGTGTCACGTCCTACCTTGACCTCAAGGATATTCAACACGCCAACACAGCCTTTACGGGAATGGCAGGCCATAGCCTGCTGTTCGCAAATCTGAACTGGCAAGGCCGCTCCGAGTTGATCATCGGAGAGTTCGCGACCTCGAACTACATGGACGTGCTCGGTATACGGCCGCAGCTCGGACGTTTTTTTACGGCTGAAGAAGAGCTGCAGGAAGGCGCGTCGCTTGTGACCGTGATTGGGCACCGGTTCTGGCAGAACCGGTTCAATGGCGATAATGGCGCGCTCGGACAAACCGTTCAGCTGAACGGCAAGCGCTACACGATCGTCGGCGTGATGGCGAAAAGCTTCGAAGGTACGTTTCCTGGGCTGACGCCGGATCTGTGGATCCCGATCATGATGGCCGAATCACTCGACCCGTTCGGCCAAAACGACAACACGCCTTCTCCGGGCAAAACGCGACTCGAGCGGCGCGGATCGCGATGGCTCTGGGTCACGGCGCGACTGAACGACGGCGTGACGTTGTCGCAAGCACAGTCTCAGATGGACGCCGCCATGTCCAAGCTGGTGGCCGATTATCCGCAATCGAATAAAGACCTGCGCATCGCGCTGCGTCGGACAAATGATGTGCGGCTCAATCCGGACCTCGACGGTGCATTGACCGCAGCGTCGGCGTTTCTGCTGGTCGCGGTCGGCATTGTGTTGCTCGTCGCCTGCACGAACGTCGCGGGAATGTTCATGGCGCGATCGTCGGCGCGCCGGCGTGAAATCGCCGTCAGAGTCGCGCTCGGCACGAGCCGCTGGCGGCTGATGCGCCAGCTCCTGATCGAAAGCATATCGATCGCGACTGCCGGTGGCGTCGGTGGACTGCTGTTGGCGTTTGCAGGCACGCGGCTGCTAACCACAATGCAGTTGCCGATCCCGATCTCCGTACATCTCAATCTGGATCCAGACTGGCGTGTGTTTCTCTTCACGTTCGGAGTTTCCGTTTTAACCGGTGTTTTCTTCGGACTCGCTCCGGCAATTCAGGCCACCCGGCACGATGTCGTCGGCGATCTCAAAGCGGGCGACAGCGACGCGCGAGGCAGCCGGATGATTTTCCGAAACGGGCTGGTTGTCGCACAGCTGGCATTGTCGCTGGTTCTGCTGATTGGCGCTTCGCTGCTCACGCGCAGCCTGGCATCCGCCACGCGTATCGATCTGGGATTCGATGCGGACCAGTTAGCGCTGGTTCAATTCAATCTCGGAATGTACGGATACGACAACACACGCGGCGAAAAATTCTTTCAGGACATCCAGCAACGATTCCGCGGCGTCGCTGGGGTCGACTCCGTAACGATGGCGGATCGCACACCGCTCTCGATCAATATCAATATGACGTCTCTGTTTCCGACGGCGACACCGGCAGCGGAAGACAAGCCGATCACCATCGACAACACCAGCGTCGAACCCAATTTCTTTGAAGTCATGCAGGTACCGATCGTCGAAGGCCGAGCGATTGGACCACAGGACACACCGGAAACACCGCGCGTCGCGGTTGTGAGCGAAGCGGCAGCGCATCGGTTATGGCCACGGGAATCGGCGGTCGGAAAGCAGATGCGGACTCAAAGCGGCCGGATCATTGAAATTGTCGGGGTGGCGCGCGACTACAAAGTAAGGACCGTCGGAGAGGACCCGCGGCCAATGATCCATTTCGCCAGACGGCAGGCGCCGGGTCTGTACTCCGGTGTTCTGGTGCGAACACGTGGACCTGCGCGTGCGGTCTTGGCTTCGCTTCGCACGGAGACTTCGGCGCTCGACTCCGCGCTTGTGCCGTTCCAGTTAACGACGCTCGAGGACGAAAGCGCACACTCGCTTACCCCGGTTCGTGCGGGAGCCACGATTCTGGCAGGGCTGGGAGCGTTCGCGGTGTTCCTTGCAGGCGTCGGGCTCTACGGGTTGATTGCGTACTCGGTCAGCCGCAGAACGCGAGAGATCGGCACCCGTATCGCGCTTGGGGCCACACCGCGCGGGATTGTGAAGCAGGTGGTTCAGGAAGGATCGCGGATACTGTGCATCGGCGCGGTTGTCGGATTGGTCGGGGCGGCGGTATTGAATCGTTTCCTGCAGTCTCTGCTTTACGGGATAAGTAGCTTCGACATGGCGTCGTTCGCGATAGGCGTTGTGGTGATTTCGGTGGTAGCTGTTTCGGCCAACGTTATTCCCGCCTTCGCCGCTTCTCGCATCGACCCTATTAAAGCTTTAAAGGTGGATTGAGCGGCCCCCCTCTCCCTCTGGGAGAGGTCGGCGCCGCGTTTCCGCGGCGCCGGGAGAGGGTTTGTCTAGCCCTCTCCCGCCCTTCGGGCACCCTCTCCCTGCGGGAGAGGGACCCTCTTACAGGTTTCGGCTCCCCTTCACGCATTGATGGGTATGAGGAACTCATACCTGTTAACCGGAATCTTAATCGTCGTTCTTTCACCTGCCGTCGCCCACGCACAGGATCGGCAGCGTTACGAAGTTGGATTCTTCGGAACCTACTCCTTCCTGGAAAGAATCGGCTCTACCGACCACGGCGTCGGAACTGAAACCGGCGGCATTGGTGGCCGGTTTGTTTATCGAGCACTTCCGTTCCTCGATCTCGAAACCGACATCGCAGTACTGCCAGGAAATCCCGCGACATCCGGAAATCATCTGCAGGGATTGTTCGGTGCTAAAGCCGGCGTGCGGACCGACAAACTTGGGTTCTTTGTAAAAGTCCGGCCAGGATTTATGCATTTCAGCAAAGACCCGTTTGGAGTAGCGAAACCCGGAAGTACGAATTTCTTCTCGCGCGAGTGGGCCAGCAGCACCGAGCCCAATCTCGATCTGGGCGGAGTCGTCGAATACTACACGGCTAGAGGTCTGATCCTGCGATTCGATCTTGGGAAGAGCATCATTCGGTACGCACCTCGAACGGTGCGCATATCGGATTTCGTTCCAGCGCTCGAAGCCGGCGCCTTCACGACGCACAATTGGCAAGGAAGCTTCGGTGTGAGTTTCCGGTTCTAACCGGAAACTCACAGGAGCCTTCTGACTAGGACGATTTGACGTATTTGTTGAAGTGATCGAGCGTGCGCTGCCACGCGAGCTCCGCGGCGGCCTTGTCATACCGCACCGTCGTGTCGTTGTGGAAGCCGTGCTGAGTGCCGTCGTAGGTGTAAGCGGTGTAGGTCACCTTGTTGGCCTTCAGCGCTTCCTCGTATGCCGGCCAGTTCCCATTGATACCTGCGTCGTTCGCAGCGAAGTTCAGCAGCATTGCGGCTTTGATCTTCGGAACTTCAGCCGCTGGCGGCGCGGCGCCGTAGAAGGGGACGCCGGCAGCGAGATCCGGTCCCAGCCGGGTAGCCAGAGTATTCACGACACCGCCGCCGAAGCAGAATCCGACAGCTCCGATCTTGCCGGTGCAATCCGGGCGAGCTTTCAACCATTTGGCGCAAGCGACGAAATCTTCTGTGCGTTTCGCACCATCGAGGTTCCGAAAATCCTGCGCAGATTTTGTTTCATCGACGTAGCCGCCTAACGGAGCGAGGGCATCCGGAGCGAAAGCCATATAACCGGCAACGGCGAATCGCCGGGCGACATCTTCGATGTACGGATTGAGACCGCGGTTCTCATGAACAACCACAATTCCGGGCAGCTTCCCGGTCGCGGTGGCCGGTCTCACCAAATAGCCCTTCGTCGTCGTGTTCCCCTGCGGGGACGGATAGGCCGTGTACTCGGCCTTGATCTTCGGGTCGTCTTTGGGAACCTGCTGAGCCCATGCAAAATTAGGCCTCAGTTCTTCGAGCATTGCTGCAGCCGAGACGGCACCTACGAACTTTGCCGCTCGATCGATAAACCCACGGCGGTCGATGTCACCATGGACATACAGGTGAAAAATGTCGAGGATCTCTTGCGGATAATCGGACGCTTTCTTTCGTTCCATAGGAGTCGCTCCTTTTAAAGTCGGGAACCGGAGGATATCAAAAACGCCTTATTCTTGTCCTTCCCCATCAATTGACCCAAAATCATAGCCGCGCAAATCCGGAGGCAACATGAGACAGGCGGCATTCCTTTGCTTATTGGCAGCGACGGTGTTATTGGCCCAGGAAGTCGGTCCGGTCCCGCGAACGTGGTCCGGCAAAGACCTCGCCGATTGGGCTACCCCAATAGCGGCGCTCAACACTCGTCCTGGACACTTTCCCGAGGCGGAATACTATCGAGCCACCGTAGAAGATCTCCGCACATATCCGGTTTATGTGCCCGGCAGAGAACCGGCTGGTTATTGGGAAATGTTGCAGAAGGTCGGACCGAAGCCGTTGGTCGAACCGGCCGGCTTGAAGAACGAGGGCGACTGGGTCGAGGCGGGGAAGCGCGTTTTTGAGGAATACGACATTCCCGGATTCCGTACCGTCGATCCGAAAGTCATCGAAAAGGCACGCACGACAGCTACCTATGCGCGGTTCAAACCGAGAGAAGATGGAACCGTTCACGACCTGCGTTGGGTTCCGACCTCGAAAGGCGTGGCTCTCAGCCTGGTGAATTGTGCCGAGTGTCACATCCGAGCGATGCCCGACGGGTCACTGCTTCGCGGCGCCCCGGCAAATGAACCGCCAAGTCCCCTGCTTGGGGATCTCGCTCCGTGGGGCGCGTCCCCGATACCACTTCCAGGCGATTCTCCGGTTCTCGCTATCTGGCGTTCGTGGGCGGTGCCGTGGATCAAAGACGACGTTCACGAACAGATCAAAACCATGCCGCCGCAACAGCTCGGTCAGTTGTTCGGAACCGGCGGAGCGCCAGGATTGTTTCCGCGCTGGAACGGTAGTGCCTTTTACACGACGAAAATCCCGGACCTCATCGGATTCAAGGACCGGAAGTACATCGACCACACCGCCACTCATAAACATCGCGGCCCGGGCGATCTGATGAGATATGCCGCCCTGGTGACTTACAGCGATTCCTCGGATTTCGGCCCGCACCAAATGCTGACCGATTCTCAGCGCCGGATCGCTTCACGGTCGGCGGATGAAACGCTCTACGCCCTGGCTCTGTATATCTATTCATTGAAACCGCCCGCCAATCCCAATCTGTCCGATAATCGGATCGCGGCCGGTCAGAAAATTTTTCAACGCGAAGGATGTGTAGCGTGTCACACGCCGCCGCTTTATACGAACAACCGACTTACACTTGCTGCGGGGTTCACACCTACCCGGGAAGCGATGCAAGGCTTAGACGTGATGCAGATTTCGGTCGGCACCGATCCGAATCTGGCGTTGAAGACGCGCAAGGGAACCGGGTTTTACAAGGTTCCCTCATTGAAAGGCGTCTGGTATCGCGGGCGCTATCTGCACGACGGCGCGCTCACGAAACTCGAGGAAATGTTCGATCCGGCGAGGCTCACAGACAGCTACGTGCCGAGCGGCTTCAGACCGGTCGGCATGACAACGCGCGCTGTCACAGGCCACGAGTTCGGCCTGAAGCTTTCTGACGAGGAGAGGAATGCGCTCATTGCCTTTTTGCGGAGCCTGTAGCACTCGAGCAATGTGTCGGCGAGCAACTTTTCCCCTCCTGGACAGGAGGGGAAGACGCGAGCGATTGTTTTTCATCGCGAGCGGCTGGGTGGTAGATAAGTTAAGGCTCGCGCAGCGCTCCTTGCTTCGGTGCTTGATCTACCACCCCGTCTGCGCCAGCAAGGAAGGCGGCCTTTCTCTCTATGGCGCAGCCACCCCTCCTGTCCAGGAGGGGAAATTTGCTGGCCGATACATCTTCCTCAGGATGACTACGGTATATACGTCTTCACAAAATCGATAACGTCTTGACGATCCATGCGGAACACGCCGCCGGTTCCGGCACAGTTGCCGTTAAGACCAAACGACGTGATACCGGCAACAATCTTCGTCTCGGTCCGCCCGGAGCCGTAAAAGTTGGGACCGCCGGAATCACCGAAACACGTTCCACCGGTGTTCGTATTGTTCGAGAGCAGCATGGAGAACCCGCCTGTGAAGCCCGGTACATTGATCTGTAGAAGTTTTGGAGTCGAGAAGTATCGGGTTCGAGAATTGTTTGCCAGGAACAACGCCGGATCCGGAAAGCTCTCCTGAAGACCGTAACCGACTGCAGTAAACGTCGTGTCCTGAAGTCCACGCCGGGTCTTCAGCGCGTCAAACTGGTTCACACCGGGTAGTACGCCATACTCGCTTGCCGGCAGGACGACTCCAGGCGACCGGAGAATCACCACCCCGACGTCATGCAGAACGAACGGAGCGGTTTCGTATAGCGGATGGGCGTGCCACGCGGCGGCTTCAACTGCATTCGGCCCGGCAAACGGGTAATTGTTGGTTTTACCGATGCCGCCTTGAACATCCGATTCGGTAAAGACTCTCATTCCCGTGTATGGACTGTCGGGAAAATTGCTCGTGCAATGCCCTGCGGTGAGCAACACGGTCGGAGATAGAAGTGTGCCGCTGCATCGGAACGCCGGTGCACCGCCGACTTCCATCAGCAGCAAAACGACGGCGGGATGACGATTGCCGTCGAGTGTCCCGTTCGTCACGGCCAGAACCGGACCAAATGCAACAACCCACAGCGCGGCCAACACCAATAACGAAATGACGACGCGTCTCATAGTGGTTTTTGTCCTAATTTTGGATTGAGATTCCTTGCTGCGAGAGTCTACCTCAAAATCCGCGCCAGTACAGCGTTTCCGGTGTTTCGCGCACATATCCGATAGGTGTATCCCGACTGTAACCGCTCCAACACATCGAGACCGCAGACGACGATTGGCAGCGATTTCCCATAGAGCTTTCGGGCCACAATTTCGCCGACGGCAATGATCGGATCCGTCTCGCCAAGGACAAGGCCCGCCGGCGCTGTGCCCAGCCGGAGCGCCTCGGCAAGAATTGAACTGCTCGAACTCGAACCGCGGCCCGACGGCATCGCCAGAATCCGGCCGGTCAAAACTTTGCCGAAAGCCGGATGTCCGCGATCGATAACGGCTCCGCTGGTTGCGCTGAAACCGCCCCATAAGCTGAGCGGTTCGAGACTCAGGATTAATGGCGCCTCGACCTCGCCGGGAGATACGCACTGGACAGGAATCTCGGTCACTTCCCCGTCCTCACGACGCGACCGGCTGCGGCGGAGAGCAGACACTCCTCAAGCGTGCCAAACGCGACGTCGACGCCGAGATTCGCCGGCGCATAATGCGCCCATTTTCCCGAGTTCGTCATGATGACGCCTTTATCCGGACGAATAATCGCAGTGACGTACGTGCAAGTGTCCGTCACGACGACCAGTCCGGCCTTGTGGATCTGCGCGAGCATCTCGGACGCTTCCAAAGCCGCATACGTTTCACGGTTTGTGTTCACGTACACCTGGACATCTTCGGCCGGCCGGAATCCGGCAACAAGTGGGACGAGTGAGCGGAACTCCTCGATTGAAAAATGCGGAGTGCCGAGGCTCACAGCAAAGATCGGAGTTCCGTCACGGACCGTGGATAACCGCCGAAGCGCGTCCTCTACATCCTTAGGATGAATATCGAACGTTTCCTGCGGAATGCCACTCGGCCCGAATGCATCTTGCAAAATGGGCGCTTCCGGCGTGATACCCACGGCGTGAAAGAGCGCAACCGAACCTGTCGAAGCCGCGACAGCGCCGAGCGCTTTCAGCTGGTCCTCCGAGTGTGGATGGGGAAGCCCCTCGATCACCGGGACGCGCAAACCCGATCGCTCACCGACAAGATATCCGACGCCGACGAACGTCGCATCATTGGCTTGTGACTCCGGAAAACCGGACAGCCGGAACAACACTTGCCCGCGCCGCCCTTCATCCAAATGCAGGCCCACTGCCGGCGCGCGGCCAGTCATGGCGCAGCAAAGATCGATGAAGTCACCGTAACGGTTGGTTCGCGCACCAATAACAGAGTTCGCGAAAACGATCGCGTTGGATTCGCCCCACGCGATCTGTTCGCCAAAATGCGGCCGGAAACGGGTTTGATACGGAGCGCACGTGAAACTCGATTCGCAACCCAATGCCAGATGCGCCTGCATCAACTTCTGTGCTGCTTCGCGTTCCGGTCCGGTCGTGCGGACCAGCGTCGGATGCAGCAGATCCATGGCTCCAACATTCAATGTGGTCGGAACGCGAACCCGACCGCCGCGTTCGACCAGGCGATTCACGAAGTCGAGACTGACCTGGCCGTGATACAGGCATCCGTCAATGTGTGCGCGAGTGATGTCGAGAAGGCGCGGAGCGCGCACCGCTTCGGCAAAACTCAAGAGCACATCCATTGCAAAAACAGCGGCAGGACCGTGTTCCCCCGCCATCAGCTGCCTGTCGAAATCGGTGAGTTCCATGAATAGTGAGGAGTATCCTACTTCCTTGCATGAAAGGGGAACGGATCTGATTAATTCCTAATTCTTAATTCCTAATTCCGATCCGAGCAGAACGTCGAGTTCAGCGTTCTGCTCGGATCGGAATTAGGAATTAAGAATTAGGAATTAATCAGATCCCCGTTTTCTTTCTACTCTTATTGGACTGGAATAGTCATCGGCTGGCCGGCCTGGGTCAAGAAACGAATCAAGCC
>Ga0209382_10006023_pt1 | contig 15653 bp, 8 predicted proteins | sample SoiMetdeltSBSDD5_FD_187599 | JGI IMG/M metagenome (GOLD analysis project Ga0209382, IMG submission 187599) | Bulk soil microbial communities from a Populus tree surrounding site in Tennessee, USA - Soil MetaG P. deltoides SBSDD5 (SPAdes) (version 2) | ecosystem: Environmental > Terrestrial >...
CTGGCGATAGCGCTCTTCCTCTACCTCTACTTCCGCTGCTACTGGGAGAAGGGGCGTGGCCTGCTGGCGGTGATCGCCAGCCTGGTGCTGCTCGGAGCAGTGCTGCTGCCCTGGAGCTCGGGGGCCAGCGTCTTCTACATCTACGCCGCCGCGTCGGTGGGCTTCCTCGGCCCGTCACGGGCGGGGGTGCGGTGGCTGCTCCTGATCGTCGCCGTGCTCCTCGTGGAGGCGTTGTCGCTGCGTGCGTCGCCCTGGGGCGTCGTCCCAGGGGTGGCGTTCTCGCTCATCATCGGAGCGGCCAACATCCATTTCGGTGAGGTCTCGCGCAACCAGCGCAAGCTCCAGCTCGCGCACGAGGAGGTCGAGCGCCTGGCCAAGCTCGCCGAGCGCGAGCGCATCGCCCGCGACCTGCACGACCTGCTCGGCCACACCTTGTCGGTGATCGCTCTCAAGGCCGAGCTTGCCGGCCGGCTGCTCGCGCGCGACCCGGCGGCCGCGGCGGCCGAGATCGCGGACGTGCAGCGCGTCTCGCGCCAGGCCCTCGTGGAAGTGCGGCGCGCCGTCGAGGGCTACCGAGAGCGCGGGCTCGCCGCCGAGGTGACGGGCGCGCGGCAGGCCCTGCGCGCCTGCGGCGTGAGCCTCGTCGTCCACGTCGAGCCGGTGCGACTGCCGGCGGCGATGGAGGGCGTGCTGGCGCTGGCGCTGCGCGAAGCAGTGACCAACGTCATCCGCCACTCCAGCGCCGGCAACTGCCGCATCGCCCTCGAGCGGCTCGATGGCGAGGTGCAGCTCGACGTGAGCGACGACGGCTGCGGCGGTCTCGCTTCCGAAGGAGTGGGACTCTCCGGCATGCGCGAGCGGGCCGCCCTCCTCGGCGGGCGTCTCGAGCGGCTGGGCGAGGGTGGCACCACCGTCCGCATGATCCTGCCGTTGCCTTCCGATGTGCAGGAGGCGCCCGCCGCCGAGCCGGGGTCGCCAGCGGAGGTGGCGACCTGATGCGCGTGCTGCTGCCGGGGGGAGAGGGGCCCGGAGATGCAGAGGAGCTTCTCGCTTGATGCGTGTGCTGCTCGCCGAGGACCAGGCTATGGTGCTCGGCGCCCTCTCCGCCCTGCTCGCCCTCGAGCCTGATATCGAGGTGGTGGGTTGCGCCCGCGATGGTGCCGAGGCGCTCGCGATGGCCAAGACGCTTCGCCCGGACGTCGTGGTGACGGACATCGAGATGCCGGAGATGACCGGGCTCGAGCTCGCGCAGAGCCTGCGTGAGCAGCTCGGTGCCACGCCGCGGGTGGTGATTCTCACCACCTTTGCCAGGCCCGGCTACCTCCGTCGCGCGCTCGACGCGGGGGCCGCCGGCTACCTGCTCAAGGAGGCGCCGGCGGCCGAGCTCGCGAAGGCCCTGCGCCGGGTTCACGCCGGCGGCCGTGCCGTCGATGCCGAGCTCGCGGCCGAGGCTTGGGGGGACCCCGATCCGCTGAGCGAGCGCGAACGGCAGGTGCTGCGCCGCGCCGGCGAGGGGCAGAGCGGGCCCGAGATCGCCCGGGTCTTGCACCTCTCCGAGGGGACGGTGCGCAACTACCTCTCCGAGGCGATCAGCAAGCTCGGGTCGAGCAACCGCGTCGAGGCGGCGCGCATCGCGAAGGCGAAGGGGTGGTTGTGATGAGAGGGGCCGGTCTTCGCCCAGAGCGGGCGGGGGCTAGCTGGCCTTGCCCGTTGCCTCTATCAGGCTCGCGATTCAGACCGACCACCTAGCGCATTGGCTCGCGCGAGAAGCGCGTGAGCTTGGCGTTGAGCCCGTTGTGCCAGCCGATGAAGAAGTTGCGGTCGCCGTAGGTCGCCGCCGCCATCGCCTGGGCGGCCGTCGTGTTGCCCTGGAAGCGCGGAAACGCCAGCACCTCCGCCGAGCCATCGCCGTCGAACTGGCCGACCAGCATCGATTTGAGCGAGACGCTTGCGAGCGGCAGCTGCGTGATCTCGTTGCGCAAGGTCTTGAGCGCGCCGCTGCCGCGCGGGCTGTAGCGCCACGAGCCGCCGGGACTGCCGATCGCGATATCGACGCGTGTGTCGCCATCGAAATCCGCGACGACAGCATTGTCGAAGTTCGATGTCAGCCGGTCGTTGAGCCGCGCCCAAGAGGTAGCGGCGCCGCTCGAAATCGACCAAGCGCCGTTGGCGACAGTGACGATGTCGACACCCCGCGTGCCGTCGAACTCGCCGAACAGATAGCCGGAGAGGGACAGGTCTGAGGTCTTCGTCGGCTGGTGTTCCCACCGGCCGGGTCTGGCGTAGAGGATGTTCCACTGCCGCCCCTCGACGTAGAAGATGTCGGTGCGACCGTCGCCGTCGAAATCCCCGAAACGAGTGTTCTTCATCGGCACGGGCACTGTCGTGAGCGGTCTGAGCGGTTCGCGGCCGCTCTTGAGGAAGCCGAGCGAGCCGGCGCTGTCGCGGTAGAGCACGTCGGTAACGTGATCGTTGTCGATGTCGGCAAAGCCGAGGTCACGCACGAGCTTGTCGGAGGCGTGCAGAAACTCCCACGGTGCGGTGCCGCCGCGCGAGAAGAACCAGGCGGTGCCATTCGAGACGAACACATCCGTGCGCCCGTCATTGTCGAAGTCGCCCGTCGCCAGGTCGCCCGAATGGTCCGAGTCGAAGTGGTTGCCGGCGTCGTGGAAGTTGAATTCCGAGTGGTCCTCGCCGATGCCCGTGCTGCTCTTGCTCATCTTGAGCGAAACGGCGGAGTCGAGATCGTCGTGCACGGCAACATTGCCGTTGAAATAGGCGCCGGTCGTCGGCTTGCCACGCAACATGAAGACCGGCCGCGTCTTGAGGCCGAGGTTGTAGGACTGCGCGCCCCGGAACGTGTTGTTGGCGATCTCGAAATAGTCGCCGGCGGTGCCGCCATAGCCGTCGCTGGCGTCGTCGGCATCGTCGCCGTCATCGGTGCCGTGCGCGTCGAAGTGCTGCTGCCAATCGCCGTCGTCGGTGTAGCCGCCTTCGAGCACATAGTTGTAGTGCGCGACATAGCCGCTATAGGCATAACCGTCGGATGCGATGGCGTGGCGATTGTAATTGAAGACATTGCCTTCGATTGTCGCGTACGCGCTCGAGCCGACATGGACGCCGTAGCCTTCCTCGTCGCGGGAGTTGTTGTGAATGTAATTGTTGGCAATGCGCACGAGCGGCGCGTCGGAAGCCTTGAACCGAACGACGCTGCCGTCCTCGTCTCCGAAGGCGCTGTCGTACAGTGCCGGCGCCCGTGCGCTCTTCAACGCACGCACATCGATTCCGGCGCCCGTCCAGTCGTTGAGCTCATTGTCGTCGATGGTGATGGGCTGCGTCGGCTTGGCAAACTGATCGAGCGTCACGCGGATGCCGAACACGCGTGGCTGGCTGCTGCTGCGATTGCCTTTCTGGGAGCCGCGAAAGTGCAGGCCGGTGATGCGTACGCCGCCCTCGTTGACGCGGAAGAACACGTAGCTCACGCAGGTCTCGGCGCCCGCGTCGTCATGGTCTTTGACGCATTTGAGATCGGTGAAGAGGAGCGGACGGCTGCCGAGCGCGCCGCGCTCGCCGCGGATCGAGACGCCGGAGTGGACGGGAATGTCGTAGAGCCCGGTCATGTCGAACACGGCATCGCGCGGGATCACGAGGCAGCCGCGGAAACCGGAGGTGAGCCTGGCGACGAGCTCCTCCGGATTGTGAACGATCACTTCGGTGCAACCGACGGCAAGAACCTCGGTCGCACGCGGCGCGGTTGTGTCGGCCGTGCCAGGCAGCGGTGTTGCCGGTGTCGGGGCAGGAGCGCGCTCCGCCGGCAAATCGCGAACCCTCGTTGCGTTGCCTGCGCGCTCGCCGCCTTGCGCGGCAGCCTCCTCGGCGCCGGGCGCGAGCAACAGCACACCGATTGCAAGCGCTAGCGCGCGTCTCGTCTCCGCCATGTTCGACACCCCCGTGAGAAGGATCGCCGAACCGGTCCGGCAGCGTCAATCGAGAAAAGGTGCGGGTTCGCGCCAACAACGAGGCAGCGACTCTAGCCGATCGGCCAAGCGGCTGGAACGGCTCAAAGCCGCACCATATCGTCAACCCTTGGTACCGCTGGAGTTTACTTCGAGACAGAGACGATCGCGCTATGTTGGCGTTTCGAATCGCGGCGACCGAATCGGGCGCAGCACCCAGGACAGGGGTTTCACGAGCGGGGCCCCAGGAGAACAGATGCAAGACCCGGTTGACCAGACGATGAGCTCGCTGATCCCTATGGTTCTCGAGCAGACCAGCCGGGGTGAGCGCTCCTATGACATCATTTCGCGGCTCGTCTGAGGGCGGTCTCGATGACCGCGGGCTCGGTGGCGCGGGTCGGCACGCGGAGCGTCACTGACTCGGCGACGCCAGGTCGCCCTGTTGGTCTGCTGAGCCGCTGGTGCGCGTCAGCTCGTAGACGCCGGATGGCACCACGACCACGTCTGCCGACGCAGAAGCCTTGTCTCAGCCGACCTCGCCGGACCAGCGGCTGGTGTCTCCCGTCTCGAAGTCGTCGGAGAACAGGGACCGCTCGACCGCGCCGATGTCGCACCGGGCCACGCCGTCGGCGTCGTCGTCGACGTGGCGCGGGAAGCCGCGCTGATCCGTGGCGAGCAGGACGCCGGCGGTGTCGACGCAGCCCGTGGGGTCGCCCGCCTCCAGGGCCGGGCTGCCGGCCATGGGCATGAAGTTGAGCGTGGGCCCGCCGTTGCTGCCCAGCCCGAGCACCGGGTCGACGCCGAGCACGTTGCCTTCAGTGACGCCGACGATGGTGCAGGCCAGGGTCGACTCGATCAGGTTGTACCCCAGCGAGTCGATCGACCCCTGGCAATCGCCGGGCGTCGAGACGACGGTGATGAAGTTGTTGGCGAGGATCGTGTTGCGCAAGGTCGGCAACGCGGGCGACGCGCCGCCCGTGATGTAGATCCCACCGCCGAGGCCGGAGCCCATTCCGTCGGAGTTGGCGACGTTGATGGCGACGGTTGCGCTCGAGATGTGGACGAGCCCAGGCGGGCCGTCGATGTAGAGGCCGCCGCCCGAGCCGGTCGCGGTGTTGAGCGAGAAGGTCGAGCTCTCGACCTCGAGCCCGCTGCCGACGGCGAAGAAGAAGATACCGGCCCCATGCACCGACTCGTTCGCACCGACGAAGCTGCGCCGCAGGATCAGCGTGCCGGCGACGCCGACGCCACCTCCCGTGGTAGCCGCTTCGTTGCCGACGATCGAGCTGTCGACGATGGTGGTGGTGCCGCTGGGGATGTGGATGCCACCGCCGACGTCGTCGGCGGTGTTGCCACTCACCGTCGAGCTCTCGATCGTGACCGTGCTCGGCGCGAAGATGCCGCCGCCGTCGCCGTCGGAGTGGTTGCCCTCCACCGTGGTGCGGATGAGCGTCAAAGTGCCGGCGGTCGGCGCGTCGATTCCGCCGGCGCGGGTGGTGGCCGAGTTTCCGCTCACGATCGAGTCGATCAGCGTCCCCTGCGCGGTGACCTCGAAGCTGATCCCGCCGCCGAAGGAGGCCTCGCTGTCGCGCACCTCACACCGCTCGAGCGTGAGAGCTCCTCCGTCGACGACGCGGATGGCGCCGCCGGTGGGCTCCGGCCCCCCGCCCTGGAGCACCAGGCCGCGCAGGGTGACGGTGATGCCGCCGACCCCGACCTCGACCAGTCGCTCGCTGAGGGCGGTCTCGATCACCGCCGGGTCGGTCTCGCGGGACGGCGTGCGGATGGTCACCGAGTCGAGGACGTCGAGGTCACCCTGCTCCGGGTCGGTGCCCGTGAGGCGCGTCAGCTCGTACGTCCCGAGCGGCACCATGACGACGTCTGCTCCAGCGCTGGCGTTGGCCGCGATGACCGCCTCGCGCAGCGAGCAATCGGTTGCCGAGCAAGAGCCGTCGGCGGTGTCGGCGGTCTTGGTGACCTCATACGTGACGGCTGCCGCGGGCGTGGCGAGGACGCCTGCGGCGACGCTTAAGCAACAGGTCCAGTGAGCGGCGCGACCGAATGGGCGGGCCATGGGGTGCCTCCTCACCCTGGATCGCGCAGCGGAGCCCCCGCTTTTTTCGCCCGTGGGGTCTAGGATCATCCTCGGAGACCCGATGAGCGACCCCGACCAACGCGGCGCGGTCGAGGGTGAGGTGACCGCACTCCTCCTGGCCTGGGGGAAGGGGGACCGGGCGGCCCTGGACCGGCTGCTGCCGCTGGTCTACGGCGAGCTGCGGCGACTCGCCCACCGCGAGCTGCGCGACGAGAGGCCGGGTCATACCCTGTCGACGACGGGCCTGGTACACGAGGCCTACCTGCGGCTCGTGGACCAGGGGCGCGCCCAGCTCGAGGGTCGGCGGCACTTCCTCGCCATCGCCGGGCAGATGATGCGCCGCGTGCTGGTCGACGAGGCGCGCAAGCGTGGCGCGGTCAAGCGCGGTGGTGGCGCCCTCCACCTGCCGCTCGACGATGTCGGTGAGGTCGCGGCGGTTCCGGACGGCGACCTCGTGGCGCTCGACGACGCGCTGGCGGCTCTCGAGTCCTTCGATCCAATCCTCTGCCGCGTGGTGGAGCTGCGCTACTTCGCCGGGCTCACCTTCGAGGAGGCGGGGTCGGTGCTGGGAGTGTCGACCGCCACCGCCTGGCGGGACTGGCAGTCGGCCCGTGCCTGGCTCTTCGCGCGGCTGGAGGAGCGTTGACGGGGTCCGGCGAGCGCTGGGAACGCGTGAAGGAGCTGTTCCACGGGGCGCTGGATCGGCAGGAAGGGGAGCGCGCGGGGTACCTCGCCGCGGCCTGTGGCGACGACCGCGAGCTGCGCGCCGAGGTCGAGCGGATGCTGCGCGCGCACGGCGACGCGGGTGAGTTCCTGGCGGTCCCGGCGGCGCCGCGACCGCCGCTCGGGGGATTCGCCCAAGACCGGGAGGCCTCGCCGCCCGAGCGCATCGGCCCCTACCGCGTGCTGCGCGAGCTGGGCCGCGGCGGCATGGGCCGGGTCTACCTCGCCGAGCAGGAGAGCGGCGGGTTCCAGCGCCGGGTGGCGATCAAGGTCCTCGTGCACACGGCCGCGGGCGACCTCTTCGCGCGTCGGTTCGGTGCCGAGCAGCAGATCCTCGCGGGGCTCGAGCACACGGGGATCGCGCGCCTCTACGACGGCGGCGTCACCGCCGAGGGCGTCCCCTACTTCGCGATGGAGTACGTCGAGGGGGAAAACGTCCTCGCCTACGCCGCGGCCCGCCGGTCGACGATCGCCGAACGGGTGCGTCTCTTCCGGCGCATCTGCGCGGCGGTGCATTACGCCCACCAGCACCTGGTGGTCCATCGCGACCTCAAGCCGTCGAACATCCTGGTCACCGCGGAGGGCGAGCCGAGGCTGCTCGACTTCGGCATCGCCAAGCTGCTCCATCCCCAGTCGGCCGACGCGGGGATCGACGCGACCGTCACCTCCCTGCGCCTGCTCACCCCCGAATACGCGAGCCCGGAGCAGGTGCGCGGCGAGGCGGTGACGACCGCCACCGACGTCTATTCGCTCGGCGTCGTGCTCTACGAGCTGCTCACCGGATGCCGGCCCTACCGTCTGAAGACGCGGACTGCGCAGGAGGTCGAGCGCGCCGTCTGCGAGCAGGAGCCGCGACGACCGAGCGCCGTGGTGGGCGACGAGACCCGATCGGCGAACGACGCGCCGCTCTCCGGGGCCGCACCTCGTGAAGCAAGAGCGCCGGCCGACGGCCAGCCGCGACGCCTGCGCCGCCTCCTCCGCGGCGACCTCGACACCATCGTCCTCAAGGCCCTCGACAAGGACCCGCGGCGCCGCTACGCCACCGCGGCGGAGCTCGACGACGACCTGAGGCGCTACCTCGAGGGCCGCCCGGTGCAGGCGCGGCCGGAGAGTGTGCGTTACAGGGCCACGAAGTTCGTCCGCCGCCACCGTCTGGGTGTCGCCGCGATGCTCGCCGCGGTCCTCTCGCTGGTCGTCGGCCTGGCTGCCGCCCTCTGGCAGGCGAACGTGGCGCGCGCGGCCCAGGCGCGTGCCGAGCGGCGCTTCCACGACGTGCGCAGCCTGGCGAACACGCTGCTGTTCGACGCGCACGATGCGGTCGAGACGCTGCCCGGCTCGACGAGCGCCCGCAACCTGCTGCTCGAGCGCGGGCTGCGTTACCTAGACGGACTGGCAGCAGAGGCCCGGGGCGATCCCGCTCTGCAAATCGAGCTGGCCGCCGCGTATCTGCGGCTCGGGGATCTGCAGGGACGCCTCTACCGCGCGAGCCTCGGCGACTCGGCTGCTGCCCTGGCGAGCTACGAGAAGGGTCTGGCGCTGGCCGAGGCGTCGGCGGCGAGGGGCGGCGAGGAGGTTGGAGAGCCCTCGACAACCCCGGCTTCCATATCGACCCGCTCGACGCTGGCCCGCCTGCATACCGCCGCCGGACGGGTGCTCTTCCGACGTGGTAGATCGGGGGTCGCCGCCGTCCACCTGCGCCTCGGCCTGGCGCTGGCAGAGAAAGCCTTCGCCGTCGCGCCGGCCGACCTCGCCGCCCGCCACGACCTGGTTTCGGCGCGACTGGCGAACGCGGACATCGACCTCGACGGTCGCCGGCTGAACGAGGCAGTGTCGCGGCTGGAATCGGCGCGGGTGCTTGTCGAGGAGACCGGACGACTCGCGCCCGGCGACCGCCGGACCCTCTTCCTGCACGCCGTAGCCCACCAGCGGCTCACGGTCGCCCTGTCCTACTCGGGCAGAGACCCGGAGGCGCTCGTCGCGGCGCAGGCATATCTCGCGCTCGCCCGGCGGCTGGTGGAGAGCGACGCCAACGACGCCGAGGCGCAGCGCAACCTCGCGTTGGCGCACGACATGATCGCCTGGCGCCTGCTCGACGCTGGCGAATACGCCGCTTGTCTCGCGGCGCGACGCGACTCGCTGCGGGTCTACGAAGCGCTGGCGGCGCGCGATCCTTCCAACGGCCAGGCCCAGCAGGACCTCGCCGTCGCCCTGAGGGAGCTCGGCCGCGGCCTGCTCGCCAGCGGTCGGCCCGACGAGGCGCTGCCGCTGTTCCGTCGCGGCCGCGAGCTCTGCGAGGCGTTGTCGGCGCGCGACGCCGGTGACCTGCGGCTGCGCGGTGTGTTGGCCGGGTTCCGCCTCCTGAGCGGCCGCGCGCTTCTCGCGCAGAAGGAGGCCGAGCAGGCGCTGGCGGAGCTTGCCCGCTCGATCGAGATCAGCGAAGCGCTCATCGCCGTCGACCCCGAAGCGTTCACGGAGGACCGTCGCGACGTTGCCGAGGGCTGGTACCACATCGGCGAGGCACACGATCTGCTCGTCGAGCGCGTCGCCGGTGCGCCCGCGGGGAGCGAGCACCGGGAGCAGGCACGAGCGGCCTACTCGCGGAGTCGCGCCGGCTTCGAGGCGCTCGCCGCCGAGGGCAAGCTCGGCGGCGCGGACCTGCCGTGGCTCGAGCGCGCGAGAGCGAGGACCGCGAGCGCCGCCCTCGCGGCTACGGGGAAGGCGCCGGGCTAGCTGCCGCCGGCGGGCCATGCCGCGCCCCGCGCGCGCGGTGGAGCTCGGCCAGGGTGGCGCGCGCCTTCACCGTGCGCGGATCGTCGGCCCCGGCCTTGGCGGCAAGCGTTGCCGCACTGGCGGTGAGGAGCGGCTCCGCCTCGTCGAGCTTGCCGTCGGCAAGCAGTGCGCGCCCGAGCCCGAGCTCGCCCTGGCCGATGCGCACGTGCCCGGCGGGCAGCGCGGCCCGCAGGATGTCGAGCCCCTGGCGGTCGAGATCGACCGCCAGGGCCGCCCGCCCGCGCGCCAGCTCGAGGTCGCCGGCGAGCAGGAGCGAGAGGCCGATGTCCTGGTGCTTCGCCGGGAGGAGCTTGCGGCGCACGGCGAGGGCGTGATCGAGCAGCGCCTGCGCCTCGTCGAGCTTGCCGAGCTCCAGGTCGAGCGAGGCGAGGTTGTGCTCGGCGCGCGCCACGTCGGTGTGCTCGGGCCCCCAGCGGTGGCGTCGCCGCTCGAGCGACCGGCGGAAGAGCGGCTCGGCTCCGTGTAGGTCGCCGCGGTCGCGGAGCAGCCAGGCGAGGTTGTTGAGGGCGACGTCGACCTCCTTGCTGTCCTCGCCCCTGGTCGCGATGTGGATTGCCAGGGCACGGCGATAGAACGGCTCCGCCTCGTCGTAGCGCCGCTCGTCGTGGAGCGACGACGCCAGGTCATTGAGGGCCGAGGCGACCTGCGGATGGTCGGGCCCGAGCGTGCGCTCCGACATCGCCACGTAGGCGCGGCAGAGCTCGATCGCCTCCGCCCCCTCGCCGAGGTCCGACGTCGCGTTGCAGAGCTGGCCGAGGGTGCGCGCAGTCGAGGGGTGGTCGCCGGGATAGAGCCGCTGCTTGATCGCCAGCGCCTCGCGTCCGAGCTGCTGCGCGCGCCGGTATTCGCCCTGCTTGCGGGCCAGGATGGTCATGTTGTGAAGCGTCGAGGCAGCTTCGGCGGGAGCGTGGAGGGCGCGGCGGGTGGCGAGCGAGCCCTGGAACAGGGCCTCGGCGCGCGAGACGTCGCCGCGGTTCATCACCACGAGTGCGAGGTCGTTCTCCACCTCCGCCACCGGCAGCGAGAGCTCGCCGAAGAGCGCGCGGCGGCGGACGAGCGCGAGCCCGTGCGCGGCAGCCGCCTCGTCGAGCTTGCCCTGCTCGCGTCGCAGCTCGGCCCAGTTGACGAGGCTCGTCACCGTGTCCGCGTCGTCGTCGCCGAGCGCCTCCCGCCGCAGGGCCAGGGCCCGCCGCTGCAGCGGCTCGGCGTCGGTGAGCAGCCCGAGCTCCTTGTAGACCCGGGCCATGGTGTCGGTGAGGCGGGCGCGCGTCCGCGGGTCGTCGGCGAGCTCGCGATCGATCTGGGCGACGCCGCGGTCGAGGATCTCCCGTGCCGTGATCGTCCGCCCGCGCGCCTCGCCGGGATCGGAGACGTCGAACAGCCCCACGAGGAAGTCGGTGACGCGGGTGGCGGCGGCCGCCTCGCGGTTCGCACGCTGCGCCTCGCGGTTGGCGCGCTGGGCCTCGCGCCGCTCGGCGACGAGGCCGATGGCGAGCGCGGCGACCGCTGCGGCGGCGGCCACCACGGCAGTGCGGTGGCGGCGCACGAAGCGGCGTGCGCGGTAGCGCCAGCCCCCGCGTCGCGCCTCGACCGGCAGCCCAAGGCGGTAGCGGTCGAGGTCGAGCGCGAGCTGCTCGGCGGAACCGTAGCGCTGCTGCGGCTCCTTGCGCAGGGCCTTGAGGACGATGGCGTCGAGGTCGCCCTCGAGGAGCCGGACCAGGCGCGGCGCGGTCGTGCCGCGGGCGGCGGCGATGGCGGCCGCCTCGTCGGCGCGCTCCGCGAGCACTCGGCGCAAGGCGACGCTCGGGCGCTCGGTGACACCCTCGCAGATCGAGCGCACGAGGTCAGGGCCGGTCCCCGAGGTCACCTCGTAGGCCGGCCGGCCGGTGAGCAGCCGGTAGAGCAGGAGGCCGAGCACGTAGACGTCGGCCGCCGTGGTGATGGGCTCGTCGCGCACCTGCTCGGGGCTGGCGTATTCGGGCGTGAGGATGCGCTCGCCGACGACGGTGAGCCCGGCGTCCGAAGGATCCTCGTCGAGCAGCTTGGCGATGCCGAAGTCGAGCAGCTTCACCTGACCTGTCCCTTGCCCGTCGGCGCTGACCAGGATGTTGGACGGCTTGAGGTCGCGGTGGACGACGAGGTGGGTGTGGGCGTGGTGGACGGCGGCGCAGACCTCGGCGAAGAGCTCGAGGCGGCGCGGCAGCGGGAGCTGGCGGCGGTCGCAGAAGCCGTCGATGCGCTCCCCCTCGACGTACTCCATGACGAGGTAGGGAGCTCCGTCGGGTGTGGTGCCGCCGTCGAGCAGCCGCGCGATCGCCGGGTGCTCGAGCTGGGCGAGGACCTGCCGCTCGTGGCGGAAGCGCCGGCGCAGCCCGGGCGAGTCGAGCCCGGCCTTGACCACCTTGATCGCCACCCGCTGACGGAACTCTCCGTCGGCGCGCTCGGCGAGGTAGACGGCGCCCATGCCCCCCTCGCCGAGCGTGCGCAACACTCGGTAGGGGCCGAGTCGGTCGAGCGTTTGCGGGGGAGCCTCCGCGACCTCCTCGAGGGCCGCGGCGCCGACGACCTGCTCGAGCCGGTCGCCGACGTCTGCGCTTGCCGCGAGGAGTTTCTCGACGCGGGCGCGCAGCGCGTCGTCGCCGGCGCACGCGTGGGCGAGGTAGGCACCGCGCTCCGCCGCGGGCAGCTCCTCGGCGGCGAAGAAGAGGTCTTCGACGACTCGCCAGTCCGGCTCCGGCATGGGGAGCCATCATGCTACATTGCGCCCGCCCTCATCGCGACGAGCTCTCCGCATGGAGCCGGTGCCCCCGAACTCGGTCACGCAACTGCTGTGCGCCTGGCGCGCCGGCGATCGGGCGGCGCTCGACGAGCTGATGCCCCTCGTCTACGAGGAGCTGCGCCGGCTCGCTCGCCGCCACCTGCGCGCCGAGGCGCCCGGCAACACCCTGACGCCGACGGCCCTCGTCCACGAAGCGTTCCTGCGGCTCGTCGACGCCGACATCCCCTGGCAGGACCGCGTGCATTTCCTCGCCGTCGGCGCCCGCGTCATGCGCCGCGTGCTCGTCGACCGCGGCCGCGCGCGCCACGCCAAGAAGCGTGGCGCGGGCGCCGAGCGCGTCGACGAGACGGTGGCGGCGCCGTCGAGCGGCGAGCCGGCGGTCGAGCTGCTGGCGCTCGACCTCGCCCTCGACGATCTGATGCGCATCGACGAGCGAAAGGCCCAGGCGGTCGAGCTCGTCTACTTCGGCGGGCTCTCCTACGACGAGGTGGCCGAGGCGCTGGGTGTCTCGCGGGCCACCGCGCACCGCGACCTGCGTCTCGCCAAGGCGTGGCTGCATGACCGCATGGAGGGCTCGGGCCAGCCAGCAGGCGGCGGGTGAGACTCCGCGCGCACCGCTTGCGCTTACCAGGCAGAGAACCTGGGAGAGCGCCATGCGATGCACAGTCCCCCGCCCCCTCGCCCCGACCGTCCGCCGGTTTCCCGTCGTGGTCGCCGCGGCGGCCCTCAGCCTCTTCGGTGCGGCCGCGGCGCGGGGGGCCGCGGGTGATCTCGACCCCACGTTCGGCACCGCCGGCATCGTCAAGGTCAACTTCGCCGCCGGCTCGACGACCGGCGAGTCGGCCTTCGAGGCCCGCCTGCAGAGCGACGGCAAGATCGTGACGGTGGGCGTGTCAACGGCCGGGAACGTGCTCCGCCTGTCGCGCTTTCTCGCCAGCGGCAGCCTCGACTCGACCTTCGGGCCCGGCGGCAGCGTCCTTCACACGTTCGCCGGTCTGGTGAACGCCGGAAGCCTGGCGATCGACAGCGCCGGGCGCCTCGTCGTCGCCGGCAGCATCACGGTGGCGGGGGACCAGGAGGTGTTCGTCGCTCGCTTCACGACCACCGGCGCCGTCGACACCACTTTCGGCGGCGGAGACGGCTGGATGAGCTTCGACTCCACGACGGGCACTGCCAGCGCCGGCACCGAGATGGCGACCGCGGTCGTGGTCGACGCCAGCGACCGGCCCATCGCCGGCGGCTGGGCGGACGCCAACGGCAACATCTTCAATCCCAGCGACCGGAATCTGGCCGTGGCGCGGCTCGACACCGACGGCAACCTCGATCCGACCTTCGGCACAGGCGGCATCTCCCTGGCGACCGTCGGCAACGGCCTCGACGACGACGTGCGGGCGATGGCGCTCGACGCGACCGGGCGCATTGTCGTCATCGGCGTCTCGTTCCCCGCCGGCGGCCCCAGCAACACGGTCCTTGCGCGCTGGCTGCCGACCGGCGCCCTCGACACGAGCTTCGACGGCGACGGGGTGCGTTTCCTCGACCTCGACGAGGGTGGTGGCAGTGACGGCGGCTTCGACCTCGCCTTCGACGGCGCCGGGCACATCCTGGCTCTGGGCTTCTCCGGCGGCGACGACCCGACGGTGGCGCGTTTGCTCGACGACGGCAGCCTGGACACGGCGTGGGCGGGGGACGGCATCGTGCGGCAGAGCTTCATCGGGGGACAGGACGTCACCGAGCACGTCCTGGTGCAGGCCGACGACAAGGTGCTGGTCACCGGCTGGCCGGTGGTGCCGGTCGGCAGCGGCCGGTTCCACATGGCCGTCCAGCGCTTCACCGCCGCCGGCGTTCGCGACACCACCTTCGGCAGTGGAGGAGTGGTGACGACGTCCACGAGTTTCAACGAGCGCATCTACGCGGCGGCGCTGCTGCCCGACCAACGGATCCTCGTCGCCGGCGGTTACGACAACGACGCCGGGCTGGTGATGGCCCGCTACCTCCCTGAGGGCTGCGTCGTCGGCGGACCCACCACCACCACCATCTCGAGCGACCTGCCCGACCCCTCGGACGTCAGCCAGCCGGTCAGCGTCGCCTATTCGGTCGTCGCCGACCTCGGCGGCACGCCGACCGGCAACGTCGTCGTGAGCGACGGCGCCGCGACCTGTACCGGCACCGTCGCCGACGGCGGCTGCTCCCTCGTCCTCACCACTGCCGGCGCGCGCACGCTGACCGCAACCTATGGGGGAACCGCGCTGTTCTGTGCGAGCAGCGACACGGAGGGGCACGTGGTGCGCGAGGGCACCGTCACGACGATCACCGGCGATGCGCCCGACGCGTCCCTGGTCGGCGAGCCGGTGCCGGTGAGCGTGACCGTGGCGCCGGCGAGCGGCAGCGGTGGACCGCCGACGGGCACGGTGATGGTGTCCGACACGGCCGGGGCGACCTGCAGCGGCGCGCTCTCGGCGGGCTCGATGAGTTGTACGTTGACGCCGAAGACCGCGGGCGAGCGCACGTGGACCGCCGCCTATGCGGGCGACGGCTCCTACGCCGCGAGCTCCGACGACGAGACGCACACCGTCCAGCAGGCCGCGACGACGACCAGCATCACCGCCGACACGCCGGATCCTTCGCTGCCCGGACAGACCGTGACCGTCGGCGTCACCGTGGCGCCCGTCTCACCCGGTGGCGGGATCCCCGGAGGCGGCGTCACGGTCGACGACGGAGCGGGGGCGACCTGCGCCATCACACTCGCCGCCGGCTCGGGCTCCTGCGACCTCGTCCTCGCCCTGGCGGGCGATCGCACGCTGACCGCGACCTTCGCCGGCGACGCCGACTACTCCGGCAGCTCCGACACCGAGGCTCATCACGTCGACGCCGTCGGGATCGCCGCCAGCTACGCGGCCACGCCCGGGTCCGCTCCGGAGACGGGTGGCACCCTCACGTTCTCCGTGCAGGTGACCAACACCGGCGACCGGGCGCTGACGCTCGACAGCCTCGCCTCGACGACCTTCGGCGACCTCGACGCGGCGGGGACCTGCGACGTGCCGCAGACGATCGCGCCGCTCGCGAGCTACAGCTGCGCGTTTTTGCATGCGGTTTCCGGCGTGCCCGGGCCGGCGAGCGACACGCTGGCGGCGAGCGCTTCGACGGGGAGCCTGGTGGTCGGCGCGGGCGATGGCGCCGAATACAACCTCACGGACGTGTTGCCTCTGCTGGACCTCACGTTGACCGCAGACCCGGCGACGGTCGGTGCCCCCGGCGGCGACGTCGAGCTCACGGTGTTGCTGCACAACCCGGGAAGCGAACCGGTGACGGT
>Ga0209382_10006024_pt1 | contig 15653 bp, 11 predicted proteins | sample SoiMetdeltSBSDD5_FD_187599 | JGI IMG/M metagenome (GOLD analysis project Ga0209382, IMG submission 187599) | Bulk soil microbial communities from a Populus tree surrounding site in Tennessee, USA - Soil MetaG P. deltoides SBSDD5 (SPAdes) (version 2) | ecosystem: Environmental > Terrestrial >...
GATCGTCGGCTACGCGACGCAGCGCTATGCGGTCGCCCCGAAGAATCCCCCACGGCCGGCGGTGTAGATCCACTTCATGTCGTGCCTCCCCGGCCCGGTCGTCCGACGAGAATCACGCGAAACGCCGGAACAACGGGGATTCTCCGAACGAATCAGTCGAACCTGCCCGGGCCCGGCATTTGCTCCAGCTCTGCCCTCATGAGGAGGTCCGACATGAGGCACGTAGTAGCGGTGGCTGTGGCGACCCTGGCGGTTGGGACCCTGGCTCTTTTGCCGTCTGCCGCCACGGCACAGGTTCCGGCGGATGCCGCCAAGGCCGCAGGCCAGGTAAAGGAAGCCGCGACCAAAGCCGCGCCGGCGGCGTCCGGGTTGGCGGCCGGGTTGGCCGACGCCGCCAAAGCGAGCCCGGATCTGGTAGGCGCCCTGTCGAAAGAGCTCGGGGCCTCTCCCGGGCAGGCAGCGGGCGCAGCGGGGACGCTGTTCGGCCTGGCGAAATCCCGTCTGAAGCCCGAGGAATTCGGACAGATTTCCAAGGCGGTGCCGGGAATGAATTCGTTGCTAAGTGTGGCCCCTGCTTTGGGGGCTGTCGGAACCTCGGGCCTTGGTCAGGCTGCCGGGCTGGCCAGCGCCGCCAGCGCCTTCTCGAAGCTTGGTCTCAAACCCGAGTTGGTGGCGAAGGCGATTCCCGTCCTCACGCAGTTCGTCGGCAAGTCCGGGGGAGCGCAGGCCGCCGGCCTCCTGGCTGGCGTGCTCAAATAGCCCCGGGCCGCCGCAGTATTTCGTGTCTGGGCGCACCGGTGCGTCAGCGTACCGGTGCGCCTCTCAGCCGATCCTCATCCTGAACGCCCGACCGTCAGCGGCAGCCCGCATCCGTTCGAGCCCGGTCTTCATCGGTCACTGCATTCGACACAGCTGAAGTCATCGCCAGGCAGGCGCCGGCGGCCGCCATCGGCCTGGCGCGTGTATACTACGCGACGCTACATATAGCGAGACTTACCATGTTCAGCTCGGAACTGAAGAAGGGCAGCACCGAGATGCTGGTGCTGTCGCTGCTCGACGCGCGCCCGCGGCATGGCTACGAAATCGGCAAGCTGATCGAGGCGCGATCGGGCGGGCGTCTCACGTTCGCGCTGCCGACGCTCTATCCGACGCTGCTGCGGCTCGAGACCCGCGGCTGGATCAAGGGGACGTGGGTCGAAAAGGCCGGACAACGCGAACGATGCTTTTACCGTCTCACGCCGAAAGGCCGCCGCGTGCTCGCCGATCAACGGGAGACCTGGAAAGCCTACGTCAGCGCCGTCAACGACGTGCTTGGAGAGAGCGGTGCGTGACTGGACCACGTTCGTCCGATCGCGCCTGTGCCTCACCGGCCTGACCCCGAATCGTGAAGCGCGGATCGTGCGGGAGCTCGCCGTGCAGCTCGAGGACTTTTACCGCGATGGCCTGGCGCGGGGGCTCAGCGAAAGCGACGCCGACGGAGAGGCCTGCCGGCAGATCTCAGACTGGGATCGCCTCGCCGAGGACGTGCGACTGGCCGATCGGCTTCATGCGGCGTCGCGGTTCGATCGGCTCGCCGATTCGCTCGACGTGGCCGCCAGTGCGGAGAGAGCCGGCATCAGAGGAGGAGCGCGCATGTTATCGAACGTTCTGCGTGACGCACGGTACAGCCTGCGTCAGCTCAGGCAAAGCCCCGGATTCAGCATCGTGGCGGTGTTGACGCTCGCCCTGGGGATCGGTGCGACGACCACGATGTTCAGTGTGGTCAATAGCGTCATCCTCCGGCCGCTGCCGTATCCCCAGCCTCAGGAACTGGTCAGCGTCGTGGAGATCCTGCCACGGTTCGGAAGGTTCTCCGTCGCGCCGGCGACGTTCCTCGACTGGCGGGCGCAGAACAGCGTCTTCGAGCACATCGTCGCCTACACCGGCGGTAACGCGACGTTCGTGGATGCGAACGGGCCGGATCGGGTCATCAACGCCGCGGTCTCCTGGGACATGTTCGAGCTGCTGCGGGTGACGCCGGCGCTCGGCCGGGGCTTCAGCGCGGAGGAGGACGCGCCCGGCAAGGCCAATGTCATCGTCCTGAGCCACGGCATGTGGCAACGCCGGTTCGGCGGTGACCCGGGCGTGCTGGGACGATCGATCTCCCTCAACGGCGCGCCATTCACCATCGTGGGGGTGATGCCGGCGGGTTTCAGGTTTCCGTCGCGCCAGACCGAGTACTGGGTCCCGCTCGCGCTGAACCCGGCGAACGCGACCCGTGGCGGCCACTATCTTGGAGCGATCGCCCGGGTCAAGACTGGAACGTCCATCGAGCAGGCAGACGCCGAAATGCGGACGATCTCCGAGCGGCTCGCGCTGCAATACCCGGAGAACAGTGCGAAGGAATCCTCCGAGGTCAGGAGCCTGCAGGAAACGGTGGTCGGCGAAGTCCGCCCGGCGCTCCTGATTCTGCTGGCGGCCGTCGGTGTCGTAGTGCTCATCGCGTGCGCCAACGTCGCCAACCTGCTCCTCGTGCGCGGGTTCGTTCGAGCCCGGGAAATCGCGATCCGGACCGCGCTCGGCGCGGCCAGGCGCCGGCTGATTTCCCAGATGCTCGTGGAAAGCTTGATGGTTTCACTGATTGGAGGGGCCGTCGGTCTGCTGCTCGCGTATCTCGCGATCGGCCCCGTTCAAACGCTCAGTGCCGGCAGCATTCCGCGGGTCGATGATGTCTCGATCGACGGCCGCGTCCTGGCGTTCTCGCTGCTGCTGTCGGTGCTCACCGGCGTCTTGTTCGGGCTCGCGCCCGCCGTATACGCCGGCCGCGTCGGGATACTCGAAGTCCTGAAGGAAGGCGGCCGGTCTTCGACGGGCACCGGAGGCCGCTGGACACGCAGCGTTCTGCTCGTGACCGAGGTCGCCTTGTCGATCGTCCTGCTGGTCGGTGCGACGCTGCTCCTGCGGAGCTTCTCACACCTCACCGACGTCGACCCGGGCTTCCAGCCCGAGCGGGCGCTGGCGTTCCGGGTCGCGCTGCCGAACGCGATCTACCGCGAGGAACATCAGCGAGTGGCGTTCTACGAGCGGCTGCTCGACCAGCTCGAGGCGCTGCCGCAGGTCACGGCGGCCGGGCTCGTGCAGGCCTTGCCGATGCGAGGTGACTACACCCTGTCGTTCACGGTGCGCGGCCGGCCTGATCCAAAGCCCGGCGACGAAACCTCCGCGAACCACCGGTCGATCAGCCCCGACTACTTCAAGGCACTGGGAGTGCCGCTCCTCGGCGGCCGCGCCTTCACGGCGCGCGATGCCGAGAAGGCCCCGATGGTCGCGATCGTCGACCAATCATTTGTCGATCGCTATTTCCCCGGCGAGGATCCGCTCGGGCAGGGCATCGACATCGGCAACGGGACCGATGGTTTCTACGAGATCGTGGGCGTCGTCGGCAACGTGCACCATGCCGGCCTCGCCAGGGATCCGAGCCCGACCATGTATGTGCCGTTCAAGCAGGATGTCTTCAGTTCGGTCTGGATTCTGGCCCGTACTGACGGCGACCCGGCACAGCTGACGCCGCTCGCACGCCAGGTCGTCAAAAGCGTGGATCCGGGCCTGCCGGTGTTCGGGTTGACGCCGCTCGCCACGGTCGTCAGCGACTCACTGGCGGACCGGCGCTTCTCGCTGCTGCTCCTGGCACTGTTTGCGGCGCTCGCTGTCTTCCTGGCGGCGGTCGGGTTGTATGGGGTGGTTGCGTACTCGGTCAGCCAGCGCACGCAGGAAATTGGTGTACGGATGGCGATCGGCGCACGGCGCGGCCATGTGCTGTCGATGGTCTTGACCGAAGGCATGAAGCTCGCGCTCATCGGCGTCGCGATCGGGCTGATCGGTGCATTGGCGCTCTCGGGCCTGATGTCGAAGATGCTGTTCCGGGTCACGCCGGGCGATCCCGTCAGCTATGTGGTGACAGCGGCAGTGCTGGTCGCGATTGCGGCGCTCGCCTGCTACATCCCCGCGCTACGCGCCACGCGGGTCGACCCGATCGTGGCGCTCAGGCAGGGGTAGTGACAATCGAATTGCCAAAATTGCCAAGATTGCCAAAATTGCCAGGATTTGAATCGGGCAATTTCCGCGATCCGTTGTAAAACCCCGAGCTGCTTTTCAATTTTGGCAATTTTGGCAATCTTGGCACTTTTGGCAATGCCGGATCACTTCTCGGGGAACAACACCACCTTCACATACCGATTGGTGTCCAGATACGTCCGGGCCGCGTCCCGCACCAGCGGCGCCGTCAATCCATCGTAGATGGTGCGGAGCGTTGCGGGATCCGGCACCGGCTCGTCGTATTGATAGGCGTATGTGAGCTGGCTCAGGAGATGGCCGTTCTGCCGGCTGTCGGTTTCGAGATCCCGCCGCAGGGCCGCCTGTGCGTCGGCGATCTGGCCGGTGCTCGGCCCGTTGGTCTTGAAGTCGTCGACCACGACGAAAAGGGCCTTGACGAGATCCTGCGTGCGGGCCGGATCGCAGGCGAAGGAGATGGTGACGCGATACTCCTCGGCCGGTTTTTTCGTGAACTCCGGCATCACGCTGACCCCGTAGGTTCCGCCGAGGTCCTCGCGAAGCACGCGCTGCAGGTTGCCCGCCAGCGTGTTGGCCATCGTGCGGACCATGACGCGGTTTTTCTCGTTGTTCTGGAACGGCCCGCTGAAGATGACGCCGACCTGGCTTCGCGGCGTGCTTCCCCGTTTGATCTCCTTGTCGACGACGGTCGACGGCGGCCGGATGCCGACATCGCGCCCGGTTTCCTTCCGGTTGAGGGCGGGCAGGCTGCCAAGGTAGCGCTCGACCAGCGGCTTGATGGTCGCCAGATCGAAGCTGCCCACGAAAACGAAGGTGAAGTCGCTCGCGTCCGCGTAGCGCTCCTTGTAGAACTTCAGTGACTTGTCGAGGCTCATCTGCGCGACGAACTCGGGGCTCATCGGCTGCGCCCGCAGATGGTTCTGCGTCATGGCGGCGTTGAGGGCATCCTCGAACGCGGCATCCGGCAACGCCTGACGGTTGGCCAGCGCCGCATTGAGCTGGCCGGTCGCGGCTCGGAACGCCTCGGCATCGGCGCGCGGCTGCGTGAACGTCAGGTAGATCAACTGGAACATCGTTTCGAGATCTCGGCGGAGGGCCCGGCCGCTCAGGCCTTCGAACATCTCGTCGATGTCCGGGCGCACGAACGCGACCTTGCCCGCCAGCTTCTTGCCCAAATCGAGGGCCGAGAGTGAACCGAGGCCGCCTTCCGCCACGACTCGATCGGCCGTTTCAGCCGCGACGAAATCCTGATCCGAGGCGAGCGACGTCCCGCCCGGACTGAACGCGCGGAAGAGGACTTCGTCCTGTTTGAAGGTCGTCGGGTCGAGGATGACGCGCACGCCATTCGAGAGCTTCCACTCGGTGATGCCCGCCGGCTTGGTGGCTGTCGCCGAAATGGCTCCGGGCTTGGGCATCGCCTCGAGAAGGGGTTTGCTGCTGACCGTGTCGACATAAGCGGTGAGCGGGCCGCCGCCGGCGCTCTTGATGACGGCTGCCAGCTTCGCTTCGTCCGGAACCGCCACGCCGGGCTTCCTGGGGGCGGTGACCGCGACAACGCGATTGCGATCCGGCACCCACTCGCGCGCGAGCGAGTTGATGTCCGCGAGAGTAACCTCCGGCATGAACCGCTGGACCAGGCCGTTCTCGTAGGCGATCCCCGGGATGGGCTCCTGCTCCATGAAGTTGCGGATGTATTCGTCGGCGAGCGAGACCGAGGTGTGCTCGTCATTCGAGGCGGCGAGCTGCGCGAACGCCTGCGTGTATCCGAGCCGATAGCGATCCAGCTCGGTCTGGGTGAACCCGAACCGCGCAACCCGATCGGCCTCGGTGAACAGGGCCGCCAGCCCCTTTTCGATGCCGCCGTCCGGTACCAGGGCACTCAGGGACGTGACCTCGGCCGCTCTCTCGAACCGCCCGCGGCTGGTACTCGAATCGAGAAACGGTGCCTCTGGCTTCTGCGCCATCTCGTCCAGCCGGGCAGACAGCAGGCCGGCAAAGACGCGCTCGATCGTCATCTGCCGATAGGCGGCGATCGTCGTCTGATCCCTCGTGGCCATCAGGCTGGTGACGCTGACGACGGTGTTCGTCGCTTCGGGATCGGTCGCCACGACATAACGGGTCCCGGGATGGTCGGGGACGTCGAAGTTCGGTCTCGGCCGCGGCGACACCGCTGCAGGAATGCTCCCGAATCGTGACCTGATGAGCGCTTCGATTTTCGCCGGGTCGAAGTCGCCGACGGCGACCACCGCCATCAGGTCGGGGCGGTACCAGTCCGTGTAGAACTTCTTCAATCGGTCGTAGGTGAACGACCGGATGACCTCAGGGGTTCCGATCGGAAGGCGATTGGCGTAGCGGGAGTCCTTGAGCAGCACGGAAAGCTGCGCGTCGAACATTCGTGCGCCCGGCCCCAGCCCGGTGCGCCACTCTTCGAGGATGACGCCGCGTTCCTTGTCGACTTCGTCGTTGTCGAACGACACGGCGCTGGCCCAGTCCTGGAGAATCAGGAACGACCGATCGATCACGGCCGGATCGTCGGTGGGAATCGTCAGCTGGAACGCGGTCTGATCGAAGCTGGTCCTGGCGTTGATGTGGGCCCCGAAGCGCATCCCGGTCGATTGCAGGAACGCGATGACATCCTGCTTCGGGAAGTGCCGCGTGCCGTTGAAGCACATGTGCTCCACGAAGTGCGCCAGCCCGCGCTGATCGTCATCTTCCAGAATCGATCCGGCGTTCACGACCAGCCGCAGCTCGGCACGCCGCTCCGGCTGTTTGTTCGCGCGCAGGTAATAGCGCAGGCCGTTGGGCAGGGTGCCAACCGTAATCCGTGGATCGATCGGGACGACGGCGGTAAGGGGAACGTTCTGCGGGCCGGTGGTGACCGCGCGCTGAGCGGAGGCCACCAGTCCGCTGGCCGCAACGATCAGGGCGAGCACCATCAACGACGCGCGATTGCGAAGGCTCATGAGAAGCTCCAGCGTGCCAAGGTATGCCTGGCAGGACCGCGCAGCCGGCGGCCGCGTCCTCCAGGCCAGATAAGTATCATTTCACACCGGGTCAGCCGGTGTGATGGATGTCGCGCCAGACGGTCATCCGGCGCCGATCCTTGACACACGGACGAGGTGGGGACTAGCTGCTGACGGCCGCAGGCGGTCTGATGCCGCCCTTGCATGCCGCGACCCGGTGGCCGAATTCAACGGTGAATGTCGAGAGCGACCCCCAGTCGGTGTACTCGTAGTCGCGCGAGGTGTCGGTGTCGCCGCCGGCCTTTGCGGCAATCCGCTTCATCGTCCACCGGATGAACCAGTTGTATTTCGTGTAGGCCAGCGCCCCGGCGACGATCGTCGTGACGTGCGGGCGCCAGCCGGTCTCGCTGAAGAACCGGTCCAGGATCCCGTTCAGGTCACGTTCGACCTTCGGATCTTTCTGCAGCACTCCCAGGCAGACGGAGATGAACGCCGTCGGCCTGGTGTCGAGCACCGCCCGGTGCGCTCGAACCCAGTGAGTGACGGCGCGCTGATACTTCCCGGCGTGCACTGAGGCGGCCACCACGACACCGTCGTAGTCGGCGGGACTGCGCGTGCCTTCCGCCGCCGCGATCAGGTCACACGACGCGCCGCTCGCTTCGAGCGTCTTCGCCACCGCCCCGGCCACCTTCGCGGTGTGGCCGTGCGTCGTTCCGTAGACGACAAGGATGGAGGACATGACTGTCGAGAGTGCAAGAGATCCGCCGCGGAACACCTCTTGCCAGCGGAGTTGATGTCCGCACGCGGGCCGGTCGAATCGCGAGGAGAGTTCCCCAAGGTTCTGCGAGAAACGGTCGGCGGCTGCGGAATCGTTCCCACGAGCGGGGAATTTCACCAGCGCCGGGTGAGGCGACGCACCGGACCGTTCCAGAGAGGGGGAGGAAGAATGGCTGAATCAGATCAGCGTGTTCCGCGCCATCCGATCGGCACGCTCGCGATCGTCGGGGTCTATGGGTTGCTGTTTGCGGCCGGCTGGCTGGCCGTCTATGTCGCGGTCTATCTGTCGCGCGGAGCGGTCACGCCATGAACATCGACTTCTACGAGCGCATCTGGATGTGGGCCTCGGCGGCCATCATCACGATGTTCATAAGCGTTATCGGAGTCTCGGCACTCGCGTACGGGTGGCATCCGCCCAGCCACGTCGAAACCATCGATCCGGCGAAGGTCTTCACGGACCCGCGCTTCTCGAGGCTCGGCCAGACGATCACGCTGCCGGACGGCACCATCGAAGTGCAGATGGTCGGTTTGATGTTCGCGTTTGCGCCGAACGAAGTGCGAGTTCCTGCGGGGCGGCCGATCCGGTTCCGTCTCACCAGCGGCGATGTGACCCATGGATTCATGATCGCCGGCACCAATGCCAACACCATGCTGGTGCCGGGTTACATCAGCCAGCTCACCACAACATTTCCGCGAGCCGGCGACTACCTGATCGTGTGCCACGAGTTCTGTGGCAACGGCCACCACGTCATGGCGGGCCGGATCATCGTCGAGGATGCCAAATGATTGAGACCTCACCACGTGCGGCCATGCCGGCCGGACTCTCGGCGAGCTTCACACGGCTCGCGCTGGCGAACATCGGGGTTGCGGTGGCCTCGTTCGGGATCGCCGCTGCCATGGCGATCATGCAGGCGATCTCGCGCGCCAATCTCGACCTGCCGTTCCGCTCCGCGGGGATGTACTACCTCTCGGTGACCGCCCACGGCACCCTGATGGCGCTGGTGTTCACGACCTTCTTCATCATGGGCTTCGGGTACGTCGTCGCCGGAGCGTCACTCGACGGGGCACTGAAAATGCGCCGCACCGCCTGGTGGTCCTTCTGGCTCGCGGCACTCGGGACCGCGGCCGCGGTCATCGTGATCCTCGGCGGGAAAGCGACCGTTCTCTACACGTTCTATCCGCCGCTGCAAGCGCACCCGGCGTTCTACATCGGTCTTACGCTGGTCGTCGTCGGGTCATGGGGTTGGTCGCTGGTCATGCTGATGGCGCTGCGGACGTGGCGGCGGGCCCACCCGGGTCGACGAATCCCATTGTCGGTCTACGGCTACGCGGCCACGATCCTCGTCTGGCTGCTGGCAACGATCGGTGTCGCGGCCGAAATGCTGTTCCTGCTGATCCCGTGGTCGCTCGGATGGGTGCGTACCGTCGATCCGGTCCTGGCCCGGATGCTGTTCTGGTGGTTCGGTCATCCGCTGGTCTACTTCTGGCTGCTGCCGGCCTACGTCGTGTGGTACGGCCTGCTGCCGCCGGCGGCCGGCGGCAAGTTGTTCAGCGAGCCGCTCGGCCGGCTGGTCTTCGCGATGTTCGTCCTGTTGTCCACGCCCGTGGGCTTCCATCATCAATTCATGGATCCCGGCGTCCCGGCGGGCTGGAAGCTGTTTCACACCTTCAACACGCTGCTCATCCTGTACCCGAGCTTCATCACCGCCTTCACCATCGTTGCTTCCCTGGAAATCGCCGGGCGGCTGCGCGGTGGCGGCGGCTGGTTCGGATGGATCCCGCGCCTTCCCTGGAGCGATCCACTCGTGAGCAGCGTGATCCTGTCGATGCTCCTGTTCGCCCTCGGCGGATGGGGGGGCGCGATCAATGCCTCCTTCGGCATGAACGCGGTCATTCACAACACGTCGTGGGTCCCGGGCCACTTTCATACAACCGTCGGCAGCGCCTCCGCTTTGACCTTCATGGGCGCCTGTTATGTCATCGTTCCGCGCCTGCTCGGCCGGCAGCTCGAACTGGTGCCAATGGCCCGTGTGCAGCCATGGCTCTGGTTCACGGGCATGCTGCTGTTCTCGATTCCGACTCACATCACAGGAATGATGGGGATGCCGCGGCGGGTCTTCGATCCCCGGTACGGCGATCACCCGACGGCAGTCGGCTGGCAGTGGCTGACCAACGTATCGGCAATCGGCGGGGTCGTGCTGTTCGCGAGCGCGCTGTTCTTCGTGCTGGTGATGCTGTTCACGCTGTTCGGCAGCCGCGATGCCGGCGAGCCGCTCCGGTTTTCGGAACCGCTCGAGGATCCCGGAACGAAGGTGGCGTTTCTCGATCGGCTCGGCCTGCTGACCGGCGTTGCGGTCGTGTTGATCGTCGTAGCTTACGCGTATCCCCTCTGGCAGCACATGCAGATGGAGCGGTTCGGCTCACCCGGGTTCTCACCATTCTGAGCCCTCGAGTCGCGGTTCCATGGCCGGTGACTGCAGACCCGGCCGTTCCCGGGGCTCGAGACCCGCTCGATCTTGCTGCGAGTCCGCATAGAATGACCGGCATGAAACACCGGACTGGGTTCTCGATTCTTGCGATCTGCATGTGCGCCGCCGGAGCCCTTCGAGCCGCCGATGACTGGCCGAACTGGCGTGGGCCGCAGGCCTCGGGCGTATCGGCTGAACCGTCGCTGCCGACGAAGTGGAGCGGGAGCGACAACGTCGCATGGAAGGCGCCGCTCGCCGGCGCAGGCATCTCGACGCCGATCGTCAGCGGCGATCGGGTGTTCGTGACGTCACAGCTCGGGGCTGGCATCAGCCGGCAGGGACCGCGGCTCGTACAGGGCGGTGACGCCGCGGCGATGGGGGAGAAGGCGCTCGGCGGCGCGAAAGGGGCCGATCCGTCGAAGACGACGTTCATCGTCGAAGCGTTCTCGCGTTCGACCGGCGCGCGCGTGTGGGAGCGCCGGATCGAGGCGCAAGGCGATCTCACGGCCACCCACGAAAAGCACAACCTCGCGACGCCAAGTCCGGTGACCGACGGCAAGCAGGTCTTCGCGCTGTTCGGCACCGGGCAGCTCGTCGCCCTCAACCAGGATGGATCGGTCGCCTGGCAGCGGCATCTCGGCAAGGACTACGCGCCGTTCGACGTGCCGTGGGGGCATGGCAGCTCGCCGGTGATCTACGCCGACAGCGTGATCCTGCTCTGCGACCATCCGTCGTCTTCGTATCTGGTGGCCCTCGACACCCGCACCGGCAAGGAACGCTGGAAGGCGGACCGCGGCAAGGGCCGGTCCTCGTACAGCACGCCGCTCATCGTGCCCGGCAAGAGCGGCGACGAAGTGATCGTCAACTCGAGCGAGCGGCTCGATGCCTATGATGCGCGCACGGGAGCCCATCTCTGGTTCACGGGCGACGCCAACCGCTTCCCTGTGCCGTCCGCGGTCTTCCACGACGGCATCATCTATACCAGCCGCGGTTATCGCAGCGGCCCGTACATGGCGATCAGGCCGGGTGGACGCGGGGACATCTCGTCGACGCACGTGCTCTGGACGGTCCCGACCGGTGCACCTTACGTGTCGTCGCTGTTGCACTATCAGGGCATCGTGTACATGGCGAACGACGTCGGCGTGCTGACGGCCGTGGATGCGAAGACCGGCGAGCGGGTCTGGCAGCAGCGAGTCGATGGTGTGTTCTCGGCCTCGCCGGTTGGTGGTGGAGGCCACGTGTATTTCGTGAGCGAGAACGGCGACACGGTGGTCGTGAAGGCCGGGCGGTCACCGGAGATCGTCGCCAGGAACGCCATCGCGGAACGCGCGCTGGCTTCGCCGGCCATCTCGAGCGGACGGCTCTTCATCCGGACCGATGATCACCTCTTCGCGATCGGGAAGTAACGAGGTGCAGGGTCGGGACTCGGGGCTCGGGACTCGGGACTCGGGGACGGCTTGACCATTGAAGGGAACCTCGACGTGACCTTGCCTGTGCCCGATCTCAGGATTGAGGCCGACACCGATGGAGTCTTCCGGGCTGCCGCCGCCGAGTTCCAGAAGGCGAGCGCCGACGCGGTGGCCGCCCGTGGCGTCTTCAGGGTAGCGCTCTCCGGCGGCTCGACTCCGAAAGGCCTCTATTCGCTGCTCGCGACCGACCACGCGCTCCGTTCGGCGATCGCGTGGGATCAGGCCGAGTTCTTCTGGAGCGACGAGCGTCACGTTCCGCCGGATCATCCGGAAAGCAACTACCGGATGGCGCAGGACTCGCTGCTCTCGCGCGTGCCGGTGAGAGGCGATCGTGTTCATCGAGTACGGGCCGAGCAGCCGGATGCGGCGGTCGCAGCCATCGCCTACGAAGTGGACATCCGCCGCACGTTCGACTGCTACGGCGAGGTTCCGCGCTTCGACCTGATTCTCCTCGGCCTGGGCACCGACGGCCACACGGCATCGCTCTTTCCTGGCACACCCGCGCTCGACGAAAGCTCGCGCCTGGTCACTGCCAATCACGTCGCGGCCCTCGGCGCCGACCGCATCACGATGACCTATCCGCTGCTGAACGCCGCCCGCCTGATCCTGTTCGTCGTCGCGGGGTCCGACAAAGCTGCCGCCGTTCGCGCGGTGCTGCAACCCGATCCGGATGCGCCGGCGCTGCCTGCGAGACTCGTCCAGCCCGAGGATGGGGGAGTCGTGTGGGTGATGGATCGAGGGGCGGCGGGGAGGCTCTAAGTGGCCCTCCCGAGATGTGGCTTCAGGAATCGTCCCGTATGCGATGCCTTGCAGCGTGCGACCTGCTCCGGAGTGCCCGTGACGACGACCTGGCCACCGGCGTGACCACCTTCGGGACCGAGATCGATCACGTGGTCGGCGGTCTTGATGACGTCCATGTGATGCTCGATGAGGATCACGGTGTGCCCGGTATCCACGAGCCGGTTCAGCGCCGCCAGCAGACGTTCGACGTCGGCGAGGTGGAGGCCGGTGGTCGGTTCGTCCAGGATGTAGACCGTGTGACGCGCGCGCTGCAGGGTGCTCAGCTCGGTCGCGATCTTGATCCGCTGGGCCTCGCCGCCCGAGAGGGTGGTCGCCGACTGTCCGAGCGTCAGGTAGCCGAGCCCCAGCTCGTGCAGGACCTCGATCTTCCTTCGGAGCGTCGGCTCCTGCACAAAGAACGCGACGCCTTCCTCCACGGACATGTTCAGCACGTCGTCGATCGTCTTGCCCCGGACCGTCACTTCGAGGGTCTCGCTGTTGAAGCGTGCGCCCTTGCACGCGCCACAGGTCACCTCGACGTCGGGCATGAAATAGAGCTGCGTGGTGATGACCCCCTCGCCCTGGCACTCCTCGCAGCGGCCGCCCTTGACGTTGAAACTGAAGCGGCCGGGGCGGTACTCGCGGTCGAGCGAGAGCGGCGCCTGGGTGAACAGATCGCGAATCTCGTCGTAGAAGCCGACGTAGGTGGCCGGATTGGATCGGCTGTTCCGGCCGATGGCCGACTGATCGATGTTGACGACTTTGTGGACGTGCTCCATGCCGTCGACGCGATCGTGCTCGCCAGGGAGGGTGCGGGTATCGACGAGGCGTTTCCACAGCGCCTTGTAGAGGACCTCGTTGATCAGCGTGCTTTTCCCCGACCCGGAAGCCCCGGTGATGGCGATGAGCACGCCGAGCGGCAGGGTAACCTCGATCGACTTGAGGTTGTTCTCGCGGGCGCCGCGGATGACGAGCGTCTTGCCGCTGCCGGACCGGCGCTTCGCCGGCGCGGGGATCGAGCGCTTGCCCGACAGGAACTGTCCGGTGGGCGACGCCTTGCACGCCAGCAGATCCTCGAGCGTGCCTTGAACGACGACGCGACCGCCGTGCACACCGGGTCCCGGTCCCATTTCAACGAGATGATCCGCGGCACGGATGGTGTCCTCGTCGTGCTCGACCACCACCAGCGTGTTGCCGATGTCGCGGAGGCGCTCGAGCGTCGCGATCATCTTGACGTTGTCCTTGGGATGCAGGCCGATGCTCGGTTCGTCGAGCACGTAAAGCATGCCCATCAGGCCGGATCCGATCTGCGTGGACAGGCGGATGCGCTGTGACTCTCCGCCCGACAGCGTGCCGGATCGACGGTTGAAGTTCAGGTAATCGAGACCGATTCCGAGGAGCAGCGCGAGGCGGCCGCGGATTTCCTTGAGGATGTGGCGGCCGGCGTCGGCGCCGCGCCCCGCCGGCTTGACGGTGCCGAGAAAGGCGTGAAGCTCGTCGAAGTTCATCTGCCCGACGTCGAAGAGCGTGCGGTCCCCGATGGTGAAGAGCATCCGCGTCGCGCGAAGGCGGGCGCCTTTGCAGTCCGGGCAGATCTGCTCGACCATCACCTTGTCGAGCCACGCTTCCATCCTCGAGCTGGCTTCGCCGCGCTGCCGGTAGTGACGATAGTAGCGTTCGATCCGCCGCGCGATACCGTGGAAGCCAATCTCCCGTCCTTCCCAGTTGTCGCGACGGACCTTCGTATCGGGCGGAGACTTCAATACGATCTTGCGCGGGTCGATGCCGTACAGGATGGCCGTCCTGGCGGACTCGGGCAGCTGATTCCACGGGCAGTCGAGCGGGAAGTCGAGCGCCGCCGACAGGCTGAACATCATCCGGCCGTCCCAGGTATCCGGGTTGTACTTGAAGGCCTCGCGAACGAAGCAACCGCCGAGGATGCTGCGCTTCGGATCCGGGACGAGCAGCTCGGGGTGCGTGATCTTGTCCACGCCGAGGCCGCCGCAGGTCCGGCAGGCGCTCTCCGGGTTGTTGAAGACGAAGAAGTCCGGGCCGATGTCCCCATAGACGAGATGGTGGGTCGCGCTGCAGAGGCCGCGATGGAAGCGCTCGGTGTCGGCTTTGGATGCCCCCTTCACGACGTGAGCCTGGAGCAGCCCGTCACCCACCAGCAGCGTGCTCGCGATCCCGGCCTTGATGGCCTTCTCGTGCTTGCGGCTCACGATGAACCGATCGACGACGGCGTCCATCACGGTCGCGGTGATCGAGGAACCCAGGTCGTCAGGGCTTTCGGCGCCGTCGGACCTGCTCTTGTCGGTCTCGATGTAATCGGAGATATCGAGCGGTTTGCCGTCGACGATCAGCCGACGGCAACCCTTCTTCCGCACCTCGGTGAAGACGTAGTCGAGATCCTCGCCGTAGACCTTGAACACCGGCGCGCGAAGCTCGATTTCGGTTCCTTCCGGCAGCGAGAGAACGGCTTCGAGGATCTGGCTGGCGGTGCGGCTCGGGGCCGGCTCGCCGGTGCGGGGACAGTGCGGCTCGCCGACGGTCGCAAACAGCAGGTTGAGATAGCTGGCGATGTCGGTCATGGTGCCGACCGTCGAGCGCGGGTTGCTGCCGACCGTCTTCTGCTCGATCGAAATCACCGGCGACAGCCCGAACACGAAGTCCACGTCCGGCTTCGCGACCTGGCCGATGAAGCGCTTGGCGAAGCTCGAGAGCGACTCCATGTAGCGGCGCTGGCCCTCGGCGTAAATCGTGTCGAATGCGAGGCTGGACTTGCCGGAGCCCGAAAGGCCGGTGACGACGATCAGGCGGTCGCGGGGGATCTCGAGCGAAATGTTCTTGAGATTGTGAACTCGCGCGCCTTCGATTCCGATCGTGGTCCGGGGCTGGGGTCCGGGCGCACGCTTCACCATTGCGCTCCGGGACCCCGTTCGTCGTCGAGATAGAAGAACGCCAGTTCCTGGACGTCGACGTTGCTCTTGCGGGTCAGCCGCGTCGTGACCGCGGCCTTGCCGATCCGGCCCTGGTCGGCCATATACTCACACGCGGTTGTCACGCCCTCGATCCCGAAGTTGCGCCTGAAGTGGTTCTCGATCTCGGTGCAGCCGCGCGCTTCGCGGATCTCCCGCAGGTAGTCG
>Ga0209382_10006027_pt1 | contig 15649 bp, 13 predicted proteins | sample SoiMetdeltSBSDD5_FD_187599 | JGI IMG/M metagenome (GOLD analysis project Ga0209382, IMG submission 187599) | Bulk soil microbial communities from a Populus tree surrounding site in Tennessee, USA - Soil MetaG P. deltoides SBSDD5 (SPAdes) (version 2) | ecosystem: Environmental > Terrestrial >...
CGGCTTCCACACCGCCGAGGCCGCCCTCGCCCTAGTCATGCTCACCTGCGGGCCGATCACACTCCGACTACCCCACGAACGATCACCATGATCAGTCAGATACACCCACACACATGCCGGGAGAGCCATTAATGCCGAGTTCGGCATTACATCCCATACGCCTTGACCGTGTTCGGGGATCGTTCGATGTCGCTCAGGTAGGCCAGGAACCGCTCCACCGGCCCGACCGGGCAGCCGTCCTCACCGAGGACGGTCCACGACTCCACCCCGGAGCCGGGTGCCAACACCCGCTGAACGTGCACGTGTTCCTCCACATCGCCGACGTAATAGACGGTGGAGGAGATAACCACGTCCACGACGGCAATCCCAGCCGCTCGACGTCTCGTGCCGGACGTCGTGGACAGGTCCCGTGGAACTGGAGGTAACGATCGAGTCGGTCAACGCCCGGCTCCGCCGCGCGGTCCGGGCAGACCCGGCCGAGCGCTCCGACGCCAACTACGCGGGTGGTGGTTGGCTCGCCAGCGGCTCCTTCCGCAGTCGCGGTAGCCACTGGGAGGGCAGCGCACCCTCCGCGTGCAGAATGCGGATGGCGTCCTCTGTTGTGATCCCGGCTTGCTGCAAGGTGTGGAGCGTCCGCCAAGCCCGTTGGAGTCGCTCGAACAGGTCGAGGACATCGGTCGGGTGCACCAGAAAGACGTGATCCTCGGCAATGGCGCGCGCCGCTGGGTGGACCGCGGTCTGCGGCGAAATCAAGAGGACCACCGAGTCGCCAGGTGCCGCCTCACCACGGGTGTTGACCGCGTAGCGTAGATGGCCGCCGGCTTGCCGAACATCATCGGCGCCTAGCGGCCCGCCCGGTTGCGCTTCGCTCTTAGCTTCCCACGCTACCCAGGTAATTTCGCCGAACGTCCAGAGCGCGTCGGGTGCGGCATCGGCGTTGTTGTTGCCGATGCTGTCCGCGGCGCCTGCAAGCATTCCGAGGCGCACGAGGGCCGCCTCATACGCCTTCGCAGGGGTCTCGCCTAGTCCCGTCCGGACATGCTCGACTTCGGGCTCGAAGTTGGCGGGTCGTCCTAGTGCTGGGAGTCGCTCCAATATGTTGGCGGCAGCGCAGGCATCGAGGGGATCGACCTCGGCTGTGGTTGTGTACCTGGTCGCTTCCACGGGGGCGACCAGGTAGGAGAGCCACTGAGTACCCCGGCCAGCGGCACGAGCGTCCGCATAGTGGGTCGAACTTGCCTGCGTGTAGTGCACGTCGCCGGTCGCGGTTGACGCGCGCAGCGCTACGCACGAGGCGAGGTAGTGCCACAGCGCGGCGTACCGCTGCGGTGCTCTGCCTCCACGCAGGTCGTCAAGCACCCTACGGATGAGTTCGAACGCTCGCTTCCACTCGCCTTGCCAAATTGCTTCCCACGCTGCCACCTCCTCGCCGGCAATGGCCTGCAGTTCCGTCGTGCCCAGCGGGACAACCTGATCCAGTGTGTCCCGGAGCCCGGTGATCTCCAGGTCCGATGCACGCCAGCCGGTATCGTGCTTCCGGAAGATCTCGATGTTCTCGGCCATCTCGATAGAGGTCAGGCCAATGCTGTTGTCCAAGCCGAAGTCCAGCTCTGCGTGTACCTCAGGACGCATGGCTGCTTGTACGTCCGACCTTGCGACGTATTTCCTCAGGTCGTCGCCGAGCAGGATCACAGTGGCGTAGTCGCGGGCATTTCGGGTTGCGCGGCCGGCACCTTGCACGACGCGCGACCGGATGCGCTCGTTAAGCAGGTCGGCGGCACCGAGCGCGGTGTAGAGGAATCGCTCTTGAAGATCGCCCTTCGCAGGCAGGCCGTCGATGATCACCAGGCGACATGCCTCATCGGGCAGATCGATGCCGTCGTAACGATTGTTGAGCAGGAGAACGGCACGACCCCGCCCGGTGAAGGCCGTCAGGTCGTCTTCGACGTGATCGGCCTTGAGCACGTCGAAGCCGGCAGGGATACGATGCTCAAGGAATTCCGCGGCAGTTCGCCCGTCAGGAGTCAATACCAGCGCGCGACCATGGACGGCGATCATCTGCTGCACCCATGAGTCGGTGTCGGTCCTTACCACCGAGAGATTCCTGGTGAGTTCCGGGGCGCAGAAGAGACGCCTTCCCGTGCCCTGTTTCTCCCAACCCTTTGGGATCGGAATGCGGGTAATCTTGCGGCGACCGAAGCTGCGTTCTAGCTCGCCGCCTGCCCCTAGCGTTGCGCTCATGTAGACCCGGCGGAGCGGGTCGCTGAACGCGCCGTGCAGAGCGGTCGGTGCGATGAGCGGCCGGAGCAGCAACTTGCTGTACGAGGCGTAGATGAGGCAGCGGTCGACCTTGCCGGTGATCTTCCGGTATGCGTGCTGAGCCGAGTCGCTCAGTGTCTTCGCGGCGCACGACGCCGACAGTATCTGCTCGATGCGTTCGGCATGGTTGGCTACGCCAACGGGGGAAACCAGGTAGACCTGCGAGAAGTACTTACCATCCGGATGTTCGGTGCGCAGCCGGGCCAGGACGAGCGGGTCAAGCGAGTCGGCAACTTCGTCAAGGATATGGGCGTACGCGACCTCGCTCCGCGAGATCTCCAACTTCCAGGGGCTTGCTACGTAGCTTTCGACCGAGTGTGCGTCGTCGAGCAGAAGGAGTTGGGCGTCGTTGAGCGCTGGGTTGGAGTTGAAGACGTGGGAGTAGGTGCTGACGGCGACAGCGTCGCCGGCCGTGTACCTGTAGCGGTCGGCAGCGTTCCACCCAACGACCTGACCGATCAGCAACGACGTCGGGATGCCGTACTGCTCCAGCGCCGCCGTGGTCTGGCGGGCGAGTTGCCTCGTCAGGCACAGGTAGGCGACGCGTTGACCGTCGACACGGCGTAGATACTCACCGATGAGGCCGCCCACGAGGGTCTTGCCGGCGCCGGTCGGAAGCTCGATGGCAACGTCAGGGTCATTCTTGTGGTTGGCGTGCCATGAACGGAGGACGTCGCCCTGGTGGAGCCACAGGGCCGACGGGCCGCTGTTCGTCTCCGCGAGGATTCTATAGAGATCAACAGGATCCTCGGGCATCGCCACAGCGGGCGCCTTGCTCTTGAACGCCATGGACACATTGTGCCGGTGTCAAGCGTGCGTCGTGTCACCTGGTCTGTCTGCGGAGTCGGTAGTGGTGTATCGGCGTGTCCGCCAGGCTGGTCCCTCCATTGTTCCTTCAGGTGGGGTTCGGCGCTGCCGGAATGTGTCGCTGGCCGCGTTCCGGTCACCTGGCGGGTCGCATCATGTGTCGCCCTTGCCCACCAGAAAGGTGATCACCGAGCGGCAATTGATCCAGTTTGAGCCGAGATGTCGGATACCAGTCGCGGTGCAGACCGGAGCCTCGGCGGGGTCCCGTGAACCACGGCAACGCGGTGGCGGCAGCCGACGTCATGGAGTCGTCGGCAGCTGGCTTCTGCCAGAACGGTAGGACGTCGCAGTGTCTCGCAGGCATGTCGCCGCCACGATCATCAATGCGGCATGCGACACGTCGTTCTCCGGATCACCCCCACGAGCGTGGGGACGACGTCACGTTGGCGATGCTGTCCGCCCCGATCGACGGATCACCCCCACGAGCGTGGGGACGACGCCCTCGCGGAGACGTACGCCCGCGACCCGAACGGATCACCCCCACGAGCGTGGGGACGACGCCATGGTGTCCTCGCCCTCCGTGTCGTGGTCCGGATCACCCCCACGAGCGTGGGGACGACGTCCTGCTCGGCTGCCCTGACCACGGCGTACCCGGATCACCCCCACGAGCGTGGGGACGACCACTCAACCACCCGCCGCCGGGCGGCCGGCACCGGATCACCCCCACGAGCGTTGGGGACGACGGGGGGAAGTCCCGGACCGCCCGCCACACCTCCGGATCACCCCCACGAGCGTGGGGACGACGACCCAGCGTAGGCATTGCCAGCAGTGGGTTTCGGATCACCCCCACGAGCGTGGGGACGACAACACTGGTGTGCCGCAGGACGAACGCCCCACCGGATCACCCCCACGAGCGTGGGGACGACCCGGCCAGGTTCCGTTTCGCCGCCGACTCCACCGGATCACCCCCACGAGCGTGGGGACGACAGCCCGGACAACCCGAGCTCGGCTGCCCAGTTCGGATCACCCCCACGAGCGTGGGGACGACGAAAGCGACATGACCGCCGAGGACTGGGCCGACGGATCACCCCCACGAGCGTGGGGACGACGTCCCGGCAAGGCCTGGCTCGTCAGGGCCCGGCGGATCACCCCCACGAGCGTGGGGACGACGGCCGGGCCTCGTCATCGAGGGTGTCGAGCAGCGGATCACCCCCACGAGCGTGGGGACGACTATAGACGCGATCGGCCACTGTGGACACACCCCGGATCACCCCCACGAGCGTGGGGACGACACTTCGAGACCTGCGGCTTTACCAGTTGTCCGGCCAGATCAGCTCGGGCTCGGGCCGATCGAGTGGCAACATCGCGACCAGTGTGAGTCCGTCGAAGTCGACCGGTCGTCGTCGGCGTGCGCCGGCTGTACGGATCCGGAATCCCTGCTCATTGTCGTACGGGTGGAGCAGTATGGCGGCTCCGTCGCCGACCACATCGCCGGCGGCTTCCCATAGCTCGTCGCGCACGCGGGCGGACAGCGTGCCGACGAACAGTCCCGGCGCTACTTCGATCATCCAGCGGCTCAAGGCTCCGTGCAGCCGGTCTGGTACGGCCGTTGTCGCGAGCACGACCATCGACGCCACGCGCTTTCCTCCCTCAGTCCGGGTCGGCGCCGTAATTGATTCCGGCGGGAAGGGTGCCAGCTATCGGATCCCATAAGGAGAGGAGTTCCGTTCCCGGCTGGCCTTCGTCTCGCTTGACCGTCGGATCGAGCAGCGACTGGATGTCGTACACGATGGTGGGCAGGAGTTTGAGCAGGCGGAACTGGTCGCGCAGCCGTCGGCGTACCTCACGTTCGGGGTTGTCCGAGGTGGACAGTGAGAACGCCAGCGGCAGTGTGACACGCGCTTTGTAGAGGTCGGCGATGTCGTAGACGAACGCGTGTTGTGTGCCAGTATGGACGAACCCGAGTGCGGGCGAGCACCCCAGCGCGAGAATCACCGCGTGCACGACGCCGTAGAGACTGTGGTTGGCAGCGGACAGGGCGAGGTTGACCGGGTCCTGCTGCTCCCATTTGTCCGGGTCGTAGTTGCGCTTGAACCGGCCCGTACCGTGTTGTTGTGCCAGCAGGCGGTAAAGCGCCTTCATCCGCTGGCCTTCCATCCCGCGCAGGCTGCCGAGCGTGGTTCCCTCGGGCACCGGCTCGCCGAAACGGCGCTCGTACATGCGGATGGCGACCGACAACCGAGCCGAGTCGTCGGACCAGGTGCGCACCTGCTTCTCGAGCCAGGCTGTGGTGAGCGAGTCCGGGGTGATGCCGGCATAGCAGCGGACGCCGCCGGAGCCGACGCACATGACGGTGGTGCCGTGGCGTGCGAAGGTGCTCAGCGCCCGCGCGGTGATGGATACGCCTGGGCCGAGCAGTACGCATGTGACTGCGGCGGTGGGCAGGTAGACCCGTTCGACTCCACGCGGGGTGTCGACCTGCGCGCAGACGCCTGTGTCGTCCTGGATGACACGCACGACATCGGCGTAGAGGAACGACAGCGAGTCCGATACGCGTGGCAACATCACGAGGGTGGGGGCGGCGAGCCTGCGTTGCGAGTTGGCGCTCATCTCGGTTGCCGGACCGGGGCAAGGCTGAGCAGGCCGCACCCGTACGACTTCCCGCGGCCGATGCCGACTGCCAGCGCGGTGCGGACCAGGTCGGCGTCCACCACGGTGGCGATCCCGACGAAACATGTCACCGAGTGGTTGACGCGGCGGCCGTCGCGGCGCTCCCCGCGTGCCTGGGGCAGCGGTCGCGCGAAGCACGTCACCAGGGCCAGGCCGCGCGCGGTGGCCTGACGCTGCCACCACTGCCCCGCCTCGACGCCGGACAGCGCGACGACTTGGCCGGCCTTGAGCCGGCCCTCGGCCTTGGCCACCCGCTTCGACGCGTTGGCTGCCAGCCGGTAGTGCACTTGCGTGCCGGGCCGGAGAGCCTGGACAAGCGGCGTGAGATCCCGCATGTCAAGGTCGCCGTAGCCAAGCGGGAGCCGACCGCCGTCGGGCTCGATCCGGGCCTGGATCAGAACCACCGATCCGGTCCTGGTTTCGTCGACGCGGTACAGCACGCCGGCGGTCTGGCGTGCGTCGGCACCCAGCCCGTCGGGGACCAGCGACATGACCCGTTGATGCAGAGATACGGCGTCGCGGAGGTCTCGCCGCACGTCGGTACTCCTCGGGTTGAGGCGCAGTTGCGCCAGCCACAGGCTCACGGTGAGCGTCCTTCCCGCTGGTCGAGGTACTCCTTCAAGGCCTTGAGATATGGCACGCCGAGCCCGGCGCACAGCTGTGCCGGCAGGCGCTCGGTTTCTACGTAGGCCGGCCGTCCGACGTAGCGTCGCCGCAGCGGGTCGAAGCTGATCGGCGAGTCGTTGAGGTCGAGGCGTTCCCGTCCGGCCCCGCCGTGCTCGTGCACGAACGTCACGTCGGGGTCGCCCTTGCGCGGCGGGCGTCGGCACAGCGGAACGGTGCGGCGGAGCTCGTCGACCGGATCCTCGACGCGCTCCCGCACGAGCAGCGGCGCTTCGGCTGGACACGAACGACGACCGAGGTACGGCGCCCATGCCGGACTCCGCAGCGCCGAAGCGATCTGGGTGACAAGTTCGGATGGGCCTTCGACGGCGACGACGAAGACGGCGTCGGCGAGGTAGTGGCGGCGGGAAACGATGGTGGCCGTGGCCGGCTTTCGTCGCCCGCCTTCCGCGGTGGGGACGGTGAGGTGCGGCGGCATACCGCCGCCCACCGTGTGAAAGTCCTCCATCATCTCGCCGTGCCGGTCCACGCGGATCGTGAACCGCAACGCCGCGAGGTCGTCGACGGGATCGGTCCGGCGCCGGCCGAGCGCGCAGGCAATGAGTCCGATGAGTCCTGAGCGGGTGGGAAACCGGCCGGTGTCGCGCTGGGAGAACGAGCTGTGCTCACCCCAGGACTGCATCGGCCCGGCCAAGCGCAGCAGCAACCCGGTCACGGCGCCACGTGGCCGACTGCCGTCGCGACCAGTTCGCGGTACGACCGGGTGCGGGCGCCCAGGTTGTCCAGCGACTTCTCCGAAGTGGACGCATGCCCGTGGTAGGCGAGACCGTCGTCGCCGATCAGCCGGTAGATCGCGCCCGCGTATTCGGACAGGCGAAGCCGCGACGGCAGCGCGATACCGCCGTCGACGGCCGATCGCACCGGCGCCTCGAACGCCGCGGCGAGCGACACCGGCCGGTCGGTGCGCGCCGCAACGTATACCAGGTCCGGAACGGTGAACGGGGCCGTGCTGTTCTTCTTCGCACCCGGCATGGCGGTGATGAACGAGTCGAGGAACGCGGCCACCAGCTCCGCGGCGGACCCGCGGTCGTCGCCGAGGCCCACGACCAGGTCGGCGACGTTGACGCTCGCGTACCGGTAGAACACACCAGCGCTGAACTCGGCGCCGTTCATATGACCGCTGCCGGTCTCCTCGGCAGGGTTGAGGTCGTCGACCGCGGTAAAGAAGTCGACCTCAGGCTCGGCCACGTGGGTGGTGAAGGCGTGTGCCACCTGCACCGCACCGTCCACTTTGGCCGATGGCAGCTCGGCCAGCATCCGCCCGAACAGGTTGATGACGCCGTTACGACTACTGATGATGTCGTTGATCCGGTCGCGCGGCAGTACGGACTCCACCTTCTTGCCCTTCTTGGGCTTAGCCTTGCCGGCGTCCGCCGCCCGGCTCTCCGCCGCGGCGAGTGCCTCGCGGTGTTCCTCGCACAGTGCGGCCAGCTCGTCGAACGCCGCCATCGGCAGATAGAGCAGCACTGTGGACAGTCCACCCTCCAGGGTCATGCCGTCGGCGAAGGCACTGGCCGCGACCTGCTCGGCCGCGAACTGCGCCGACTCCGCCGACCAGCCAGCCGATCTCAGCCGCGCCGCCACCTCGATGGCGATGCGCCTTGTGCGGGCCGCGGGTTGACCCAGCCGTTCCTCGACGGCCAGCCTGATCGCCCGCTTCCAGCACTGGCTAGACACCCGGGTGCGGATGCCGCCGCCGTAGTACACGGTCTTTGGCGTGCCGAGGTCGTCCCGGTTGAGGTTGGCGTAGGGGACGGTGTGTAGCGCGTGGATGTCGACGTACAGTGCGGGACCCGTGCTCACGCTTACTCCTGTTCGTTGTCGTCGCCTAACGAGGGCTGGACGGTCCGGTAGAAGTCCTGTAGCCATCTCTTGGCGATCCGGTCGTGGTCGGTCGGCCAGCGGGACAGTTCGTCGATCAGGCGCGCCCAGTCGACCGGAATGCCCGCCGCGCGGACGAGTCGCACGGTCACGGGCAGCTGCCGGTGAATGCCATCAACGCCCTGCCGCACCAGAAGATGCAGCCGCCGCTCCGCACTGCCTTCGGCGATCCGGCGCCGGTCGCCCGGCAACGTCTTGGCGACCAGGCCGAGCGCGGCACCGAGGCTTGTCCTCTTTCCGACATCGCCCTGCTGCTCGTCCGGCTCGGACCGGGCGCTGGGGGGCTGGGCGGCGATCAGGCTGGCGACCGTGTAGAAGGCCCGTTCCTTCGCAGGTCCGGCACCGGCGCCCAGCCAGCGTGCGACGACCGCGTGCATGCGGTACGCCTGCTCCGGTCGCCGGCCCAGCCCGCTGCGTAGAGCTGCGCGTTTCCCGGGATCGGTGCGGCACGCTGCCTGCACGTGCGCCACGTACCTGTCGTATGGCGCGAGCCGATCGGTGGTCTGCGTCATGCGATCTCCCTCCGCCGGCCGGCCGCGGCGAGCCGGCGTTTGGCCTCGTTGATGGCCTTCGCGATGCGGGGCAACCGATCCTGCGTGCCGACCGCGTGGTCGATCCCGGCCATGGCAATCTCCAGCAGCGATTGATCGTCCCGTTTGAACTGTCCACTCTCGACCATCCGCCAGAACGCGGTCTCCGCGCGCGGCCAGAAGTAGGCGGCCGCCCGGCGCGGCCACGGCCCCTTGTCCAGGTGGCTGACCTGCTGCCAGGCCTTACGAAGCACGTACCTGAGCGTGGACTCGAGCTGCTCCGCGGCGTCCCGGAAGTCCGCGATGGCCTGCACCGCGACGGGATCCCGCTCCTCGGCGCACCGCAGAACCGGCGGGGTGGCGGCGGTGTACCACTGGTTGTCCCTGGCCTGGCCGGTCTCCTGGTCGAAGCCGTAGGCGCGCAGGCGGATCTCCTGCCAGAACGGCAAAGCCTGGCAGGTCAGCATCACGGCAGGCCGTTGGACGTCCGTTCCGCTGCGGTGCAGCAGCGCGTCCAGATCCCGCCACAGCGCCCGGGTAGCGTCGGCGGGCTGGCTGTACCAGGTGCCGTCCTTCTTGTTGCGGCGCCGGATGAGGTACGGGTCGTCGACGGGGCGCGACGGCTGGCGCCATGCCCAGGTCAGGCGGACATCAACGACGTGGTCGCCGGTATGGTCGGGCACGAGCAGCACGGCGTGGCGGCTGCGCCCGGTCAGCAGGCCGCCCGGCCAGGTGGGCGGTGTCGGCAGGCCAAGCGGATCCGGCAGCTCGTCCAGCTCCCACGGGCACCTATCCGCTGGTTCGTCGCTGTCCGGCTCTCGATCCGCCATTGGCAGCCCGGCAAGAAGCGACTCGAAGACCGTCCGGCCGATCGGATGGTACGCCACCGTCCCACGCAACGGTCCCACCTTCGTGTTCGACTCGGTGGTGGCCCCGACGGTACGGGTCGAGCACCTGCCGCCGGCGCCGTGAAAATGCTGCGCGACCAGGTACCACGCCGCCTCGGCCGGGCCGATCGGCGCCAGCGCCGCGTCGACGAAGTGGCCAAACCAGATCTGGTTCTGCCCGGATGGCCGATCGAAGACCAGCTTGTTCACCCCCGCACTCTTGCGGCATTCGCTCGAAAGCCGCGGATCCTGAAGCCAGGGCCGCTCGGGGTGGAACAGGTCGAAGCGCTCGGCCCAGCGGTCGAGATACGCGTCGACGGCCGACTCGTCCATCCGCCCGCGCTCGGCGACCTGCAAGCGCAGGTCGGTCCACTCGTCCGCGCTGAGGTCGGGATCGTCCAGGCCGGTGATCCGCGCCGCCAGGGCGTAAAGGACCCGCCACAGCCCGGTCGCCGCAGGCGGAATGGCAACAGCGAGGTCGTCCACCTCATGCGCATGGCTAAGCAGCCAGCGCAGGCCGACATGCCGCGTGTCGAGCCCGACGCGTACCGGCAGCCACGGTCGATCACGAAGATCGAATGTGGGTAAGACCATCGTCACTCTCCGTGGGAGAACGCCTTAGCGTCATGGGCGACACCGCGACAGGCCAATGAACTCGTCGGATGTCCGACGAGGGTAGACTCGTTCGATCCCCATCAGTTGGGGGTGCTCCATAGATCGGGAGCGATGAAGTAAGACGCCGATGGTGCGGTCCCCACGCTCGTGGGGGTTCGATCTGGTGGCGATCCGGCCAGACGTTATGCGCACGCCGATATCCCGGTCACGACCAGGAACGCCAGGGCAGCGGCAGTCCGAAACCGCCGGCCGGCGAATTGGATCTTGATGCTCCGGACGAGGCTTGAACGGTCCCGGCGTCTTAGCCGACCGCGCGGCGCCGTGTCACGCATGAGTCCCTCGATCTAGAAGTAGATAGGGAGAAGGTTACGCAGGAACTTCGCGATGACGCAACGCGACGCGCCGGACACCAGGCGGGCGGACCATCGATCACAGCTACAGCTCCCCATGGCAGTTCTACAGGCGCATCAGGCCGAGGTCCGGGTCGAGGTGGTACATGCGGCTGCCGCAGCGTGCCGGTTCGACACCGCTGGGGGTTAGTCGATGCGGCAGCAGAACCAGGTCGCGCAGCCAGGGATCCCGCGTCCATGGCTTGGGAACCACGTGTTCGTCACCGCGGTCGATGACCTCGTCAGCCCTGATGGGAATGCTCTCGGCAAGGATCTCGCGCACCTGGCCGGCGGTGAACCGGCCACGCGGTCTACTGCCGCGCACGGCCAGCGCCCGGGTGCGGTGTTCGTCGAGCCATCGCTGACCTTCGCTGTCCACGTAAGTGCAAACGACCCGCACCGAGTCGGCTCCAAGTCGGGTCACCGCATCGGCCTCCTCCACCTGCTTCTTGCTCAGCGCCGACAGGTCCAGGATCCTGCTCGGCGGCGCGATCGCGACGAAGTCCGCGAGACCGCGGCGGGCGTACTCGTCGGCCTGCATCGTCACGCGTTCCCGGGCCAACACCTCGTTGCCGTCCAACACCCTGTCATCGAGGAAGCCGCCACCGACGTAGACGGCCTCGACAAGTTCCTGGACATCGTGCGGAACCTTGACGGAGCCGCCCGCACGCCCGGCGAGTAGGAGGTGTGTTGCGCGGAGCAGGTACGGGTCGTACACCGCACCCCAGTGTCGCGGCTTGGTGTGTTCGCCGTTCTGGCCTCGCGGGTCGAGCACGACCAGACGCGGCGCGCCGAGCCACCGCCGCACGTCCAAGGGTCGTGGATGGCGATGACACCGCCCCGCCCGCTGCAGGAGCTGCGCGATCGGCGCGAGATCGCTGACTACCACATCGAAGTCGAGGTCCAGCGACTGCTCGACGATCTGCGTACTCACGACAATGGCGGCCGGAGGTCGATCTGCGCCGTCCCGCCCGAGCGTCGCCATCACTCGTTGAGTGATCTCCTCACGGACCCGCGCCGGAAACCGGGAATGCAGGAGTTGGACGTCCACCCCGTCCTCACGCCAGGCGCGCAGCGCAAGGAACGTGCGCTGGGCATCATCGACGGTGTTGCATACCACCGCCGCGCAGCCGCCGTCCCGCCGGATCCGGTCCAAGGCATCGACGATCACCACGAGCCGGTCGTCGGCTGGCGGTGCCGCGCCGCCAGTGGGTAAATGCCGAACCGGCCGAATATCAAGCTTCAGCTCAACTGTCCGGTTGTCGATGATCGACGCCCGCGCCTGGCCGCTGACCCGTACCGGATGGGTGTTTTCGGCGGCCGGCACGAAGAGCCAGCCGGGATAGTCGACCCGATACGACGCCGCGTCGATGTTCTTGCGCCCCGCGCCGCGCAGGTACGCCTCGATCAAGCTGGCCGAGACCGACGATGGCAGCGTCGCCGACAGCAGCACCACCGGACACCCGAGAGCGCCCAGCCAGTTGAGTAGCCGACGAAGCAGGGCCTGCATGTAGGCGTCGTAGGCATGCGCCTCGTCAACCACCAGAACCTTGCCGCTCAGCCCGAGCATCCGCAGCGAGTTGTGCTTGACCGCGAGTGCAGCCAGCAGCGCCTGGTCGACCGTGCCCACCGCGAACGGGGCCAGCAGGCCACGTCGGTGTCCGCGCAGCCAGGCGGTGGCCAACGCGACGGTGTCCACATCCTCGGAGCTGACGTCGACCGACTCGGCCACGTAGGCCATGTCGCGCGCCGTGTAGTCGGCGTTGAGCCAGGACATGCTGTGGAGCAGGGTGACCGGGGTCGGCCCCGTCGCGAGCCGCGTCGTGAACGCCGCGACGCGCCGGTACATCTGGTCCGCCGTCGCCATCGTCGGCAGCGCAAAGTAGAGACCGTCGGCACCCGACGCCCGGGCCAGCGCGCAGGCCGCAACGAGGCCCGCCTCCGTCTTGCCGTCGCCGGTTGCGGCCGTGACGACAAGAAGTCCGCTACCCGCGATCGCCGGGACTAACTCATCCACAATGGATCGTTGCAAAGGGTTAGGCGGGAAGTCGAACGTCTCTGTGAAGGCTGTGTCGCCGACCAGTGGGAGTCCAAGACCGGCCTCGCTTAGCACACGAACAGCGACTGCCGCCGTGTGGGCGAAATGCGTCGCGGCGGTTGCTCGACCCGCGTCGCCCGGCAGCATGCGCTGCTGCGCGGTGATAAAGCTCTCCTGGCTGGCGAGCCAATCCGCGACCACCACGACGCCAACGATCAGCGGAGCCGCGGAGGCCGACACGGTCTTGGACGTGGCCGCCCGGGGACGCCCCACCGCTTCGTACACAGTGGAGAAGAGCACCTCCCGTTGGTGCCGCCAACCGCCGCTGCCGAGTCGTCGCCCTGTTTTGGCTTCTGTAACGCCATACTGCTCTGAGATCTCCTTGAACCAGCCGTGATGCGCACCGAGCATCTGGGACACCCGGCACGCCACGCCTGCGGACCATTGCCCAGGACGTTGCGGATAGCCGATATCGGCGAACGGTTGCACCAATGCGATCTGGGAGGCTTCGTCATGTCGAAGCCTGCGGTCGCCGTTGTCCGGGTAGTCCGACAACTTCGTCAATGCGGCGAAATCCCTCACGACCTTGTGCTGGAATGCCGGCGTCGCCTTGCCGATGTCGTGCAGACCAGCCCAGAACGCAATGAGGCTACGCGCATGAGGCTCGTCGGCGCCGAGCCCGGCGGCAATGATCGCGCGCTGGCGGCGGTTGAGATAGTGATCCCACAACGCTGTCGCAATAGCTGCCGAATCGAGCAAGTGCCAAATCAGTGGGTACGGCTTCGCCAGGCCCCGTTCTTTCCCCAGAATCCTCAGATCCACCTCGGGTTCGTCACCCACGGAAGTGAACATCCCTTCGAACAACCTCGTCACTGCGCTGAACCTGCGCCCACGCACAGCAACGCCAAGCGACAATACTCCCACCCGGAGAGACGTTCTGTCCGCCATACCAGCGCCCTTGGTAGCAACCGGTACGGGCTTTCTTGGCAACCAGATGACCGGGCTATGGCCGATCTATAGGCTACCTACAACGAAAGCAGGGGCGTCGCTCATGCATACGACCAACCGGTACAGGTGATCGGGAGTCCACAGTCATCGCCACCCGCGTGTCGGGCGACATCAGACCCGCCCGATACCCAGAACGCCCCACGCAACCTGCAAGCGAGTGCGACTCCTGGCCGAATCGGCAGTACCTCAACGGCCGGTTGAATCGAACGGTCGACCAGCTACAGTACTCTCGCAAGGCGATCTACATCAGCCCTGGTCACGAAGCGTCGTCCCCACGCTCGTGGGGGTGGTCCGTATCCGGTGCAGCCGTGCTCGTCGCCGCGCGGGTCGTCCCCACGCTCGTGGGGGTGGTCCGACACCCATGGCCGGCTACGCCCTCGCAAACGCGTCGTCCCCACGCTCGTGGGGGTGGTCCGACGACCGGGTCGAGGCCTGGGGTCCGGGTGTAGTCGTCCCCACGCTCGTGGGGGTGGTCCGAGCCTCGGCTGCCTCGGTTGGGGCCGTGGTAGGTCGTCCCCACGCTCGTGGGGGTGGTCCGACCGCCGGCCTGGCCGCCGCCATCTCGGTGCTGTCGTCCCCACGCTCGTGGGGGTGGTCCGAGATCTGGACTAATCGTGTCGATCACCGTCAGGTCGTCCCCACGCTCGTGGGGGTGGTCCGTAGAACCCGCCGACGACCTCGATGTGGTCGCGGTCGTCCCCACGCTCGTGGGGGTGGTCCGTAGAACCCGCCGACGACCTCGATGTGGTCGCGGTCGTCCCCACGCTCGTGGGGGTGGTCCGTCGTTGCCGTGGATGATGACCAGCAGGTCGCCGTCGTCCCCACGCTCGTGGGGGTGGTCCGGCTGGCCGGACTACTTCGCCGACATGAGCCGCGTCGTCCCCACGCTCGTGGGGGTGGTCCGGTCTGGGCGCCAGTTGTAGGAGCCGCCCTGGGGTCGTCCCCACGCTCGTGGGGGTGGTCCGGACTTCGTTGACGCAGTACCGAGGCCGGTGCTGTCGTCCCCACGCTCGTGGGGTGGTCCGTTGTTCATCTGGATGAGCAGGACGGTGTCGCCGTCGTCCCCACGCTCGTGGGGGTGGTCCGTCGTCGCCCGGCAGGTCGTCGTTGTGGTCCTCGTCGTCCCCACGCTCGTGGGGGTGGTCCGCGGCCCATGTCGAACTCGGGGTCCGGCTTGTCGTCGTCCCCACGCTCGTGGGGGTGGTCCGTTGGCGGTCAGCGCAAGGGTGGCGGTCATGGCGTCGTCCCCACGCTCGTGGGGGTGGTCCGATGACGACCGGTAGACCGGGTTTGGTGCCGTCGTCGTCCCCACGCTCGTGGGGGTGGTCCGTAGCCCATCGACACCCATTCGGTGGTGCCGCCGTCGTCCCCACGCTCGTGGGGGTGGTCCGCCGGGTCCTCCGACCTGCTGGATGTGCACGACGTCGTCCCCACGCTCGTGGGGGTGGTCCGTCGCTGACGCCGGTGTGTGTGGTGTCGACAGCGTCGTCCCCACGCTCGTGGGGGTGGTCCGTACTCGGGCGCGCTGCCGCAGGCGCGGATCAAGTCGTCCCCACGCTCGTGGGGGTGGTCCGGTGACGCGGTCGACCGTGCTGCCCCACGTGTAGTCGTCCCCACGCTCGTGGGGGTGGTCCGCCATCTGTCTTCCCTTTCCTCAGTGGAACCCGGTCGTCCCCACGCTCGTGGCGGTGGTCCGTCGCCGACGTCGGCCAGGCGCCCGTCCAGATCGGTGACGACCTGAACGTTCTGCCCGTTGATGTGTTTCTTGCCGGAGTACAGGTCGGCGTAGCCGTCGCGGTCGCCGACCGGGGCGACGAACCC
>Ga0209382_10006028_pt1 | contig 15648 bp, 15 predicted proteins | sample SoiMetdeltSBSDD5_FD_187599 | JGI IMG/M metagenome (GOLD analysis project Ga0209382, IMG submission 187599) | Bulk soil microbial communities from a Populus tree surrounding site in Tennessee, USA - Soil MetaG P. deltoides SBSDD5 (SPAdes) (version 2) | ecosystem: Environmental > Terrestrial >...
TCGGCGGCGCCGTGGTGGCTGGTTCGGTGTCCGGTGTCTCGGTGGGGGGCGGCGCGGTGGTGGGCGGCGGCTCTTCCGCCGGCGTGGTGTCGGGCGGGCCGGGCGGGTTGATGCCCTGGCCGTTGCGGCCCTGCTGACCCTGACCCGGCTGGCCTTGGCCCGGCCCGGGGGCGCCTGGCGGCGGGGTCGGCGTGTCGGGTGCGGTGAACGTCTGGCCGGGGAAGATGATGTTCGGGTTCCCCGAGCTGATGCGGCTCTGGTTGGCGTCGATGAGCATGCGCCAGTACGGCGCGACCTCGGCGGCGGTGACCGGCCGGCCCCAGGCGGCCTCGAGCTGGCGCTCGGCCAGGCCCCAGAAGTGGTCGCCGGGCCGCACGGTGAGCGTGCCGACCGGCTGGCTGCTGCTCGCCGTGCTGGCTGCCTCGGCCTCGGCCTCGGCTCGGGCCTCGGCTGACGGCCGGCCGGCAGTCGGCGCCGCGCCGGTGGTGGCGGGTTCGCGGTTGCGGCCACCGTTGGCGCTCTGGTGGGCGGCATCGTTGGCGGTGACGACGAGGATGGGATCGACCGTGGTGGGGGTCGTCCGCGTGGTGGGCGGGGCCTCGACCTCGTCGTCGGCGACCGGCTGCTCGCGGGGCTTGTGCTCCGCGGCCGCGGCGGCGTCGTCCTGGCTGCCGGGCCGCGAGGCGACCGAGTCGCCGACCTCGCTCGTCGTTGCCTCGGCATCCGCTTCGGCTTCGGCGTCGGACCGGTCGCCCTGGTCGGCTCGGGTGGCCCCCGAGTCGCTGTCGGCCGAGGTGGCCCGGGCGTCGTCGACGGGCGGCACCTCGTCGACACTGTCGTCGGGCGGCTGGTTGCCGACGTCACCGACGAACGTCTCGATCTCGGCGTCGGCCAGCTCGGCGAGCTCGGTGCCGGGCGGCGCCGCAGAGGCCGGCGCCGTGAGCGGCTCGGTGAGCTGGGGCGCTGCCGCGCCGGTGGTGGCCGTGGCCGGGAGGATCAGGCGCCAGCCGACGTCGAGCCGGTCGTCGGTGCGGCTGAGCGTGCGGCCCGCGGCGACGGCGCGGCCCGCGTTGCGGTCGCGGATCTCGCGCCAGCGCATGCCGCTGCCGAGGTGCTTCTCGGCCAGGCCCCAGAACGTGTCGCCCCGCTGGACCTCGTAGATCTGCTCGTTGCGGATGGTGGGGGTGGTGGCGCGGGAGGTCGGGGCGCTGGTGGCTGCCGCGGCCGATGTGGTGGCCCGCGCCGCCGCGGGCGTGTCGGTGGTCGTGGTGGTGGCGGGGGCCGTCGTGCTCGTGGTCGTGGTGGGCGGCGAGGTGGTGGTGGTCGCCGAGGCGTCGCCCGTGGTGGGCGGCGGTGGGGCCGGCGGCACGACGAAGCCGGGATCGGCGGCGCGCAGGGCCGGGTCCTCGGGCGGTTCGATCTCCTGCAGGGCGGTGAGCGGGGCCGCCGCGGCCATGCGGACGCCGCCGAGGCTCGACATGACGAGCGCCGCCGAGGCGACGAGGTTGCGGGCGATGAGCTGGGCGCCGGGCCAGACGCGGGCGTTGCGGGCGATGCGGCCCTGCATGAGCGCCATGGTCTCGGCGCCGAGCGCCCAGGCGAGCTGGGCCCAGGCGATCCAGACGACGATGGCGAGGCTGTTGATGATGACCTCGAGCGGGACGCCCTGGCGCTCGAAGGCGTCGCGCAGCTGGTCGGCCGTGGGGACGTGGTCGGGCAGGGGCCAGCCGACGAAGACGGCGAGCGCGATGGGGACGCCGAAGACGAGGCCGACGATGGTCAGGAGGCTGAGAAGCGCCCCGAAGCGCGTCGCCACGCGCGACCAGAGGCTGAGCCCGGGATAGACCCCCGTACGGCCGCCAGCCCGCACTGTCACGCTCGCCACCCTTCCAGTTCGTCGTTGTTTCTCCCATCCTCGGTCGGATCCGCCCGAGAATTCAACGTTTTCGCCCTGTTCACCCCTTGACAGTTCGCGCTCGGAGTTCGCCAATTCGACACGCGTCGTGTCAGTGGACATCACGAACCTCCATTCCGCCCGTCAGAGGATGACGTCCCAGCCGAAGGGTCATCGGCCGGTCTCCACGCCTCTGAGGGCCGTTGCAGATTCGGTGGCGTAGACCCAGCCGGTCATGCCGGGGAGCATCTTTGCGGTCATGCGCAAGCGGACGGTGACGGTGACCGTGTTGCCTTGGGCGGCCACCCGGTAGATGGCGCCCCGGTGGTTCGAGCGGGCCGCGAACTGGCGGGCCCGCGCGGTGGCGCCCGCCGCGTCGACGCGGACGCTGCCGTTGCGGTAGAGGTCCGCCTCGCTGACCGCCTGGGCCGCCGCGCGAGCTGCACCGTCCGCCAGCTGGCTCGCCTCGACGTAGGTGGCGATCTTCGCCCCGCCGTCGACGACCAGCCCGGTCATCAGGATCAGCGACGTGGCGACGATGGCCACGTACGTCGTGACCATGCCCCGATCGTCCCGGCAGCGTCCGAGCAAGCGCCTCATCCCTCGCCCCGGTAGCGGTCGACGACCTCGGTCACCGTTGCCTGGAAGTGCCGCTCCGCCGACGTGACCCGCAACATCGCCAGGTCGCCCGCGCGGACGTTGCACTCGACGGTGACGGTGACCGTCCCGTTCGGCACCAGGTTGCCGGTGGCGACCGTCACCCGGGAGTTCAGGCACGTGATCCCGCCGTCGCTGAGGTTGCGCCGCGCCGCAGCCCGGGCGGCGGCCACCGCAGTGCCGGGGTCGTTGTGCTGGGAGGCAGCCCGTGCCGCGGCATGCGCGGCGGACTGCACCTGCTGCTGGGCATCGGTGGCCCGTCCGGCGTAGATGACGAGCATCAACATGAGCAGCAAGACCGGCGCGACGATGGCCATCTCGACCGCGGCCGAGCCACGGTCCGACCACCGGGCGCGGCTCATCGCTCCGGCTCGGGGATGAACTGCTCGACCGGCGCCGAGGCCGTCGAGCGGATGGTCCACGTCCCGAGCGGGATGATCGGGTCCATCCTCCCCACGACGGTGACCTGGACCTCGCCGCCGCCGACCGTGACGTTTACCCGGGGCCGCTGGCCCCGCCGCCCGATCGGCATGTCGGTGAGGAAGTCGCTGGCCGCCGCGCGGCCGGCTGCCGCGTTCCCGCCCTGCGCAGCAGCGGCTACCGCACCATGGTCGGCTGCTGCGGCAGCCCGCTGCTTCGCGTGGTAGTAGAGCCCCGCCTGCACGATCAACAGGGTGGCCAGGAGCAGCCCGGGCCAGATCATGGCCACCATCAGGGCGTTGCTTCCCCGGTCATCTCGTCGGCAACGCCGACGGCGCCTCGTGGTTACCGCGGGTTGGGTCAGGGCGTCGGGATCCGACCCCGCCAACCCAGGATGTTCGCCGTGAGCCAGACGCCCAGCGCGGCTGCTGCCGTGCCCACGATCGCGGTGATGATGACGGTCTCGGTCGTGACAGCGCCTCGGTCGTCGGAGCGAACCATCTCCCAACGGATGGTCGCCCAGACAGCCGCCCGCCGCTGCAACTCCAGTAGGCGTGCCCTCATATCCCTCCTCCTCTGCTTTCTCTCTCTCGCTCGCGGACACCTCGCTCATGGCCCGCCACCCACGTTGTTGATGGCGACGACCGCGGGGTAGCCGAGGAAGAGGATGAAGCCGAGCAGCAGCAGCGCCACCGGCATCGTCATCTTCTCGGTCGAGTTGTCCGCTTCGGATCTCGTCTCGGCGATCTGCTTGGCCCGCAGCGAGTCCGCTTTCGCCACGAGCGTCGACCGGATGCGGGCGCCCTGGCTGCCCGTGAGCGCGACGGAGGCCGCGAAGTCCGAGAGCTCGCTGATCTCGAGCTCCTTGCCCAGCTCGCTCAGCGCATCGGCGATCGGTCGCTGGCGGCTGCGGGCCGAGGCCAGCGTCCCCCGGATCTCGGCGAACGCCCAGCCGCCGCCGTTGTCGGCCGCCGTGTACAGCGCCTCCTCCGGGCCCGCTCCCGCAGCCAGCATGACGTTGACCAGGTCGAGGTAGGCCCCGAAGGCATGCCGAAAGCCGTTGCGGGCCTCGTTCGCTTCGGAGGTGAGGATCCACTCGGGCACCAGGAACCCGAGCGCAGCCGCCCCCACCGCGCCGATGACGACGATCCCCGCCGGCGCCGGTGACAACACCAGCAACAGCCCTGCGCACCCGCCGAACGCCAGCGCCATCGTCAGCTTCGACATCACGTGCTGGTCGACGCTGCGCCGCGCCACGCGGAGGTCGGCGGACCGGCGGGTGGGGTCGAACCCGACGGCCTGCAGGAAGTCGGCCGACCGGGACACCAACCGCTGCTCGAAGATGCTGCGGGAGCTGACGATCGGCGTCAGCACGGGTCGGCCGGGCGACGCCAGGGTGGTACCCACGTCGGTGAGGCTGGTCCGGGCGCTGATCGCGCGCACGATGAGCCACAGGCCGACTCCGACGCCGGCACCCAGCAGGGTGATCGCGGTCATGTCGGTGCGCCCTGGCGCTGTGGTCGCCGCGGCGTGAACCGCTCGGGCATCTCGATCTCGCTCATGCGGTCCAACGTGATGATGCCGACCGTGATGACTGCGCCCACAACGATCAACCAGAACTGGCCGAATGGCGTGCCGTAGGGCTCGAGGAAGCCCGGCGCCAGCAGGAACAAGAGGGCCAGGGTGGCGAGCAGCACCAGGGTGATGACCCGCGTGGCCGTGTGCAGCTGCGAGCGGCTGGCCTCGACCTGGTGGCGCATGTGCATCTCGTCGCGGGTGACCGAGCTCAACCGGGTGAGCACACCGACGAAGTCGCTGCCCTCGCCTTGGGCGGCCATGGTGAGCGCGCCGACGACGAGGTCGGCGGACGGGTGGTCGATCTCGGCGCCGAACGCGGCCAGCGCGTCGGTGAGCGAGTGCTCGCTGCGGCGGCGGGCGTCGAGCAAGCCGACCTCACGGCGGATGGGACCGGGGGCGATCGGCACGGTGGCCGCGATGGCCTCCTCGACGCCATCGGCCGCGGCCATGGTGTCGCGGAGCATCTCGGTCCAGGTGGCGATGGCGTTCGACTTCTCCAGGAAATCCTTGCGGACGCCCTGGCCGCCGAACATGCGGGGCAGCAACAGCGCCACGAACAGCACCGAGACACCGACCGCGAGCCACCCGGTGACCAGCCAGAGGACTGCGCCGATGGTGCCCGCCAGCAGCCAGCGCCGGGCGTTGTTCCCCGAGGTGACCGTCCGCCGCTTGCCGCGCCCGTCGACCGTCTCGTCCCTCGGGAAGATCGCTTGGCCGCGGGCGCCGGCGATGATCAGGAGGATGCCGATGCCGACGCCGGCTCCGAGGAGGAGCGAGAAGAGGATCAACGACGCCACCAGCCGTTGGGGTTGTCGCGGAGGCTGAGGTCGTAGCCGTTGTCGATGAGGAGGCGCTCGGTCGACTGGCGGAGACGGGTGGCGGGGACGGCGCGCCCGATGGAGTCGGGCGCCCAGATCTCGTTGGAGATGACCTGGTTGCCCTCGGCGCCGACCACCTCGCGGATGCTCTGGACGCGGCGGCGGGACGGGCGGCCCTGGTCCCAAGCCAGGTACACGACGAAGTGCACCGCGTTGGCCACCAGCATGGCGGTGACCTCGGGCTGGAAGCCCTGCTCGGCCATGGCCGCGTACATGGCGAGACGGTCGAACACGTTGGCCGAGCTCATGGCGTGGATGGTGCACATCGAGCCCTCGTCGCCCGCGCTCATGGCCTTGAGCATGGGGATGACCTCGTCGCCGCGGGCCTCGCCGACGATGACCCGGCCCCGCATGCGGAGCGCCTGGCGGACCGCTTCGGACAGGGTGAACTGGCCGTTGCCCTCGCTGTTGGGCGGGCGGGCCTCGATCGACTCGACGTCGGGGTGCAGGTCGGAGAAGCGCTCGATGCCGAGCTCCAGCGAGTCCTCGACGGTGATGATCCGCTCGTCGGCCGGGATCTCGTTGATGAGGCAGCGCAGGTTGGTGGTCTTGCCCAGGCCCTTGCCTCCGCCGATGATCACGTTCATCCCGGAGCGGACGACGACGCTCAGGAACTCGCTGATCGAGCGGTCCATGACGTCGTGCTCTTCCATCTGCGACAGCCGGGTGAACTCGACGAAGTTGTGACAGCGGATGTCGATGACCGGGCGGCCGGTGACCTCGCGCAGGGCGTGCAGGCGGGAGCCGTCGGGCAGCTGCAGGTCGAGCGCCACTTCTTCCCGGTCCCAGCGCCGCTCGCTGCGGCCGACCCGGCGGGCCTGGCGGGCGATCATCTCGATGAGCGTGGCGTCGTCGGGCGCGGCCTTCGGGCCCTTGAACTTGGTGCCGTCGGCCCGGTGGACCCACACCCCGTCATGCCCGCCGACGTGGATGTCGACGACGTCGGGGTCGTCGATGAGCGGCTGCAGCGGGCCGAGCCCGTAGAGGCGGTTGTGGACCTCGCGGGCGAGCGCCTCCTCCAGCGTCGCCGGCAGGGGCAGCCGGCCGTCGTTGTACGCCGACGAGCGCCACTCGGCCAGGACCTCGTTGATGACCTGCATGCCGAGGGCGCGCTCGTCCTCGAAGGGGAGGCCCGCGCCGTCGTCGCCGCGGAGCTCGGTGATGCGCTTGGTCAGGCGTTGGCCTGCGATGTCGTGCAGCTCGTCGGCGAGGAGGTCGTCCACGGCGTGCCCCAACAATCCGCTCATCGCTCACCCCCTCGCCACTGACCCTGGCCCATGCGCAGGTTGCGGCCCCGCGGCGGCGCCTGACGGCCCGCGTGGCCAGGGTGTCCCGGGTGCTCCCGAGGGTGCTCGCCCGAGGTCGGCTGGTGCTGGTGCGACGGCGGGGGCGGCGACTGGAACCCCGGGGTGCCGTGCACGCTCGGGATGCTGATCGCCTGGTGGCCACCGGTGTTGAGCGTGCTCGGCCAGATGGCCGAGTGGTTGCCCGAGTCGGTCAACGGCGCCCAGCCCCCACTGTCGTGCTGGCCGCTGGTCGGGCCGACGCCACCGGGACCGACCCCGCCGACGCCGCTGCTGCCCACCCCGCTGCTGCCGCCGATCCGGATGTTCGAGCCGGTGGTCGTGGTGAACGAGCGGCGCTGGGACGTCGACACGCTCGCCCGGTTGACGTACGACGGTGGAAGCCCCGCCGGTGTCGGCGACACCGGCGGAGCCGTCGGCGGAGGCGGCGCGGGGCGCCGCTGCCGAGGATGCTGACCCGGCGGCACCTGGGACGGCGGCTGCGGTTGCGGCTGGTGCTGCGGTTGCGGCTGCTGGGCCGCCCCGATGGCCGGCGTCGGGCCGGCGCGGGTGCCCATGGGCGTCGGCGACGGGGCCGGCGGGGTCTCCGACGGCAGCTGAACCGGGGCCCGGCGCCGGCGCCGGCCCGAGGTCAGCTCGCCCATCGGGCGGCGGCCGCCGCCCAGCATGTCGTAGTCGCCCGTGCCGTCGCCCTGGTACGGCAGGCCCATGCGATCGATCAGCTCGTCGACGAAGGTCCGGACGCTGCGCACTAGCGGCGAACGGCGGAGCCCCCGACTGCTCCCGCCGAACGTCAGCACGCCGGCGGCCCGAGGGTCGTCGGCCACGACGCCGTGCACGGTGATGCCGAGCTGGGTCGAGATCTCGTTGGGGCTGTGCGGCCGGTCGCCGACCAGCACCAGCCCGACCGAGGCGACTTCGTTGCTGATCGACCGGAAGCGGTGGGCCACCGGATACAGCTCCTCGGCCCGGGGCCGGGTGACGATCAGCAGCTCGTCCGATAGCTGCACGAGCGGCCAGGTGACGTCCTGCACGCCGAGGCGGCCGCAGTCGACGATGACGTCGATGCCGTCGAGCTGACGGCACCACTGGGCCAGGGCGGGCGCGGCGTCCCGGAGGATGCGGCTGGTCACCTCGCCCGACTCGGGCGCGACGACGACCGGGAGGTCACCCGGAAGCATCTGGCTGTGCGCCCAGAGGGCGTCGGGGGGCGCGTCGCGGCGCACGGCGGCGGCGAGCCCGGCCAGACCGGGTGTGCGCCCCAGCCGGTAGCGCACGGCCAAGGCGCCACCGGAGGGGTCGGCTTCGACAAGAGCTACGGGACGGGGCCAGCACGCCGCAGCCAGCACCGCGAGGGTGCTCGCTCCGGGCGCCGCCCGTACCGATGTCACACAGACCAACGCCATGGGCTTACCGCCTGACCAAGATGAGTTTGACGGGGTTGTCGCCGACGGTGGCCGTAGCCAGGTCCTCGGCGTCTGATTCGGAGGCACGCAAGGTGACCCACCACTGCTCGGACTGGCCCGGCACCTCGGGCAGCTTCTGCACTTCGGCGACGACGACCGCCTCGGCGACGATCTTTCCCTCGCCGCCCGTGATGTCGCCGACGGCGACGCTGACGACGTCACCGGTGGCGAGGTCCCGGGCGGGCAAGGAGCCGATCTCGACGGTGAAGCCGACGAGGCCATCGCCCTGTTGGGTCAGCTGCTCGGGGTCGACGAACTGGCGGGTCGTCAGGATCGACCCCTTGCCCAGGTCGGCGAGCGCAGCCTGTCCGAGTAACTGGTCCTCGTCGCCCTGTCGCACGTAGGCGATGGCGCTGTCGGACCCGACGTACACGACGCTGAGGTCGTCCTCGGTGAGGATGTGACCGCGGTCGATGTCGTCCGCCAGGGTGACGACCGGTGTCCGCTCGCGCCCGGCGGCGGCGATGAGCACCGCAGCGAGGGCGCACCCGGCCACCAGGAAGATGCCGAGGACGAGCTCGGGGATCCGCCGGCGGCTGGTGGCCCCCGGGGGTTCGACCCGCAGATCGCCCAGCGCGCCGGCTGGGCGGTTGGCGGCGCCGAGGCTGGGGCCGGATGTTGCTCCGGTGCCTGCGGTACCTCCGGGGCCGCCGGCGCTGGCGGTGGTGGTGGCTCCGGCGGCGCCGTTGCCCGGGCCCGATCCCGTGTCCCGGATCTTCATGGCCGTGCCTTCCGGCCCGGCGCCCGATGGGCCGCCAGTGACGCCAACGCCGCGGACGCCGTCTTCGCGCTCCGCACCCCGAACACCCCTTCTGTCGCCGTGAGGTCGATGGCGACGCCTTCGGGCTCAGGTACGGCCTCGGTGGTGCCGGTGTCGGCTGGCTCCACGTCGACGGACTCGGGCTCGGCTGAGCCTTCGTTCTTCAGGTCGGGCTCAGGCTTCGGCTCGACGCCCGGCGTGCAGCAAGGTCCTACCGACGTCGGCGGCGGGACGACGAGGGGCTCGGTCGGGCGGAGGTGGGAGCGACCGGGGATGCGCTGCAGCAGCCAGCTGATCCGCCGGGTGCGGGAGCGTCCCCGCAGCGAGCGCTGGCCCGCCTGGTCGTCGAGCAGGCGCAGCAGCGTGTAGTGCTCGGCCGGCGAGGCGTGTGGGTGCGGCGCCCGGCGGCGTCGGGCGTGCTGCCGGCAGGTGCTGAAGACGCGCCCACCGGGGGTGGTCTCGTCCACGTAGCCGTGTCGGGTCCGGGTGCAGTAGCTCATAGTTAGAGAGGTGTCGGGTCGTGGGTCATGGGTTGGTCACCACCGCCTGGATCTCGTGGACGACGATGCAGGTGCTGGCGGCGGTCGTGAGGTTGCCGAGGTTCCCGCCGCTCCAGGTCACGTTCCAGACGACCCGGACCGTGGCGGGGAAGCAGGGCTCGCCAGTGGCACTGTTGCGGGCCTGCTGCCCAGCCGACGAGTGGCGGGGCGTCCAGGTGCACGCCCCGGCCGGCGCCGCGCCGGAGCCGGTGAAGGCCACGCCCGGGCTGGCGCCGCAGTTGATGACGGTGTTGCCCCGCATCGAGTCCCGGATCAGCCACGAGTGAGCGACCGGCGTAGCGACCGCCGTGACCGTGATCCCGCCGGCCGAAGCCGACGCCGACGGCCGATTCGCCGCACTAGGCCAATTGTCCAACCAGAAGTAGGTCCGCATCTGCGCCTGCGTCCCGACCCCCAACGACGGCGACATGTCCCCGGCGGGCCTGGGCGGAGCGAGCCGATCCTTCGCCATCTCCGCCAACGCCGCCGGATCCACCGGGTTGCCGACCGCCGGGGTCCACTGGATGACGTTGAAGCTGACGACGGTCGCCCCATCCATGCAGGTCGCCTCGACCGGCACCGCCTGACCGAACGCGTCGTACTCCGTCTGCGCACGGGCTACGGAGAACGGCACCTCGCCGGTGGCGAGCCGCATGGTGTAGGTGCAGACGATGTTGCTCTGGGGGCCACCGCCCCCTCCGCCGCCTCCGCCACCGCCTCCCCCGCCACCACCGGGCTGGAAGACGCCGACCTCGGCGCCGCCGTCGATCAGATCGCCCCACGACTCAGTGTCGGTGGGTGGCACCTGCGCGATTGCTCGGGCGGGAACCCCGACAACACCGATGACGGCCAATGCGATCGCTGTCAGTCGATAGCGCATCCCGTCACCCCCTCCTCAACGCTGTCTTGACGGCGCTCTGCGAGCTTCCAGACGCCGTCGATCTTCTTCATGGCCTCGCTGGACTTGATGGTGACCACACCCGACTGCGCGACCTTGCCGGACGAGACCTGCACCCGTTCGGAGTCGTCGACCGTGCAGACCTCGATGAACGCGACCTCTTGGCCCTCGACTGTCTGGAAGCGGATCGAGTCGATGTCGAGACGGTGCTTCGAGTTGGTCGGGAACCGCACGGCGATCCCGGAGGCCGCCAAGCCGCCGGCCGTTTCCTTCATCCGATCGAGCATGAGGCCCGTGTGGGTCTCCTCGAGCGTGGGCAGGTCGGGGTTCGGCTTCGGTGGGGCGAGGGCGTCGATCTCGGCGTCCGCTGCAGCCTGGCGGGCGTCGATGACGGCTTGGCGGGCGGCTTCCTCGGGGTCGAGGGTGGTGGTGGTTTCCTCGGTGGTGGTGGTGCGGCGCGGCTTGTCGTCGGACTTCTCGCTGCCGCCGCCGCAACTGACCGCGAGGAGGCCGAGCGCGCCTCCTACAACTGTTGCGGTCACCGCTCGCCTTGCCCTCCCACTCACGAACCCTGCCCCTGTCGCCCCAGATGTCGCGGCCCTCGCGGAACTGCCGCCGACCATTCCCCAGCAGCACCCCCCGTGGAACCTGTTTTCGTCATCCATCCGCAACTTCCGTCCGGACGGGGAGACGGCCGCGCGCTGCCAGGCCGGGCACGAGTGAAATCGCTGCAAGGCGGTGCCGCGCTGGTTGCCGAACCGGCATGCCCTCCTCGATTCGTGCCGGCTTCCGGCCGGAACTCCGGGTGTCCTCCCCGTGCGCTCCCCGCGCAACATCCTCCCCAACGTGGCCGCACCTCCTCGGTCCGTGCACGTCCGGGACAGTTGTACACCCCGCAGGCACCCCCTGTAAGCGGAGATCGACACAAAACGTTCAAATTTCGGCGGTTTTCATCGGACAGACACCCGCAGGGGCGGTACGTCGCCAAAAAACCACCGTTTGCAGCCGTTTTCGTCGCCCACACACCGCACCAGATCCACCAACACTAGGCGCCCGCCCACCCCCGAGATTACGAAACCCCAACAGACCGCGGTCAGAACGACGTCAAGAGGGCGAAGGCCCCCGGCCGCGCCCCCCGGACCGAGCACCGCGAAGACCCCCGAGGGCCGAGCCCTAGCGACCGAGGTGGCCGGGCCGAGGGCGCCGAAGGATCAGGCCCGGGGCATGGCGACGGCGATCACACGTCAAGGCGCAGCGAGAGCCGGCCGCGGGCCGGGTGGAGCGGGGTGGGCGGCGAGCACGCAGCGGTGGAGGGTGGGCCGGGCCGAGGGCGCCGAAGGATCGGGCCCGGGGCATCGTGATGGCGATCACGCCTCAGGGCGCAGCCGGAGCGGGCGGGGTGGGCGGCGAGCGCACAGCGGTGGAGAGGAGGTGGGCCTGGTCGAGAGCGCCGAAGGATCGGACCCGGGGGATGGTGATGGCGATGGCGATCGCGCGTCAGGGCGCAGCGTGCGCCGGAAGCGGGCGGGGTGGGCGGCGAGCGCACAGCGGTGGAGGGTGGGCCGGGCCGGCGGTGACGTGGGAGCGACGGCGCCGCCGGGCCCGAGCCCACGGGATTTCGGGAGCGGCGGCGGCGCCCGGGCCGGTCCATGGAGCAGGTTGAGAAGTTGCCCGGGCCGTGGGGGGACATGGCGGCCCGGGCAGATCGTGCGGTGAGCGGCAGCGCGGCTGGCGCTATTCGGTGATGGCCAGGAGGCGGTCGACCAGGTCGTGGGCCTTGGCCTGGATCTCGGCGCTCGTCGGGGTCAGCGCGGCGCAGGTGGTTTCCCAGGCCAGCTGCCATTGGTCGTCGGGTTCGCGGGGCACCCGGTTCGCTTCGGCCGTGCACACCCGGCAGCTGCGGCTGGTCCGGGCGGCACCGGCGCCGGCGACCTCGTCGTCGTGGGAGTGGGAGCGGACGCCGGCGGACACCAGTTCCGGCTCGGGACGCTCCCGGCCCTGGCGCACCGCGTCGCGCACGGCGACCCACGCGACTGCGCCCGCAGCGTCGGCCGCCGCGTCGCACGCGGCGTCCCACACCGGGGCCTCGACCCGACCAGGGGCCGCCGGGTCCGCGGTGCTCCACACCACCGCCCGGGCGGCCGAGCCGGCGGCACCCCACGTCGCGTCGGCGATGGCCGACCACACCGCGCCCGCCGTCCCCCAGTCGTGGGCGGCGACGACGGCGGCAGCCGACCGCCACGCCATGTCCCGCTCCGCCCGAGCCGCACGCGACGCGGCCCGCACCGTCGGCCACGCGACAGCGACGTCGTCGGCGCACCGGATCGGGGGCAGCCGGGTCAGCCGGGCGGCATGGCCCCGCAACCCCGCGGCGGTCAGCCATCCGGGGGCGTACCACCGCACCAACCAGTCGGCCACCATCCACTGCCGCACCCGCTCCTCGGCCCGGGTTCCCCGGGAGCCGACGAGACGCCATATATAACGGCGTAGGCCTTGGCGGGCGACATCGTCGAGGCCGTCGTTCCACGGGATCATCCACTCGGTGATCGCGGGCGACGCGCACCGCGGCCGCTCGGACCACGCCTCACCGGCGGCGAACGCCACCGCTTCCATGGCTGAGAAACCTTTGCCGGGATGATTGGTCCCGCGCACGAGAACCAGCCGGCCCACGTCGAGGCTCATCCTCGCTTCTCCTCCCTCGCCCCGGCCATGGCCGGCACGACCTGTCTGTTGCCGCCTCGCCGTGTCGCCTCACCACCCACTCGCACCGCCGCCTCCCATTCCCGACCGATCGACCGACCGAGGGATGGGCCCCGGGGACGGACACGCCCGACCTGACGAGCCGTCCCCGGAACCACACCACCCGCTCTTTCCACCCGCACGCCCGCTCGGCGATGCCCGCGGCCTACGCGACCACCGCCTGCCTGAGCCGTGACCCTCTGCGCCGACCGGTGTGCTTGGCGCGGGCCTTGATGATCTCGACCTCGATCCCGGCCACCTCGCTGAGCCGCTCGGGCGCCAGCCCGACCGACAGCAGCCGGCGGATGTCCGCCGTGTTGGCCGGGTCGGCGGCCGGCAGCACGGTCAGCCGCTGCCGCAGCCGCCGCAGCCGGGCCCGCTCGGCCCGGTTGAGGCCGCCCCACACGCCGTGGTCCTCCTCGAGGCCGTAGGCGAGGCAGTCGCCCCACACCGGGCACCCGGCACAGAAGGCCTTGGCCCGGCGGGTGTCGCCGCCGTCGGGGAAGAAGAGGTTGAGGCCGGCGCCCGCGCAGCGGGCGTTGTCCTGCCAGGAGAGGCCCCTCATGACACACCTGCCACAACGCCGTGGACGCAGGGGGCGTCCGGGGTCTCGACATGACCGCCCCAGTCGACGTGGTCGACGTGGCGGTGCAGTTGGTGGCCTCGACAGCGGGCCCGCACGAGGCCGGGCGCCAACGCCAGGCAGTCGGACGCCGACCGCAGCCGCCGTTGCCAGTGGGCCGGCATGGCCGCACAGCCGTCGCGTAGCCCGAGCAGCCCCGCCGCCGCGGCGCCGACCCCGGGGGTGGTGACCGCGGCGAGCGCCAGCATGACGTCGGCCACGCCACCGGGTTGGTTGAGCGCCCAGATGGAGGCCGACAGCGCGTCGGCCGGGCCCTCGCCGCACAGCGGTGGCGCCTCCTCCAGCGAGGAGGGCAGCGTGACCCGGCAGCCCGAGCCCGAACCAGGGCCGCGGCCCATGTCGTGGCCGTGGCCGAGCGCCGTCTCGATGGCGGCGACGGCCGGGCGGCCGGCGAACAGGCCGGCGGCCAGCTCGACGTAGGCCACGCAGTCGCCGAGCGCCCGGCTGGGCACGCCGGCGGCGTTGGCCAGCTCGAGCGTGTCGGCGATGAGCTCCTTGCTGTTGGCGCGGGCGATGGCGACGACGAGCAGCCACGCCGGCGTGGCGAGGCCTTCGTTGCGCTCGGCCACCTCGACCGGCACGCCGTGGCCCCGCCGGACCACGTAGCTGTCGGCCAGCTCGAGCAGCGCCCGGGTGACCGGGCCCTCGGTGGCGTAGTCGTAGAACACGCCGGGGCCGGTGGCCGGCCCGCCGTGCCCGCTCAACAAGGCAGCGATGAAGCTGCGGTCTCCGAAGGCCTGCTCGGCGAAGGCCTCCCCTCCGGCGACGCCCATCAGGCCGCCCGCAGCCCGTGATGGCCCGCCCGGAGGCTGCCAGACCGTGCTCCGCACGGTGGTGACGTTCATCTTCCGGCTCCTGCAACAAGGCCCGCGCCACTACTGGTGCTGGCGGTCCGAGGCCGGGCCCCTTGCGGGTGGCGGCGGCTGGCGAGACGACGCTCGACCTGCTCGATCCGCCCCAGCAGCGACCGGCTGAGGTCCACCAGCTGCACCGAGACCATCCGGGCCTCGTTCTCGGCCCGCGCTGCGGACGCCTCGACGTCCCGCAACCGCCGGTCGATGCCCGCGACTTGATGATCGTGTGCGGCTTGCCACGAGACGACCTGCCCACACAGGCCCTCGAGGCGACGCTCGATACCCCGGGTGCTGAACTGCCGGGCGCACCAACGCGCTGCGACAGTGGCCACCGCGGGGACCGTGACGATGCCGACGACTGCGAGTAGCGGGCTCATCGTCGAGCCCCCGCAACCGTGGCACGTGCCGTTCCTGCTGATTCCCCACCCTTGACCCGAATGGCTCGCATCTCGCAGAGAGACGAGCCAACCGCTCTGAGCATCAAGGTTTCCGCCGTTTCCGATTCCGCCAACTCCGCCGAATGAGGCGATGTCCCCGACGTCTCGGACCGTTTACACATGGTGTTGGCCCTCCGTGGTTCTTCGCAGGCGTCACTGCGCGAAGAGCGAGGGCCAGACCACCGAGCGTGGTGGTCGGCGACCGCGCCGTTCCGCCAGTAACGACTACACCTCGTCTACCGCCTCCGACGAAGAGTAGAGTACATAGAATCGACATGCAAGAGTGCACCACGGAGATTTCCAGATTGCCTACGCCCTGGTAGGGTTCGCCACCTGTCCTGCACCACGCGCTCAGGCGAGAGCGTCCACAATCGAAAAGAGGGAGTTGCGGGCAATGCCTCCCCTGAAGGAAACCTCACCACTCCGGCGAAAGCTGGGGATCGAGCTGCGACTCTTGAGAGAAGCAGCCAAGCTCACGGCGGACGAGGCGGCGGCCGCCCTGGAGACCTCGGCGTCGACCATCAGCCGGTCCGAGACCGGCAAGGTCAACGTCCACCCGCGCGACGTCGACGCGATGTTGC
>Ga0209382_10006032_pt1 | contig 15642 bp, 6 predicted proteins | sample SoiMetdeltSBSDD5_FD_187599 | JGI IMG/M metagenome (GOLD analysis project Ga0209382, IMG submission 187599) | Bulk soil microbial communities from a Populus tree surrounding site in Tennessee, USA - Soil MetaG P. deltoides SBSDD5 (SPAdes) (version 2) | ecosystem: Environmental > Terrestrial >...
TCGGCTGCGCCGTGCGCGAGATAGTGGGCAAGTGCCGACGAACCGGTGCCCGACAGATCCGGGTTCTGCGATGCGTAGAACGCCGGATCGAAGAGCGGGTGCGGCGTGCGGGCCTCTGCAGCGCCATGTGTCACGTAGTGCACGAGCGGGTCGATGCCCGCTGCCGCGACGTCGGGATTCTGCGCCAGGTAGAACGTTCCGTCGAAGAGTGAGTGCGGCTGGCGGCCTTCGAGCGCGCCGCAGGTGATGTAGTGCACCAGCGGATCGATGCCGGCGGCTCCGACGTCGGGGTTGCGCGCGAGATAGAAGGCCGAGTCGAACAGCCGGTGCGGGTTCGCGCCCGCCGCCGCTCCTCGCGTCAGGTAGTGAATCAGCGGATCCGGCGCGGCAGCCGCCTCGGACGACTGGCTGCGGTACCACTCGGGATCGAAAATCGGGCTCGCCGAGATGACGGCGTAGGCGTGCCGCTGGGCGTCGTTGAGCGAGTCGATGGGGCTGCGCGGCGCCGGGGCGGGTTGATCGACATCGCCTTTCCCGAGCCGGCGCGCGGCCCTGGCGATGTAGCGCACGGGTCCCGTCACCCTCCACGAAAACGACGAGCGAACCATCGCGAGCGCATTGTCCAACCGCGCCACGTCGAGCTTCAGCCGCTCGACGAGGCTGGTTTGCGCCGTCAGCTCCTGCTCGGCCCGGCGAATGTGGGCGAGCCTCTGTTCCGAATGTCCCTCCAGCACCTTGACCTGCCGAACCAGGCCCTCCGCGGTCTGCTGCAGCGCGGCCATCTCCTGCGCGCCCTCCGCCATGGCCGCGTCCTTTCCGGCGATCGCGTCGGCGAGGTCGGCGAGCTGGTTGTCTCTCTCGGCAATCACGTCCGCGAGCTTGACGATATGCGCCTCTTTTTCGGCGACCGCGCCGTCAAGCCTGAATCGTTCGTCGTTCAGGCCGGCGATGGCGTCGTTCAGACTGGCGATGGCGGCATCGCGCTCGTTGTTGATCCGTTCGAAGTCACGGCGGAGGTCCGCTCGGATCCGGGCGAAGAGCTCCGCGCTCATCTCGGCGAGCGCGCGCGCTGTCAGGGGAGCGCCGCACAGCTCCGGTGACGCGAGGACCTCTCTCATCGCGTCCGCGTCGCGCGGACTCTTGAACGCGCACACGAATTTTCGATAGTGAGGGCTGTCGGCGCGAAGCAACGGCGCACGCCGATTGATCAGCGCGTTGGTGGCATGCTTGGCCTCGCCCTCGCCCAAATCACTTGCATAGATGAAATCGATCGCGTTGAAGATCTGCCACTCGGCCAGCGGAGAGTTGTCCGCGGTCACGACGTCCCAGCCTTCGCCGAACGCGGCGACGATGTCGGCAGCCTCTGGGAGTCCGTACTGCGTATGTTCTGCAAGAAAGGCGATGTCGTGCCCCGAGACATGCCTGGCGAACGCCGCAAACGCGCGCTCTGCTGCCACCACCTCGGAGGTGTGCACCGGGCCGCCCAGAATCACGCAACGGCTCGCGACCCGCTGACATTCGGCAACGACGCGTGCCCGCTGCGGTTTTGGAACGTGCTCGAGCACGTCCATCGCCAGCACGATATCGATCGAGCCAGCGTCGAAGGGGAGCGAGCCGTCGGCGTTGATGGGGATGATGGATGGATCTTCGAAACCGCTGACATCGGTCCGAATCACCTCCACCCACGAGGGCAGGAAGCTCTCCGTCAGGCGCGCGGGGCCCGATCCAACGTCCAGGAGACGGATGTGCGGCGGCGACGCCCCCGCTTGAACGCCGAAGACAGCATCAATCAGGCGGGCGAGGAAGCCGTAGCGCTGGTAGATGTCGGGTTGGAATCCGAGCTGGCTCTCTAGCTCGGGTTGCATTCCGCCTCCACGCGGCTGCTGTCGCGTTCCCCGGCAAGCGGCCGCGGCAGGACCCGCACCGTCCGTTGCGCCGGCAGACACACGCCGAAAACGGTGCGATCGCGGACCGGGTCGACAACGCGGAAGAGCTCGGCGTTCTCGACGTAGTCCATCCACTTGTGCTCGAGCTGGCTGTACGCGATCGACGGACAGACCGAATAGTACCCAGGCCGAATATCGGCTGGGAACTCGAACAGGTACGCGTAGCGATCGCCGCGGTGCACCGATGGGAGATCGACGCGCTCCTGATGCGTGTTGATCCCAATCACATTGAGGTTCAAGCGATCCTTGATGTAGAACCCGATCAGGTGATGCACGCGATCCTCGTAGAACTCGCACACGATCTCGACCGTCATCCGCCGCCCGATCTCGACACTCGTCGCGCGGCGCCCGTGTTCGTCGCGGATGGTGCACGACACGATGCGCGCCGTGCCATCGCCGTGGCGGAACAGTTTGAACTCGGGCAGGTCGTCGCGGTTCACATCCGGCTCCGGCGCGGCCCCGGCCGGCGCGCCGGCGTCGGGTTCCGCCGGCGCAACCGCCGCGTCGAAGTGCTCCATGCGGCGCTTGTCGAAGTCGGTCGAGGCAAATGCCAGATACCAGCTCACCGTTTCGCGCGGATCGCCGTCGTAGACGAGCTGGCCGTCGTGGAGCACGTAGGCCCTGTTGCACAACCGCGCAAACGCTTCGAGATCGTGGCCGACGAAGAGGATCGAGACGCCCTGGTCCTGCAGCTTCCGCAATTGCGTCATGCAGCGCGCGTTGAACCGGGCGTCGCCGACGGCCAGCGCTTCGTCCACCACCAGGATTTCCGGATCGATGTTGATCGCGACCGAGAAGGCGAGCCGCACCAGCATGCCGCTCGAGTAGGTCTTGACCGGCAGATCGATGAACTGGCCGATGTCGGCGAAGGTCAGAATCCTGTCGTACCTGTCGTCGATTTCCTCGGTGCTGAGCCCGAGGAGCGAGCCGTAGAGGTAGACGTTGTCGTGCCCGGAGAACTCCGGGTTGAAACCGGAGCCGAGCTCGAGCAGCGCCGAGATCCGGCCGCGCACGATCACCTGTCCTTCGCTCGGCGCGAGGGTGCCGCAAACCAGCTGCAGCAGCGTCGACTTGCCGGCGCCGTTCCGGCCCATGAAGCCGACGGTCTCTCCCTGTCCTACCTGAAAGCTCACGCCGCGCAGCGCCCAGAACTCCCGGTAGTACCGCTTCCGCCATCCGAGCACGAACTGGCGCAGCCGCAGATCGGGCCGGTCGTAGATGTGAAAGACCTTGCCCAGGTTCTCGGCCTCGATGAGTGGCTTAGAGGACATCGGCAAAGCCCGTCCGGGTCTTCTGGAAGAACACCCAGCCGAGGGACATGACGAGCAGGGCGGACGCCAGGTAGCCGGCGGCGGCGCCGATCGGGGGCGTCTGGTGGAGAAAGAACGTCAGGTGACCGAGCTCGATCGGGATCGAGACCGGATTGAGCAGCAGATACGCGCGCATCGGCTCGGGGAACCTGCTGAGCGGCGTGAAGACCGGACTGAGGAACAGCACGACCGTCAGCAGCAGTCCGATGATTTGCGCCACGTCTCGAACGTAGGTTCCGATCGCGGCGAGAAACCACGACAGCCCGACGAGCATCGGGATCATCAGGATCAGCGCGCTCAAGTAGAGCAGGCTCGTGAGGCCGACGGCGCCGGTCAGCAGGAGCGTCGCGATCACGAGCAGCGCGAACGACAGGACGCCGCCGGCCAGCGCCGACAGCACGGTCACCATGCTGAGGATCTCCAGGGGAAACACGACTTTCTTCACGAAATTCGGCTTCGACACCACCAGCGACGGAGACCGCGCGACGACGTCCGAGAAGACGGAGAAGATCAGCAGACCCGAGAACAGGAACAGACCGAACTCGACCTGCGAGGTCTCGGCTCCGCGCGCGAACGGCATCGGCACCTTGAAGACGATGCCGAACACGAGGGTGTAGGTCAGAATCAGCACCGCCGGCGTGATGAAGTACCACAGCGGTCCCAGCAGCGACCCCTGGAAGCGCTCGGCAAGATCGCGCCGCGTGAGCGACACGATCAGCCGCCAGTGCCGGCGCACCGACCCCAGCATCGCGTGCGGGCTGATGGGATGATCCGAGTGGTGTGCGGCGTGGACGATTTCCATGTCTGCGCGGACCGGACCGACGGCATCGGCTGGACCAAGCAGCGGCCGCGCTCGGACCGCGGGGATGGCGAGCGATCGACCGCCGGACGGAATCACGGCCATTCTATGGGCTGCGCCGGGACGGGTCAAGAATCAGCGCGCGCCGCGATGCCATAAAATACGCAGCGCCAGGTCCTTCTTCCAACTCCGCCTTTGATGCGATTTCCGGTCCGTTGCCTCGTGTGGGTCGCCATCCTGGGACCGCCATCGTTCCTCCTCGTCGCTATTCAGCACGGTGCGTTGACGCATCCATTTTCCGACTATTGCAAGCTGATCCCGCTCGTCGAGAAACTTCAGGACGGCTCCCTGGCGATCGCCGATCTGTTCGCGCCGCTGAACCAGAACCGGCCCGCGACCTGGCGCGCGCTCGTGCTCGCCAATGCGTGGCTCACCGGCTGGGACATCCGATCCGAGTACTTCTACCTGGTGGCGGCCCTGGTTGGGGCCTTTCTCGTGCAAGTGCGGCTGCTCGCCCGGTCGTGCGCCGGCTGCTCACGCGAACGGATGCTCGCCCTGGTGGCCGTTCTCTCGATCGTGAGCTTCTCGCCGGCGGCGCACAACGATCACTGGTGGTCGATGCTGCTGCAATTCGACATGGGCCACCTCTTCATGGTGATCGCGTTCGCGCTGGTGTCGGGGCATGGCGGTCGGTGGCGCGACCAGGTCCTGGCGGCGGCGGCGTGCTGGCTGGCGACGTATACGGTCACCAACGGTCTGGTCGCCTTCGTGGCCTGCGCGATGGTCGCCCAGCTCTTCTCGCCCGAGCCTCGGCGATTCACCGCGCTCGCGCTGTTCTGGATCGCCAACGTCGCGCTCGCGGTGACGCTATACGTGCCTGGGCTGCCTGATCTCGACCGCGGGCTGCCATCGCTCGGCCAGTGGCTCGTCTTCACGGCCGCCTATCTCGGGTCGCCGGCGGCGTCGATTGTCTGGTTCCCATTTCAGTCTCAATTCGACCTTCCGGACCGAGGCGTGGTCACCGCCACCAACGCGGTGGTGGGGGCCGTTCTCATGGCGCTCCTCGTCGCCAGAGCGTTCGATGTCGTGCGGTCGCGGGACCGATCCACCGCGGCGCGCGCGTTCTCGGCGTTCGCGCTCTTTGCCGTGGGCTCCGCCATGTTGACCGGCTTGGGGCGTGCGGACCTCGGCGAGTCGGGCGTGGCCAACGCCAACGCCAGCCGCTTCGTGCTGTTTGGATCGTCGGCGCTCTATGCGGCCCTCTACGCCGCGGCGATGGCGCCGTCGCGACCACGACTGCGTCTGCCTTGGAACCCGCGAATCGCCACGGCGATCGCCGGGCTGATCCTGATCGCCTGCGCGACCCTCTCGTACGCACGCTCGTGGAAGGTGTACGCGGAAGCCAGGCGGTTCGACCGGATACTGGCCGTCGCCTACGCGGCTGACACGCACGAGAGTGCGTTCGATGCGGTCATCTATCCCGAGCCGGAACTGGTCCCCGGTTTCAAGGCGACGCTGAAGCGGCTCCGCGTCGGCCCCTATCGCGACGTCCAGGAATCCGACGCGCTCGAGCGGCTGGCGAGAACCAAGTTGGTCGATCAGTTCGCCGTCAACGGTCTCCGCGCCGGAACCGATGGACTCATCCTCTTCGCCCACCCACACTCGCGCTTCGCGATGCACACCACCGGCGCGGCGGCCATCCACTTCCGCTACGGCGTGTTGCCGAACGCGGCCATGGTTTCGCCGCCCACCGATGGCGTGGAGTTCCGCGTGCTCACGACCGATCTGGAGACCGAACGACTGCTGTGGTCGACCGTCTGGCGTCCCAAGTTTCAAGCGCCCCACGACCAGCAGCTGACGGTTGCGCTGCCGCGAAACTTTTCCGGTACGCTGATCTTCGAGACGCTCGCGGCGGGGACAACGGAAAACGACTGGGCCTACTGGGCCGACCTGGTCATCACGGGAGATCACTGAGACGCGCATGCAGAAGCACGAGCCCGAGGAGCTTCCCGACTCGCGACCTCCCCTCGATCTCAGCGTGGTCATTCCGGTTCTGGACCAGGAAACCACGCTGCCCCCACTGGCGGATGTGCTGTCGCGGCTCCGCGGCGTCCTCGATGCGATGGGCATCAGCTACGAAGTGCTCGTCGTGGCCCAGAGCACGGTTCCGGCGATTGACGTCGATGCCGGGGCTGACAAGGTTCGTGTCGTTCGACAAGATCGGCCGGGGTACGGAGGGGCGCTCCTGCGCGGTTTCCGGGACGCCGCCGGCGCCTACATCCTCACCATGGATGCGGACCTGTCGCATCCACCCACGTTCATCCGCGCGATGTGGGACGCGCGGATGTCGGCCGAAGTCGTCATCGCCTCACGATATGTGCCTGGCGGGCGCGCGGCCATGCCACGGACGCGCTACGCGCTCAGTCGGGCGTTGAACGTCTTCTTTCGAAGGGGGTTGAGCCTCAGGCTGAACGACCTCTCGAGCGGCTTCCGCCTCTACAAGGCGGCGGTGATCGGTGGACAGGAGTACGCGGCGCTCGATTTCGACATCCTGCAGCGCATCCTGGTACAGGCATACGCCCAGGGTTGGAGGATTCGCGAGGTGCCGTTTACCTACGAACCGAGCCGCCATGTACGGTCCCGCGGCCGGTTGATTGGCGTGACGCGGGCCTATCTGGGAACGTTCTGGGAGCTCTGGAAGCTGCGCAACTCCATTCTGGCCGCCGACTACGACGACCGCGCGCACGACAGTCCGATCTGGCTGCAGCGGTACTGGCAGCGGCAGCGCCACAAACACGTGACCGATCTGATCGCCGGTCAGGGTCCAGTGCTCGACGTCGGCTGCGGATCCAGCCGCATCATCGCGGCGCTGCCGCGCGGCAGTGTGGCGATGGACATCCTGCTGCGCAAGCTGCGCCACGCGCGCAAGTTCGGACGGCCGGTCGTTCAGGCCTCGGGGTTCCAGCTGCCGGTGCGGGACGCCTCGTTCCCGTGCGTGCTGTGCTCGCAGGTCATCGAGCACGTTCCCAAGGAGTCGCCGATCCTCGACGAGTTGTGCCGGGCGCTGAAGCCTGGCGGCCGCCTCGTGCTCGGCACGCCGGACTATGCCAACTGGCAGTGGGTGTGGATGGAGAAGGCCTACAAATATGCCGCGCCCGGCGGCTACGCCGACGAGCACATCGCGCACTACACGCTCGACGAGCTTCGCGACCTCTTCACCCGCCGCGGGTTCGTCGTCGAAGACATCCGCTACATTCTGCAGGGCGAGCTGATCCTCGCCCTGCGCAAGACGTCCGCGTGATCTACGGCACGATCACTTCGACCGTGCGGAGCGTGAATTGGCCGTTCGCGGTGCTGTGCGGGAAGATCGCGAACAAATAGCGCCGACCGGCGGGAAGTCCGGACACCGTGATGCTGAAGCCGCTGTTCAGATATCGCGCCCCGAACTGGTTCGCGATGTCCTGACGCGCCGCCCCGTAGGTGGCCAGCCCGACGAAGGTCGGCGCGGCACCGGATCCAGGATCGGGATAGGCCCACACGTGCACGGAGTCGATGCCGGTTCCCGACGCGGCCGTCTGATCGATGGCCCAGCCGCTGATCGTAAACGGCTGCGCGCGCGTGGATCCGCTGGGTGGCGTGTCGATGCTCGCGGTGCCGCCGCTGATGTCGATCACGACGGTGTCGACGACGCTGAAGGTTCCGGAAACAGAGCTGCGTCCGTACACGGCGATGAGATAGTGTCCCGCCGTCAGCGTCGAAATCTGCAGGCTGAAGCCGCTGTTGGCGAACTGCGCGCCGAACTGCGAGGCGATATCGGGCCGCGACTGGCCGTAGGCGGGGACGCCGACGAACACCGGCGCTTCACCGGATCCCGGGTTCCGGTACGCCCAGACGTGGATCGTATCGATCCCCGTCCCGCTGGCGGCTGCCCGATCGACCGCCCAGCCGCTCAAGGTGAACGGTTGGCCCACAACGGCGCCGCCGGTCGGCGATTCGATGCGAAGCCGCGGATCCGCCTGGATCGAGAGCCCTTCGGCGAGTGCATATTGCGAGAACTGGCCGGTCGTCGTGCTGCGCGCGTAGGCCGCGAGCGTATAGACGCCCGGTGGGAGCCCGCGTCCGGTGATGCTCCATCCGGAGTTTCGAAACTGCGCGCCGTACGCCCCGGCGACATCATCGCGCGCCGATCCGTATTGCGCGACGCCGATCGGAATAGCCGAGCCCGAAGCCGGGAATGCCCAAACGTGAACCGTGTCCACGCCGGTTCCGGCGCTGGGCCGTACCGACATGTTGAGCGCCCACCCGCTCATGGCAAAGGGTTGCGTCACCGTCGTGTTCCGTACCGGCGTGTCGAGCGCCATGTAATCGACGCGCAGATCGTTGATCGCCGCGGCGACATTGAGGCGCGGGCGAACCAGACCTGAGCGCCAGTCGGTGATCGGCTGGCCGGTTCTGACGAGCGACTGAAGAATCTCCGTGACGCTCGCGAGCGGCTTGCGCTGCTTGAGCAGTGCCCAGGCCCCTGCCACGTGAGGCGTGGCCATCGAAGTGCCGGACGCGTCCCCGAAGCCATCGGGAACCGCCGACGTGATGACGCTGCCCGGCGCCAGCAACGAGAGAAACGTTGCGCTGTTGCTGAAGCTGGAAACTCGGTTCGCGATCGTTCCGGAGCTGCCGTCTTCCACCGATCCCACGCTCACCGCGGTCGAGATGCAGGCCGGCGCGGAGATCCCGCTCTCCTCCCCGGCGTTGCCGGCGGCGGCAACGGTCGCGATCCCCACCGATCGAAGCTGATCGATGATGGCTTTGCGCGCGGTGTTGTTCGCGTCGCACGTCGCCTGGTCGAAGTACTCTCCGCCGCCCAGACTCATGTTGACCGCGGCGATCGTGAAGGTGTTGCGCAGATCGAAGACCCGTTGCAGCGCCGCGATCTGGTCGGACTGGAAGCTCAGCACACAAGCCGAGCCGCCGCATGACGTGGCATCGAACCCGGTGAACGCCTGGATGGCGATGATCGAGGCGAGCTGGCCGATGCCGTTGATGGCAGGTCCTCCTGAGTACTGGTGGCCCGCCGCGATGCCAGCGACGTGCGTGCCGTGGAAGCACTCGCTGTAGGTGAGTGGGCAATGGTTGCCGGCGCCCGCGGCAGTCGAGGAAGGAGCACCACCCGGGCACAGGCTGCTGCCGCTGCCGAAGCCGCCCGCGTTCGAGTAGCACGCCTGAGACACGATCTTGCCGGCGAAGAACGGATGGTCGAGATCCACGCCGGTATCGATGACAGCCACGGCCCAGCCCGTGCCCGTATACCCGCTCGACCATGCCGCGGTCGCGCCGATGAGCGCGGCTGATTGAGCGAGCAGTGGGCGCTCCGCCAGGTCCTCCTGGAGACTCGTCACATCCGGCATCGCGGCAAGCTGCTCCAGGGCCGGGCGACCGACCCGTGCCGCGAAGAATGGTATCGAGGTGAATCGCCGTACGACATCGACTTGCACTCCGGCGAGCCGATTGAGCACGCCATCTTGCGCAAGCGAGATCGCGGCGCGCTGCGTGGCCGCTGCAGGCAGATCGAGCTGCCCTTCGGGAGTGAACGGGGATTCCACGCCGACGATTACCCGAATCGCCCCGTCGCGTTCGGCCTTCTGAAGCATCGCCGCGAGTCGTGGCGGCGGCTGTCGTGGCTGCGCCGTCGGCACGACGACAGATGCAGCCACCGTAAGGCAGAACGCAGAGGCTCCAAGGTAGAGTCGCATCAAGTCATCTCCAGTGACCAGCTTGCCTCGGCCGTTGCCGTGTTCAGCTTGGATTCAAATACGAGGCCGGAAGAGATGACCCGGCTCCCGGGACAGCAGTCGGTGGTAATAACGGGCGGAATACGGCACGGATGACGTGTAATCTGCAGAGCTTGGAAGCCGATCCGGACCTGTCACGCGACCTTCGACGAACGGTGAAAAGACGACACGACCGCCTCCGGTATAGGCACTACTGGCAACAGCGAGAGCAACCGAGTCTAGCGTGTTGGCACGATCGAGCTCAACCGTTCGCAGGAAGCGTGGGTCATATCCGCACAACCAGCCGGACACGATGTCCGTCGACCGCTGCTTCAGTGCGGTGCCGAAATAACCGGGACTCAGCTCGGTTCGTCCCCGGTCTGGCGAATCGGTTCCATCACCGAGGCCGAAGACTCCAGCCGCCCGAAGAATGCGCCCACCGTCATCGATCAGCCGTCCGCCGAGCATCACCGCATCAGGGAACGACTCCTTCAATCCGATCATTTCCCACAGCCATTCGTCGCTCGTGATCGACACCGCAGCGTCGATGACGGCGACGAGGGCGGCATCGGTGTGCGCCGCGCGGGCGACCGCTTCACCTATCGGGCTGCTGACGTGCTCGATCGCCGCGCCGGGGTACCGCGCCCGAGCATCGAGTTCCGCCGCCATTCCCGCTGGTTCATCGCTCGGGCGCTGAACCAGCCAGATTCGCGAGACAGGGTAACCGCCAGTCGGGGGCAGCCCGGGATCCTGCCGCCCTTCATTCGAAAGAACGATCACCAGGGCGACTGCCGGTGCGGTCACTCGCTTCCGTCGAAACCACCAATCCGGTGACGCGGGAAAAAACGGACTCGGCACTACCTGGAGTCGATCGGACAATCCCGATAGAGCGGCATGCGTCTCGAGCACATGCCTGTGGGAGTCGACGATGTAGCTCTTCGAGCCTGCATCCGCCGCGGTCGACTGCGAGTGCATTCGCCAGCTGTACAGAATCTCCGGCACGTGCACGGCAGCAGCGCCCGCTCGGGCGAACCGCAGGAACGTGTCCCAGTCATGGCAACCCTCGGCGCCCGGATCGCTGTAGGCCCCGAGCTGAATCGCTTGCAGTCGATCGATGGCACACAGATGAGCGATATAGCAGCAGTTTCGAAAGAGCACCGGATCCCAATCCGGCTTGAGGAACGCATCCGTGTGCCGGCCGGCGCGAAGCTTGTCTTCGTCGGAGTAGAGCAGGGAGGGCGAGCCATTCTGCTGCACGAGCGACGCGATGATGCGAAGGGCGTCGGGGAACAGATAGTCGTCCGAGTCGACCGGCAGCACGTACCGGTTCGACGCGCGGTCGAGCACGTAACGCATCCCGCCGATGATGCCGAGATTCTTCTCGGTTCGAAACCGCCGTACTCGTGCATCGCGCGCGAGACGGTCGAGCGCCTCGCGCGTGTCGCGCGACTCCGAGCCGTTGTCGAGAACCACCCATTCGAAGTCGGCCCAGGTCTGTCCGCGCACGCTCGCGGCGAGCGCGTCGATGTAACTGCCGGGCGTATTGAAGGCGGTCGTCAGAAGGGAGAACAGTCCTGCCTCGGCGCGAGCGGGATACTCGGACATCCGTTTCGCGACGCGTTCCTCGACCCAGCGCTCGTAGCCGTCATCGGGGTCTTCGGGAAGCGCGAGCGCGAGGAGCAGCCTGTTTCGCTCGTGCCGGTCGCGGCCGGCAGCCGACAGGACCCGCCGAAGGTACTCGATTGTTTCGCGCGGCGCGTGCCACAGCCGCTCGAGCGCGCCGCGGATGATGGCGATGCCGAGCGATCGTCGAACCGCCTCGATCGCGCTCAAATGCACGTCTCCCGCGGCTTCCGTCGGGTCGAGACGGAGCCAGGGCGTGTCGTGCGGCAGCCAGAATCGCAGCTGGTGGCGGGCGCGACGCTGGCCCATTCCCGGGAAGCGAATCGACGCTGCTTCCGAGAGTCCTTGATCACTCCAGTAATAGATTCGAAGCGCGTCGTGTTCCGCAGCGATCGGCGCGGCGCCCGTGAACGTCAATTCCCACAGGCCGCGCGCGAACGGTCCGTCGAGGCGGAACTGCGGGTCGCCGCCTTGCGCCCGCCACTCATCCGAGGCGTGGGCGACGATCTGATGGAGTGGACGAGGAATCAAACGGCGCACGCGAGCCATGAGGACGTGGGAACGCCTACAGTCGCAAACTGTAGTCGAGTCCCGAGCGCGTCAGGTTTGGATTATAGAAGGGGTCGGCGTCGATAACGCTTCGCCATCGCTCGCTGAGCGCTTGCACTTCCGCGGGATTGACGACGTGCTCGCGGCTGCCGAACGACGCGCCCTCGAAGTGGTAGAGCCGCGCGAACGGCGTGCCGACAATGCGGTAGCCGCGCGCACCGACACGCAGACAATAGTCGACGTCGTTGAAGTCGAGCGCGAACCGCTCGTCGAACCCGCCGACTTCCTCGAAGACCGCGCGCCGGGTCATGCAGCAGGCGCCGGTCACGGCCGAATAGTTCCTGATGACCAGCGCGCTGCCGAAGTACCCCGGGGAGTCCCCGGGCTGTCCGGCGAACACGTGACACGCGCCGCCGCCGATACCGAGGACCACGCCGACGTGCTGGATTCGTCCGTCCGGATAGAACAGCTTGCCGCCGACCGCGCCAATCTTCGGCTGCTGCGAGAACTCGACCATCGCTGACATCCATTCGTCGTTGATGACTTCGGTATCGTCGTTGAGCAGCAGGAGGTGCTCGCCGCGGGCCTGGCGCGCGGCGAAGTTTACTTTGGCCGCGAAGTTGAACGGGTGCGTCATCTCGTAGACGAGACGACGGTGTGGTATGTCCGAGAGGAGCGCCATGACCTGCGCCGACAGCCGGCCATTGTCGGCGATGAGCAGCTCGTAGTTCCGATACGCGGTCCTCTTCGCGATGCTCCGGATGCAGTGCCACAGCAGATCGCGATTGCCGTGGCGCGTTTGCACGATCCGTCCATCGGTGGGAACGATCACCGAGACGAGCGGATCGCCGAGAATCTCGTGCCGGACACGCCAGAAGCCCTGGCCGGGCTGATCCTCGACGGTCGCCGGCGTCGGGAGTGTCGCCACGTGGTTCGCGAGCGCACGGCGGGCGGCATCGAGCCCCCACGGCTTCGCTGCGGTGTCGCCGGCGGCCGATCCCTGAGTCTTGCGCCAGTGATAAAGGATGCGGGGAATGTGATGGATACGGTCGGTCTCCGCGGTCGCGCGCAGCGCCAGGTCGTAGTCCTGCGAACCGTCGAACTCGGATCGGAATCCGCCGACGCGCTCGACGAGCGTCCGGCGGTAAACCGTCAGGTGCCCGATGTACATCGTCGAACGGAGGTATTCAGGCGACCAGTCAGGCTTGAAATACGGTTCGACATGCGTGCCGTCGAACTCCAGCTTGTCTTCGTCGGTGTAGACGATGTCCGCGTCCGGGTGCGTGTTCACCAGCCGGACGACTTCGAAAAGCGCGTCGGGATCGAGCTCGTCGTCATGATCGAGCAGAGCGGCGAATTCTCCGGTTGCGGCCGCGAGCGCGGCGTTGGAGGCAGCCGAGATGCCGGCGTTCGCGGTCAGACGGACGATCGTGATCTTGGCATCGCCGCTCAACCGATCGAGCGCCGCGCGCGTCTCGTCGCGCGTCGACCCGTCGTCGGCCAGGCACAGCTCCCAGTCCGGATAGGTCTGCGCGCGGACGGAATCGACGAGCCGCTCGAGCCAGCGCGGGTCGGTGTTGAATACGGGCGTGATCAGGCTGATCCGCGGCCGGTGCCCAAACGCCTCGATGGCGCGACGATGGTCGACAGTTACGGCCAGTTTGCGATGCTGCCGGAACCAGCTGTCGTACACCTCGACATTGATCGGGCGACCGCGCAGGATGCGGGCATAGCGGCGAAGCGTCCCTTTGAGGCCGATGGATTGGATGACGCGGATCTGGCGTCGCACGATGTCGCGCGCGTCCTTGCGCTCGAGAATCGTCGGGTCGCCCCAGACCGCCCACGCATGCGCGGGGGCCGCGCCAGGCGGCAGCGCGGTTTCGAGCGTCAATTCGATTGGCTGTCCCTCTGCGGCTGGAAGGGGGACGGAAATACGACGCCAACGCCGATGGCTCATTCGCCGCCCGGGATCGATCACGCAGCGAAAGCGCCGCCGCATGCGTCCGCCGACTCGTACCGAGACCTCGAATCGGACGCCACCGGTGTTTCTGGCCCAGACGTCCGGCATCAGAGCCAGCCAGGCGACGAATTTCGATGGCCGGGCCGCCGCGATCGAAAACGTGCGGCTGGCCACCGGGTGCATGAACAGTCCGATGCGCCGCTGACCATCGATCTCGACGCTGTCGAGCCACTTCACGGCTTCGGCCGGCGGTGCGGTTCCGTCTGTCTCCGATTCGCCCGATGCGGTGCTGACGTCGGCTCCCTTGAGCGACGTGCGCTGCCATCGCACGGCCGCGACCACGTCCTGCGCCCGCATCGCGGCGCGCCTGAATCGGCCGCGCCGTCTCGAGGCTGGCTTGTGCTGCAGTCCTGCCGCGGCCGGAGTCAGACGCTGGTTCGCGGGGCAGTAGGGATCCGCCCACAGCAGGTCGCCGACGACCTTCTGCAGATGCTCGTTCTCCGAGAGCTCCACGCCGGCGACGCGGCTGGACGATTCGTAATGGAACAGCACCGCGTACGGCGTGTAGAGGTTCCGGTAGCCGGCGGCCATGATGCGGACGCACAGCTCGACATCGTTGTAGGCGACCGGAAAGGTCTCGTCGAATCCGCCGACCTCGTCGAACGTCGATCGCCGGACCAACAGGCACGCCGCCGTGACGGCGCTGACGTTGCGCACCACCTCGGACTCGAGCCAGGTCTTGTCGTTGGGACGCTGGCCGTAGCCGGGATGGAAGGCCGAGCCGTCATGAAGCGTGACGCCGGCGTGCTGAATTCGTCCATCCGCGAAGAGCAGCTTTGCGCCGACGCATCCGATTTCTGGCCGCGCGGCCCATTCGAGCATCGACTCGATCCAGTCGCGCGCGATTACTTCGGTGTCGTTGTTCAGGAACAGCAGGTAGTCACCGCGGGCGGCGCGTGCGCCGACGTTGTTGATGACCGAAAAGTTGAATGGTCCCGGCGACGGCACCACGCGATGCGGCGTGTTCGCGAAGTAGGTCCGGCTGTCGGGGTCAGTGCTGCCGTTGTCGACGATGACGATCTCGAACGACCGGTAGGTGCTCTTGCGGACGATACTCTGAATGCATTGATCGAGGAGCGCGATTCGATCTCTGGTCGCGATGATGATGCTGACCAGCGGAGTACCGGAGATCGGCGGACGCACACGGATTGCCGCCGGGCCGTCGTCGGTGACGGCGCGCGACGGATCGCCGGCCGCCGTCAGATGATCCTCGAGGGCGGCGCGGCGCGCCGCGACCGCGGCGGTGGACGTGTGCACCGCGGCGATGTGGGTATTGGCCCGTCGATACAGCGTTCGATCGACGCGGCGAATAGCGGCGCCGGCGCGGGCAGCGGCGAGCACGAGCGCGTAATCCTCGGCGGCCGCCGTCTCGTCACGCCATCCGCCGATCGATTGCACGAGGTCGCGCCGCATCAGGCACAGGCGGCCCGTGTAGGGAAAGGCGAGCAGCAGTTCGGGCGACCAGTCCGGTTTCGCGAAAGTGTCGCCTGGGGGCCCGCCATCGGGCACCGTTTCCTCGTCGCTGTAGACGATGTCGGCCTGCAGCCGCTCCGCTTCGCGCACCACCACGTGCAAGGCATCGGGCACCAGTCGATCGCCCGCGTCGAGAACCGCCACGAACGTGCCA
>Ga0209382_10006034_pt1 | contig 15638 bp, 14 predicted proteins | sample SoiMetdeltSBSDD5_FD_187599 | JGI IMG/M metagenome (GOLD analysis project Ga0209382, IMG submission 187599) | Bulk soil microbial communities from a Populus tree surrounding site in Tennessee, USA - Soil MetaG P. deltoides SBSDD5 (SPAdes) (version 2) | ecosystem: Environmental > Terrestrial >...
ATGGCGTGCTCAATCTGTGCCGCGTGAAGCTGCGCGATCAGCAGCGGCTCGCACGGACGCACGTCCTCGAGGAGTACCCGCAATACCCCAACGGCACGTTCGGCGATGCCGCCCCGCGGTCGGGGAATGCCTCTGGCGGCGGCCAGCCCGGATGGATTCTCAAGTGCAAGGGCTGGGAGACCGACCCCAACGCCTACATCTACTTCATCACGCAGGCGCCGGTCTGGGACGCCATCTGCAAAGTGATCGGCCGCGAGGAATGGTTGACCGATCCGCGGTACGCAACGCCGAAGGCACGGCTGCCGCATCTGTCGGAAATCTTCGACGGCATCGAGGAATGGACGAAAACGAAGACCAAGTTCGAGGCGATGGAGATCCTCAACACTCACGACATCCCGTGCGGACCGATTCTCTCCATGAAAGAGATCGCGGAAGAACCGTCGCTGCGCAAGACCGGCACCGTCGTCGAGGTTGATCACCCGACGCGCGGCAAATACCTGACCGTAGGCAATCCGATCAAGATGTCGGACAGTCCGGCGGATGTGAAGCGATCGCCACTCCTTGGCGAGCACACTGACGAGATCCTGGCAGAACTCGGCTTCGGAGCGACTGAGATCGCCGCTCTGCGGTCCGAAAAAGTCATCTGAAAGATATAGACATGACGATGATCACCAACCCGACCGAAGAAGTCAGACGTGTGCTGGATGCGGTCAAGGCCGAAGGCCGTACTGCGCTCACCGCGCCGGAAGGCAAGCTCGTATGCGAGGCGTACGGGATTACCGTTCCCAACGAAGGCGTGGCGACGTCGGCAGCCGACGCGGCGGCCATCGCAACCGCGATGGGCTTTCCAGTGGTGCTCAAGATCGTCTCGCCGGAGATTCTGCACAAGACCGAGGCGGGAGGCGTGCTGGTTGGCGTGAAAAATGCCGAGGATGTTCAGAAGGGCTACGACACCACCATCGCCAACGCGAAGAAGTACAACGCGAAAGCGAACATTCTCGGCGTCCAGGTGCAGCAGATGCTCGCTGGCGGCCAGGAAGTCATTATTGGCGCGGTCACCGATCCCGTGTTCGGCAAGCTGGTCGCCTTCGGTCTGGGCGGCGTTCTGGTCGAAGTGCTCAAGGACATCACGTTCCGTCTGTCGCCCGCGACAAGGGACGACGCGTTGTCGATGCTCGATGGCATCGCTGCGGCGCCGATCCTCAAGGGCGTCCGCGGTGCGGATCCGGTCAATCGCGACGCGCTCGCAAAGATGATCCAGAACGTGTCTCAGCTCATCACCGAGCACCCGGAAATCGCGGAGATGGATCTGAATCCGGTCTTTGCCACGAAGGACGGAGCGATCGCGGCCGACGTCCGGATCGTCGTCAATTTCTCGCCGGCGCCGGCCCGGTTCCGCCCGAAGCACGAGGACATCGTGCGCGACATGAACCGCATCATGAAGCCGAAGGCAGTCGCCGTCATCGGCGCCTCCTCGGAGGCGGGCAAGATCGGCAACTCGGTGATGAAGAACCTGATCAACGGCGGGTACAAAGGGGAGATCTATCCGATCAACCCGTCCGCCGACGAGATCATGGGCCTAAAAGCCTACAAGAGCGTCAAGGATGTTCCTGCCGACATCGATGTTGCCGTCTTCGCGATCCCGGCGAAGTTCGTGGCGTCAGCGGTGGCAGAGTGCGGAGAGAAGAAAATTCCCGGCGCCGTCCTCATTCCTTCGGGTTTTGCCGAGACCGGCAACGTCGAGGGCCAGAAGGAACTCGTCGCCGTCGCCCAGAAGTACGGCGTCCGCCTGATGGGCCCGAACATCTACGGTTTCTATTACACGTGGAGCAATCTCTGCGCGACCTTCTGCACGGCGTACGACTTCAAAGGCCACGCTGCGTTGTCGTCGCAGTCGGGCGGTATCGGGATGGCGATTATTGGCTTCTCCCGCTCGGCCAAGATGGGCGTCTCGGCCATCGTCGGCTTGGGGAACAAGTCGGATATCGACGAAGACGATCTGCTGACGTTCTTCGAGCAGGACGACAACACGCACATCATCGTGCAACACTGCGAGGACCTGAAGGACGGCCGCGCGTTCGCCGAAGTGGCCAAGCGCGTGTCGAAGAAAAAGCCGGTCGTCGTGCTGAAGGCCGGACGCACGTCCCTGGGATCCAAGGCCGCCAGCTCGCACACCGGCGCGCTCGCCGGCAACGACAAGATCTACGACGATGTGCTGAGGCAGTCAGGCGTGATTCGCGCGCGCTCCTTGCGCGAGATGCTCGAGTTCGCCCGCGCGCTTCCGATCCTGCCGACGCCGAAGGGCGACAACATCGTGATTATCACAGGAGCTGGCGGTTCCGGCGTGCTGCTGTCGGACGCGGTCGTGGACAACGGCCTGTCGCTCATGACGTTTCCGCCGGACCTCGACGCGGCGTTCAAGAAGTTCATTCCTCCCTTCGGCGCATCCGGCAACCCGGTCGACATCACTGGCGGCGAGCCGCCGAAGACCTACCAGAACACCGTCCGGTTCGGGCTCGAGGATCCGCGGATCCACTCGCTCATCCTCGGCTACTGGCACACGATCGTCACGCCGCCGATGGTGTTTGCGAAGCTGCTGGCCGAGATCGTCGAGGAAATGCGAGGGAAGGGGATCGACAAACCGATCGTCGTCTCGCTCGCGGGCGACGTGGAGGTCGAAGAGGCATCCGAGTACCTCTTCGATCACAAGATTCCGGCGTACCCCTATTCGACGGAGATCCCGGTGGACGTGCTCGGCGCCAAGTACAAGTGGGCGCGCGGTGCCGGATTGCTCTGACGTCAGCGCCGTTAGTGAGGCGGGATTGGTCCGCCTTCGCGGTAGGACTTCAGCGGGACTGCCTTCGCCTGCATTTATCGCGAAGGTTGGCTTGCCAGCCGTAGTCTCCTAGGACGATGCGCGTGGTTTGCCTCCGGTGGCCCCTGTGACCTTCTCGCACATCGCCTGCGCCTTGACGGCCTCGGCCGTCGCCGTTTGACCTTGAGCGTAGAGAAGTGGTGCGCCCAGCACCCTTCGACGTTTGCTCAGCCCTGCAGCGTGCCGGCGTGGGTCTAGGGTGGCGGCGAAGCTGTTGCGGCCTCCCGGTAAGCAACGGGAGGATTTCGATGTTCGCCGAGTATCTCGATCCAACACACTTTGTAATCACCATCGGCGGCATGGAAGGAGATCACGCTGGCGGCACCTGCAAGAATAACTCGGCGCGTCGCATCGCCGTTGCAGTCTCTTCACTCAACTTAGCGAGCTCGTCAACGACGGACGTGCTGTACGGCGCATCGGTGAGGCTGCTCAGTTTTCCTTCAAGGTTGGCGCGCGCGCCACTGAAAGCCGCGTGCAGGAGCGCAACTCCGAGTTGAACGTCGGCTGATGCGGCACGAGCGCTATGCGCGGCTACCGTCTCCGCGAGCTTCAGTCCGCGTACGGCCAGGCGCATCACTTCGAGCGGAACGTCGGCAGCCGCACGAAGGGCGAGCTGTATCGCAGCCTGCCGGTCAACGCGTTGTGGTTCGCTCGCTTGTGGCATGTTCCGGGCGGCGAAGATCCTCACTGCCGTCTCTGTTTCGATCGTCTCGATCAACTCCTCTTGCACCTCGGTTAGCGCAGTCGCTGCGTTTATGAGCTCCGTGCGATCGGCAGCAGAGTCGGACCGTGTCTTGGGTAAAGCGGCCACCATCGCAAGAAGGGATACACCTATCCCGCCGGCAACGGCGGCCGCTGAGACGGCGCCGTGGGCCTCGTCGGCGGAAGCGACGGCCGCAAGAAACTCTCGGATGGAAATCTCGCTGGGAAGTGTCTTCATGAACCTAGGAGACGCGCGATTTCTGCCTGCAGTACATCGGCCCTTACCGGTCTCTCGAGAAGCATGTTCGCCCCGGCTTTGAGAGCCAGGTCAGCGTCCTGCGGCCGCGACACATCTGTCAGGACAATGGGTACAGTCGTCGTCCGTGTGTGGGTTCTCAAGCGACGCGTCAGTTCCAGACCGCTCATCGAACCCGTGAGGTGAACGTAAGTGACCACGATGTCTGTCGACCTGGTGATCGCGATCTGATGCGCGGCGACCGACGTCGGCGCTGTGACCACTCGGTACCCGTACGCGCGCAACGTGCGCGCGTACTGGTCATGTTCGTCGAGCGCCTCATTCACCAACAAGACAGATGGCGTTCGCAGCACTCGACTCGCCATACAGTCCTCCCCATGAATGCCTCACGCATCGGACTCTTCTGAAGAGTCGTGCGAGCCTCGCGATTCAACGCCAGACACGGCTAGACAGGCATTGAGCCGGCGATCAGCCTCCGCCACGGCGTCGTGACTCGCGAGTGTCAATTCGTGGTCGCCTGAGACCACGGTCTCACTCCAACCACCGCCTCAGCGTCGCTCGCGGGGCGGTGGCGCGACGTCACGGTGACCCACTCACCGGGTTTGGCAGTCTTGATCGCTGCCAGCCCACTCTCCGGTACCTTGACCCGTATGGTGATATACGAATCGGGTGCCTCTGTAGATATGAGCTCGGCAGGGAGCACGAGGTTCTCGTCGATCTTGCGGCCGGTCTCGGACCGTCGAACCTGACGCACGGCGTCGCTAGAATCCTGAACCCCGGACCAGACGATCCGTACACGGTCGCCGCCCTTGAAGTGCTTAAGCTCCGAGAGCGCCTCCTGATACGCAACGCGAGACTTGACCGTCATGGTCATCGCTGTCGTGTCAAGCGACACCAGCTCGCCACTCCAGGTATACGTGTCACTCGTCGTCTGCGTCGATTGCGCTCCGTCGAGGACGAGCCCGCTGATCATTAAAATGGTTGCTACAGCTACGATCCGTGTCCACTGTGTCGACATAGGTTCCTCCTATATCCTCTCGCGCCTCCTAACGCGCACTGTTGACGTTGCGGAATACAATTTCACGACTCCTCAGCAGCGTGCACAACGATCAGTTCGGCCCGTGTGCTCAGCATGATGGTCCTGCATATCTGTATTGATGGAGCCTCTACGAGGCTTCTCTCGATTGCGGAATGGCGGGGCAGGCCTGGCAGCAGCGACTGGGCTGAGACCCACCGACGTCCCGACGGGCTCAGGAATGCCGAGCCCGTCGAGTGTGCCGTGAGGAAGAGGCGACGAAGGCCGTCGTCCGTCTAAGGCGGTCGGGCCGCTGCGCTCCGCAAGTCTTGAAGACCCGCCTGTACCCGCTTGATTACCGACCCCTGCCAACTCCTTCCAACTGCTTCTGACCCTCCATTTGAGTCTCGATCTGCACGCGACGCGGCTTGACGCTCTCCTTCAACGGCAGCGTCAGGCGCAGCATGCCGTGTCGGTGCGACGCGCTGAGTTTCTCGATGTCGAGGAATTGCGGGACTGTGAATGTCTGCTCGTACCGCGAGACGTTCTTGTCCCGGTCCTCGCTCGGCACTTCGGCGCGAATGGTGAGATTGTTGCCGGCGACCTCGAGGGAGACATCCTTCGGATCGATGCCGGGCAGCGGAACATCGACTCGCCAGCCGTCGTCGGTCGCATTCACCTGGAACGAGGACGACGAACCTGCAGCGGTGCGGGTCGGCAGATCGCTCCAGAACTGGTTGAAGAGGCGATCTACCTCCCGCTGGAAATTGAACACATCATCAAACGAGTTCCAACGGGTCGAGCCAAACATCGTGAACCTCCTTGTTATCCTCCAAAGACTATTTACGATATGCCTGTTAAGTTGTCAAGTATCATGAGTGTTTTATTATCAACTCTGGTCCATCGTCATGCTAGCGTCTTCGCGCTGGGCGATTAGGGCTACTGCGCGCTGGCTTGCAGGCGTACCGGGACTTCGATGCGTTCCTTGTCGCGAAGCACAGTCAGCTTCACGGTATCGCCGACGTCGTAGTCGTCGAGACGACTCTGGAGACGCGTCACGCTCTCGGTCGAGTGGCCGTTGACGGCGAGAATGATGTCGCCGGCGACGATCGCGCCGTCGCGCTGCGAACGTGTGCCTCGCAGGCCGGCGGCGCTTGCAGCCGATCCTGGCGAGGTCCGCAGGATCACGACGCCTGCGATACCCAGCCGCTGGGTGATCAACTGGTTCAGTCCGTCATCGATTTCAATGCCAAGGGCTGGCCGAACGTAGCGGCCGGCTGCAATCAGCTGCGGGACGACGCGGCTGACGGTGTCGACGGGAATCGCGAAGCCGACGCCTGCTGATGCACCCGACGGACTGTAGATGACCGTGTTGACACCAATCAGGCGCCCGGCGCTGTCGAGCAGCGGTCCGCCGGAATTGCCCGGATTGATCGCCGCATCGGTCTGTATCAGATGTTCGATGAGACTTCGGCCGTCTTCGGTCGGCAGCGACCGATCCAGCGCAGAGACGATGCCCGTGGTCAGCGTCCAATCAAGGCCGAACGGATTGCCAATCGCGAACGTGCTCTGCCCCACGCGCAGATCGGCGCTGCTGCCGAACGGCAGCGCTTGCGGCATGGTGGAGAGCTTCACTTTCAACACGGCCAGGTCGTGGGCGGCGCTGACGCCGACAAGCGACGCATCCAGGTCACGGCCGTCGCTCAATCGCACGCGAGCGGCAGACGCACCGGCGACGACGTGCCGGTTAGTGACAATGTGTCCAAGCGAATCCCAGATGAAACCCGAGCCTGTGCCCCGGGGCACGTTGAACACGTTGCGCGTCCAGCGATCCATGACCTGCGTTTGCGTGCTGATATAGACGACCGAGGCGCGCGCCCTCTCGAACAGGTCGACGGTCGCTTGCTCGGTTGGCAGCAGCGACCCTCGCGGCGTCACCGACCGTAACGCCGGCCGGGTGACACCAGAACGCTCTCCGGACTGGGCGACCGCCCACACCCCGATCGAACAAGCAAGGATCACAGCAGCGATCGCCGCAGCGTAGCCCAGTGGCATCGAGAACGTGCGCGCGTGTTTCACTACAAACCTCTCAGTAGGTGCCTCGTTGATCGCGTCGCGCGTCAGGTGACGATCTGCTTCGGGCGCGGCGTAGCGTTTCCCAGAATGAGCCACGACCTTCGGGCGTATCCACTCGCACCTCGATCCGCGACGGATCGTCGGCAAACGTCGATACGGTCACGCGAAGTCCTTGAAGCGCCCAGGTGCCCGCCGGATCGTCCGGGTAGCGCCGTTCGGCGCGCTTGACCGTCACGGTGAAATCGGAGCGAACGTCGTTGCTGCCCTTAACAGTGCCAATCGACAGCTCGGCATGTTCGATCGACGTGGCGGCTGTGATCTCGCGGCGGCGAGCGTCCAATACCTTGCGCGTCACCGTCAACGTTGCGTCGCCGGTCGGCGTGACAGTCATCGCCACCGTGCGAACCGCTACAGCGTTCTTCCCCCACACCGATTCATCAAAAGCCGACGACAACGGCGTCTCTTCGGGAACGGATCGCCACGTGCCCGTCAACGACGGCGCTGTAGTCGCAGAGAGCGAGGGCGCGAGGATTACTAGTGCGAACAGAACAAGTCCAGTACGCATCTCCACCTCCCTCGTCACTGTCCGATCCGAGCCGCCGCGTCGCGCGCGTACCAAGCTTCGGCACGAATGCGCTCGAGATCGGCGCGAGGCACTTCAACACGATCGCCGGACGCAGACGTTAGTGCACGACTGACGATGGCGTTGACGCAGTCGAGATGACGATAGGCGCGCAAGCGCCACAGCCAGCGCGTATCTGAGTAGTCGGGATCGGCCTGCGGCGCGCAGATCGATTCTGGGGCAAGAGCTGTGACCAGCGGCACTTTGGCGCCGGTCAGCGCGGGCACGGCGAACGCCATGCCCAGCGCAATCAACATGAGTCGAGTGCGGGACATTGTCATCCTCCTGTGCGGAGCGAGTCCGGTGCCGGACTCGCTCCCAGCTGTCGCTTAAGCGGTGGTCAGCTGCTTCTGTGTCTTCGTGTCGGCGCCGACGCCGTCGATCTGGACACGGCGGGGCCTCACGCTCTCTTTGAGAGGAATCGTCAACACGAGCATGCCGTGGCGATGCGTCGCGCGGACGCGGTCGAGGTCAAGAATCCGCGACACCGTCAGCGTCTGCTCCCATTGCGTGGCACCGTCGTTGCGGCCACCGTCCTGTTCGGCGCGGACAGCGATGGTATTGCCGGCAACTTCGAGCGTCACGTGGGCGGGATCGATGCCAGGCATTGGGATCTCGACTCGCCAGCTGTCCTCAGCGGTGTGGATTTGGAAAGGATACGTGGGAGTCGTTTGCACCGGGCGAACGGGCCCGTCGCTCAGGAACTGAGTGTAACGATCGACCTCACGCTGGAAATTGAAGATGTCTTCGAATGAACTGTTGGGAACCTTACCAAACATCTCAAACCTCCTTAAGATTTCCTCCTACGCCGATTTTATAGAGCATGACTTCGACAGAGTCAAGTAATCTGCTTCGTACATACTCATATGTTTCCAGACCTATCGGCTAGCCGCGCCACTCTCGCGCCAACCCGGCGCCAACTCGAGAGTTACCGGGTCGAACGTGTTTACAAAACCTTCAGCACGGTCTCAATCTTGGCGAAGCGCGTGAATCTTCAGATGGCGCGTCGAGCGGCGTCATGGCGTGACCACTGCCTGTTTGGTCGGCAACAGGAGCTGAATCAGACCGGACGCGCTCGTGCGATATCCGGCCTACGGCGGCGCGAGCTGGAGGGTGTGCCGCGCTTACGACTGGCGCCCGCGGCCTCACCAACTGCCTGGTCGTCTTCTTCGTGAAGAGCCGCGTCCGCGGCGCTCTGATTGATGCCGCCTTCGGCCAGACCCGATAGCTTCTCGTCGGCGGCTTTCTCTTCGTCGAGCGTCTCTTTGAGTAACTTTGCGGCGTCGCTGTGCCCCATCGCCTCGGCCCAGGCCACGAGCGTGCCGTAGGCCGCCATCTCATAGTGCTCTGCCCGCTGCCCCGCGGCGATGAGGCACGCATCCATCGTGGTCTCGTCGAATTCCCTCTTCCATGACGGCGCAACTCTCGAAGAGGCAACAGGTACCTTTGCCCTGCCCTTTGACCTAGGTGTGGTGCGCCCAGGAGGGAACTGACCCCTATCTCCTGACTGGGTCGGTCCTCCCCCGGCTGCCTGACGTCCTGGTAGGCGCGCCTGAGTGCGCTCATACCGCTCCCAACCGCCATCCAGAACGACGTGGAGAGCACGAAGCCGAGGCCGGCAGTCACCCAAGATTCGCTTTTCGTCGCATAACTCCCGATGTAGCGTGGCGGAACGACAAGCACATTGGTAAACATCACCGCCGGTCCTGAGAAAAGCGAGAGGGCACGGTCGGCATTGTTGAAGGCACCATACGTCCCGCTCCATCGTCCGGCGACGACGAGCGGCTCATGATCGATGAGGTCCAGGCCGTTCTGGGAATCCTGTCCCGCGCGACGCCGTGATCTCCGCGAACTCGGACTCAGTGAGCGGAGGGTTGAAGACGAGAAACGAGGTCCAGACGAGGACGTTCGCGACAACGCACAAAAACGTCGTACGCGTGACGCGCTCAGAGATTTTCGATGCTACCCAACACAGGTTGCCAAGTAGTGCGCCGCCGATGGCGCCGGCCAGCGCGAAGGTGTCCCAGTTCTCCCACAGAAGCCTGTTTGCAAACGGCAAGTATCGAGTGAGAGCAGGTGTGTGACGACTGCGCCAGCGAGGGCCAGCGATGCGCAGAGACGAAACCGAGTCACACTCTCCTAGACACTGCTAGAAGGCTCTCGGCAACGCGACGGTCACGGCACGCGGCTCATAATCAGGCGGCGAGTGAGCATACTCAACGATCACCCGACGAACTGATTCAGCCTCGTGCTCTTCCGTCAGTGATGCATGGTCGCCAACGTGGCCGCATCGAGATAAGCGATAGAGCGTGTGTCCTGGAAGGCGCGGATGCCTTCAATGCCCTGCTCCCGACCGATACCCGAAGACTTCATGCCGCCGAACGGTGCTCGGAGGTCGAGGCGGGTGGCCCCATGGTCGTTGACCCAGACGTAGCCACAGACCATCTGACCGCCGACGCGGTTGGCCTTCTCAGGATCGGCTGTCCAGACTGAGCCAGCAAGACCGGCCCAGGAGTCGTTGGCCGCCTTGACGGCTTCGTCTTCCGACTCGAAGGGAATGATCGGAATCACCGGGCCGAACTGTTCTTCCGTCACGACGCGCAGCTTTGGGTCGGGGTTGACCACGATGGCTGGCCGCACGAAGTTGCCACCCTGCATGTCGCCGCCCGGCAGCTCGCCGAATTCGAGCACGTTGGCGCCCGAATCCTTCGCCTCCTGAATGAGCGCGTCCACGAACTTCTTCTGCGTCGGTGAATGGAGCGGGCCCATGGTCGTATCGGCATCGAGACCGTAACCGAGTTTGGCCTTCTGCAGCCGCGCCGACAGGCCGCTCACCACTTCATCGATCCGCGACGCGTGCACATAGACGCGCTTGGCGTTCATGCAGATCTGGCCGGTCGTGTCGTAGATGGCCGCAAAGAGACGATCAAGGTGCACGTCGTCAAGAATCGCGTCCTGCAGAATCACGGCCGGATCGTTGCCTCCCAGTTCCAACGTGACTCGCGTCAGGCTCGCCGAGGCCAATTCCATGATCTTCTTGCCGCCATTCACCGAGCCCGTAAAACAGACCTTCGCGATCTCGGGATTGCGAATCAGCGCGGACATGCTGGCATCCGGGCCAGTGACGACGTTGAGTACGCCTGGTGGCAGCTGCTCGGCAATGCGCTGCACGACGCGTGTCGTGGCGAGCGGCGCCGTCAACGGCGGCTTCACGATGACGGTGTTGCCCGCCAGCAGCGCATGCGGCAGCGACGCGCCAAGGATCGCAATCGGCCAATTGAAGGGCACGATGATGGACACGACACCCAGCGGCTGGTACGACACCGTGGTCTGCACCGGAATGGCACCGGGAACGGGCGGTAGCACCTTCGCCGTGTCGACCTCGTCGGCGTGGCTCAAGGCCAACTTCCAGCGAATCTCCAACACCAGTGAATCGACCCAGGCCTCGAAGCGGATCTTGCCGTTCTCCTGCGACAGGATCGCCGCGTCGGCGTCGCGGTTCGCGCCGGCGATGCCCTGCAGAGCGGCCAGCATCCTCTCCGCGCGCTGCGGCGGCGTGAGCGCGGCCCAGGCCGGATACGCAGCCTTCGCAGCGGCAACGGCGTCGCGGACATCCTCCAGCGTGGCTGAAGCCGCATGACCGACCACGACGCCCGGCTTGGCAGGATCGGCAATCGCCATCGTTTCAGAGGTTCGTCGTTCCTTGCCCCCGATGAACAACGCAGTGGTAACCGTACTCGACGTGAGCGTGCTCGCTGGTGTGGCCATTGCGTGTTTCCTTTCCTGCGTTCTCCGAACGTGCGGAAGGCGCGATACGTTACTCCGATTTCGCCTGAATGGCTCGGCCCAAGTGCTTGGGAGCGGGACAATCGACACTGACGACCCTCGCCTTTGACCTTTTGACTTTTGCCCTGTGACCTTGAGCGAAGCGAATGGCCTGCCAGCCGTAGCTCGTTCGATAAGGAGGGACGCCCGCCTTCGCTGAAGCTACGGCGGGCAACCTTCGCCTGCATTCATCAGTGAAGGTTGGTGCGCCCAGCACGACTCGAACGTGCGACCTCCTGGTTCGTAGCCAGACGCTCTATCCAGCTGAGCTATGGGCGCTTTGAGGACGAACAGTTGCTTGCGTGCACCCATCGGCATCGGCCGAAGTGCGCGCAAACAATGACTATATCACGGAGGTCGGGCTAAACCGGACGTGTCGTAGGTCCGGGTTTAGCCAGACACTACGCACCGCGGCGTGTGTTTGGGCTTTGGCCATTTCATAATTCCGTCGTGAGTTCCCTCGAACACAAATCCCAGGCCCCGGTGTCGGTCGCCTGCTTCGCGCTGACGGTCAGCGACACGCGCACGGACGCGAACGACACCGGCGGCCGAGCGATTCGTGAATTGCTCGAGGCCGCCGGATACTCCGTCGCCGGTCACGCCATCGTCAAGGATGAACCGTCGCAGGTCACCGCCATCGTCCGCGAGCGGCTGGCCGATCCGGCCACGCAGGTCATCATCACGACGGGCGGCACTGGAATCAGCGCGCGAGACACGACCTTCGAAGCAGTCACCGCGCTTTTCGAGAAGCGGCTTGATGGCTTCGGCGAGCTGTTCCGCATGATCAGCTTCCACCAGATCGGATCGGCGGCGATGATGAGCCGTGCCACGGCAGGCACGGTCGGGCGCAAGGCGATCTTCGTGCTGCCCGGCTCGCCTGCTGCGGTACGCCTAGCGATGGAAAAATTGATCGTGCCGGAACTTGGTCACATCGTGCAGCAGCTGTCCAAGTGATGGTTGGTGGTTCGTGGTTGGTGGTTCGTGGTTTTGGAGTTGGGAGTTGGGCGTTGGGAGTGGTTGGGAGTTGGCAGTTGGTAGTTGGGAGTTGAAAGAGTGACCACCAGGATGCGCCCGTTCAAGGGGACGATTTCGCTCGACGAGGCGCGCGCGATCATCGATCGCGCGATCGCGCCCATCGCTCGCACCGAACGCGTGTCCCTCGAACGCGCGAGCGGACGCCTGCTCGCCGAGGCCGTCGTCTCGGCCGCAGACGTGCCGCCCTTCGCGCGCGCCGCCATGGACGGCTACGCCGTGCGCGCCGAGGACACCACCGGCGCGAGCCGCTCGGCGCCGCGCAGCCTGCGATGTATCGAGAAGGTGTTCACCGGTCAGATGCCGGTGCAGACCGTCGGTGCGGGGCAGTGCATCGAGATCGCGACCGGCGCGCCGATGCCTCCTGGCGCCGACGCGGTGGTGATCGTCGAAGAGACCGAGAGCGACGGCGATCTCGTCGGCGTCTTCGCCTCGGTCAGCCCGGCTCAGAACATCGGACGACAGGGCGCGGACATCCAGAAAGGCCAGACGGTCCTCGAGCCGGGAACGCTGCTCAACGCCAGTAGGGTGGGCTCGCTCGCCGCGCTCGGACTGACGACCGTGACGGTGTTCGACAAGCCGCGCGTCGCCCTTCTCTCAACGGGCAACGAGATCGTCGAGCCCGGGCAGCCGCTTGCGCCAGGCCAGATTTACGACATCAATCGCTTCACGCTGGCGGCCGTCGTCGCCGAGAACGGCGGTGTGGCTGTGCCCTACCGAATCGCTGCCGACACGATCGACGACCTCTCACGCTCGGTCGACGAGTGCCTCGAGCAGGACGTCGTGGTCTTTTCCGGCGGCAGCTCGGTCGGCGAGCGCGATCTGATCCTCGACGTGATCACCGCTAAGGGCGAGATGCTCTTCCACGGCATTGCCGTAAAGCCGGGCAAGCCGACCGCGTTCGGGCGCATCGCGGGCAAGCTCGTCTTCGGCATGCCCGGGTATCCGTCCTCGTGCCTGTCAAACGCCCACATCCTGCTCGCGCCCGCGCTACGACGAATCGCGCGGCTTCCCGATCAGATCGTCCGCTCGGTCGCGCTACCACTCGCCTCACGCGTGGCGTCCGTGCCGGGCCGCCATCAGTTCTATACGGTTCGAATCGAGAACGGCACGGCGGTTCCGGCGTTCAAAGCGTCGGGCGACATCACATCGATGTCGAGAGCCGACGGCTACATCGAGATCCCGGCAGACGTGGATGTCGTCGAGGGGGGCGCCGTGGTAGAGGTCAAACTATTCTGAGCGCCGGCGCTGCCCTCGCAGGCCCGCCGCGTCGCTCACCGCCTCAAGTCTGCCGTCCAGTTCACGACCACGGCAAACGGCTCATTCAGATCGTCGCGTCGGTGGGAAGCAGCGCACCGGTTCGGAATCGATCGAACGCGAAGACACTGACGTCGATCGTGCGTGGCGTCGCATTCTTAATGAGCTCGGCGACTGCCCTGCCGGTCGCCGGCGCCATCATCAGCCCGTGCCCGCTGAAACCGTTGGCGAGAAAGAAACCGCCGAGGTCAGGATGCTCGCCAATGATCGGACTGTGATCGGGCGTCATCTCGTACAGACCGGCCCATCCTTCCACTCGCGTCACTCCCATCAATGAAGGCATCCGCCGGATTAGAGGGGGAAAGTACTCGGCTAGCCAGCGAGAGGCGTCGCAGGTGAAGTTCTCTCCCGGCGGCTCGTCGGGTCTGGTCCTCGCCACCACGATGCGATCTGGAACGCCGGTGTCGTCGTGCCGCCAGTGCACGCCGCTGGGATCGATGACCATGGGAAAGCGGTAGTCCCAGCGGCGCGGCAAATCGCAGCGAAACAACTGCTGACGCACTGGAGACACCGGCAGTGACACGCCAGCGAGGTCAGCGATCCGTGCCGCAAACGGCCCTGCGGCATTTACGACCACTTGAGTGTCGATTGAGTCGCCGCCGAAGGCGACGCCGGTCACACGGTGGTCCGTTCGGGAGATGCTCGAGGCCTCTGCACGGACATATTCGACGCCAGCGTCCCGGGCGATCTTTCTCATCGCAAACACCAGACTCTTCGGATTCGCGTAGCCGTCGTCGGGGCCGAAGAGGCCGAACTCGATATCGTCCAGCCAGGCGTCTGGCAGCCGTGCTTGGATCTCGCTCCTGCTCAGGCACGTCACACTCGCCGCCGCGAAACGCATCGCTTCGTAGCGTCGCGTCAAGCGCGCAGCGGAGGCGGCGTCCGCCAGGAAGAGATACCCGCGCTGCTGGAAGTCCACACGCTGAGTCTCGTTGGCAACGGACATGCGTCGATCCAGGTCGCGGTAGAAGTCAACGCTGTACTGGACCATCCTGACGTTGGCCGAGAGCGTGAACTGCTGGCGGATTCCACCCATCGCCAGACTCGATGATGCGCGCGAGTAGGTGTCGTCGCGCTCGATGACGACGACTCGGCCTCGGCACGGTGCCTGACGCAGGTGATAGGCTACGCTCGATCCGACAACGCCGCCTCCAACGATGACGACGTCGGCGGTGGATCGCATGTCGTGAAATCTACATCAGGGCGTTGCCTGGCCTCGTTCTTTCGTCGCGCCGCCGATACCGCCGGTGTCGACATCGCGTACTCGCGTGGCTGCAGACTGTTGAACAAGCGTCAATGTTGCTGTGTCGCACGTTCAGCTCGCGAGGATCTAACGAGCTGAGCAGTGGGTCCGTACAGGGTGATATACTTTTGCGATCCCAGCACGCATTTTTCGGTCGTTTTCTGTGGGTTTGAGCAGACTGTGTGGGGGTCCGGGAGAATCAGAATCAATGTCCGTTACCGACGTCGCCGTCCAAGAGGCCGGCCAACGCACACGAACCGAGCGGATCGTTAACGACTTCGCCATTCAGGTTGCCACCGTCAACGGATCCGGAAGTCAGACAGCCAATCTCGTCCTCCTCCGATCAATCTTCCAGATGGGCGTGCCCGTGGGCGGGAAGAACATGTTCCCGTCGAACATCGCCGGCCTGCCGACCTGGTACACCATCCGCGCCAGCCACAAGGGCTACATCGGGCGGAAGAAAGAGGTGGACTTCCTGGTCGCGATGAACGCGGAGACGGCCAGGGAAGACGTGCTCTCGCTGGCCCCCGGCGCCGTAGCCCTTTACGACGAGCCGCTCAAGCTGAACGAGCTTCGCAGCGACGTCATCTTCTACCCCGTCCCCTTCGACAAGCTGATGCAGCCGATCACGCACGACGCCAAGCTGCGCCGCCTCGTGCGCAACATGGTCTACGA
>Ga0209382_10006036_pt1 | contig 15634 bp, 15 predicted proteins | sample SoiMetdeltSBSDD5_FD_187599 | JGI IMG/M metagenome (GOLD analysis project Ga0209382, IMG submission 187599) | Bulk soil microbial communities from a Populus tree surrounding site in Tennessee, USA - Soil MetaG P. deltoides SBSDD5 (SPAdes) (version 2) | ecosystem: Environmental > Terrestrial >...
ATCAATAATGTTACTAATAACTATCTACGGCGGATATCAAAGTGCAACTAATTTCATCACAAAAGGAAAAATAATAATAGGTGATGTGTTAGTTGAAACTGAATTTCCATTTAAAGGGACTATTAAGTTAGTTACTTATTTGATGGTTTTTTCCTTGATATCGTGGTTCACGGCTATCAAAATTTATGAGAATAGCATTAAAAATCTCAAAATTAGAATAAAAACATTTATTCAAATAATTAGTATAATTGCTGCTACAATAACAATTTATGAGTTAACTTACAATTTCATAGTATGGAATTCCCTTATTACGACTAACCTTTTTAATAACATTTTTGATCCAAATAGTGAAGAAATAAATTATCCAGTGCGCGAAACACCATGGAACTTATATTTTGCAACTCAAATGCTTTTGGCATCAGTCATAATAACTTTTCATAGCTATTATGTTATGACAAAATCAAAAAAATAGTATAAAGCAACTTTTACAGAGTATCTGATTAAATGTTAGATTATAATTACATTTATAACTTTATAAAATATAATGTGTTTAATGAAGAATTCGATCTCTTGTCCATCTGACACGTCAGGTTATAAAATTAAAAAAATAAATAAAATAATTATAGTATATACATCGTTTCTTCTTATTACTTTTTTGTTTACGATTTTATATTTTCATCCTACTGAAGTATATTCACAAATATCGAATATAGGTAATAATAATCAGATAGTCAAAGATCCTGAGAAAGAAGTACCATCCTTAGTCATAAGTTCTGGTGAAAAAGAAGTTGAAATGGAGCCATTTATTTACTCTCAAATTAACTTTAGTAATAATAAGGTTAAGGAGTCACAAGTAAATGAATCCCAACATAATATTGTAACCAAAATAGGATCTCTCAAATTATATGAGACTCAGAGTGATATAGATACAACTCTGACTTTAAAACATGGAGATAAACTATCACTATCTTATGAAAAACAACCTTTGACAACCAAGGCCTATTTAATAGATTACGATACAGAAAATGAAAGTGAGATATCTCCAATTAAACAAATAGACTTTTCAACATTTAGTATTCCAAATAATTCTCCTGTTGGGTTAAAAACTTTAGAAATAAGATCCTTTTATGATAATAACGAACAGGTAACATATACTACTTCAGTATTTGTAGAAGGTAGTAATCCTGAGATAGCTACGTCGAATATCGAAAATGATAATAAAGAGAAAGATAACGATAATTAAAAGCGAGCAGAGACTGAATTATCTATTTATTTGATTTCCTACTTTGGTTCTCTTTACAAAGACATACCAATCTCTCAAAATCTGGAGTTATTAAATAACAGATTAAGCTAATAGTAAGTAAAATAATCACTAAAATAGAATCGTTCGCCCCGAGTGCCCGGGAATATTTTTTATTTTAATATCTATTTCTGATAAATGAAAAACTAGGCGCTAAAATTAAATTATAATATTAAATGTAATAAACCCTGAGTATTTCTCAATACACAAACAAAATATATTTTTAGGTATTGATATTAATTTATACGATAATTATTCAAGAGAGATAATATTATGGACCGTAGTTCTAATTATAATAGTAATTGCGATTATTGAAAGTTTAACTAAAGGTGTCTACAAATACTTTTATAATATTATAATATCAATAATCACCAACAGAGGAAATACAAATAGACCTTCTCATTTTAAGTTTTAAGTATTAGTTTATGATGTTCGATTCGCCCAAGTGATTATTGTTATAGTACTAAGTATCGAACCTATAATTCCAGCGATTAAGGCACCTATTATAGAAGCGTCTAAAAATTGAGGCATATTTGTATGAAACCAATTAGTAATATTTGGAAACAATAAATAACCTCCAAATCCAATTCCAAAACCGACAAACCAGAAAATAAATATTGCTAATTTTCTTGGCAAGTTATAACCTCCTTTGAAACTCAAAAAGTTTTGTTTTATAAAATAAAGAAAATTTTAACGTATAAAATATCATACTTGAAAATACTTTCAAAAGATATTAAGATAGCTTGTTAAATATGATATCACTAAAAGTATAAAAATTATATACCCCATTTCAAGCAGTAAACTATTTTATCCTTATTAATTTAAACAATTGAGATTCAAAATATTAATATTTATAATGTAGAATATATATTTGATGAGAGATGGAAAGGATTAATGCAGAAACAATTGCTGGTATAGCCTTAGTCTGCTTAGCTCTGATTTTTATTTTTGCAGCAACTATGAACAAAGTTTGGGCTATTATTTTGCCTGCTGACTATTTGATTCTAGCTCTTGGAGTTGCTTTTATAGCTTTAGGGGTTATTACTATTAGGAATAATAATAGAAAACATTCTCACGAGGAAAGTACACATCACTAATCTACCTTCCTTTTAATTCTTCACAAGTTATATTAAGCCAATTTATTTTTATTTAGTTATATTTGGTTCTTTACAGCTTTTTACTAATTCTAGCAATAAATTTTAGCTCTGTTATAGATGCTATCATTAATTCTGTTACAAATTTAATTTATAATCTTGGTTATTTGGGGATTTTCACTGCGGCTTTGATAGAGACACTTTTCCCAATAATACCAAGTGAACTAATTTTTCCTCTGGCAGGCTATATTGTTTACAGTCAAAGTTTAGGAATAGAACATGTATTCATGTTTGGGTTAGTAGGTTCACTAGGTTCGACTCTAGGTGCTATTATAATTTATTTGATTGCCTTAAAAGTTGGAAGAAGAATAGTCTTAAAGGTGGGTAAATACATTTTAATAAACGAGTCTAAATTAGAGAAAGCTGAAGCCTGGTTTGAGAAATACGGAAAAGTCGCTGTATTATTAGGACGCCTTGCTCCTGGAGTAAGAGAATTGATCTCGATTCCTGCTGGGTTATCTAGAATGAATTTTATAAAGTTCACAGTATTTACTTTTCTCGGATCCTTTTTGTGGAGTTTATCCTTAACTATGATTGGTTATTATTTAGGAAATGCTTGGGATAAATTTTCCCAGGAATCCTCGAAAGCCTTTCATCTTATCGCATTGATTATTATTTTATCGCTAGTACTATTCTTCATTTTCAAATTGTATAAAAAACGGGAACGAATTAAACAAGATAAAAAATGAAGTAATTTTAATTTGTTAGGTTCGCTACTGAGGTAATTAATTTCCTTTCTCGTACAGTCATAAAGTCTCGATATAAATAATCAACCTCCATAGCAGATTGAAGAATTTTACTTCGGAATTTTGAGGAATTCAAAAACATTTTTGTATCTTTAGGTAGACAATGTCCTCCAATTCCTCTTCTAGGCTCGAGTATTTCTACATTCCATTTAGTATTTAACGCATCTCTTAGCTCAGGAAAAAGAATATGATTAGCTTGACAGTATAAATAAAGCTCTTCAGCAAATGCTATTTGTAAATATCTATGAGAATTCTCTATTATCTTAGTTAGTTCTGCTATTTCAATCGTGGAAACAGTATGCATAGGAATTTCTAAACTCTGGCTATAAGCTTGAGAATTCATTTGGTTATTATTGTCTGTTGAGCTATTATCAATAAAATTTGCAGTGCTAGCATTAAAAGTTTTATTTGGCTCTTCTTGAGCATTATAATGGTTCACAATCTCCTCATCATGAAATACGTGAGTAGGACATTTAGAATGTCCCATGTAAAACTCGGAACCTAATTTTAAGCAACAGGGGTTTACACCACCAATAACACGAAGTTGGTTAACACCATATTTTTCTTCATCTTGTGAATACCATCTATGGGGGGCATGTACAACATGCAATCTATGCTCTAATAATTCAAATACTTTTTGTGATGTACCGAGCGGAATTGTACTTTCAATAGAGACAAGAGATCCATTGTTGGCTTCCATAGATATCTTATTTATGACTGAAAGTAAGCCGTCAATTTGTGGGGAAGCAATATCAGCTGGATTATGAGTAGAGATGCAGATAATGTAAATATCAAAATTTCTAAAACATGTTGTAGTTTTTATTCCAATCTTTTCCTGTGCTCTACGCATTGATTCACTATTAATATCATATCCATATACATCAAAACCTTTGTCATTAATATATTTAGCAACAGGTAATCCCAATTGACCTAAGCCAATAACTAAAACTCTTTTTAAGCTTGTATTTATTGAATTCGACATCTGTAAGAAAAATTTATTATTTTTATTATATAGATTGGCGAATAGAGATCCTACAAATTTCTACTAGTATTTTATCGTGAAGTAAATAACTGGAAAAATTTTTAGTAGCTGAGGTAATTGATCCCCTGTAACACTTATCAATAACTTAACCCTAGAAGAAAGTTTTAAATTATATTAAATTCCATTTCTCAAATAAAAATTGAAACTTAAACAATATATTAGAAAAAAATACAATATAAAGATTGAGCTTAATTATATCGACACAAGAACTAACTAATTTAATTTTAGATAAGCAGAGTAAAATACGGATTGTTGATACCAGATCCTTTCATGAATATCTTAATGGACACATCCCAGGAGCAATAAATCTTGAACTAATGCAGTATCACTGGAATGACACCTCCAAACAAGGCATAACGGGCTTTAATCGACAAATGAGAAATTTATTTTCTAATATAGGAGTTACTGAAAAAACCTTTTTAATATTTTATGATAATATTTCTGGTCCATCAGCAGCAAGAGGAGTTTGGCTTTCACTTTATTTTTCTCACAAGAAAGTTGCAATGTTGGACGGAGGATTCACCAATTGGAAAAAAGAAAATAGGCCAATAGAGAACAAAACGGAGTCTTCTCGTTATTTCAAAATTGATAAAGCAACGGACGAAAAAATTTTGGCTGACTATAGAACTCTTCTAGACTCAATAAGGTCTAAAAAGAAAAATCAGATAATAATTGATTCACGATCATTCAAAGAATATAATGGAGATCATATACGAGCATTGAGAGGTGGTCATATACCTGGTGCTATCAATATAGATTGGAAGGAAAACATCTTTATTGATAAATTTAAATCTCTTGATGATATTAAAAAGATCTACTCAAGCTTTTCGAAAAATCAACCAATCATCACATATTGCCAAGGAGGATATAGAGCCGCAAATACTTTCGTGATATTAAAAGAGTTAGGTTTTAAAAATGTTAAAATGTATTTGGGCTCCTGGAATGAATGGGGTAATAATTCTAGTCTACCACTTGAATAAGGAACAGAAAGTAAATACTTTTTTTATAATTATGATTTAGTTCTATATAATCCTATAGTGTACATATAGTGTGATCTTATGTATCTTAGAAGCGTATCAATGTATGATTGGAAACGTCTACGAACATTGAGAAAACCTTTACTAATGATCTATCTACTCGTCTTCATAGTCAAGATAATCTCGATTTCACTAATAATTTTAAACTCCGTATTAAAAATATGGATGCGGGGTATTACAATAAACAAATTTTAAAAAATATTAACTTAATCATAAAAAAAAATTCTGTTACTGCTTTTATTGGACCATCAGGCTGTGGTAAAACCACCCTAATCAGATGCCTTAATAGAATGCATGAAATGACACCTGGTGCCTATTCTAGAGGAGAAATTCATTTGGATAAAACAAATATCTATGATCCTAAGGTCAATCCAGTAATGATCAAAAGAAGAATTGGTATGGTATTTCAAAAACCTAATCCATTTCCGACAATGAGTATCTATGATAATGTTGCAGCAGGTTTAAAACTTAATGGTGTCAAAGATAAAAAAATCATAAATGAAATAGTAATAGAAAGTCTAGAAGGCGCTGGATTATGGCGAGAGGTAAAAGACGAATTAAATAAACCTGGTATGAGTCTGTCTGGTGGCCAACAACAAAGGCTTTGTATAGCTCGCGCACTTGCAATGCAACCAGAGATTATTCTTATGGATGAACCCACATCTGCACTGGATCCTGCTGCCTCATCTAAAATTGAGGAACTAATGAATGATTTAAAGAAATACCTGACTATAGTAATAGTAACACATAACATGCAACAAGCAGCTAGAGTATCAGACTTTACAGCATTCATATATCTTGGTGAACTAATAGAATTCGGAGAAACAAAACAAATTTTTGGAAGTCCTATGAAAGAATTAACAGAGAGATATATTAGTGGAAAATTCGGCTAAATTCCCTAACTAAATAGTAGATAGAACAAATGCCTTTTTTGACTCCGTGATAACAACTAGATAACAACATACTATTTTTATAAAATTCTTAGCATAATAAAAGCACAGATATTTTCATAATTATTTTTCAAAAAATTGATGTTCTGCAGTAAATTGATTGCTAAACTTTGCAACTATTAAAATAATATTTACCAATAAACAAAGATATACTCAATGTATTGAGAGTCCATTATATTTAGATGATATTATCATTAGGGTCAAAAAAAGAGAAATATTTAACTCGAAAAGGTTAAATTGCAAAGTCAAAGTTTGATTCATCTCTATTAATTTACCATGAGAATTGTAAAAAAAGCTAAATAAATGAAAACAGTCGTGTTATTCATATCAAGAATATAAAGTAAGCTCCACATTATTAATGAATCACTAAAATGATAAAAATATTCCAACAAAGTATTACTCTATTATTATTAACTTGGGTTAGAGTTTATGTATTTATATTAATATAGTTACAAGATTATTTTTGTATTCAATTAATATAATTAATAAGTAATTAATAATATATACATACTATGAGTTACAAATTATAAATTTTGTGATAATAAGTGTTAATATTATAAACGAATTTTAATCAATAGCATTTATGATATAACAGTTGATAAAAATAAATAAAGAAAATTCTCAAATACAAATAAAAGAATTGGAAAAGGATGATCTTATTGATAGTTTTTTTGACACTTTATCAAATCTAACAGAAATTGGGAAAGATGTTTATAACAAAGGATTCTCACAAAAGATTTTTGAAGAAATTAGAAAATCAAGCAATATAAAAATTTTTGTTGCCATAAAGGACACAGATATAGTCGGATCGATTACAGCAATTATAGAACAGAAATTTATTCATAATGGTGGAAAAATTTGCCATATAGAAGATGTAGTAACACGAAAAGGATTTCAAAATTTAGGAATTGGTTCTCTACTTGTTAAAAAAGTCTTACAATTAGCACGACAAGAAAAGTGTTATAAGGTAATTTTAAATTGTTCAGAGTACAACTCAAGCTTTTATAAAAAATTGGGATTTTACAAACATGATATTGGTATGAGATATAATATCGACATTTAATAAATAAAAGATACTATAATATATTGTTCTCCGATTGTATTGTGCCCGGTGACTTCCACAGTAATATTTGAGCTAAATCTTTGTATGTTCTTTGCTTTAAACAATTAAATACCTAATCATTAAATAGTAGGTTCTCTTTTGTGACTTAGGAGTGGTGGTTTTTCTTTATGAGGAGTTCGATAGATTTTATTAATTCTTCGTATTGAATGTAATATAGTCTCTTTGGATTAGATAAGTTAATAATCCTATCATTAGTTATTTACACCTCATCGTTTAACTTTGATTATTCAATTAGATTAATATTAATATATATGGTGTTATAGTATTATACCAACATCCTACATCTTATAGTGCTAGTATAAATAAAAGATATGTACAATTCAGACATGATACAAAATAGGTTGAAGGCAAGTGATCAATCATATTGATTAATTATTTTCATATTCTTCAAAAGTCTTCAATGATGTTATACAATTTCTTTATCATAATAAATTCGTTCTAAACTTACTTTTCTTGGAAGAATTATATTAAATACTTTATATAGATCAATACAAATGAATTCCTCTCCCATAGTTGTATTTGATTCGGGTATTGGATCTATTTCAGTAATTCGGGAAATAAAAAGAGAACTTCCCAATGAAAATTTAATTTATTTTGCTGATAAAGCAAATTTTCCATATGGAAAAAAGTCACAAATTGAGCTTTTTAAAATTGTCCATAAAACTATTAAATATTTAGAACGATTTCATCCAAAATTGATAATAATGGCTTCAAATACACCAAGCCTCCAAGTTATTGATGAAATAAAGTTACTCACCAATATTCCATTAGTTGGTGTAAAACCCCCTATTAAAAAGGCTATAAAAATAACAAAAAAAAATCACATAGGAATAATGGCAACAGAATCTTCAATCAAAAGTAAAGAATTGGATGAATTGATAAAATCTGAAATCCCTCAAAATATTTTCGTCTCTAAATACAATGCATCATCAATAATCCCCTTAATAGAAGATGGAACTTTTTTGAGAAATAGGAAAAAAATTGAACAATTCATAACTCAAATACTTGGAAATCTTGATAATATTGATGTTATTACATTATCAAGTACACATTTACCATTTATAATAGATCAGTTAAATCAAATATACCCACATGTAAAATTTCTAGATCCAGCTGAATCAATAGTTAAAGATCTAAAAAAATTTTTAATAGATAATAATTTAACTAATAAAACTAAAAACGGTAAAATGAGAATACTAGTTTCAGATAATAAAAAAAAGTTTCAAGAAATTTTACGCCAAATTGGGAGAAAAGAAAAAATAGAAGAAGTTTTTTGGTCTTTATAAATACAACAAAAAGAATATGTATGTATATATAATAATTGACCCAAAGAATAAGATAAGGTTAGGAACCCCTAATGTGAATTAGTCAATGAACAGAAAGATCAGAGTTGGAATTGATGTTGGTGGTACTTTTACTAAAGCTATAGCTATAGATATGGCATCATCTACATTTATTGGGAAAACGACTGTTCCCACTACTCATACTTCTGAAAAAGGAGTAGCCGATGGAATAATTATTGCACTAAGAGATTTAATAAAACATTTTAGTATAGAAAGGTCAGAAATCGAATTAATTTCACATAGTACAACTCAAGCTGTCAATGCATTACTTGAAGGCGACACCGTAAAAGTTGGCATTATAGGAATGGGTGTAGGATTAGAAAAATCTAATGTAGTTAAAAGAACAAACATAAAAAACGTAGAGCTTTCACTTCACAAGTATTTACATACTTGTTATAGATTTATAGATACCTCAAAATATCTTGATATAAACGAAATAATTTTTACTATTGCTTCACTTAAAAAGGAAGGAGCAGATGTATTAGTGGTTAGTGAGGCATACGGAGTCGATGATCCTAGCAATGAAAAATACGTAATGAACTATTCTGACATACCTATTACTGGAGGTCATGAATTAACAGGCATTTATGGTTTAGAAATTAGGACATTAACTGCAGCTATTAATGCAGGAATAATGCCAAAAGCAATTAGTACTGCAAAATATGTCGAAGAAGCGGTCAGAAAGGAGAATATAACGTGTCCGATTATGATAATGAAAGGAGATGGCGGAGTAACAGATATTGATACGTTCAAAAATAAACCTATTTTAACAATATTATCTGGTCCAGCTGCTAGTGTTGCTGGTGCCCTATTATATTCTCACATTTTACATGGCGTTTTTATTGAGATAGGAGGCACATCTACAAATATATCCATTATAAAAAACGGGAAACCCGAAATTAGATATGTATCCATAATGGATCATCCTACATGTATCCGTTCTGTAGATGTCAGAGTGGCCGGTGTTGCAGGCGGCTCTTTAATTAGAATTGCAAATGACAAAATTATTGATGTCGGACCGCGTTCTGCACATATAGCAGGTCTACGATATTCCTGTTTTGTTGAACCTCAAGAATTGGAAAATGCTAGAATAATATCGATAAAACCAAATGAAACAGATCCTGATGATTATGTTTGTATCGAAACAGCAAATAATAAAAGAATTGCAATAACTAATACATGTGCAGCCAATGCTTTAGGCTTGATAAATAAGGAAGATTACGCATTTGGAAATCAAAGATCAGCAATTAAATCTCTTTCTTTACTTGGTGAAAAGATAGGAGTAGACTATCAAACAATTGCTAGTAGGATATTAGATTTCTCTATTAAAAAGATTTTACATATAATGGAGCCCATGATAAAAGAATACCATTTGGATGAGAATAAAATCATACTTGTTGGTGGAGGAGGTGGGGCGTCAGTTTTAGTTCCCTATATGGCCACAAAATGTAAATTCACACATGAAATAGCTAAAAATGCAGAGGTGGTTTCTTCCATAGGTGTAGCATCCGCAATGATTTATGAAGAAATAGAAAAGACAATCGATAGACCTGAGGCCAATGATGTATCCAATGTTATTGACGAGGTGAAAAAAAGGGCTCTTGACAGAGGTGCTGTTCCAGAATCTCTCTCCATACAAACGGAATTCGTGAATGAACGCACCTTACTTAGAGCAACAGCTACAGGTAATGTTGAACTTGATATTGGTAAAAATAATCGGAAGGAAATTAATGAAAAGGAAGCCTCATCTATAGCTTGTTCAATCTTAGATAGTAATCAAGTTCAACCGATATTAAACATGAAAAATTATTTTGGCTATACTTGTGAAACAATAAAAAAACATTTTTTTCTAAAAAAAAGGAAAAATCCAATTGTAATATTAGACAAATTTGGAAGAATAAGATTAATGCTGGATAATGCAAAGATTATTAGTGGAAATAAAAAAATAAAAAATGAAGTTGATACACTGATACATCAATTGATGGATAAATCAAATGAAGAATTGGCTCCACAAATACATATTTTAGATGATATGAAAATAGTTGATTTCTCTAGTTTAACATCTCCAGAACATCTTATAGATGCATTAAAAAACGAAATAAATAAAACAAATACTGATAAAATAACGATTATAATAAAAATATAATATATGCATTTTTAATCTTGAATAAGATATAATATTTTTCTATGAACGAACCATTTAAACTATATTTGCTCCCCCAAATAATTATTGTGCTCGTTATTTCTTAACGCAAAAGAGGCCTTTTTAATCAATTGATATAGACTATTATGACATGGACAATTACATATTTTTGATCCCTCATATTTCATATCTTGAGTAGTGATAATACCAGTACAATGACTATGATCCTGTTGAATACAATATAAGGAGCTTTCACTCAATAAAGCATTTCAATCACAACATGATAAAAAACTTTATCCTTCTCTTTCATAAAATATCCGTTGTAAAAAAGGTTTTTATGATTGAGTTCAATTTGTTTATATCATTTGGTTGAAAATTCAGTGGTAATAGCAGGGCCCGCTTCAGTACACTTGGCTAGGAATATTTCCAGCAAATTAAATGTCAAACTTATTGAACCCGAGCTAAAGATATTTTCTGATGGAGAAAGCAAGCTTCGATTTCCATCTGTTAATAATAAACATTGTATAATTGTTCAATCACTTTATCCTCCTTCAGATAGACATATAATTCAGTTATTAATGATTATTCATAAATGTAAAAAAGATAATGCTTCAAAACTAACAGTAATAATTCCCTATATGGCATATGCAAGACAAGATAAAGCATTTTTAGAAGGTGAAGTTATTAGTGTGGCAGTAATAGCTCAAGTAATAGAAAACTTGGGAGTAGATGAAGTAATAACAGTAGATATTCATAGTGAGGTTTCTTTATCATATTTTTCAATAAAAATTAAAAATGTTACGGCTATTCCAATTCTCGCAGAGTATATAAAAACTAATGTATCTTTAGACAAATCTTTTATCATTTCACCTGATACAGGAGGAATAGCAAGAGCTAATAAATTTGCTCAATTACTAAATTTACCTTTACTCTGCCTCAAAAAAAAAAGAGATAGAGAAACAGGATGTGTTTCCATAGATGAAAATATAGGGATGAAAGTAGATGGAATTAATGCAATTTTAGTAGATGATATGATTAGTACTGGAGAAAGTATAGTAAAGGCCTGTGAAGTTCTAAAAAAACAAAAAATAGGAAATATTACTGTATTGTGTACTCACGCAATACTTGTAGACAATGCGTTTGAAAAAATTATAAATTCAGGTGTGAAAGAAATTATCGCGACAAATTCAGTTTCAAGTATTTGTTCCAAAGTCGATCTATCTGTAATATTATCAAACATATTAGTTAATCCTAATTAATCCGATACCGAAAATAAGTTAGCACTTGTTAATCAAAATAAGGTAATTTACATGGTGGAATTAAAAATAGTGTTTTTGGGTACCTCTGCTGCTATTCCAACCTCCGAGAGAGGATTATCTTCTATTGCGATTGCAAGAGGAGATGAAATACTAATCTTTGATGCAGGAGAAGGAATGCAGATTAAGTTTATCAGATCAAAATTAGGAATAAATAAAAAAATGAAAATTTTCGTAACACATATCCATGGAGATCATTGTTTAGGGCTTTTAGGCCTATTACAAACCCTCTCTTTAATGGGCAGAACAAAGCCAATTGAGATATTTGGGGAGCCTCGATTGCAAGAATTTATTTTGACAAATCAAAAGATACTCAACTTTACTGTTAATTATCAGATTACTATTCATACAATACAAAAAGAAGGAGTCTTGGTTGAAGAAAAGGAGTATATCATCAAAGCGTGTCTAGCAGACCATTCTATTCTTTCTTTTTCATTCCTTTTGCAAGAAAACCATAGACCTGGAATATTTAATATTGAGCATGCAAAACAAGTCGGTATTCCGGAAGGTAAATTGTATGGCTTATTACAAAGTGGATTTGATATAGAATACAAAGGTACGAAATTTTTTGCAAAGGAGTTTACAGGCCCTTCTCGCTCAGGTCGTAAAATCGGAATCTCTGGAGATACCCGACCATCCGAGAAATTAGAATTATTTTTTAAAGGTTGTGATGTATTAGTTTTTGAATCTACTTTTACAACACAAGAAAGAAAAAAAGCTATTGAAAGATTTCATTCCACCGCAGCAGAGGCTTCTTCATTAGCCAAAATTGCAAAAGTAAAAAAATTAATATTAACTCATTTTAGTTCTAGGTATACTAATCTCAAGTTAATAGAAATAGAAGCAAAAACAAATTTTTCAAATATACATGTAGCACATGATCTTGATGTATTTCCTGTACCTTATCCAGAAAAAGTTTAACTAATCCTCATTTATCATACCAATATAAAAAAAGTAATTAATTAATTATCTGTACTATTTGTCAATATTCCTTCCTTTGTGCTATTAATCACATATTCAGCAGCAATACTAGAAGCATTGGTATTTTTTAATGTATCAATCAATAAAGGTATCCGGTCTTTGGCAAGATCTTCTAATACAGAAATATCTACTACACTGCTATTTACCTGGTTGATAATGAAATCAATGACAGTCTCTGTTGCATTTGAGTTTTTAGTAATATTAATTACCAAAGGAAGAGTAGCCAAACCATGATCCTTGTCTGTAGTTAGGTTATTGACCTGTTTTGACTCTCTATCGTTAGTGTTCGATAGATTAGAATCAATTGAATTTTGTGCTATTGCCTCCTTTAGTAGTTCGGAATTGATAAACATCACGGAGCCGATTACAATATATATCATTAAACAAAATTTAATTTTTATACTCATCATAGTATAACAGATCTCGAAATTTATTAATATTTCTAATTTAATTTTTTTAATCTGGTAACATAAACATTTATTTACTTATAATAGACGAAAAATTAAAATAGAATAATTTTGTCTAACAAAATATTATTCATCCGTTGAATTTTTTTCTTAAGAAATTGACTAATTTTAAAAGGTTCTACACCCTCATATCAGCAATGGAAGTTAATAATATTCGATCAAATAATGGTATATTTTATATTCAAAGGTTTCATATTTTAATTATTTATTCCATCTTTATCTCTTTCTTCAAATACTTCTTTCACAGTCTGTAATCCGTTTAGGGCATTAGGAAAACCACTATATAATAAAATTTGTATAACGATTTCTAAAATTTCACCCCTTGTACATCCTATATTTAAAGCGCCATGAATATGTGACTTTAGTTGTGGTATTGCATTTCCTAATGTTAATAATGAGGATATAGAGACTATTTCTCTTAATTTAATATCCAGCCCTTTTCGGCTATAAATTTCTCCAAATGCAAATTCAACAATATATTTCATCATATCAGGAGAGGTTTCATTCACATTTTGGAGAACCCTAATACCTAATTCACCATAAATGTTCTTAAATTTATTAAATCCCACATCATATTTATTTTCTGCCATATTCGAATAAATTCATAATCATATTTTAAAGTATATAACACCTGATAAAAGGTTTTTATGTTTTCTTCATTAATAGTAAATAGCAAATTTTGTTAAGAAAGATCCAAATTCTAGTTTGGGGTGAGGGGGAGATCAGGATGTTCTTTCTTTAGATGAATTTTCAGATCTTTTTTGTTATAGCAAATCCGATTACAAATTTGACAAACTATTCTTTCGTATGATTCATCAGACTTGTTGATGGTCTTTCTTATTTGATCGATATGTTTAGAGAAATAACCTTTAAGATCAAACATATCTTTGATATGGCATTTTCACTTTATAAAGTTATTCTTAATTATTTAGTTATTTTTTATCATGCAAAAGTATATAATAATTTATTCAGAAATAAATTTGTCTTATCTAGCTTTTCTGAGGAGTCAAGATAGTGAGAAAGTAAACAATATATACATACTATTAAAAGGAAAAATAAAAAACTTGAAAATTGATGAATTTATTTCTCATTTACCTTCAGAAGTAATTTCTGGTCATGAAGTAAGAATAGCTGATAATGTTTTTAGGAACATTTTTAAATTTTCTAAATTATCTCAAGACGATATATTTTATTATATCGGATTTGGAAATAATTCTCAATCTTTACAAATTGCAAAAGATGAATTCCATGTTAGAAAGGTGATAGGTATTGATGAAAATGAGAAATTTGTTATAAATGCGAAAAATCAAATCAAGGATAGCCATGGAATTGAGATTCTACAAAAATCTATGGAATGTTTGAACCTTTCAGAAGCTAGTATTGTATTTTTCTGGTTTAATGATTTAAGGTTAATAGATAAACTAAAAGAAAAAATTGAAAAAGAGATGAAAATAGGTTCGCGGATAGTCACCATTTTATCTCCTCCTGGGCTTATCCTTCCCTCTAGAATTGATTACCCGTTCATAATGTGTAAGAAACCATTCGCGTATGCATCAGAATTACAAGAACAAATAAGAGCTATTTATGGCAATCCATGTATAGACTTTACCGCATCTTGGCTCCTTTCTGAAAAATATATAAATAAACTTGAAACGCCATCACAATATTCGAGATTTATAAACATTCTTTTGAGTATGATAATCTGGATAAATTCTTGGAATAATCAAGTTGCTTGTGAAAAGGAGATCCCTCCTCCTGTAGAAAGTTATATTGGAATATTAAGAACCTTTTTTAATATTGATCTCACAGAAATGCTAAAAAAATAGAGTGAGTCAGTATAGTTTATTGCACTATATATATTCAGGCTATAGATATAAGGAAAGAATTTCGAAAATAATATCTCAAGCTGATAGAGAGATCTGTTCTTTGTTAAAGGAAATCAATTAAATACTGCTAATAATAATCCGTAAAGGTAGCCTGATGGCCAAGGATTCAGAGAAAGGAAAATTGAAGAGCTTGACAATGATTAAAA
>Ga0209382_10006037_pt1 | contig 15634 bp, 14 predicted proteins | sample SoiMetdeltSBSDD5_FD_187599 | JGI IMG/M metagenome (GOLD analysis project Ga0209382, IMG submission 187599) | Bulk soil microbial communities from a Populus tree surrounding site in Tennessee, USA - Soil MetaG P. deltoides SBSDD5 (SPAdes) (version 2) | ecosystem: Environmental > Terrestrial >...
ACCAAAGGGGAGGTGGTGAGCGTGGATTTCACCGCCAAGTAACGGCGCGACGAACACGGTCTCCGGACCGCCCTTGACAACGGAACAAAAATGACTATAGTCATAAATGACTGTGGTCACTTTTACGTCGCTGCGTGAACGCAAGAAGCACGACACCCGCCACCGCATCCTGATGGCCGGCCTCGACGCCTTCACGGCGCGCGGCTTCGAGCACTGCACCATCGACGAGATCGCCCGCGCCGCCGGCGTCGGCAAGGGCACCGTCTACAACTACTTCCGCACCAAGGAAGATCTCGTCGTCTCCTTCATGGTCGAGATCGAGCGGCAGCTGCAGGCGGAGGCCGCGACGCTGTCGCAGGCCCGCGGCTCGGCGGCCTCGATCCTGAGCCGGTTCATCGAGTCGCAGATGGCGCTCAAGGAGCCCCACTACCCCTTCGTGCGGCTGTTTCTCGCGCAGCTGACCGGCCGGGCGACGTTCGCGGATACGTGGGTCGCCGACGCGAATGCCGCGCTCGACCCCCCCTTGAGACAGCTGTTCGAGAAACTGCAGACGCGCGGACTGGTGCGCGCCGATCTCGAGGTTTCCACGCTCGTTGGCTCGTTCAAGATCCTGCAACTGGGACTGATGGTCCTGTGGGCCATCGAAGGACCTCCGTGGAACGGCATCGGCGGCATCGTCCGGCAACAGGTCCGATTGTTCTGCTCCGGCATCGAGGTGAAGCCATGACTACGCGTGCAATGGCGGTCGTCTGCTGGCTGGTGCTCACCATCTGGACATGGCTGGAGCTTCGCTTCTCGGGTCTCGTTCTGCTGTCGACTGGACTCACGATCGGCATCCTCTATGCGGCGGCGATCGCCAGTGGAACGCGGGGCAGGCCGCTCTTCAGGCTGCTGTTCCAGCTTTACGCTGGCGTCAACGTCCTCAATATTCAGATCGAGAACCTGGTCTTCGGCACGGTGCCGCCTGGAATGATCGCGCGAACCACAGTGACCGGTCTTCTGGCGGCGGCGGGCGTATCGGCGGCGCTCGCCTGGGCATCCACCCGTGACGCCTCGACGATGCCGGCGAACGGGCCCGCCAGGCTGACCGTCAACCTGTGGTGGAAGCTGCCGGCGCTCGGCCTCCTCTATATCGTGCTCTTTCTCACCGCTGGTGCGCTCATCGTCCCGTACATCAAGGACTTCTATGGACGGACCAACATCATCGTGATGCCGTCGTTCGGTGTGCTGCTGCTGGCCGAGTTCGTCCGCGGTCTCGTGCACGTCCTTTCGCTGTGGCCGCTTCTGCACACGATGGTCGGGCGCCGCGCCCACGCCGCCGTGATCGCAGGGTTGGCGCTGGCAATCCTCGGCGGCATCTCATCGCTGCTGCTTCCGATCGACGACATCCTGCCGCCCGAGATCCGCCGAGTGCACATCGTGGAGATCTTCGGCTCGAATTTCCTGTTCGGTGTGATCACCGCCTCGCTGCTCGTCCGGCGCAAGCCGATCGCCGTCCCGATCCTCGCGTCCGCTCAATCGTGAACAGGCCGACAGCGGGCATCAGGTTGTGGTAGGTCCGCGCGATGATATAAGACCTGGTACGTGGCCAACGAAGACGGGACCAATCAGCAGCCCCCGCAACTGGTTCGTGGTCTGACGCTCACCGACACGACCGCCCTGGTCGTCGGCACCGTCATCGGCACGGGTGTGTTCCTCAAGTCGGCCATCATGGCTCAGGATGCGGGCTCGCCCCTGCTCGTCCTCGCCGCGTGGGTGGCGGCCGGCCTGCTGTCGCTCGCGGGCGCGCTGAGCTACGCCGAGTTGGGCGCGATGCTGCCACAGGCCGGCGGCGAATACGTCTATTTACGCCGGTCGTACGGCGAGCTGGCGGCATTCCTCTTCGGATGGATGCGCTTCTTCGTGGCCGGATCCGGAGCCATCGCCATCCTCGGGGTCGGCTTCGCCACGTTTCTGTCGGCCATCGTTCCGATCGGCACGGTGTGGGCCGACGCCAGCTACCACGTGCTGGGCAGGGACATGCAGTGGCGCTTCGGCCTGACGCAGCTGGTGGCGATCGCGGCGATCGTCGCCTTCGCCGTCGTCAACTGTCTGACCGTTGCCATCGGCGGTCGAGTGCAGACGGCACTGACGGTCCTCAAGGTCGGCGGCATCGGCTGCGTCGTCTTCGGGATTCTCTTTCTCTCGTCGTCGGCGGCGATGGCCCATTTCGCAGCCCCGACGAATGGCCGGATCGGCGGTGTCGGTGCGTTCGGACTGGCGATGCTGGCGGCGCTCTGGGCCTACGACGGGTGGAACAACATGCCGATGGCCGCCGGAGAGGTGAAGGAGCCGGGGCGCAACATCCCGCGTGCCCTGATCGGCGGCATGGTGGCCGTGATGGCAATCTACTGCCTCACCAACCTGGCCTACTTCTACGCGCTTCCGTGGACAGACGTGCTGACCTCGAGCTCGACGGCGCACCCCGACGCGCTGCCGATTGCGACCAAAGCGGCGCAGACGGCGTTCGGCGAAGGCGGCGGCAAGCTGATGTCGATTGCGTTCGTGCTGTCCGCGCTCGGCGCGTTGAACGGCGCGACGCTGACCGGCGCGCGCGTGCCGTTCGCCATGGCGCGCGATCGCTTGTTCCCTGCCTGGGCGGGCGTGCTCAGCGAACGCACGCATGTACCGGTGGCGGCACTGCTGATGCAGGCGGCCTGGGCGTGCGTGCTGGCGGCATCGGGCACCTACGATCAGTTGACGGACTACGTCATCTTCGCGTCGTGGATTTTCTACGGCCTGGTGACATCGGCCGTCTTCGTGCTGCGATTCCGCGCGCCCGAGTTGCCGCGTCCCTACAGGACGCTGGGATACCCGTGGGTGCCGCTGGTCTTCGTGATGGTGGCGGTGTGGCTGGTGATCAATACCCTGATCAACCGTCCGGTCGAATCCGGCCTCGGCCTGGTGCTGATCGCGCTCGGCCTGCCGGTGTATTGGTATTTCGGTCGAGCGAAGCGCGCTTGAGGACACGCCTTCCGTGATCGAAGTCGTCGACGTCAGCAAACGGTACGGCACGGCCTCCGTGCTCAACCACGCCAGCTTCACCATTGCCGAAGGTCAGCTCACGACCATTCTCGGCCCGTCCGGATGCGGAAAGTCGACGATGCTCCGGTGCTTGAACCGGCTGGAGCGGTTCGAGGACGGCGAGATTCGGGTCGGCGACGTCGTGATGAACGGCACGTCGGCGGGCGCGTCATCCAGGTCGGCCGAGAACGACCTGATGCACCGCGTGCGGCAGCGCGTCGGCCTGGTCTTTCAGAACTTCAACCTGTTTCCGCACCTCACCGCACTCGGCAACGTGATCGAAGCCCCGATCACCGTCAAACGGCTGCCGCGATCGCAGGCTGAGGATATCGGCCGTCTGTACTTGAATCTGGTCGGGCTCTCCGGGCGCGAGCACGACTACCCGGCGCGCCTCTCGGGCGGACAGCAGCAGCGCGTCGCGATCGCTCGCGCGCTCGCCATGGAACCCGACGTGGTGCTGTTCGACGAGCCGACCTCGGCTCTCGATCCGCGGCTGATTGGCGAGGTCGCGTCGCTGCTGCGGCTGCTCGACGAGCTGAAGAAGACGCTGATCGTCGTGACTCACGATCTGGACTTCGCCGAGGCCATCTCCGATCAGGTCATCTACTTCGAGGGCGGACGCGCGGTCGAGTCCGGCAGCGCGCGGGCGGTGTTCGGTCAGCCATCGCAAGCGGAGACACGCGCGTTCATGAACGGGTTCCGCAGCCGCCAGGGCACGGAGCGGCCGTGAGGATCGCGAGAGAGCTCTCGTGGCTTCCGGCTTCAGCCGGAAGGCTGGTGATCGCCGTCCTCGTGCTCACGCTGGCGGCGGCTGATGCCGCGGCCCAGTCGGCGCTCGAACGCGTGCGCGCCAGCGGCCGAATCCGCATCGGGATCGATGCCACCTACCCGCCGTTCGGCATGGCCGAAGGCGGTGAGTTCAAAGGCTTCGACGTCGACATCGGCCGCGCCATCGCGGCGCAGCTCCGTGTCCAGCCCGAGCTGATCAACGCCAGCTTCGACGGCGTGTTTCCCGCGCTGCAGAGCGGCAACTTCGATGTCGTCATCTCGGCGGTCACGATCACTCCCGAGCGCAGCGCGACGCTGCTGTTCTCGGATCCCTACATCGCCACCGGCCAGCAGGTCGTGGTCCGCAGCGCCAGCACGATTGCCGGTCCGGACGATCTCGCCGGCCGGACGGTCGGTGTCCAGATCAACACCACCGCCCAGTTCTCGATGGAGAAACGGCCAGGCATCGCCATCGCGAAGTACAACACCATCGATCTGGCGCTGCTCGATCTGCAGAACGGCCGGGTGGACGCGGTGGCGAGCGACGGGCCGGTGTTGCGTTACATGATGCGCAACAGTTTCCCGGGACTGAAGGCGGTCGGTGTCGAGTATACCGACGAGAAGTTCGGCGTCGTCCTGGCCCGCGGCAGCGACGATCTGCGCCGCGCGGTGAATGCCGCGTTATGGGCGCTGCAGGAGAGCGGCGAGCACGGGCGTATCTACCGCAAGTGGTTCGGCGATCCCGCCACGCCGAGCAGCGCCGAGACGACGGCGGCGCCGTTCGATCCGACGATTGTCGCGCGCACGTGGCGATTGTTCCTGCGCGGCGTCTGGATGACCGCAGCGATGGCGGCGTCGAGCCTGATCCTGTGTCTGCCGCTCGGGTTGGCGTTGGCGCTGGCGCGCGTCCAGGCGAACCGGCTGCTCTCATCGCCGGCGGCGATCTACATCGAGGTGATGCGCGGCACGCCGCTGCTGGTGCAGATCCTGTTCGTCTATTTCGTGCTGCCGACGGTCGGGGTGAACCTGCCGGCGTACGCCAGTGGAATCCTCGCGTTGACCCTGAACGCGTCCGCCTACGTGTCGGAAACGATCCGTGCCGGCATTCTGTCGATCGACGCCGGCCAGATGGAGGCGGCGCGCGCGCTGGGCATGAACTACCGTCAGGCGATGCGCCGCGTGATCCTGCCGCAGACCTTCAGGCGCGTCGTGCCGCCGCTGACCAACGAGGGCATCGCGCTGCTGAAGGACTCGTCGCTGGTGTCGGTGATCGGCCTGACCGAGCTGGCGCGCACCGGCCAGGAGCTGGCCAGCCGCTATGCCGCGCCGCTGACCATCTGGCCGCTCGTCGCCCTGCTCTATCTCGCGCTGACGTTTCCCCTGACTCGCGTCGCCGAGTATCTCGAGCGCCGCTGGCGGCCGGTGACGAGGGCGTGAATCGGCGCGACCGAATTGCCTCTCACGTAGGGTCCGGGCTTTAGCCGGACGTCCGGCGAAAGCCGGACACCACGGACAAGGAAACGCGCTAGCATAGCGTCACCATCATGGCCTCAGCAGCCGCGGTGATTCAGGATTTGCCGGAACCGGTGGTGCGCATCATCGACGAGCTCGTCGCGACCGCCACCGACGCGCTCGGCGACACGCTGCGATCCATCGTCCTCTTCGGCAGCGCCGCCGAGAACCGGCTCCGGTCGACGTCGGACCTCAATCTGCTGATCGTGTTGAGCCGCTTCGACCCCGCCTCGGTCGATCGCCTCCGCCCGGTGCTGCAGCGCGGACACGCGGCGGTGCGATTGGCGGTGATGTGGCTGGTCGAGGAGGAGCTGTCCGCGGCGGGCTCGGCGTTCGCGGTCAAGTTCGCCGACGTCACGAGGCGTCATCGCGTCTTGTACGGACCGGACCCGTTCGAGCAGCTGACGATTCCGCGCCAGGCGGCGATCGTTCGCGTCCGGCAGGTGCTCTTGAATCTGGTCCTGCGCCTGCGCGCGAGCTACGCGCTCGATCGCGATCGCGAGGAACGGTTGGCGTTCGTGATCGCCGACGCGGTCGGTCCGTTGCGGGCGAGCGCGGCCGAGATCCTCGAGCTCGAGGGAGCACCAGCCGCCACGTCGCGTGAAGCGCTCGAGCGGCTCGCGTCCGGGTGGGACGCGGCGCGTGCCGAGGCGCTGCTGGCCGCGGTGCGCACGGCGCGTGAGACACGCCGGCTCGATGCCGGCGTCGCCGCCACCATGCTGATCGAGATGATCGAGCTCGCCCGCTATCTCCACGGGCGAAGCCAGGCACTCGTCTGAAGCCGTGAATCCCCTCGACCTTCGCGGCCCCGAGTTCCTGGTCTTCTACTTCGGCCTCGGCGTGGCGACGCTCGGCCTGATGTGGTTCCTGCGCCGCACCAACGAGTCGGATTCGTCGGTTGCTCCACTGCTCAGCGACTACCTCGAGATTGCGTACCTGCGAGGCGGGGCCAACGAGGCGTTGCGCGTGGCGACCATGAACCTGGTCAACCGCGGGCTCGTCGACATCAAGTCGAGCGATCGCCTGCACACTGTCGATCGGCATGCGCGGGAGCTGGTGGCGAAGGAGGCCGAGCGGGGCATCCTCGACAGGTTCACGGTGCCGCAGGCCGCCACCGGAATCTTCTCCGATTGGAAACTACGCCGCGCGGCGACCCGTGACTGCCGGCCGCCACTCGTCCGGCAGGGCCTCCTGCCCAACGCGGCGCAGCGGTTCGTGCGCGCGTTTCTGCTGCTCACCGGCGGATTCATGCTGGGCGGGGTCGCGGTCGTCAAGATTCTCGTCGCGCTGTCGCGCGGCCGCTCCAACATCATGCTGCTGATCGTCGAGGCGCTGGTGTTCGGCGTGCTGCTCTACAAGGTCACGCACCCGCGGCGGACGCCGGCCGGCAACGCCGTGCTGGCCGATCTGCGGACGCTGTTTGCCGGACTCCGCGCGCGGGGTCCGTCGCTGGCGCTGGGGGTCGATACCCAGGACTTCGCGCTCTTGATGGCGGTCTTCGGCATGACGGCGCTGCCGCCGGCCTTCAACTTCGATCGACTGTTTCCCCGGGCCGCCCAGTCATCGGGCTGCGGAAGCGGGTGTGGATCGTCGAGCGGCTCGTCATGCGGCGGCGGCGGGTCGTCGTGCGGCGGAGGCGGGTGCGGCGGCGGAGGTTGTGGGGGATGTGGTTCGTAATTCAAGCCGATCGCGACTGAGGGTCCATCTCATGAATCGGAACACCCGGTGGTTTCAGGCGGCGCGAGCGAGCGCCGCGAGCGAGCCACGCGAACGGAGCGAGCCGACGAAGCGGCGAGCGAGAGAGCGTGGGGGGGAGTCCGAGGGGCGAAGCCCCTCGGATATCAAAGACCACTTCGGCCTTACCTGGCATCCCTCGATCGCGGCCGGCGTGCTGGCGCATCTCGATCGGATCGATCTGATCGAGGTGATCCCTGAAGGTCCGTTCCTCGATTCGCGGCCGGCGCGGCAGGCACTTCGTCGTCTTGCTCGTACTCTCCCGGTTTCGATTCACGGGGTGTCGTTGGGCCTGGCGACGGTCGCGCCGATCGAACGCGACCGCGTCGAGCGGTTCGCGCGGCTCATCGGCGAGGTCGAGCCGGAGTCCTGGTCGGAGCACCTGGCATTCGTCCGCGCGAGCGGGATCGAGCTCGGTCACCTCGCGGCGCCGCCCCGCACCGCGCTGTCGGTTGAAGCGGTTGCCGAGCACGTCGAGCAGGCGCGGACCGCGATTGGCACCTACCCGAGCCTCGAGAACGTGGCCACGCCACTCGAACCACCTGGCAGCGATCGCACCGAGCTGGATTGGCTGCTCGGCATCTTCGATGCCACGCCGTCCAGCCTGCTGCTCGATCTGCACAATCTCTATGCGAACGGGACGAACTTCGGTTTCGATCCCGCGGCAATGCTGCGGGCATGCCCCGTCGATCGCATCCGGACCATTCACATCGCCGGCGGAGTGAACGTGCACGCGTGCGGCCAGAGGCGCGTGGTCGACGATCACCTCCACGATGTTCCGGATCCCGTCTACGACCTGCTCGAGATCGTCGGCGAGCGGGTGCCGCATCCGGTGGACGTCGTACTCGAGCGCGACGGCGCGTTTCCCTCGCTCGAGTCACTCCTGGACCAGCTCGATCGCGCGCGCGCCGCGCTGGCGCGAGGACGGACCCGCGCGCGCCATGCGCTGCGCGTCCGTGAGGAGTGGGCCGGATCGATCCTTCGCCGTGCCAGTGAAATCGACGATCGGCATGCCGCCGACGGCATCCGGCTGGAAGGGCTGCTCGCACGCGTCTACACCGACGATCTCGCTCGCGCACGCTTCATCGCCGCGCCGGTGCAGGAAGCGATCGCCGCCGGCGTCTCGCCCGAGGTCGCTCAATCGATTCGCCGCATAGACGAGGCGGGATTGCGGCTTGCCGCCGCCACCTTCGCGCATAAGCGGCGGGGCCAGGGAGATCAGGCGAAGAAGGCAATCACCGCGGCCGGATCTTCGGGATAGAACCACGCTTCCGTAATCGCGCCGCGTTCGATGTGAAACACCGCGAGTTCGCGGCCGCTCATCGTCTTGCCGCGCAACGTGCTCGACCAGCCGACCAGCGCGGCCGCATGCCGATCGGTGGCAATCACCTGCTCGAGCCAGAGCCTGGTGGTGCCGCCAGTCAATGCGCCAGCGGCATCGAAGATGTCCCTGAATACCGCGTCTCGTCCCACCAGATCGCCGCCGTGCGGCGGTGGGTAGGGATCGTGCCAAGCGACATCGGCCGCGAGCATCTCACGCAGCGCGTCGCGGTCGCCGCGTTCGCGTGCGTCGTAGAAGCGTCGAATCAGCTCCGCGTTCGCGTCGTGGTGCGGCATGTTGGTCTGGCCGAAGATCCGTCACTCTCGAAATGAGCGTGCGGTGAGCGCAAACGAGGCACAATCAGATCGATGCTTAGACCGTGCACGACCGGGGAAATCGGCATGATCGGGGACATCATCAACGAAGCGGCGCAGGCCTATCGAGGCGCCATCCCCGCTGACTGCTGGCATGAGCCCTACATGTCGCGGCCTGCGCTGCTCGCCGAGATTGCCGCCGGCGTTTCTTTCTCGGGCTGGGAAAAGGCGGGAACTCTGGTTGGCGTGATGGGCCTGCAGCCAGTACGCGACGTGACGCTGATTCGTCACGCCTACGTGCGCCCCGAGCATCAAGGACAAGGGATCGGCGCGTTGCTGCTGAATGCGCTGCGCGCGCAAACGCGAGGCCGCTTGCTGGTGGGAACCTGGGCCGATGCCGTCTGGGCGATTCGGTTCTACCAACGGCATGGCTTCACGCTCGTGCCGCCGCACGACAAGGATCGCCTCCTTCAATCCTATTGGACCATCCCACCGCGACAGCGTGACGTATCAGTTGTACTCGAATCGACGGACCAGGCACAACGCGCACGCTGAGTGCGCACGACAGGTGCGGAATGGGAGTTCATGGAGCGTGGTGAGGCTGGTCGACCACGGTCACGACACGCGAACGGGCACGGCCTGAATGGCGTTGTTCCCGTAGCCAAGGCGGTTCCACTCGGCGTGCTCGGGCTGCGTGCGCCCGGCAAGATCGGTGGCGCGCGCACGAATCGTCAACTGCTCCGAGGTGTTGACCCGCGTGAGCAGCTCCCACCACTGCCAGCTGTAGCGGTGCCGCTGGCTGACAAGACGCGCATCCTGCCAGCCGCTGCCGTTCACGCTCACTTCGACTCGCGCAATCGGCGCCGCCCCGGACCAGGCCACGCCGCGAATCGCCAACTCGCCCGGGCGCACCTCCGCCCCGGCCGAGGGCTCGGTGATCAGCGCGCGCACGCGTTGCAGCGTCACCGGCTCGGTCACGCGACCACCGTCGCGTTCCCACTCGTACCGATACTTGTCGCCCTGGTAGTGGCCGCTGAAGGTGCGGTCGATCAGTTCGATCTCGGTCAACCACTTGACCGAGGCAACGGCGTACCACCCAGGCACAATCAGCCGCAGCGGATGCCCGTGCTCGACCGGCAGCGGCTCGCCGTTCATGGCGTAGGCCAGCAGCACATCGCCGGCGTGGGCGTCATCGAGGCACAGGCTGCGCTCGAAGCGCAGGCTGTTCGATCGGCCGTCCACCGGTCCACCGTCGGCGCCGCGGAAGAGCACCTCCTTGGCTTCCGGACGAACGCCGGCGCGATCGAGGATCTCGGCCAGCGGCACGCCGGTCCACTCGGCGGTGCTGACAGCGCCCAATCCCCACTTCTCGCCTTCCGTCGGTCGGTCGAACAGGCTCCGGCCGTTGCCGGCGCACTCGAGCGTCGCCACCAGCGTCGACGAGCGCATGTTCTGAAGATCACGAAGCGTGAAACTCCGCGGCCGCTCGACCAGGCCGCCGACGGTGAGACTGAAGGCCGCGGCATCGAGGTAGGGGATCCGGAAGTTGTTGCGCATGTAGAAGCGCGCGTTCGGCATGACCACGCCGCCCACCAGCGCCGGAATCGACGTCTCGCAGTTGAGCGGATGCACGCGGTGGACGACCAGCCCGGCGTCGATCGCCTGCTGGGCGGCATCCTCGGGATCGAGCGTCGGCACCCTCGCATCGGGCAGCATCGGCGCCGCGCAGCCACCGTTCGCGACCGCGCGCACGCAGGTCGCGGCCGGGTAGATGTCGAGGCTGCCCGCCATCGCGAACGGTTGCATGAAGGCGCGCAGGCAATGCTCGTCTTCGGCTTCGGCGATCAAATACATCGTGTGCTCGCCTTGGACGACGGCCTCGCCGTGAATCTGGACGCCGAACTTCTTGACGTTCGGCCGACTCAGATGAATGAGGAGCTCGGCACCGACGAGCGGGTCCTGCGCCGGACAGCCGTCGGCCGGATGTTGATGTCGCACGATGAACAGGGCCATAGAGAATGCAATATTAACTCTCTTATTCCTGGCGCAACGCGACCAGCGGATCGACGCGGGCCGCGCGCCTGGCCGGGACCAGCGCCGCACCCAGGCCCGCGACGATGAACGCGGCGGACACCCCGATGTACACCCACGGCTCGCGCGGCTGAATCTGAAAGAGAAATCCCGAGACGAGGGTGCCCAGCAACCACGCACCCGTCAGCCCGATGACGAGCCCGGTCGCGATCTGCACGAGAGCCCGTTGGAGCACCGACCACAGGACCGCACGCGGTATCGCGCCCAGCGCCATTCGAATCCCGATTTCGTGCGTGCGCAGCGACACGACATACGCCATGACGCCGTAGATGCCCACGCAGGCGATCATGGTACCGAGCACGCCGAAGAGGCCGAGCAGCAGCATGTTGAAGCGCCGTTCCGCGACCAGGCGGTTCAAGTAGTACGAGAGCGTGTCGACGTCCGGCAGCGCCAGGCCGGGAAACTCCGTCCAGATCGCGGACTTCACCGGCGGCAGCACCTCCGCTGCCGGCCGCGACAGACGCACGACCAGCGTGGCAACGACCGCGCGACTCTGATCGAGGGGCACGAAGCCCTGGCGACGCCAATCGGTTTCCGGACCGTCGTGTCGGATGCTGCCGACGACGCCGACGATGCGACGCGTGCCCAGGAACGTGACAATGCGTCCAATTGGATCTTCACCAGGGAAGAACCGCCGCGCCGCTGCCTCGTTGATCATCGCCACCGGTTCGCTGCCTTCGCGATCGGCGTCGGTGAAGAACCGGCCGGCGACGAGCGGCACCCGCAGCACGCGGAAGTAATCCGTCGAGATCTCGTTGAAGTCGAGATCCTGGCCCCGCGGAAGGCTTCTGCCGGGGATGTCGAAGTCGATCGTTCGCAGGTCGCCCCGCAGCGGCAGGCCGCCGTTGACCAGCGCGGCCGCCTCCACACCGGGCGTGGCCCGCACCCGATCGAGGACGTTTCGCAGCTGGCTGCGCTGGCGTTGCTGCGCCGGGGTCGATGTGGCCGCGCGGAACAGGGGCTGGACCCGAACCGTCAGCACATCGCGGGCATCGATGCCGAGATCGACGCGCATCACGCGCGCGAAGCTGACCAGGAAGAGCGCCGCCCCGACGAGCAGCACGACCGCGAGCGCGACCTCGGCCGTGACCAGCGCACCGCGCAGCCATCGCTGCGCCCGGCTGGCGCCGTTGGTCCTGGTCGCGTGCGTGAGACCGCCGCTCACCGAACGGCGCGAGAACTGGAGAATCGGCGCCGTACCGAACAGCGCGCCGCTGACCACCGCGACGGCGATCATCGTCAGCAGCACGCGCAGGTCGACGGCGATCGCGGCGACCCTTGGCACGTCCGCCGGTATTGCCGCACGCAGCGCTTCGATGCCGGACCAGGCCACCAGCACCCCGAGCGCTGCTCCGCCCAGAGACAGGAGCAGGCTTTCGGCCAGGAGTACGCGCCCAAGATCCCATCGCGAGGCGCCGAGCGCGGCCCGGATGACGAGCTCGCGGTCGCGGGCACTCAGCCGCACCAGCATCAACGTCGCCAGGTTCACGCAGGCGATGAGCAGCACGCATCCGACCGCGGCCAGCAGCAAGAGCATCCAGGTTCGAATGCCGCGCGTGACGTACTGATGCAGCGGCTCGACCAGCGAGACCCGATCTTCGAACCAGCGCGGCGTCTCGGCCGCCAACCGGGCAGTGATCTGATTCATCTGCGCCTGGGCCTGCGCGATCGAGAGGCCGCTCGCCAGGCGTCCGAGCACGGTCAGGCGATAGCCGAACTCGTTTCCGCGAATCCGTTCTGCCGGAGTGAACACGCTCGGCACCCACACCTCGGTGGGACGGGCTGCACCCACCGGGTACTCGAACGACGGCGGCATTACTCCGAGGATCTCGAAGCTCCCCCGCTGGCCCGCCAGGTACTTCCCGACGACGTCCGGCGCGCCGCCGTACCGGCGTTGCCAGAGACGATGGCTGATGACCGCGACCCGGGCATGCCCATCCACCTCGTTCTCGATCGTGAACGTGCGGCCGATCAGGGGCGCCATGCCGAGGACCGAAAAGAAATCGGCGGTCACCGCCTGGGCCGACAAGGTCTCGGGCTCCCGGCCGGGCTCCGGCGCCACCGAAATGCTCGCGTAGCCAATCGCCGCCAAGCCGGTGAAGACACGCTGCTGCTCGCGCCAGTCGATGAAATTCTGTGGCGCGACCAGATTGAGGCCCCAATCGGATCCGGTCTTGACGTTGAGCTCTCCGACCGCAACGAGGCGATCCGCGTCAGGAAACGGGAGCGGCCGCAAGAGCACACCATCGACGACCGAGAAGATAGCCGTTGCGGCGCCGATGCTGAGGGTCAACACCGCCAGCGCAACCAGGGTGAACGACGGGGCGGCTCGAAGCGCGCGCACGGCATGGCGAAGATCGCGCCAGAGGGCGTCGAGCGGCGTGGCCCGAACGGCGCGGACTACCTCGGCGGTCTGCGCCACCCCGCCGAAGCTGGCAAGCGCGGCGCGGCGCGCGAGTGACGGCGACATGCCGCGAGCAATGTTCGCGGCCGTCTCCTGCTGGACGTGGAAGGCCAGTTCTTCATCGATCTCCCGCTCGACCGCCCGTCGTCCGAAGATGCCGCGAAGGTAGGTGAGGAATCGGGTCATTCCGCCTCGAGAACGCGGCGTATCGACAGCGCGAAATGTTCCCAGCTCCGTCGTTCGGCGTCGAGCCGGCGACGGCCGGCGGCGGTAATCGTGTAGATGCGGGCGCGCCGGTTGTTCTCCGACGGCTTCATCTCGGAGCGTACGTCGCCACGCAGTTCCAGGCGATGCAGCGCCGGATACAACGAACCCTGACTCGCGTTCAGCCCTTCCTGCGACATCTGGCGAATGCGGGTGGCAATGCCCCATCCATGGTTGGGGCCGAGCGCCAGGATGCGCAGCAGCAGCAGGTCCAGGGTGCCTTGCAGCAGGTCGGCTTTCGCCACGGCATCTCCTCTCGAACTACGAGAGGAGCCTAGTCGATCGACCTCTCGGAGGTCAAGGGAGCGGCGTGAGGCCGCTCACGGCTGGTGCGGTTCACCGGCCGTTCCATGACTCGGCCAGTCCGGCCCGCCACATCTGGCTTTCCGATGGGCGTGGACAGTTCGAGCATGGGCGCATGACGACACGCTTCATTCGATCCGTGATGCTGCTTCTGATCGGCGCCTCGATGCTGACGGGCGCTGCCGCCTTCGCGCAGCGCCGGGCGGCACCAACGACAATTCGCGATCTGCCGATGCACGCCAACGGCTGGGACACCTTGATGGGCACGGCGGAATTCAAGGATCACAACGGCCGGCCGGCGATCGTGTTCGAGAAAGAAGGGATCGTGGCGCCGAAGGGGCTGACGTTCGCGAACGGGACGGTCGAGTTCGACGTCGAGCCCGCCGCCATGGGCGCGGGGCTGCTGTTCCGGGTGCAGAGCCTCGAGACCCTCGAGATGGTGTACTTCAGGCCGCAGGCCGACTGCGCCAGCCGGCCCGACTGCGTTCAGTATGCGCCGTTCACTCGCGGCGTCCTGTTGTGGGATCTGTTCCCTCAATATCAGGCCGCGGCGCCGTTGCGCGCCAACGAGTGGAACCACGTGAAGGTCGTGGTATCGGGTGAACGGATGCAGCTGTTCGTCAATGGCGCGACCACTCCAACGCTGGCGGTCGGCCGGCTCGAAGGCGACACGAAGGACGGGCGCGTCGCCTTCGTCGGTCCTGGCGCGTTCGCCAATGTCCGGATCACGCCGGATGCGGTCGAAGGGCTCGCCAAGGACGCGCTCCCGGATTCCACGTCGCGCGACGGGCGTCTGGTCCGGCAATGGCAGCTCGCCTCGTTCTCGGAGCTGCCGGACGGCAAGGAGCCAACCATTGCCGATCTGCCCGGGGCCTCGTCGGAATGGCGCGGACTGACCGCGGAGCGAGGTGGATTGATCAATGTGACCCGGGTCTTCGGGCTCCCGGCGAAGCGGCCGCTGCGATCGTTGACGTGGCTCAAGACCACGATTTCATCCAAGACGAATCAGTCGAAGAAGGTCGCGATCGGTTGGAGCCGCGAAATCTGGGTATTCGTCAACGGCCAGCGCGTGTTCGCCGACAAGAACCTGTTCATGCCTGCGTCGGCGCGGAAGGCGCCCGACGGCCGCTTGTCGCTCGAGAACGGATCGTTTGTCCTGCCCTTGCAGGCGGGTGACAATGAGGTCGTCGTCGCGCTCGCCAACAACTTCTACGGATGGGGATTGATTCTGCGGCTCGAGGACCTCGACGGGATTCAGCTGGCGCGCAAGTGAGACCCGGCCGCGTCCACGTGTGGCTCGGCACCAGGCCGGGGCGTGCTCTCGCAGCCGCCGGGGCATGGACCGCCATTGGACTGGTGTTTGCGCTGCCTGGCATGGCGGGTGGCCCCAGCTGGCGTCGGGCCCTCCTCAGTTCGCTCGCGCAGTGGTGGGCGTGGGGGTTGGTGGCGACGCTGATCGTCGCCATCGATCGCCGGCTGCCATTCTCCGAACGGCAGCTCACCCGCCGGATCCTCGTCCACGGCCTCCTGAGTTTCCCGGTGACTGCGGCCTACATGTATGTGTTCGCCGCGGTCCGGGTGTTGATGGGTTTCGAGCAGTGGACCGCCGTCTACACTCCGCAGACGCTGCTGATGGCGCTGCGCGGGATGTTCCTGTGGAGCTGGCTGGTTTACTGGCTGATCGTCGGCGCCTGGCAGGTGTACCGATATTACGAGCGGTACCTGTCGAGCGAGCTTCGCATGGCCCGTCTGGAACGCCAGTTCACCGAAGCCCGTCTGAATGCATTACGGATGCAGCTCGATCCGCATTTTCTGTTCAACGCCTTGAACACGATCTCGTCGCAGGTCGAGCGCGACCCC
>Ga0209382_10006038_pt1 | contig 15632 bp, 19 predicted proteins | sample SoiMetdeltSBSDD5_FD_187599 | JGI IMG/M metagenome (GOLD analysis project Ga0209382, IMG submission 187599) | Bulk soil microbial communities from a Populus tree surrounding site in Tennessee, USA - Soil MetaG P. deltoides SBSDD5 (SPAdes) (version 2) | ecosystem: Environmental > Terrestrial >...
CCGATGATGCCGACCACGCTGTTCGCCAGCCGGGGCTTCACCGGCGGGTGCGTGGCCAGCTTCGTGCTGATGGCCGGCGTGTTGGGGCTGGGCTTCCTCACCGCGCAGTACCTCCAGCTCGCCCTGCACAACCGGCCGCTCGATGTCGGCCTTCGGCTGCTGCCCGCGACCGGCCTCGCGCTGGTGCTGTCGCCGATCGCGGGCCGGCTCACCGATCGGATCGGCGAGCGGCCGCTGGTGATGCTCGGCCTCGGGCTGCAGGCGCTCGGCCTGGTCCTGATCGGCACTCTCGTCACGGCCACCAGCGGCTACCCGACGGTCATCGGTCCGCTGTTCGTCACCGGCGCGGGCATCGCCATCGCGTTCCCGACCGTGACGACCGCCGTGATGCGCTCGGTCAGCCCGGCCGAGGCCGGCGTCGCCTCGGGCATCAGCAACACCTTCCGCCAGGTCGGCGCCGTGTTCGGGGTCGCGACCGCGGCCGCGATCTTTGCCTCACAGGGCAGCTACGGGACACCGAGCGAGTTCGTCGACGGCTACCGCCCCGCATTCATCGCGCTCGGAATCTTGTGCGCCGCCGGGATCCTCGCCGGCGCCGTGATCCGGCGCCCCACCTCCGGCGACGCAGCGATGCCCGCCCGAGCAGAGACCGCCACAACATGCTGAGGAGAAGACCTCTCCGAACCCATCAAGGGTGTCGCGCACCCGCCGGAAAGGTCCCGTAGAGCATTCAGTGCACGACACCTCTTACACCCCAACGACGGGTCAACCACCGCGCGACTGTCGATGTGATCGTCGGCGGGATGCGGTTGATGCAGTGGCTCGGCGACGGAGGCCCACGCCCGCTGACTGGCGGCCGAGTGATGACCACAGCCAGATCGTGTTTGACGAGATCATGTCGACCGGTGCCGTCCTCGCCGGACGGCGGCCCGTGCGATTTCGCCGACTACTGGGCCCGGTACTCCCGAAGCTGATCCGAACCGACAGGTGATGACTGCGCGCACTGGTGTGTCGGCCTGGCGCGTGGTCTTCGCCGTGCGCACGGACGCCACGGACGAGCAGCCGAGGCCCCGTGCAGTGCACGAAATTCAGCCGGCCCAGTCAGCAAACCCCAGGTCACAGCGCTGCGGCACTTCCCAGCCCCGATCGTGAGCCAAGCCAGGTACAGGCGATTGGGATGTCACCTGGCTGGGGATGGTCCAACCCTCCCCAGGAAACGCAGGCCACCCGGCGACGACCGGGCCAGGCAACAGCATCAGGCAGGCGGAAAGCGACGGAGCCTGTTGTCCTATCGGTAGCCGCGCTTGAGCAGGTACTTGGCTCCTGCCTCGAAGCCCTCGGGGCTGAGCAGTTCGAAGCCGAAGGCGTCGGCGAGCCGGTCAGTCGTGTTGAACGCGGCGCAGACCGCCAGCGCGTCCTCGACCTGCTGGGGTGAGACACCGGCGGACAGCACTTCCCGCATGTCCTCGGCGCCGACATTTCCTTCCCGGGTCAGCTTGCCGAGCATCCGCAGCGTTGCCCGGAGCGCGTCGCCAATGGGGGCCGTTTCCACGTCGGCTAGCACCGCTTGAACCTTTGCGCCGTCCTGGTACGCCTGCCCCGCGGTCGCGGTGTGTGCGCCGACGCAGAACGCGGACTCGTTTACCTTCGACACGTAGGCCGCCATCAGCTCTCGGTCAGCTACCGGCCAGGTGGACGGCCCGCGCATCGCCTCGTGGGTAAACTCCTTCGCCCGGGTGCCGTAGAAGCCGGGCCGGTAGAAGACCAGCTTGGCGGCGTCTGGTACCGGGTGCCGGGAGAACACCCGGATGAGCGCAAACAGCAGGTTGGTCCCTGGGCCGTAACCGCGGTTGAGGATGTCGAGTCGCATTTATCCGGCCTCGCCGTCGACGGTTGCTTGGGCCAGGGCCGCCAGTCCCGCTTCATACAGCCGGGCGGTCTGGCCGACCGCAGCGCAGATCACCAGCTCGAAGAGCTCGTCCTCGGTGTAGCCCGATGCCTTCGCCGCTGCGAAGTCCGCGTCGGTAACCTGGGCCGGTCTCGTGGCGACCTTGCCGATCAGCGTGGGCAGCGGCGGGGGGAGGCCGTCGTTGCTGAAGGCACGGGCTCGCTGCTCCGGCGATGCCCTGCCCTCTGCGTTCAGGACGCGGTCCACCAAGGCTCGGTGCGCTGCTCGCTTCTTGTCCTCATCCGGCACGGTGCACTCCGCCTCCTCTCCGGCTCGGCCACCTTCCCTCGTACACAAGACGATTGGCGCGTGGCCGAATGGGACAACCCGCCGGAGAACTGTGTCTGCAGACCCCGGCGGCGACGTTGCTTGGCACGATGTGCATCGACCTTCATGCCGCACAGATGCAGTCCCCACGTCCGTGGCCCGCCCACCGGGTGAGATGCCACGCTCGTAGGTTGAGCAGTCGGGCGAGCCATCGAGGTCCGTTCCCCCTGACCCGGATTGCACGCAGGCGTCGGGCTGGTGTCAGTCAGTAGCCGTGTGCGATGCGGTCTTGGAGGAGGTCTTGCTGGGCGGGGTTGTTGGTGAGTTCCAGTGCTCGTTGATCGGCGGCGCGGGCGCGTCGGGTGTGGCCTGCTTCGCGGAAGAACTGGGCCCGGGTGGCGTGGTAGAGCGGGTAGCGGTCGAGGTCGTCCGCGAGGATTGCGAGTTCGGCGAGCGCGGGGTCGATGCCTCGGGTGTAGCGCAGGGCGATGGCGCGGTGGAGCCGGGTCACGGGGGAGGGCTGAAGGAGGAGCAGCATGTCGTACAGGACGAGGATCTGTTCCCAGTCGGTCTCCTCCCATCGCCGCGCCTCGGCGTGACAGGCGGCGATCGCGGCCTGCAGTTGGTACGGGCCGGGTGCCCGGTGTCGCCGGGCGGTGCGGGTGAGCAACTGGGCGGCTGCTGCGATGGCCTCATGGTTCCAACGGGTGCGGTCCTGGTCTTGCAGCAGCACAAGGTGACTGGCGGCGTCGAAACGGGCGGCGGTGCGGGCCCGGTGCAGCCGGATGAGCGCGAGGAGGCCGGCGATCTCGGGCTCGTTGGGCAGCAGCCCGGCGAGTAGGGCGGTGAGCCATTCGGCGTCGTCGACCAGGTCGCGGGAGTGTGCCCTGTCCGCGGTGCTGGACAGGTAGCCCTCGTTGAACAGCAGGTAGATCACCGCGAGGACCTCGGCAAGCCGTTCGGGTAGCTCGTCGTCGTGGGGGACGCGGTAGGGGATTGCGGCGTCGGCGATCTTGCGTTTGGCGCGGGTGATGCGCCGTGCGACGGTCGCCTCGGGGGTGAGGAAGGCCGCGGCGATCTGCGCGGTCGTCAGTCCGCACACGACGCGCAGGGTGAGCGCGATCTGTGCGGTGCGTGGCAGCGCGGGGTGGCAGCAGGTGAAGATCAGGCGGAGCCGGTCACCGGGGTCGGGCTGGACCGGCCACTGCAGCTGCTCGAGCTTGGTGCGGTAGTTCTCCTGACGGCGCAACAGGTCGAGGCCGCGGCGGCGGGCGACGGTGAACAGCCAGGCGTCCGGCCGGTCGGGTATCCCGTCGACGGGCCAGCGCCGTAGCGCGGTCTCGACGGCGTCTTGGACCAGGTCCTCCGCGGCGGAGAAATCGCCGAGCAGCGTCATCAGCGCCGCGGCCAACTGGCCCGCGTGGTCTCGGACCACCCGGGCCAGCTCGGCCTCGGTCGCGGTACTGCCAGTACTGCCAGTACTGCCAGTACCGCCGGTATCGGGGCTGTTGCGGGTCATGACTCCACGGGGCGGATCTCGACGATCGGGCAGGCCGGCCAGGTCTTCACCATGCGCAGCGCCTCGTCGAGGTCGGCGACCTCGATCTCGCTGAAGCCGCTGATGACCTCTTTACCCTCCATGAACGGTCCGTCGGTGACGACCGGGTCGGGGCCGTCGAGCCGCACGGTGGTGGCGGTGTGGGCGCCTTGCAGCTTGCTGCCGATGCCGCCGCGGAACTTGTCGGCGTGGGTCGCGAACCATTCCCGCACCCGCTCGTAGGCCTGCTCGCGCTCCTCGGGTCCCATCGCCTCGAGTTCGGCGGTGAACTCCGGGGTGTCGACGAACATGAGTACGTACTTCACCTGCGTCACCTCTGAGATATCGATACGCCGACGGTGTCGAGCGTACGGGGTCGATGGTGCGGGGCGGCTGGGGTCAGCCCTCGTTCTGCATCTCGGCCATCCGCCGCGGTACCCGCCACGTGGCCGAGCAGCCGAACGGCGCGTACCACATCGAAGCGAGGCATGAGGCAGTCGAGCACCACCGCGGCCCGCAGCGGCTCCTCCTTGTCGTGCTGGCGGGCTCGCGGAGTGCTGATGGTTGCACCGCTCAGGCTGCCGCGCGGATTCCCTCGACGTCACGGGTGGTGACTCCCACCCAAAACTCGAGTCGCGCTCTCCGCCCAGGCCGCTGATCATCCTGGGGTCGGTGCTGTGGTCAGGTGCGGCACTGTGCCGTCCCACTCGTGGAGCGGCGCGCAGTGCCAGACCCAGTCCGGCCCGGTATGTGGTCGGCCAGGAAGATCGACCCGGCCGTTCGCCCAGAGCAGGGCCTGCCACGGTGACGCGTCGACGCGGACCCAGGGAAAGAGCCTGCGGAGCACCCGTTCTGCGATGTCCGCCGGCGGTACGAATTCACCCCCGAGGCCACGCACCACGTCCCAGCCGTGCACGAGGATCTCGTCGCATCCCATCGCAAGGAACCCGCTGCGATCGGCCATGCCTGCGGTGTGGAAGGCGCGGGCGCCAGGTGGAGCGGCCGTCACAACCTGCGCCAGCGTGGCGGCTGCGGCTTCGAGGACGTCAAGAAGCTCCGTGTTCGACGCATCGTCATGCGCGCGGAAGTCGAAGCGGAGCCGACGCGGGCTCTGCGCGGCAAGGTGTGCTGCGTACCACCCGACTGCATCGATCACATGGGTGACGGTCTTGCGGACGTCCCACGAGAGGTCGCCTGCCTGGACCGCCCAATCGAGCGCAACGACGGGCTCGAGCGCGGCGCGACAGGTGGAGGCGCTCTTGAGCAGATCGGTCGGTGTCACGTCCACGTCGCTCACGGCAGATAGTCGCTCACGGCAGATGGGCGTGTACGACGATGGCGACCGCGACCTGGTTGTGTTGCTGGCTTGGGATGAGGGTTCTCATCAGGCGTATCACGTCGGCGGAGAAGAGCGGGTAGAGGGCGCAGTCGTCGATGCTGAGCGGTTGGCGGTGCAGCACCTCGACCCTGGCGAAGCCGGCCTTTTCGACCTTGCGCACGAAGTCGTCCTCGGCGAGCGCGCCGGCGATGCAGCCGGTCCAGGCGGCCGGCTGGGTGAGGATCTCCGTGGGCAGGTCGTCTTGTTCGACCGTCAGGTCCGCCACGCACAGCCGGCCGCCGGGCCGCAGTATGCGGCTGCACTCGGCCATCACTCTGGCTTTGCGCGCGGTCAGGTTGACCACGCCGTTGGAGATCACCAGGTCCACGCTGTCGTCGGGTAGTGGGATCGCCTCCATCTCGCCTTCGAGCGGCTCGACGTTGCGCAGTCCCGCCTCACGCGCTGCGGCGGTGGTGCGGTCGAGCATCTCGGGCAGGAAGTCGAGCGCGATCACCCGTCCGAAGGCGCCGGTGCCTTGCGCGGCGAGGATGGTGTCGATGCCGGCTCCGCAGCCGATGTCGAGGATCGTCTCGCCGGGTCGGACAGCGGCGAAGCGGAGGTGGTTCGCCACGCCTAGCGCCCGGTCGATGGCCGAGCGTGGGACCGCGGCGAGCTCGGAATCGCTGTAGATCTTGTGTGCGACGGCTGCGGTCGTCGGGGGCAGGTTGCGGTAGGCGTCGCGGACCAGGGCCTTGACCTCGGCGCCGTACATCAGGTCGCGGCCCATCGGTCCATCTCCTCGAGGGTCTGGTTCAGTCGCTGCAGTACGTCGGCGGGAATGTCGGCGGATACCGACTCGGCGAGGAGACGGCGCAGCTCGTGAGCAAACTCCATCTCGCCGCAGCAGCGCCGACAGCGGGACAGGTGCTCGTCAACGAGCGCGCGATCGGCCTCGTCGACGGTGCCGTCGAGGTACTCCCACAGCTGCGCGACGGCTTCGTGACAACTGATCATGGTGCGCCCTTCTTCAGCAGCCCGGTCTCCTCGGCGTACTGCCACAGCTGTTTCTCGAACAGCTTGCGCCCCCTGTGCAGCCGAGCCAGCACGGTTCCCAGCGGTACGTCGAGCCGGCGGGCGAGCTCTTTGGCCAGGAATCCGTCCATGTACACCAGCACCAGCGGCATGCGGTACAGCGGTGGCAGCCGCATCAGCACGGCCCGCACATCCTCCGGCCCGAACTCGTCGAGGAAGTCCAGATGCAACGAATCCGAGTACGGGAACGGGTCCTCGTAGGCGATCTTGCGGTACAGCGAGAACCTCTCGACCTCGTCGAAGTCGACCTCGTTCGGCCGGCGGGCGTCGGCGCGCAGATGGTCGCGGCAGCTGTTCACCAGAATGCTTGTCAGCCAGGCCGGCCCGGACTCGGGCGCCTTCAGCTGGCCGTAACGCTCGTAGCCTTTCAGCAGGCAATCCTGCACCGCGTCCTCGGCGCCGTCTCCGACCAGCCGCCGGGCGATCGAGTAGAGCCGCGGAAGCTGAGCTGTCGCGAGCTCACGGAAACTCTCCCGCTGATCGACAAGGGCCTCCGCCACCGTTTCCCCCGGCCTGACACTCAGCAGCGCCACATCGTGTAGACGCCGCGCTCACCCCATTTATTGCATCGTCCTCCTCCTGCAATAGCGCGCGCACGTCGCGGCGTCTACCCATACAGCGGGAGAGGAGCCAGGACATGGCGACCGTCGACGTCGAGAAGCTGGAAGCGAAGGTCAAGGAGATGTACCGCCTGGTGGCTGAGGAGCCGCACGGTACGTACCACTTCGAGATGGGGAGGTCGCTCGCCGAGCGTCTCGGATACGACCCGGCCCAGCTGGATCGGGTGCCGGCCGGCGCAGTGGACTCGTTCGCCGGCGTCGGCTACATCTTCGGACTCGCCCAGCTCGTCGAGGGGGAGCGGGTGGTGGACCTGGGCAGCGGCTCGGGGATGGACGCCTGCTATGCCGCCCAGCTGGTCGGGTCACGAGGCCGGGTGGTCGGTATCGACTTCACACCGCAACAGCTGCGGCGCGCCCGGCAGCTCGCCGCGGGCGCCGGGCTGGACCAGGTCGAGTTCCGCAAGGGCCGGATCGAGAGCATCCCGGCCGGCGACGAGACCGTCGATTGCGTGATCTCGAACGGCGTGATCAACCTGTCACCGCACAAGGCCCGGGTCTTCTCCGAAGTGGCCCGGATACTGCGGCCGGGTGGTCGGCTGGCGATCGCCGACATAGTCAGCGAGCGACAGCTGGCGGACTCGATCGTCGGTGACGCCGACCTGTGGGCCGCATGCATCGGCGGCGCCGCGCAGCAAGACGCCTTCCAGCAGGCGATCGAGGACGCCGGCCTTACCGTGACCGCGATGTGGCGCAACAACTACCAGTTCATCTCTCCGCGGGCCCGCGACGCCAGCGCCAAGTACGGCGTGCGAAGCATCTCGCTGCTCGCGATCAAGCCCAGCGGCTGAGTTGCGGAACTCAGCCACGTGGTTCAGGAGGCACCGTCATGGCAACGACCGCTCATCACCCGTCGACCGCCGCCGAACCGGCCGCACTGCGCACCGGGGCGGCCCTGATGGCACTCGCCGGTATCGGCTTCATCGGGTACGCGGTGATCTTCTTCGTCCGCAACTTCACCGGCTCGTTCCTCGAACTCGGCATCGGGCCCGAGCAGGTCGACGTCGGGCGAGACGAAATCCGCGCGTTCAGCGACGATCTCTACCACTACGTCGCGCACCTGCACATCGCCGTCTCGGGCTTCATCGCAGCCACCGGACTGGCCACCGCGGCGCTCGCCTGGTTCGGCGTCCGGCGCGGCCTGGTATGGGCGTACGTGACCGCGGTCGCCGCACCAGTCCTTGGCCTCGCGGTCGCGTTGCCGGCCCACTACCCGTGGGGCCTGGACACGATCGGTCACCTCGGCCTGATCTACCTGGCCACGGTGATCTTCGTCGTCGGAGCCGCCCTAGCCCTCAAACCGCTGCTGGCCGCGCGCACGGGCGTCGGAGGTGAGGAAACATAACCGCCGCAGCCCGCGCCGACCTCCAGGCCCACCTGCAGACCTGTTGCTGAAAACCCTGCTAGCACAACGCGCGAACCCGCAGGTTGCGAATCAACCGCTGGCGATCGCGCCGCCGCCGAGGTGCCGCAGCTGAGCCAGCGGCGACGGGATGGCTGACGCGGGGGAGTCCGACGAGGAGGCGGCCGCGCGGGCCGAGGCCGCGAGTGCGGAGCGGCTGCGGGTGATCGCGGGGAACAAGGCGGGGGACGCGGCGGTGAACGTGCGTCGGGCGTGGTTGCGGGAGTTCGTCCAGCGCAAGACCCCGCCCGCCGGTGCCGCCGCCTTCATCGCCCACCGCCGTGCTGACCGGTGACCATGCGGTGCGGCGGGCGTTCGAGCAGACCCACCCTCTCGCGGTCGACCTGTTCGGCATCGACGGCGCCAGCCACACCGCCACCAGCGACGGCGAGGAGACGCGGGTCACCTACCCCGGGGACACCCGCGGCGGCGACCTCGCCACGCTGCTGGACGGTGCGAGCGACAGGCGGCTCACGCTCGTGACGCTCGCGGCGGTGCTGGCGGCTTACGAGGCGGCGCTGGACCGGCACTCCTGGCGCCACGACAACGGTTGCCCGGAACAGCACTACCTGCGCTACCTCGACACCCTCGGCTACACCCTTTGCGACGTCGAAGGATCCGCCGCAGGACTCGAGCCCATCGGTCTGCCGGAACACGGCGAGCCCGACGGCCAGGGCGTCGCCGTCGGTGAGGATCGCGCGGTTGAGGTGCTCGTACTTCAGGGTGCCGAAGATTCGTTCGACCACGCCGTTGGTCTGCGGGCTCCGCACCCTCGTCCGCACGTGCCGCAGCAGCGGGTCGTCGCCGGCGAAGGCCTCGGCGAATGTCGCGCCGCGAATGCTCGTCGGGCCGCTCGCCGAGCAGCTCCGTGGCCCGGCGATGGATGACAAGTTCGGTCTCCATCTCAGCGATGCGCTCGCGCGCTGCGACGAGTTCGGCCGTGATCGCTGCTGGTGATCCCGGGGCACCTGCCGGCATGGTCAGGTGCTGACAACGCCAGTTGTACATCCCCGCTGCCAGCAGGAGCGAGTGAGACTCGGTCAGGTCGCTCCGGGCTGGGCCGACCATCGTGCAATTCGTCAACTTTGGTTGACAAGCAAGGATGTCGTCAACCATAATTGACACATGGCACAGCAACCGCTCGTGGATACCGCCGCAGGCGACGACCCGGGCCGGGGCCTGCGAGCCGTGCGCTCGCTGCGCGAGCTCGTCGACCGGCTGGAGGCGCTCCAGGTCGCGCGCGCCCGCGACCTCGGCTGGTCGTGGCAGGAAATCGCCGACGCGCTCGGCGTAACCCGGCAGGCGGTCCACAAGAAGTACGGCAGGAGGACCTGATGTTCGAACGCTTCACCAAGGAGGCCCGCGCAGCCGTCATAGCGGGCCAGCAGGTCGCCCGGGACGCCGGCTCGCGCACAGTCGACACCCGGCACGTGCTGGTCGCGCTCGCGGAGTCGACCGGCCCGGCGTCCCGGGCGCTCGACGCCGTCGGCGTTGACCGCCACGACCTGACCGCGCGACTGCGCGATGACCTACGCGCGGGCGGCCTCGACGGCGACGCCCTCGCCGCACTGGGCATCGACCTCGACGCCGTGCGGGAGCGCGCCGACGCCGTCTTCGGGCCCGGCGCCCTGGAGACCGCCGGGCGCAGCCCCGCGCACATCCCGTTCGGCTCGGACGCGAAGAAGGCGCTCCGGCTCGCGCTTCGCGAGGCGATCCGGCTGGGGCGCAGGACCATCGACGGCGGCCACCTGCTGCTGGGTATGCTGCGCGCCGCCAGCCCCGCCCGTGACGCCCTCGCCGATACCGGGGTCGACCTGGACGCCCTCCGTCGGGCGCTGGAGAGCGACAGGGCACCGGGATCGCAGTCCGCCTGAGCCGCCTACGGATCCACAAGGCAGTGGGTCGACCCGCGCCCCTGCGCTGTACAGGATGAGTGCGTTCGTCGCGGTCGAGCTCGTCGCCGCTTGCCTCGGTTAGTTCGGTGCTGGTGTGCTGATGACACGCCGGGCATCCACTTCGTTCCATGGTGTGGACGCCCGGAGGTTCCAGGTTGGCAGCATTCTGGCTAGTTCGTGGGACCGAGTCGCAGCCTGGTTACCTTGGCAGGGAGTCGCTTGATGGTCCAGGTGGCCATGAGCTGACCGTCGTGTACTACGCCACAGAAGAAGCGATCCTCCAGTGGCGAGAGCATGCTGAACACCTGGTAGCGCAGCGCTTCGGGCGGGAGCGCTGGTACGAGGCGTACGAGGTACGAATTGCCCGTGTGGAACGCTCGTACCGGTTCCAGCGGGGGGTAGAAGCTCGTTGGGCCTTCTGGGTAACGGTTCGTAGCGTTCGTGATCAGGTCGTACGGCTGTGCTCGATGTGGAGGAGGACGAGGGCCGCCGCCACGATGTCGCCGATCTTCTGGGGACAGAGGCTGGCGTTGCGCAGGGGCCTTGAAGGTGGTCTTGAGTAGCGAGTTCCCGCGCTCCCTGATGGCCCGGATCCTGACCTCCGCGCCCGACCGGTGTTCCATCGCCAGCGCGACTCCATCGAGACCCACCTCACCATCGTGTTCGCTGCACTCGCAATCAGCCGTCACCTCCAAGAACAAGGCGGCGTCTCGATCAAGAAGCTCGTCCGCACACTCCGGCTACTGCGCACGGTGCAGATCGACATCGGTGGGCACACCATCACCGCGCCGCCCGAGATCACCGACGAAGCACGAGACATCCTCCACCGGCTACCCGCCATGACCAGCTCACCGAGGCCTTCGCCGGCCCGGACGGGCGACTCAGCGAGCACGCGCCAGGTGGTCGACGCCATGACGGACCTCAGGTCGGTGTTCCTCCAGACTGCAGGCGCCGTTCCCTATCAGTGACGATGGCTGGGCAAACCCACGGCTGGTGCGCGGCTGCCCGATCCTGCATGGGTCGGGTATGACGCGATCCCGCGTGGAGGCACCGAACGTGACCTGGTCAGGCTACTTGGTTGGCGGTGGTCGTGATGCTGGATTCGTACTGTGCTGGGCTGGGCTGAGGTAGCCGACTGTGCCTGCGGCGGGTGTTGTACCAGCCCTCGATGTAGTCGAAGATCGCGCTGGTGGCGGCCTTGCGGGTCTGCCAGGTGTGGCGGTGGATCAGCTCGGTCTTCACGGTGGCGAAGAACGATTCAGCGACCGCGTTGTCCCAGCACTGGCCCTTGCGTCCGACCGAGAGCCTCACGCCGAGATCGGTTGCCAGGTTGGCGTACTGGGTCGAGGTGTATTGGCAGCCGCGGATGCTCTCCTGTTTGTCAACGGTCGTTGGTCCTGCTCCTTCCGCCGATGATGGTGTGCCGGTTCTTGGCGCGGTCAAGGTCGTTCATCCGGTGGGGTGCTCCATCTTGACCGCGCCTGCGTTCCCGTCGGCAGTGGCGGCGACGGAGGAGCCAGCCGGGAGTGTGAGCTCAGGCCGCGGTGCGTCGTCGGTAGGGGCGGCGGGCGATGTGTTGTTGGCCGGGGTTGAGCAGGTAGTAGATCTCGCGGGCGAGGTAGCGCTTCAGGCAGCGGATGATCTCGAGCTTGGAGTGGCCTTCGGCGGTCTTGCGCGCCATGTAGGCCTGGGTCTTGGGGTCCATGCGGATGCGGCTGACGACCGCCAGGTGCAGGGCGCGGTTGGCTTGGCGGTCCCCGCCGCGGTTGAGTCGATGTCGTTGCGTCATCCCGGACGACGCTGGCAGTGGGGCGACGCCGCACAGCATCGCGAACCCGGCTTCGGACTTCATCCTGGCGGGGTTGTCGCCGGCGGTGACGAGCATCTGTCCGGCGATTTCGATGCCGATGCCGAGCCGTGCGAGCAGCTGCGGTGCGAGTGCTTCGACCAGTGGGGTGATCAGGTCGTCGAGCCCGGTGATCTCGTCGGTCAGTTCGAGGTAGCGGCGCGCCATCGACTTGAGCCCAACCCGGTAGGCGGTGATCGGGTCGGCCGCGTTGGAGACGTCGGGGCGCCAGGCGGCGACCACGCGGATCAGCTGCATGCGGGTGAGGTTGCGGACATGGTCGCGTACCTCGTCCGGCGCCGCGACGATCGTCATCCGCAGTAACTGCAAGGCATTTCGCCGCTCACGGACCGCCTGGGCTCGCGCCGTCCGCAGCACTCGCAACGCCCCCACAGCACCGTCCTTGGACTTCGGGATCGTCGTTCGGTGGTTGTGCAGCGCTGCCCGGGCCGCGTTGATCGCGTCCAGGTCATCGTCCTTACCCTTGCGGCGGCGATCGGAGCGGTCCGGCCGGTCAACCTCGAGGACGGTGACGCCTGCCTTGGCCAGATGCCGGGTCAATCCAGCGCCGTAGGAGCCGGTGCCCTCAACACCGATCCGCGCCAGCTGGCCGTACTCGCCCGCCCAGGCCAGCAATGCGCGATAGCCGGCGCGGGTCGTCGAAAAGCTACGCGTGCCGAGCACCGTCTCGCCGGCATCGACCACGGCCGCAACATGCAACTCCTTGTGCGTGTCCACGCCACCGTAGACCACCCGCTCGGGAACTCTCCTTGCCCGCCGCTGGCCCGGCTGAGCATTCTCAGCAATTCTGGTCATGTCGTCCTCTCCGATCCACTCGATGGCAAAGGGCGGCACCGCGCATCGACCGAACCGGCGGACAAGAAAGTGATGAGCACCTGGTGGCGCAGGCTCTCCTTAGGTCACCCCGACGGCGAGGCGTAGCGCCTCACCGGACGCTCCCAGGGCACCGACAGATCCGAGGAAAGACACCAGGTTCAAGGAGTCGATCGGAGTGAGGGTCAGGAAGCCCTGGGAGCGCCCGGCACCAGCATCCTGTCGTGTCCATCACTGTGCGGGTCAGGAACCCTGAGAACGCCGGCACGGACAGTCTCACTGTCGGTGTGCATGATCCACTCCAGGCGCCGGCCGGCGCCGGTTCACCGCATCGGTAAGGGCATCGGCGACCAGATCGGTGCGCAGGTGATCGGCGACCGCCCAGCCGACCACCCGACGCGACGCCAGGCGATCACGGTGGCCAGGTAGAGCCAGCCTTCCCCGGTGTGGACGTAGGTGATGTCGCCACACCAACGGGTGTTGACCGCTTCGGGACGGGCGAGGTCGACAGCGAAGTCGCGGCCGATCAGGTCTGGGCGGGTCGTGGCGGCCGGGTCGGGAATGGTGGTCTTGGTCCACCGCTTCGGCTGCCGCCCGTGCCGGTCGGCGGCCCGCATCAGCCGGGCCACCCGCTTGCGGGAGCACCGCTCGCCGCGGGCCCGCAGCTCGTGGTGGACCCGCGGCGAGCCGTAGGTGTGCTTGGAGCTGTCGTGGATCTCGACGATCTTGTCGGTCAGCTCCACATCCCGCTGCTGGCGGCGCGAGGCGCCAGCGGTGCGGTCGGCGTAGTAGGCGGCACGGGAGACCTGGAGCAACTCGCACGCCCGCTTGACGTTGCCGTTGCCGACGTTCTCCGCCTCGCTGAACCGATAGCAGTTCACCGGGTCTCCTTGATGCTCCTATGTCAAGCGGCTGGCTGGTCAGGCGGCAATGGCCACCGGAGGTGTGGCCTGGGTCTGGTGTTGTTGGTCGGCTCGTAGGGCGGTGAAGACGGTGTCGGAGAGTCGGCGGCGCAGCAGTCGCAGGGCGGCGGTCTTGTCCTTGCCGCGGGCTTGTTGTTTGGCGAGGTAGGCCTGTCCGGGACCGATACCGCGGGCCTGGGTGACCGCGATCATGTGCAGGGCACAGTTGACCGCGCGGTTGCCGCCGCGGTTGAGCCGGACTTTTCCGGCGCTGGCGCCGGACCAGACCGGGACGGGTGCGGTGCCGGTGAAGCGGGCGTAGGCGTCCTTGCCGCGGAAGCGGTGCACGCCGGCGGTTTCGCCGATGATCACCGCGGCCGTCAAGACGCCGCAGCCGGGGATCGCCAGCAGCGTTGGGGCGATCGCACGGACCAGGCCGCGCAGCTCGGTCTCGAGGGCGTTGATCTGGAGGTTGAGCTCGTCGCAGCGGGCCAGCAGGTTGCGCGTCAACCGGGCCACCAGGCCGTCAAAGCGGTCCAGCTCCACGGCCAGCTCGGCGACCACGCAGTGCCGCCGGAGCCCTCGGGAGGGAACCTCGAGGTCGGGGTCGAGTTCGTGCAGGTACCAGCGGATCTGGGAGGCGATCCGGGTGCGCTGGACGACCAGGTCGTGGCGATGATCCGACAGCAGCTTCACCTCACGCGTCGGTCCGTCGAGCTCGGCCACCGGCAGGTCGGGGTGCCGCAGCGCGGCCAGCGCCACCGCCTCGGCGTCGATCGGGTCGGACTTGCCCGGCTCCCTGGCCGCGCGGCGGGCGCCGGCCATCAGCTTGGTGGGAACGCGTACGACGCGACGGCCGGCCGCGAGCAGGTCGGCCTCCAGGCGGCGCGTGAGATGCCGACAGTCCTCCAGCGCGAAGGTGATCTCATCGAACTGGGCCGACCAGCGGACTAGATCGAGATGGCCTTCGCTGTTGGTGCCGACGGTCTTCACACCCAGTCGCCGGCCCACGTCGTCGACCGCGACCACAGTGTGGGTGCGTTTGTGCGAATCGGTGCCGATCATGACCATGCCGAGGCAACTCCTCACGTCGAAAGCTGGAAGGGATCCCGGGACGCGCGGAGGCGGGCACGCCTCAATCGAGCACGATGGCAGGCTCCTATCAAGCCACACTCCCCGCGCGCCCTGGGTTGCCCGGCGGAGCCGCACATCGAGGACAAGCCATCGACACCGCGAGGCAGCAAAGAACGAGCGAACCCCGCCGGGCGCCAAGATCATGGCATTGACACGAAGAAAGCCGTTGCACGCTTGAGGATCTCGACATCCTCGCGGAGCCGACGGTTCTCTCGCCGCAGCTCGGCGAGCTCGTCTCGCTCGGTCGTGGTCAACACACCGTCATGGCGGGTGCCAGCGTCGCGCTCGGCCTGCTTGACCCACTCCCGTACCGCGGTCTCGGTCAGGTCGAAGTCCCGCGCGACCTGACCTACCGAGCGGTCGCCACGCTGACACTGCTCGACGATCTCAGCCTTGAACTCGGCACTGAACGAACGACGAGGCCGCGGCTTCTTCTTGCCCATGGTCTCCATGATGAACATCCTTCCGGGACCGAAGCCCCTGATCTCGGATGTCCGTCAAAACGGGTCAGGTCCACCTCTGGTTGTGCTCGCCCGGGCATGTGGTCTTCCTAGCGGTGTACTGCTCGATCAGGTCGATGAGGCGCGCTGCTGCTGGAAGGAATGGGTTGGCAATCATTCTGGCAATCAGGTGCAGTCCGGACATGGCACGGATGCCAACGATGACAGCCGATCTGACGGCGCCAGACGCTCAAGACGTTCTGGTCGGAGTCGACCAGCAGACTTTTAATCCGCGGGTTGTGGGTTCGAGTCCCACGGGGCCTACAGGTGTGATGTCTCAGGACATCGCGGACGGCCGAACCCAATAGTGGTGGGTTCGGCCGTCTGAGGTTCAGCGGGT
>Ga0209382_10006039_pt1 | contig 15632 bp, 10 predicted proteins | sample SoiMetdeltSBSDD5_FD_187599 | JGI IMG/M metagenome (GOLD analysis project Ga0209382, IMG submission 187599) | Bulk soil microbial communities from a Populus tree surrounding site in Tennessee, USA - Soil MetaG P. deltoides SBSDD5 (SPAdes) (version 2) | ecosystem: Environmental > Terrestrial >...
GGAAGTTGTTCCCCGCGAGGCCGGGTACCAAGGGCCGCCACTGTCCCGGGCCGGTGCCCACGCTGAACGACGGGTCCCCGAAGCGACCGTCGCCCGTGCGCTCGGCGATCATCGCGGCCGCAGCAGCGTTCCCTACGGCTACCCCGCCGTCCTCCGCCGGCCCGTCAGGGATTGCCTCCAGCGACGCGGCGTAATAGCCCGCGAGCTGGGCCGCGCGGTCCGGGACGAGGTTTAGGAGGACCTGGTAGCCGGCGGCGGCCGCCGCCGCGTTGGTCGAGTAGGACGACTCGGCCTCCGGCGCTGCCAGATACGGCTCGAAGCCACCGTCGATCGCGTTCACTGCGTCGTAGATCGCGCCGTGCACCATTGCGAGGTGCAGCGCCGCGACGGGCGGGGCCTGGCCCTTGCCCACGATCAGCTCGTTGTACGCGTGGAGGTTCCACGCGAGGACCTGGTCGGGAACCTCGACCTGCGCTGACGCCGCCGAGGACATCGGCATGACGCCGATCATCGTCAACACGGCGAGCAGCCCGAGGCTCCGGACACAGTGCCGGTTCATTGCCTTCTCCTCGAGCCAACCGACTGGAGACTCACCGAAGTGGGCGCCGACACGACCGGCCCCCCTGAGACGACACGCATGGTGCCTACCCCCCCTTGATAGCGCTCTCCGCCTCCGCCAGGTGGCGAGAGCTCCGCCGAGTTCGGACGGCGCAAACCGCCGACACTGCCGCCCGAGGTGGCCACGCCACCACTGGCTGTCTACGACGCTCACCTGAAGTGAAGCTGAAGCAAAGCTGAAGCTCGGGCCGCGAGCTGCGATTTACCGAGGTCAGGACGGCGCATCGGCCGGGCCTACTTCTGAGCAGCGAGTCGTGGGTTCGAGCCCTACCGGGGGCGCGCGGTGGTCCGGACCGGACCGTGTGTGTGGCCACACAACGTCGCATCGACGAGGAAGAGCTCGTCGTCCATCGCTCACCCCGGGCCACGACGCGGCGCGGTCGGGCCGGCGCACAGTTCGTAGACGGGGTTGAGGATGGCGAGGCGGCCGTGGTGATCGCCGGCGGTGCCGCGGGCACGGATGCGGGTGCCGACGTCGATGCCGGGGATGGCGCTGCGTCCCAGGAAGACGAGTGACATGGCGCCCGTGTCGTCCTCGAGGACGCACTCGAGGGTCGCGGTGCCGGCGAGGGGCCGGACGCGCACGGTGCGGATGCGTCCTTCGATCTGGACGCGTTGGCGGAAGGTGACCTCACCGATCGGCACCGTGCCGTTGGGCCTGCGCGCCGGCCGCCCGACCGGACCGCGAGCGGGCCGAGGGGCCGCGGGGGCCGGGCGGGGCACGGTGGTGATCGCGGCGACGGCCTCGGGTTCGACGATCGGGCCCGCGGCTCGGGCGTCGGTGCGGGAGATGAAGTGGAACGGGACCGTCGTGACGTTGGCGTGCGGCAGCCGGGACACGGCCCGCTCGATGGAGTCCGCGGTCTGGTCGTGGAGGATGCGGTGCCAGAAGCCGCTGTACTTGCGGTCGGGCAACAGCACGCTGACCTCGGTCTGGCCGTCGGCGAGATCGCGGGCCACCAGCTCGACAGCCGCTTGCGACAGGCGGCGATCGGGGCAATCGGCCAGGTCCAGGGCGATGCGGGACATGCCATGGTCCACCCAGGCCTGGGCCAGCTCGCGGGCCCGCTGGTGGTCCAGCGTGAAGTGCACGGCCCGCAGATCGTCGGGCATGAGCGTGCGGGCGTACTGGATGGCCCGGGCCGCGGCCAGGTCGAGGCGGTCGACGAACACGAGCACGACGTGCCGCCGCAGGATGGGTGCGGCGATGGCCTCGGGCACGCCGTACTCGAGCTGGTCGGCCTCGGTCTCGTACTGGCGGGACAGCCTCACGAGGAACACCACCATGAGCGGGACGAGGGCCACGATGACCCAGGCGCCGTGGGTGAACTTCGTGATGGCGATGACGACGTCGACCACCAGGGTCATGACCGCACCGACACCGTTGATCACGAACCCGCCGCGCCAGCCCGGCTCGCGTTCGCGCAGGTGGTGGCGGGCCATGCCGGCCTGAGAGAGCGTGAACGAGGTGAAGACGCCGATGGCGTACAAGGGGATCAGCCGATCGACCTTCGCTCCGGTGACGACGACGAGGAGGATGGCGAACCCGGACAGGAACAGGATGCCGTTGGAGAAGACCAGGCGGTGCCCTCGCTTGGTGAGCTGGCGGGGCATGAAGTTGTCGCCGGCGTGGAAGCTGGCCAGCCGGGGGAAGTCGGCGAAGCTCGTGTTGGCCGCCAGGACCAGGATGAGCATCGTGCCGGCCTGGAGCGCGTAGAACAGCGCGCGCCCGGCAGGGCTGGCGCCGTAGACGAGGTCCCCGACCTGGGAGATCACCGTGGGGGTGCCGTCCTCGAAGGGGGCCACCTTCAGGTGGGCGCCGAGGACCGACAGCCCCAGGAACATGACGCCCAGCAGGCTGCCCATGATCACCAGCGTCGTGCGCGCGTTGCGCCAGGCCGGCCGGCGGAACGCGGGGACGCCGTTGGAGATGGCCTCGACGCCGGTCACCGCCGCGCCGCCGGAGGCGAAGGCGTGCATGACCACGAACAGAGAGGCGCCCATGAGCAGGCCGCTGCCGCTGCTGCCGAAGTCGACGAGGCCCTTTTGGGCGTGCTCGGCCACGGGTAGGTCGCCGGCGTACATCCGGGCGAGGCCCAGACCCAGCAGCAGGACCATGTTGAGGATGAAGAAGTAGGTCGGAATCGCAAAGACGCGACCGGACTCCTTGACGCCGCGCAGGTTGCCGTAGGCGATGAGGCAGATGAACGCCACCGAGAGCGGCACCGTGTAGGGCGTGAGCCCGGCGAAGGCCGACACCAGGGCGGCGACGCCCGCGGCCACCGACACGGCCACCGTGAGCACGTAGTCGGTCAGGAGTGCGACCCCGGCGACCTGGGCGGGCAGGATGCCGAAGTTGTCGCGGGTGACCATGTAGGCGCCGCCGGCAGTCGGGTAGGCCTTGATGGTCTGGCGGTACGACAGGATCAGGACCGCGAGCACCGCCAGCATCGCCACCGTGATCGGCACGACCAGCGAGAACGCCGCTACGCCCACCGCGGGGACGAGCACTCGCAGGATCTCCTCCGTCGCGTAGGCCGACGACGACAGGTTGTCGGATGCGAACACCGCCAGCGCGGTCGGCTTGCCCAGCCGCTCGTCCTCGAGCTGGTCGGTGTGCAGCGGCGGACCGAGCAGGCGCCGCTTCACCCGGTAGCTGACCGTGTCGGGCGGCACCTCGATCCCTGGTTCGACCGGCATCGGTGCCAGGCCACCCCGAGGCGTGGTCGCATCAGGGCCTCGTGTGACGGTGGCTGACATCGAAGGGCGCGATCCTTTGAGACGGCAACGCTCGTGCCATCCCAATCAACGCCGCCCGCCATGAGGGTGCTGTTAAGAAGTCGCGGCCGGGCGTTAAGAAGGGGTGAAGGTCACCACGTCGTGGCGGGCGTGTGCCGTCCCAGGGGTCGTCAGGTCGGTGCCGAGAGGGCGGTGGCGGCGGCTCGGAGCTTGTCGTTGCCGGCTGTGGTGAGGTCGGCGACGATCCGGGTGAACTGGGGGTGCTCCAGGCCGGACACGAGGAACGTCCAGCGGTAGCCGCGTTGCTGGGCGCCGCGGATCTCCGACGTCTCCTGGTCGGTGAAGGACCGCCCGGTGCGCCGGGCGAGGGCCTCGATGTCGAGCTCGATCTGCTGGGCCAGTAGGCCGTCGATCGCGCTGCCGAGGTCGAGCAGCTCGTCGACAGCCTGTTCCCGTTCCTCGGCCGACAGGTCGCGGGCGACCTCGTCGATCAGCATCGAGTCGAGACGGGCGTGGCGGGACTCGTCGATCCAGTGGAACCGCAGGATGTCCCGGAACAGCCGGTCGAGGTCGTCGCCGTCGCGTACGTGTTCGACGTAGTGGAGTTGGGTGAACCATTCGATCATGCTCGTGAGCAGCAGCGCGGTCAGCGGTGACGTGGCGAGGACGACCTCGGCGACGGCCTCGCGGCCCGGGATGAGGCCGCACGGGGCACCGAAGCCCTGCTCGAACTGCTGGCAGGCGCGGCGCAGCATCGCCTGGTGCTTGACCTCCTCCTCGGCGAAGCGCACCAGTGCCCACAGCCGGGTCTCGTCGCCGTAGACGTCCCGGGTGGCGTTGGCCAGGACCATGGGGACGATGTATTCCTCGACGAAAGCGAAGATGTGGCAGTAGCTGTTGCCGCGGATCTGGTTCAGCAGCCGCTTCTCGTCGTCGTCCAGACAGCTGATGGCGGAGACGCCCGCGATGCGCTCCGGCAGGAAGGGCTTGGCGAAATCGAAGTCGCGCCCCTGGAAGCAGTCCTCGACGGTCCAGGCGTTGTGGACCGACCCGTCGAGGCAGGTGGCATAGCTGTAGTCGTGGGTGAGCATGGTGGCCTCCGGCTGTGAGTCGGGCTGATCCGACCGTCGCGCCGCGGCCGGTGGGCGCACATCCGCGGCCACTACCGATCTCGACTACCGACGAGCGGACCCGGAGGCCCCGTAGCGGCACACTTGACGGGTGGCGACGGCCGGCACGGCGGTGACTGAGCGCGAGGCGGAGGTGCTGGCACTGGTCGGCCAGCATCTGACGAACGCACAGATCGCCCAGGCGCTGAGCATCTCCGTGCGAACGGTCGACAGCCACGTCGCGGCCTTGTTGCGGAAGCTGCAGGCGCCGGACCGGCGGACGTTGGCGCGCAAGGCGGCGGTCGAACGCATGCCTGGACGTGGCGCCCTGCCGGTACCGGTGACGCCGTTCATCGGCCGGAGGACCGAGCGCGCCGCACTCGCCCGGCTCCTCGCCGAGCACCGGCTCGTCACCGCGATCGGCCCGGGCGGGGTCGGTAAGACCCGCCTGGCGATCAGCGTCGCCGCCGACCTGGCCGCCGAGCGCCGCGACGGCGCATGGTTCGTCGACCTGGTGCGGATCACGGATCCTGCCGCGGTGGTCGCGACCGTGGCTGAGGCGGTCGGCGTCCCCCAACAGCAGACCGCCTCCCTGGCGGCGGCGGTGGTCGCCTCGCTGGCGACGCGCGACGGGCTGCTCGTGCTGGACAACTGCGAGCATCTCGCGGACGCTGTCTGCGCCTGCGTCGAGCCGATCGTCGCCAGCTGTTCCGGCGTCACGGTGTTGGCGACCAGCCGGACCCGCCTCCTGCTGCCCTACGAACGTCTCTACACGGTGCCGGGGCTGGCAGTCGATGGTGACGCGGTGGCGCTGTTCCTCGACCGCGCCAGCGAGGCAACCGGCCAGGACCTACCAGACCCGCGTCGCCTCAGCGCGCTCTGTGAGGCGTTGGACGGTATGGCCCTGGCGATCGAGCTGGCCGCGTCCCGGTACCCGACCCTCGGCCTCGACGGGCTCGAGGCCGGCCTGCACGAGCGACTGCGCCTCCTGGACGTCGGCGGCTCGGCGGCTGCCGGCCGGCATCGTTCGATCCGGGACACGATCAGCTGGAGCTACAGCCTGCTCGATCCCACCAAGCGGGCGCTGCTGCGGGGTATCAGTGTCTTCGCGTCCTGGTTCGACGTCGACGCCGGACGCGCCATCGCGGCACCGGACATCGACCGAGCCGTGGTAGCCGATGGGCTTGCGCGACTGGCCGACCACAGCCTGCTCGTGGTCGAGCGTGGTGAGCCGACCCGCTACCGCGTGCCGTGTACCATCCTCGACTACGGCGAGGAGCAACTCCAGCTGTCGGGCGAGCTCCCGGCGGTCCGGGCCCGGCACGACCAGTGGTGTCGCGCTCGGCTCGCGGAGCTGGCTGCGGCACGACTCGACGACGCCTGGTGCGATCGGTTCGACCACCTCGTCGACGACGTTCGCGCCGCGCTCCTCCGCTGCGCCGGCGATCCCGAGCGGGCCGGGCCCGCGGCAGCGCTCGCGGCTCAGCTCGCCGGCCAGCTGTTCCTCCGCGGGCGGCTCACCGAGGCCCAGCGGCGATACGAGCAGGCCGCCGACCTCGACCCGTCACCGGAGGAACGAGTGGCGCTGCTGCGGCGGGCGGCCGGTGTGGCGTCCACCCGCTTTGCCGGCACGGAGATGATGCGGTTGCTCCGGGCGGCCGCGGACCTGGCGACGTCGTCGGCCGACCGTGGCGGCGCCGCCCGCGACCTGGCCTGGGCGTCGTTGTTCGTCACCCGGTCCCCGGGCATGATGACGGAGGTCCCGGCTCCCGCCGAGGCCGCGGCCCTCCTGGTCGAGGCCACGACCCTCGCCGACGGGTCGCCGCTCGCCGACGCCGCGCTCGCCGTCGGGGCGGCCTACGGGGACTACCCCCACGTCACCGCCGGTCGGGTGGAGGACGCGGTGACACTCGCTCGCGAGGCCGGCGATCTCGTCATGGAGGATGCTGCGCTGGACCTGCTGTCCTCCGTTCACCTCCATCAGGACGATCTACCCGCGGCCGTCGATGTGGTGCGCCGCCGCGAGGCGGTGATCGGCGCCCTCCCTCCGGTGGCCACCACCGGGTTCGAGCACACCGACCACTACAAATACGGTGCCGAGATCCTGCTGGCGGCGGGGGACCTCCCCGGAGCGGCCGACCTCGCCCGCCGCTTGGCCGGCTTGCCCTTCAACCGGGAGGAGGAGCACCTCGGGCTGGCGCCGGGGCTCAAGATCGCCGCGCTCGCGGGACAGTTCGACGCAGTCGCCGATCAGGGCGAACGCTTCCTCGTGAGCTGGGAGCGGGTCGGCCGCCCGGCCGTCTCCAACCTGGCCAACTGCGCCCATGCCGTCGGGATGGTCCATGGCATCCTGGGCGACGACGACCGCCGCGAGCGGTGGGCGCAGATCACACATGAGCTCGGCGGGGGCTCTCAGATGGTGGCTGCCTTCGCGTGGGAGCCCACCTTCGACGCGATCGTCGACCTGCATCGCATGGACGCCGACGCCGCCATGGCCCGGCTCACGACCGACGTCGACGACCCCGACGCGTGGTGGCACGCGTTCACCATGATGTTCCGGCCGTGGTACGCCGCCACCTGGGCGGAGGCTGGCGTCCTCGCCCGATCCGACGACGCCCTCCACCGGCTCGAGCGAGCCCGCCGCGCGACTCGGCACAACCCTGTCGCCTCGGCGATCGTCCGGCGCGCCGCGGCGATCGGGGCGGGCGACCCGACGGCCATCGCCAGCCTCGCGCCAGCCTTCGCGGCCCTAGGTTGCCCCTACCAGCAGGGGCGCACGATGGTCCTGGCGTCTTTGACGGACGGCTCGTGATCACGCGGCCCGCCCGTGGCTACTCCTTCTCGGCCAGGGCCAGCGCCTGCTCCCGGGTCACCGTCAACGAGTGCTTGGCTCTCGCGTGGTCCTGGGCGTTCTCGACGATCTCGTCCTCGGTGCGGCCCTTGATCGCCAGCCCGCAGTCGCAGTGGATGACCCAGGTCATGTCGCTCCCTTCGGGGCTCGGGTCGGTCACGCCGGGTTCCTGCGCAACGCGGCCCACTTGTTACGTGTCTCGAGATAGTGGTGGATCTCCTTGATCGCCCCCGACCCCTCACCGACCGAGGACGCCACCCGCTTCATGGAGCGTGAGCGGACGTCTCCGACCGCGAACACGCCCGGGACGCTCGTCTCGAAGGCCCGCGGCGAGCGCGGCAGCAGCCAGTTGTCGAGGAGACCGTCGTGCGCCAGCTCGGCGCCGGCGACCACGAAGCCGTGGGCATCGCGTGCCACCTGCGCCGGGAGCCAGGCGGTGTGGGGCCGAGCGCCGATCAGCACGAAGAGGGCATCGGCCGGCATGGCCGTGGTGGCGCCGGTCGTGTCGTCGACGATGCACAGCATCTCCAGGTGATCCGCGCCCTTGCCGTCGACGACCCGCGACCGCAGCAGGACCTCGATGTTGGTCGCGGCCGCGATCTCATTGACCAGGTACCGGGACATGCTCTTCGCAAGGTCGTCGCCCCGCACGACGAGCGTGACCTCGGTGGCCCACTTCGCGAGGTGGAGCGCGGCCTGCCCCGCCGAGTTCCCGGCGCCCACCATGAACGCACGCCCTCCCGCCAGGTTTCTGGCCTCGGCGGACGAGGCGCCGTAGTAGACGCCGCCCCCGACCAGTCGTTCCAGCGATGGGATGTCCAGCCGGTTGTAGCTCACCCCGCACGCCAGGATGACGGCGCGCGCCCCGATCTCGGTCCCGTCGGCGGTGACGAGCAGGTGGGTGTCGTCCTGGCACCGGAGGGCTGCGACCTCCTGATCGAGGAAGGTGGTGCCGAAGACCCAAGCCTGCTCGTACGCCTGCCGGGCCAGCTCCGCTCCCGTGACCCCACGGGCGAAGCCCAGGTAGTTGCGGATCATCGAGCTCGACCCCGCCTGGCCACCGATGGCACCCCGCTCGACCACGATGGTCTCGAGACCCTCGGATGAGGCGTACACGGCGGCAGCAAGGCCCGCGGGGCCGGCCCCGACGATGGCGACGTCGAAGTGCCCGCCGCCGTGCCGGGCCACGACGCTACGGCCGGGTCGGTGTTCGTCACGGACAGTGACCTCGTAGGCCGACGCGTCCTCCAGCGCGGTCCACTCGTACAGGAAGCCGCTCATCGCCCGGTGGAAGGTCTCGTCGCCAGGGTGCACCGGTTTCAACAGGTGCGTGTCGACGCCACCGCTCGCGATGGCGGAACGAATGGCGTCCGCGGTCCCGGCCTGCCCCCAGTCCGTCGGCGCGATGAGCAGGGCCCGCTTCGCTCGGGGATGGAGCGCCCGGCCGCTGGTCAGCAGGTCCGATCCTTCCATCTCGTCCATCCACTGGCTGGCGAGGACGGCAGCGACGCGCTCGCCCTCGGTCCGCAACCGGGCCAGCACGCTGATGGCCTCGACGGGTGACGACCGGGTGACGACGACGTAATCGCGGGCGTAGCGACTGCAAAGCTCGGCATCGAGGAGCGCCAGGTCGTCCGGATCGTCGTCCACGACGACGATCAGGGGCCGACGGTCGCCATCTCGAAGCTGATCACCCACCGCGGGCATCTTCGCGCAGCGACGTCGCTGAGCGCACTTGGCTCGACGCCCGCCGTGAGGTCAGCGGGCGTTGAGGCCCGTGGCCCCTCGTCAGCCGGGGGACCAGGCGGGATCGCGTCCGGTGAGCCCGACCACGCGATCGAGGAGGGGGGCGTCGTCCGGGACGGGGATGGCCGGGCCGAAGATCCCTTCCCGCGCCGACTCCTCGTCCGGCCGGACCCATGCGTCCAGGAATCCGTGCACGACCTCGAGCAGGTCTGCATCACAGGTGTAGGGCTGTCCGCTGGCTCGGGCGACGTCCCAGCCGTGGACGACCAGCTCGTCGAGGGTGACGAGGCCCGCGACCTCGCCCGGCAGGTCGATCCCGCCGGCGCGGGTCTCCCCGGTCCACGCCGCCGGCTCGCGCCAGGCCTCCGCCAGGGCGTCAAGCTCCTGGCCGAGGCGGCGGCGCCAGTCGTCCCCCAGGCGCGAAGCGTCGCCCGAAGCCCGGTCGGGGGCCCCGGGGACGGGCGCCTTCCGGGCGGCGGCGGTGAAGGCGAGCGCCAGGCCGCTGACGTGGTCGACCAGATCGCCGAGCGTGTAGGCCGGGCAGGGCGTCGGCCCGCCGAGCAGGTCGTCGGGGACCTGGGCGATCAGGTCGGCCAGCTGTCGCGCAGCGGGTTCCAGGTCCACGGTCATCGAGCAGGTGCCTCCTGGTATCGCACTCACGGAACCTATCCGACTGCGCCCGTCCGCCCGACAACTGTGACCGATAACGCGGTGACCACACGCCAGGACGCGGATACCGTCGATGGCTCCATGGCCGTCCAGACTGATCGCAAGCCCATCCTGTTGACGGTCGATGACGACCCGGGTGTTTCGCGCGCGGTCGCCCGGGACCTCCGCCGCCACTACGGCGAGGCCTACCGGGTGGTGCGCACCGAGTCCGGCCCGCAGGCGCTGGAGACCCTGCGAGAGCTGAAGCTCCGCGGTGACCTGGTAGCCGTGCTGCTGGCCGACCACCGCATGCCCGAGATGACCGGGCTCGAGTTCCTCGAAGAGGCGATGGATCTGTTCCCGCATGCGCGGCGGGCGCTGCTCACCGCCTACGCGGACACCGACGCCGCCATCGAGGCGATCAACGTCGTCGACCTCGACCACTACCTGCTCAAACCGTGGGATCCCCCGGAGGAGAAGCTCTACCCGGTGGTCGATTCCCTGCTCGAGATGTGGCAGGCGACCGACGAGAAGCCGACCAGTCAGGTCCAGGTCGTAGGGCACCGGTGGTCTGCCCCCTCGTTCGCGGTGCGGGACTTCCTCGCCCGGAACTCCGTGCCGTACCGGTGGCTCAGCAGCGACGATGCCGAGGGCCGACGCCTGCTGGCGGCCGCCCAGGTCGATGTCACCGGCATCCCGCTGGTGGTCACGCCGGACAGCGATTACCTCGTCGACCCCAGCATCGGCGAGCTGGCCGAGCGGGTCGGCCTGTCGACCACGCCGAACATCGACTTCTACGACGTCGTGATCGTCGGCGGGGGACCGGCCGGGCTCGGCGCCGCGGTGTACGCCGCCTCGGAAGGTCTGCGCACGGTGCTGGTCGAGCGGCAGGCGACCGGCGGCCAGGCGGGCCAGAGCTCGCGGATCGAGAACTACCTCGGCTTCCCGGACGGCGTGACCGGCAGCCAGCTGACCGACCGGGCCCGGCGGCAGGCACACAAGTTCGGGGCCGAGGTCCTGACCACCCGGGATGTGGTCGGGCTCGACGTCCGGGCCTCGTCCCGGACCGTCCGGTTCGCCGACGGCGGCGAGGTGGTGGCCCACGCCGTGCTGCTCGCCACCGGGATCGCCTACCGCAAGCTGGATGTGCCCGGTGCCGACGCCCTGACCGGCCGCGGTGTGTTCTACGGGTCGGCGACGACCGAGGCCCCGGCGTGCGTGGGCGATGACGTCTACATCGTGGGCGGCGCCAACTCGGCCGGGCAGGCGGCCGTCTTCCTGGCCCGCCACGCCCGCAAGGTCACGATCCTGGTCAGGGCCGACAGTCTCGAGAAGTCGATGTCCTATTACCTCATCCGCCAGATCGAGGAGATCCCCAACATCGAGGTGCGCGTGGGCACCGAGGTGAGCGCGGTCCACGGGGACGATCACCTCGAAGGGCTCACGCTGTGCCACCGCGCCTCACGCACGGAGGAGAGGGTGCGGTCCGGCTACGTCTTCGTGTTCATCGGCGCCGCCCCGGGGACCGAATGGCTGGACGGGGTCGTGGCTCGTGACGAGAAGGGGTTCGTGCTCACCGGGCCGGACCTCATGGTCGACGGTCGCCGGCCACCGGGCTGGGGCCCGGACCGCGACCCCTACTACCTCGAGGCCAGTGCCCCCGGTATCTTCGCGGCGGGCGACGTCCGGTCCGGCTCCGTGAAGCGGGTGGCGTCAGCGGTCGGAGAGGGCGCGATGGCGATCCAGCTCATCCACGGCTACCTGGAGCACCAGTGAGCTCGCCTTGGTTGGCGCCCGAGCAGCTGCGCACGCTGTTCCTGTTCGAACGCCTGGACGACGATCAGCTCGCCTGGCTGATCGAGCGCGGCCGGCTCGTGGAGTACCCGCCGGGAGCCGTCATCCACGCCGAGGGTGCTCCCGCCACCTGCTTCCTCGTGCTGCTCTCCGGGACGATCTCGATGTCCAAGCGGGTCCAGGGCGGCGAGCTCGAGCTGTTCCACACCGACTACCGCGGCGCCTACACCGGGGCTTTCAACGCCGTCGTGCCCGATCGGGGCGTACCCAAGCTGTATCCGAGCACCGCTCGCGCCGTCACCGAGGCCCGCCTCTTCGAGATTCCCGCCGCCGACTTCGGCAAGGCGGTCTGGGAGTGGTTCCCGATGGCCGCCCACCTGCTCGAGGGTGCCGCGACGCAGGGGGCCAACGCCAGCGAGATCGTCGAGCGACACGAACGGTTGGTGGCGCTCGGAGCCGTGACGGCCGGGCTCACCCACGAGCTCAACAACCCGGTGGCCGCGGTCATGCGCGCCGCCGCCACGCTGCGCGATCGGCTGACCGGGATGCGAGCCGACCTCGGACGGCTGATCCAGGCCGACCTCGACCCCGGCCAGCTCCAAAGGATCGCGGCAGTCGTCACCCGGGCGCTCGAACGCCGCCGTGATGGGCCGGACCTGTCACCCATGGAGGCGTCCGACCGCGAGGACGAGCTGGCCGGCTGGCTCGAGGACCATGGGGTCGAGAGGGGCTGGGAGCTCGCCCCCACGTTGGTGGCGGCCGGCGTGGACGTGGCTTGGCTCGCAGAGATGGCCGACCTGGTGCCGGAGTCGCACCTGGAGGCCGGCCTGATCTACCCGGTCCGCGTCCTGGAGTCCGACAGCCTGCTCGACGAGATCACCGAGGCGGCGGGGCGCATCTCGGGGCTGCTCGCGTCGGCCAAGCAGTACACGCAGATGGATCGGGCCCCGCTGCAGACCTTCGACATCCACGAAGGTCTCGACGCCACCCTGACCATGCTCGGGCACAAGCTCGGCGACGGCGTCGAGATCGTGCGGGAGTACGACCGCTCGCTGCCCCCCATCTCCGCCTACCCCGGTGAGCTCAACCAGGTGTGGACCAACCTCATCGACAACGCCGTCGACGCCATGGAAGGCCGAGGCACCCTCACCGTGCGGACCCGTCCCGGTCGCGACGAGCGGCTCATCGTGGAGGTGGCCGACACCGGGCCGGGCGTGCCGGACGACGTCCGCAGCCGGATCTTCGAGCCGTTCTTCACCACCAAGCCCGTGGGCAAGGGCACCGGCCTCGGCCTCGACATCGCCTGGCGCATCGTCGTCGGGCGCCACCACGGCGAGATCCGCCTCGACTCGGCCCCGGGCGACACCCGGTTCGAGGTCATCCTGCCCCTCCGGGAGCCCGATCCGGGCGACGAGGCCCCGGGTTAACCCCTGGCAGAGCCTCGGTTAACGATGTGTACTGGGTGCGATGATCAGGGACGAATCTCTTCGCACTGCCGTGAGCCCTACGCAGGCAGATCCGCCGTTCCTGGTCGACCTGGCCGACGACGCCGCGATCGAGCCTGCGCTGGTCGGCGGCAAGGCGGCAGCCCTGGCCCGGGGCGCCGGGGCCGGCCTCGCGACGCTCCCCGGGGTCGTGCTCACCACGAACTTCTGCAATGCGGTCGACGCCGGCGCCCAGGTGGCGCAGCACTCAGCCGTGCGAGAGGCCTACGACCGGGCGGGTGGTGACGAGCGGGCGCTGGTGGCCCGCAGCTCCTCGGTCGTGGAGGACACCGCCACGTCCTCGATGGCCGGCCAGTTCGAGTCGGTCATCGGGATCACCGGCTGGGACGCGTTCGTCGCCGCCGTGAGCGCCGTCCTGGACTCGCGGGAGCGGGCCGGCGCGACCGACCACCCGATCGCCGTCCTGGTCCAGCCGTTGATCGAGCCGATGTTCGGCGGAGTCATGTTCGGCTGTGATCCGGTGTCGGGGCGGAGTGACCGCCGGATCGTCACCGCCGTCCGGGGCGGGCCCGAGCCGCTCGTCAGCGGGGAGGTCAACGGGTCGAGGTATGTGCTCGACGCGTCGAACGCGAAGGCCCTCGAGTTCGAGGCCAACGACGGCCCACGGCTGGGGAAGGCAGACCTCCGCCGGCTCGTGGCGCTCTCCGCCGAGGCCAACTCCGTCTACGGCGCCCCCCAGGACATCGAGTGGGCCATCGCCGATGCCGAGCAGATGTGGCTCCTCCAGTCGCGGCCGGTGACGACCGAGATCCGGGGCGTGCCCCGCGGCCCGATCTTCGGTCCGGGCCCGGTGGCCGAGACGTTCCCGGCCCCGCTCACCGAGCTGGAACGCGATCTCTGGGTTCCCCCGCTGCGGGAAGCGGTCGGCGAAGCCGTGGTCCTCGCCGGCGCCGCGACCCAGGCCGACGTCGACGCCAGCGACGTGGTGGTCTGCGTGGACGGGCACGTCGCCATCGACCTGCGGCTGGCCGGCGAGATCCGGCCGAAGCACACGGTCGTCCACAAGATGAACCCGATCCCGGCCGCCCGCCGGCTGCGGCAGGCGTGGCGTGTCGGTCGCCTGCGGGCGGCACTGCCGCGACTGGCCGAGAACCTCCTCGACCGGACCGATGCCGATCTCGAAGCGGTCCCGCCGCTGCGCGACCTGACCAGCCGGCAGCTGACGGCGTTGCTGCACCGCAGCCGGGTCATCCTGCGAGCCCTGCATGCGCACGAGATCCTCGTGGGCATGCTCACGGACACCGGCGGCAACCGCATGACCGGCGCCTCGGTAGCGCTGCGCGTGCTGGCCGAAGCCCGCCAGGACGGCCTGCGCGACGAGGAGATCCTGGCTCGCAGCCCGACGGTCCTGGCGCTGACCGCCCCCCGGGTGGCACCCGCGCCGGAGCTGCCGGAGGAGGCCACGCCGGTCTTCATCCCGACCCCCGAGTGCCAGCGCTGCAGCGACAACGGCATCATCCGCGAGGCCCTGCGGCTGCGGGTGCGCTGGGTGCAGGAGCTCTCGGGCCGCGCCGCCTGGGAGCTCGGCGGCCGGCTGACGGCCGCCGGCGACCTTCCCGAGCCGGAGCTGATCCGCCACATGACCCTGGAGCACGTCGAGGCGGTCGCCACGAATCGAGCGGTCGTCGTTCCCAGCCTCGTGGCGAGCCACGACCATGACTTCGGGGCGCCGCTGCCCGCCTGGTTCCAGCTGTCCGATCTGGGCAAGCCGATCCGAACGCAGTGCGCCAACGAGGTCGGCGGGGGCACGGGTGCCGGCGGCGGCTCGGGCTTCGGCCCGGTCACTTACGATCACGAAGACCCACCGGCCGGCTCGGTGCTCGTCACCACGACGCTCACACCGGGGCTGGGGCCGTTGCTCCCCCGGTTGAAGGGCATCGTGTCCGAGACGGGCTCGGTGCTGGCCCATCTCGCCATCCTCGCTCGAGAGGCGCGCGTCCCCACCGTGGTCGGCTACACCGGGGCGACCACCGACCTGCCTGAGGGCACTGTTGTCCTCGTAGACGGCGACACCGGACAGGTCACCATCCGGGACGCCGCCACGGCCATCGAACCGGCGGCCTGACACCGGCGGCGAGCAAGCGCCACGGGCCGGCGAGGTCTGCTCGAGGCCGGGCCGCCGGGTGCACGTTCCGGCTCGATCCCCGCTCGAGGCGGACGACGCCCGCTGGCGCCGCTGGACGGCGGGCGCCACGTGGTGTCCAGCACCGCCGAGCCCTCGCGGTAGCGGCGCTCCACCACCTCGGCGTCGCCGGCGGGACCGAGCGTGAACACTCCGCCCTCGGTGCCGGCGATCAGGTCGCCGAAGACCGGCTCGCCGTCGAAGTGGGGGAGGCACAGCCAGACGACGCGACCCCGGGTGTCGACCAGCGCGGCCGTGCGGGTGTCGCCCATCAGCCCGAGGTCGCCGATGGCCGGCGGACCTGTCACCACCGCTCGACCAGGTGCTCCCGCCCGGGCGGCGGCTCGTAGGGCTCGGGCCAGAAGTCGGTGATCTTGGTGATGCGACCGCCGGCGACCTCGAAGAAGGCGACGGCCAGCATGTCCTCGTCGTCGAGCCGCCACCGGAACAGCAGGCTGCCGTCGTGGTCGTCGCCGAGCACGACCCGCGGCTCGACGTGC
>Ga0209382_10006040_pt1 | contig 15631 bp, 11 predicted proteins | sample SoiMetdeltSBSDD5_FD_187599 | JGI IMG/M metagenome (GOLD analysis project Ga0209382, IMG submission 187599) | Bulk soil microbial communities from a Populus tree surrounding site in Tennessee, USA - Soil MetaG P. deltoides SBSDD5 (SPAdes) (version 2) | ecosystem: Environmental > Terrestrial >...
GTGCGATCTCGTCCTGGATCGCGAAGGCATCGTCCATTTGTCGATCGTAACGCTGCGACCACACGAGGTGACCGTCCTCCGTCGACGTCAGTTGCGCCGTGATGCGGAGGTGCTGCCCGGAGCGCCGCACGGTCCCTTCGAGCACCACCGGACAGTCGAGCAGCGCGCCGATGGCGCGGATGTCCTGTGGCTTCCCCTTGAGCGCGAACACGCTCGTCCGTGACGCGACACGAATGCCCTCGACCTTCGCGAGCGCGTCGATCAGCTCGTCGGTGATCCCATCGCTGAGGTACTCGTTGTCGGGATCCGGACTCGCGTTGACGAATGGCAGCACCGCGATGTTCCGCGTCGGGCCCGCAAACACGTGTCCACGCGCGGGGGCCTCCGTTTTCATGGCCGCTACGAAGTCACACGCGGAGGCGAACCGCACCGACGGGTCCTTCGCGAGCGCGCGCGCGATGGCATCCTCGACGCTCGTGGGAACCTCGGCGCGCACGGTCCGGAGCCGCCGAGCTGGCTCGGTGAGATGCTTCATCATGACGGCGCGCTGCGAGTCGCCGCGGAATGGCGGCTCGCCCGCGAGCATCTCGAACATGACGGCCGCGAGGGAATACACATCGCTCCGCGCGTCGATGTCGCGCTCGCCGCTGGCTTGCTCGGGGCTCATGTACTCCGGCGTCCCAATCGCGACACCTGCGGCGGTCACGGGATCGTCATCGTCGTAGCAGCAGACCCGTGCGACGCCGAAGTCGGCGAGCAACGCATGTCCGTCGGCGAACAGAATGTTCTCCGGCTTGACATCCCGGTGCACGAACCCAGCGCGGTTCGCGTAATCGAGCGCGGTGGAGATCTCCTCCGCGATCCGCAGGGCGTCGCGCACCGACAGTCTGCCTTCACTCTCGAGCCGGTCCCGGAGCGACCCGCCGGGCATGTACGCCGACACGTAGTAGAGAACGCCGTGTGCTTCGCCGGAGTCGATGAGCGGAACGAGGTGTGGGTGCGACAACCGCGCCGCGATGCCAATCTCCCGCAGGAACCGTTCGGCACCTAACGTGGCGGCGAGCTCGGGGTGCAGGACCTTGATCGCGACCTGCCGGCTGTGCTTGACCTCCTCGGCGACGTAGACCGTGGCCATGCCCCCACGCCCAACCTCGCGTTCGATGGTGTACCGCTCGGCGAGGGCATTTCGGATGGCGACGAGCGAGTCGTCTGGCACGGGTACGACGGTAGGACCGGCTGACACGTCTAGAAATGTGTTCGGGCGGACGCGCCCTCGCGAGGGGCGATCGATGCCCCCTGGCGTCCACGGTTCGGCAGGGTGGGCCGTGGCGAGGCGTTCAGTGGTCATGGACGGTGACGTTGTGTGAGACTGGCGCCGCGTCGAGAGCTCCGCGATCACCGCACGTACTGGCGCGCGAGCCGATACGGGTGAATGCTCCCCCGCCATGGGACTGACCACCTTTCTCGACGCATTCGGCGCGAGTCCGACTGGCGAACGACTCGCGCGAATTCAGCGCTCGCCGCAGTATCGTGACGGCAAGTTCAGGAACCCGGTCGACGCGCGGAAGGTTCCGCCCGGCGCGTTCTGGCAAATGCTCCGGCGCTCGTTTGCGGGAGGGGAACAGCGTGTCCCCGCCGCGCCTTTGCCGATCGCCTCGCTCTCACCGGCTGCCTTCGCAGAGCCACCGGGGTCCGGGCTCCGCGTCACCTGGTTCGGTCATGCGACGACACTCATCGAGATCGACGGCCACCGCGTGCTGGTCGATCCCGTCTGGTGCGAGCGTGCCTCACCGTCGCAGCATGTGGGCCCGAAGCGGTTTCACCCGCCACCGCTCGCGCTCCAGGCGCTCCCACGGCTCGACGCCATCGTCTTCACGCACGATCACTATGACCACCTCGACATGACGGCGGTGCGCACGCTCATGGGGAGCATTACCCAGGAGCGCGTGCCGTTCATTGTGCCGCTCGGGGTCGGGGCGCACCTCGAGCGCTGGGGCGTGGTCGCCTCGCGCATCGTCGAGCTGGACTGGTGGGAGACGACGACGGTGCGCGGCCTAACGCTGGCGGCGGGGTCCGCGCGCCACTTTTCCGGACGCGGGTTCAAGGGTGAGCAGACGCTGTGGGCATCGTTCTCCATCATCGGCCCGGCGCACCGCGTGTTTCACAGTGGTGACACGGGCCCATTCGACGGGATCGCGGAGAACGGTCGTCGCTACGGGCCGTTCGACCTGACGCTCATCAAGATCGGCGCGTACGCCGAGCAGTGGCCGGACATTCACGTCAACCCTGAGGAGGCGGTGCGCGTGCACACGCTGGTGCAGGGGGCGGTGATGGTACCCATTCACTGGGCCACGTTCAACCTTGCGTACCATGCGTGGAACGAGCCTGCCGAGCGGGTGGTTGCCGCCGCGGAGCGCGCGGGGGTGAAGGTCGTTATTCCGCGCATCGGACAACCCATCGAGCCAGCCTCACCGCCGAAGTTCGAGGCATGGTGGCGGCAGTAGAACTGCCAGACGGCGCACGGCCTAAAGGGCGCAGGGCCCGAACGGCGCAAGGCCCGAACTACGCAGGGCCCGAAGAGCGCACGGCCCAAAGGGCGCACGACCCAGACGGCAACGACGTCTAACGGCGTAACCGATACTTCCGTCGTTCAAACGCCGTTGCCGTCTGGGTCGTGCGCTGTTTGGGCTGTGCGTAGTCTGGGTCGTGCGCCATTCGGGTCCTGCGCTCCCTGGGCCCTGCGCTCTCTGCCCTACGCTCTTTGGGCCCTGCGCTGTTAGGCCTTCCTACACAAACTCGAACATCAGAAAGTCTCTGATGGCTCGATAGCCGATGCGGGTGTAGATGGCGTTCGATGTCGGGTTCGCGAGGTCCGTGTACAGCACGCAGAACTCGAACCCGGACCCTAACAAGTGGCGGCTGAGTTCCGCTACGCACGCCGTCGCGTACCCGCGGCGACGCCACTCCGGGGGGGTGTACACCGCGTTGACGGCGATGCCGTGCGCCGTGGGGCGCGCCGAGCCGGCCATTGTCCGCGGGTCAGGGTCACACCAGAGATGAATGTGGCCTCCAGCGATCCGCTGTTCGGCGACGTCTCGTGCCGCCGAGGCTGACGGTGCGCCGAGTGCGCCGAGTGCCTCCTCCTCGAAGGCGTGCATCCAGCGTGCGACGAGATCGAGGTCGCTGGACGTCGCGCGTCGAAGGCACCCTGTGACCGTCGGTAGCGGTTCAACGGCATCGAGGCGATACACGCGCTGCCGCATCGCGACGCGTGGCGACTGTTGCGTATGTCGCGACCACGCCTCCACGAACCGCTCTATCTGGCCCACCGCGCCGATCACGTGCCGCGGTTCCAGCCCACGCTCAGCGAGCAGGTCAGCCAACGAGTGTGCCGCCGTGGCAATGTCGTCACGCTCGCTCGCCAACAGCAGCGGTCGTGGTCCCACCATCCACGCCGCAAGCGCGGGGCCGTCGTCGTCCTCGACCGTAGCGGCGAACAGTCGGCCTCCTGCCCGCGAATCCGCCGCGGCCGCCTCCGCCACGCCGAGCACGAGGTGATGTTCGGCCTCATGCTCGGCGAGGACCGGACGCACGGCGTCGAGAAATGCCGCGGCCGTCGAGTAGGAGAGTGCTCGCACCAGCCAATCCCGAAAGGGTCACACCATCTTCGTCTTCCACGTGCCGCGGCGGAACATCGCCATGGCCAGGAGGGCGAAGATCGAGAACGCTCCCGTAATCGCGACGAACACACCGTGCGGGCCGAAGCCGAGCACGACGGCGAGCGCGTACGCGACCGGAATCTCGATCAACCAGAACGCGAACAGGTTGAGCAACGTCGGCGTCCAGGTGTCGCCGGCGCCGTTGAACGCCTGCGACAACACCATGCCGTACGCGTACAGCACGAATCCCATCGCGATCACGCGCAGGCCGTCACGCGCGAACTCGGCCACCAGCGGGTCATGCGTGAAGAGTCCCACGATTGGGCGAGCCGCGAAGAAGAAGATGAGACTCACCGAACCGAGGAAGCAGAAGTTGTAGAATCCCGCGATCCAGACCGCCTTCTCCGCGCGTTCGGGCTTCTTCGCACCTAACGCCTGTCCCACCATGGTCGCGGCCGCATTGCTCATTCCCCACGATGGCAGCAGCGCGAACAGCACGATCCGAATCGCGATCGTGTAGCCAGCGAGTGCCTCGGAACCGAAGGTCGCGAGGATGCGCACGAGGCCGATCCAGCTCGCCGTTCCTATCAGCACCTGGAACGTGCCGGTCCCCGACAACCGCACGAGCCTCAGCATCAGCGCCGGGTCGAGTTGCAGGTGCCGGCGATGCAGCCGCACGCGCCCACTCTGTCGCATGAACTGCGCGAGACCGAACAGGACGCCAGAACCTCGCCCGATGGTAGTCGCGATGGCAGCGCCCGTGACACCGAGCTCCGGGAACGGACCGAGCCCGAAGATGAGGCACGGGCCGAGCGCGATATTGATCGCATTCGCCAGCCACAGTGTGCGCATCGAGAGCTGCGGATCCCCGGCGCCGCGAAAGATCGCGTTGATGAGGAACAGGAGGAGGATCGTCGCGTTCCCGCCGAGCATGACGCGAGTAAACGTCGTGCCGGTGGCAAGCACGCTCTCCGACGCACCCATCAGCGAGAGCAACGACGGCGCGAAGATCGCGCCGACGATCCCCAGGATCGCCGATACGAACAGGCCGAGGGCGATGGCCTGCACGGCGGTCCGTGCCGCGCCGTCCGTATCCTGCTCGCCGGTTCTGCGCGCGACGGTAGCGGTCACGCCGATGGACAAGCCCATGGCGATGGTGTACACGATCGCGAGCATCGACTCCGTGAGGCCCACCGTCGCCACGGCGTCAGGCCCGAGCTTGGAGACGAAGAACACGTCGCAGACGACGAACACGCTCTCCATCACCATCTCGAGCACCATCGGGATGGCGAGAATGAGAATAGCGCGGCCGATCGAGCCTTCGGTGTAGTTGCGTCGGGAGCCGCGCAGCGCTTCGCGCACGGCTCCCCAGATACTGTCGCCGTCGCGTGCAGCGGCATGTGCGCCGAGCGGGATGTCTGGTGATTCTGACATATGTCTCGTTGGACCCCGCGTCTGCCGGCCGGAACGGCGCGACGCGAAAAAAAACGAAGAGGGCGGCACCGATCGCGGTGCCGCCCTCTCCCGGGCCCGGCTCAGCGTGCGATCAGTGCGACATCATCCAGCACGAACGACCGGGCTCGTTGCCGTGCGCTCGCGCACGACACACATGACGGTCGAAAAGATGGAAACGCGCATTGATCAGCTCCGCTGAAGTTGTTCGTCGGCAATCGCGAGTCAGTAGCGACTTGGGCAAACGCGACGGCCGCTGGCGTTACTATAGGCAAGTCCGGAAACGCGCGCAAGCCGCAAGCGCGTAAACGTTAGGTTCGCACGAGGCGGTGATGGCTAGTGGAGTGGTTGCCTCCCAGTCAGTCCACTAGTCCACGACTTCCGCGCCGGCGTCGACCAGCAGGTCACGCAGCAGCGACCGGTGGCAGTGCGTCTCGTCGTCGCAGTAACAGCCGACCGAGAAGTCGGTCTGCCGCGACATCGCCGCGAGGAGCGCGAGAAGGCGCTGCGCTGCCGGCTTCGACATCTCCGATCGATAGCGGCGCGCGTAGGTCGTCCATCGCTTGCCAGTGAGTGGCTCTGCCATGGCGTAGGCAAACAGCTCGGGCGACGGGGCGAGCTCCGGCAGCCAGAGGTCATAGAAGTCGCGCGCGGCGTACTCTTCCTTGCGCACGCCACGAGGCGGGCGCCGGACCGTGCCAAGGCGCACTCCTTCGCCAGGGCGGCGAGGTGACCCGAGCTGGACGACACGAATGGCCATGATTGTGTTCGACTGTATCTTGCAGTGATCGGATCGCTCCGCATGGTGCGGACCGCCAACCACCGAGCTAGCCGAAGTTTGTCCCGACCGCCAGCCGACTCACCGTACAAGGAAGAGCCCGCCAAGCCTGCTCGCCCCGCCTCAGGAGGCCGGGGACGCGGGGCAACGGGGCGCCATAGCCCCCCCCGAGGTGCGCCTGCCGGCGCGCGCGGAAAAGCCGCACCCCACCGCGAGTCTGGTCGATCCAAGTCCGCGCGGCATGTGGAGCCGCCGACATCACCCGCGAAACGGGGCGGGACGCCGCGGGGCGAGGCCCGAGGGGCGCCCGTGGGGAAGGGCCGAACCGCGTCCGGGAATAGCGCGCGGCGAGTGTCGGGCAGCCGCAGCGTCAGCGAACCACCCCTGACGCCAAAGACAGCGCGCCAGGGTCGCAGAGGAAAGCGACGTTCGCAGCGGTCGAGTCCCGACTGGACGCAGGCTGCGTCCGCGCGGCTCACATCCCACCCCACGCATCGTGGCGCTTATGCGGAGACCCGACGATGGCTGCTCGCCGAGCATGGGCCGGTCTGCGCGTACTGCGAGCGGAAATTCACGCCATCGGTGATGACGCTCGACCACGTGGCGCCGCGGCGCGGGCAATCGGCGTACGACCGCCGTGACAACCTGGTCCTCGCGTGTCCCGAGTGCAACGCGGCAAAGCGCGATATGGCGCCGATCGCATTCCTGCTCGCGCGCCGAAGTCGCGCGGCGGCGCTGCTCCGGTACGGACGCCATCTCAGTCCGATGCTGATCGACCTTGCGCGTTCGCTCGTTCCCCCTGCGACGCTCGCGACGCTGGGGCCGGACCTCGACCGCGAGGATGACTACGACGACGAACCGTCACCGTACGCCGACTGATCGGCGCCCGCGATCGGTCCGCGGTCGATAGTCGCGAGTCGCAAGACAGTAGCCGAAGGGGAACGTCTCGATTTCTATTGACAGGCAATAGGAACGGGTGTACCTATTGACGGACAATAGGAGCGTCGAGCGCGCGAGCCGTCCAGACTCCGAGTCCCGACTCCGACACCGATCGCCGACAATGGCTGACAGCAAAGCCGACTTCCTGCAGGGGACACTCGACCTCATCGTGCTTCGTCTGCTCAGGTCCGGGCCGGCGAATGGGTGGGACATCACGCAGGCCATTCACGTGGTCTCGCGCGGGGCCTTCGACATCAACTACGGGTCCGTGTATCCAGCGCTGCGCCGCCTCGAAGCGAAAGGGTTCGTCAAGGCGGAGTGGGGGACCTCCGACAACAACCGCCGCGCACGGTTCTACGAGCTGACGGCCGCGGGGCGAAAGCAGCTCGAACGAGAGCGCGAGGCGTGGGAGCGCTTCTCGTCCGCGCTCGGGCTCATCCTCAACGCAGGGTAGGCGCATGCTACGAGGTCTACGAGTCCGGTTGCGTGGACTCTTCGGTCGCGACTCGTGGGATGCGGAGCTGGACGAGGAAATGCGCTACCACGTCGAGCGCGATGTGGCTCGCCGGGTCGCCAGCGGTGCCAGCCTCGCCGACGCAGGCGCTGAGGCACGACGTGCCTTCGGCAACACGACGTATCTCGCCGAAGAGGCACGTGCGGCGTCGCGGATCGCGTGGGTGGAAGAGCTCATCCAGGATGCGCGCTATGCCATGCGCGCGTTCGCCCGGACGCCGCGCTTCGCGCTCACGGTAGCGCTCACGATCGGCGTCGGGATCGGCCTCGTTTCCGCCGCCTTCACGGTCTTCAATGCCTACGTCCTGAGACCACTCGAGGTCCGGGACCCTGGCTCGCTGTTCGAGTTGACCTTCCGGGACTCGCGCGGCGCCACGCGCTACACGACCTGGCGCGAGTACGAGACGCTTGCCCAGGGGAATCCCGCCTTCTCGGAGACGTTCGCATATCGCGGAGTCGTCACCTGGCGAGGCGGCGAGCCGATGATGTTGCAGCTCGTCACCGGCAACTACTTTCGAATGGTGGGTGTCGGCGCGGCGTTAGGCAGGACACTCGAGCCGGCCGAGGCGCGACCCGGCGTCGCGGCCGCCGTGCTGGTGCTGAGTCACCAGACGTGGCGCACGAAGTTCGGCAGCGATCCGGGCGTGGTGGGCCGGCGGCTGGTGATCCGCGATCGATCGTTCGAGATCATCGGCGTCGCCCGCGAGGGGTTCAACGGCCTCACCGACACGCCGCCGGACTTCTGGGCGCCACTGCCAATGCTCGCCGTGCTCGAGGACGGTCACGATTTTTCGGCGACCGCTGGCGGCCCGCTCGTAAAGGTCATTGGCCGCCTCGTGCCCGGCCCGACACGAGCCGGCGCCGAGCGCGCGCTCGGCGCCTGGGTCGCGCGCGTGACGGCCGATCGCGCTCCGAGTGATCGCGCGGCCGCCGCGGTGCTGGAATCTCGGGCGACGGCGGCGTACATGCCGCCGTCGGTCATGGCTGAGCTTTCCCCGGTCTTCCTCGCGTTCACGTTCGTGCTGCTCATTGCCTGTGCGAACGTCTCGAACATGCTCCTGGCGCGCGGCATGGCGCGCCAGCGAGAGATCGGGACGCGGCTCGCGCTCGGTGCATCACGAGGGCGCATCGTACGCCAACTGCTCACCGAGTCCTTCTTGCTCGCGAGCGTCGCCGCGGTCATCGGATTCGCCTTCTCGCGGGCGGCGATCGCGTTAGGCACGGGGATTCTCATGGCGACCGTGCCGCCCGTCGTCCTGCCGTACGTGCGCCCGATTTCGCTCGCCGCCGACGTTCGCCTGCTCGTGTTTCTGGTTGCGGCGGCCATCGTCTCAGCCGTCGCGTTCGGCATGGCGCCGGCGCTCCAGACGACTCGCGCCGATCTCGTCGGCGCGACGCGTGGCGAGCTCATACCGGGAATCCGTCCGGCGCGGCTCCGCAACCTGCTCGTCGTCGGCCAGGTGACCCTGTGTGCACTGTTGCTGGTGTGCGCCGGCATCTTCATCCGCGCGGCCACGCGGGTCGAGCGGGCTGACGTCGGGTTCAGCGCGGCCGGAATGGTTCAGGTGAGACCGCCCGCTGCGGTGCGCGCTCGAGTCATCGAGCGCCTGCGCTCCGAACCTGCCATCACAGGGCTCGCGTCGGCGTCGCAGGCGCCGCTCGACGGCGGATTTCAAAAAATCGTGCTCGGCGCACCATCCGTGGCGGCCACCGTTGCCGCGAATCGCAATCGCGTCTCGCCGGACTACTTCGTCGCCCTGTCGATCCCGATGGTCCGAGGCCGGACGTTCACCTCGGACGAGACACGCGCGGGCGAGCCGGTGGCCATCGTCAGCGAGGCGACGGCGGCGCGTCTGTGGCCGCGTCGCGAGGCGATCGGCGCATCGATCCGGATTGGCAGTGCGACCGATCCCGACGCGCCGCCGCGCGTCGCACGCGTCGTCGGCGTCGTCGGCGACGTGGCGGCTGGTATCGTGGCCGTGCGTCGCGACCAGCCGATCGTCTACGAGCCGCTGGCGCTGGACGCGACCGATGCCACGTTGCTCGTCTCGACCCGGCTGGCCGCGGACGTCGCGAAGCAGCGCATTGTGCGCACCCTCTCGGAGATCGATCCCGGCGGCGCGACCGAGATGCACACGATCGACGAGTCCATGTCGCTGCAGGTGTACCCGTTTCGGGTCGCGCACTGGATCGCCTCCGGGCTCGGCGTGCTCGCGCTGGTACTGACCGTGACCGGGTTGTATGGCGTCCTCTCGTTCACGCTCGCGCTCCGAACGAAGGAGATCGGCATCCGAGTCGCGCTGGGCGCGAGCCGATCCGCGATCACTCGGCTCGTGGTGGGGCAGGGGCTGCGGCTGACAGTCATCGGGATCGTGGCGGGCAGCCTGCTCGCGTTAGGGGCGTCGCGCTTCATCGCGTCGCGTCTCTGGATGATTCCGGCGTTCGATGGCATGGCGCTCGCCATCGGCGCGACGGTGGTGTTGCTTGCGGCCGTGGCGGCCGCGTTCGAGCCGTCGCGCCTGGCGTCGCGAGTGGACCCCGTCATCGCGATGAAGGAGTAGACCAGGCGCGACTGCCGCTACGCCATGCACGCTCCGGCGCCACCCTCGAGCCCCGTGCGGAAGTTGCCCATCCGCTGCTCGCGGGTCCCGTGGCCCATGAGCGCCGCGCGTGTCAGGATGCGGCGATCGACGCGGCGGTTCCCGGTCAGCTGTGGCGTCGGGTCCGCGGCGGCCGCCATCCCGAAGAACGCCTCCTCCACGTCGCCGGGCTCCAGCGAGCCATTCTCGTCGGCGTGCCGGGCGAAAGCACCGGCGAAGCAGTCGGCGACCGCTTCATTGTCGTAGGCGACGGGAGAGCTGAAGCCGAGCTGGATTGCGGCGGCATGCCCCATCTCGTGCGCGATGACGCCGATCCCCGCCATGTCGCCGTCCGTGCCGAGCTCCGCGGCCGCCGTCTTGGCCTGTGCCGCGACGAACACTTCGTCGTAGTAGACGGTGTTCTCGGCCGGACAATACGCGGCGTTGTTCGGCTGCATGATGCCGCACGTGCTCCGCACTGCGCTGCGATACCGGACGAGGCGCGGCGTGGCGAATCGCGCGCCGAGTTGCCCGAAGCGAGCGCGCCACATCCCGGCCAGATCCGCGTAGGCCATCTTGACCTTCACGTTCGAGGCCAGAACGTCGCGCTCGGTGAGGTCGGGTTCCACGGCGGTCGCCGGGATCGGAACCGGGATCGCTCGCAGCGGCGGTGGCGCGCTGACCGAGGCGGCTATGGCAAGAGCGAGCGCGACAGCGCGCCCGCGCACTCTCGTGAGTCTGGTCTGCATAACGGTCTGCTCCTCCGGCTCATTAGTACCCGCCGGAAGCGGATGAGTTGCCACAGAGAGCGCAGGCTGAGAGCAACGATCAATGGGGTCAGACTCCATTGATCCGGAGCGGCCGGTGCTTCAATGGAGTCGGACCCCATTGATCTCCGGTTGACACGGCTGCGCACGCCCTCTACGCTATACATAGATAGTTATGGATAGCTAGTTCGGGATGAAAATGGCCAGACAGCGCAACGACATCCTGCAGGGCACTCTCGCTCTCCTCGTGCTGAAGACCCTGTCAGCACGCGGGAGCATGCATGGCTACGCGATCACCTCACACATTCAGCGCGCGTCAGCCGACCTGCTGCGCGTCGAGGAAGGTTCGCTGTACCCCGCGCTCCACCGAATGGAGCAGGATGGCTGGGTCCGCGCGGAGTGGGGGGTGACCGAGAAGAATCGCCAGGCGCGGTTCTACACGCTCACCCCGCAGGGGAAGAAGCAGCTCGCCGCCGAGCAGGAGAACTGGGCGCGGCTCACGGAAGGCGTGACGCGGGTCCTTCGCTACGCCTGACGCAGGGGATCGTGCACGACGGGACGCAACGACGCCCCGGGAGCACCTAACGAGGAATGATCGAGGAACACGCCCATGGCATGGTACCAGCGCTTCGTCAACACGCTCCGCTCGAACCGACTGTCGTCGGACATCAAGCGCGAGATGGATTTTCACCTCGCTGAGCGAGCGGATGACCTCGTCGCCCAAGGGATGGGCGAACGCGAAGCGAAGCGCGAGGCGAGACGGCGGTTCGGAAACCCGAGCTTCCAGCAGGAGCGGACGCGCGACGTCGACCTCGTGACCTGGCTGGAGACGTTCGGCGCCGACGTGCGGTATGCGCTGCGTGCGATGCGAGCCACGCCCGGATTCGCACTCATCATCGTCTTGTCGCTGGCGCTCGGCATTGGCGCGAACACCGCCATCTTCAGCCTGCTCGACACGATCGTGCTGAAGCGGCTACCAGTCGACCGGCCCGAAGAGTTGTTGCACATCTCATTCGGCGACACGAAGGCGACCGTACTCACCAACCCGATCTGGGAGCAGATTCGCGACCGCCAGGACGTGTTCTCGAACGTGTTCGTGTACGACAACGAGGTCGGTTTCAACCTCGCGGCCGGCGGAGAGATCCGCATCGCGACCGGGAACGCCGTCAGCGGGGACTTCTTTGCTACGTTAGGTGTGCAACCCGCGGCAGGTCGCCTCCTTACCCGCGCCGATGACGTCCGCGGGTGCCCGAGCGTCGCGGTGCTCAGTCACGGGTTCTGGCAGTCGGAGTATGGGGGATCACCGTCGGTGGTGGGGACTGGCATCTCTCTCAGCGGGAAAGCGCATACGATCGTGGGAGTGACGGAGGAGGGGTTCTTCGGCGTCGACGTCGGGCAATCTCCCCAGGTGTATGTCCCGCTCTGTCTGCGCCCCTATCTCGATGCACGGAGCACCTGGTTTCTCTATGCGATCGGGCGGCCCAAGCCGGGACTCACGCGTGAGATGGTGGCGGCGAGGCTCGCGGCGCTGTCGCCGACGGTGTTCGCAGAAACGGTCCCCGAGCGCTGGAGCGCATCCGAGCGGGCGGAATACATGAAGACGACGCTCTCGGTGCAGTCGGTACCAGGCGGGTTGTCGCGACTCCGCCGCGACTACCAGAAGGCGCTGACCGTGTTGATGGTGGTCGTGGGGCTCGTGCTCCTGATCGCCTGCGCGAACGTTGCGAACCTGCTGCTGGCGCGAGCCGCGGCGCGACACCGCGAGATGGCGATTCGGCTCGCCATCGGTGCGGCGCGGCGGCGACTCGTGCGACAGCTCCTGACCGAGAGCATGCTGCTTGCGGTCATCGGCGCCGCAACTGGGGTCCTGTTCGCACGCTGGGGAAGCGCGGTGCTCGTCCAGGTCTTGTCCGCCGGGCAGCGCGATCTTTCGCTCGATCTCGCACTCGACGCGCGCGTCCTCGCCTTCACGACGGCCGTGGCGATCGCGACAGGCGTGCTGTTCGGTCTCGCTCCGGCGTGGAGATCCGCGCGCGTCGATCCACAGGCGGCGCTCAAGGCAAGCGGACGCGGCGTGGCCGAGGGACACTCGCGATTCACCATCGGCAAGTGGCTGGTCGTCGGCCAGATCGCTCTCTCGCTCGTGCTCGTGATCGGGGCCGGACTCTTGCTCGGCAGCTTCCGCAAGCTCACCACCCTCGACGCCGGCTTCAGGAAGGACGGCGTCCTGCTCGTCAGCATGAGTCTGCGGAACGCCGGGTACGCCGACAGCGTGATGGGCGGCGTTCGCCAACAGGTCCTCGACCGGCTCCGGCAGCTTCCGGGCGTCCAATCCGCCAGCTTCTCGCAGATCACACCGATCAGCGGCAGCGGGTGGAACGACTTCATCGAGGTCGACGGCTACACGGCGAAGTCGATGGAGGACGCGATCGCCTACTTCAACGAAGTGAGTGATGGGTACTTCGCAACGATGGGTACGCCGCTCAGAGCCGGGCGCGATTTCGATCGCCGCGACGTGCTGGGCGCCACGAAGGTCGCGATCATCAACGAGACGATGGCGCGTCGATTCTACGGATCCGTCAATCCGCTCGGGAAACCGTTCTACGTGAAGGAGCACGACAAGCGCAGCGCACCGTTCGAGATCATCGGCGTCGTGAAAGACGCGAAGTATCGGCGGCTCCGCGAGGAGACTCCTCCGACCGCCTACGTTGCCATGAGCCAGAACCCGACGCCCGGTGCGTTCGCGAATTACGAGCTTCGGGTAGCCGGCGACCCAGCGTCGCTGGTGCCCGCGATCAAGTCCACAATGGCCGAAGTGAACCGGTCGATCTCGCTGCAGTTCACGTCGTTCGCCGAGCAGGTGGATGCGTCGCTGACCCGCGACCGGTTGCTCGCCACGCTGTCGGGTTTCTTCGGCGGGCTCGCGTTACTCCTCGCGATGGTGGGGCTGTACGGGACGCTGTCTTACAACGTTGCACGTCGGCGGAACGAGATCGGCATCCGCATTGCCCTCGGTGCGGCACGTGGTCGTGTCGTGCGATTGATCCTCGGCGAAGTGGGCCGCCTCGTGGTCGTCGGGCTCGTGCTCGGAGGATTTGCCGCGGCCGCAGCGACTCGGTGGGTGACCTCATTCCTCTACGGGCTGACCGCGTCGGACCCGAGCACGCTGGCGGTGTCCACGCTTACGCTCGCGCTCGTCGCACTGGCGGCCGGTGCGATCCCGGCCCTGCGAGCGGCGCGCGTCGATCCCGTGGACGCGCTGCGGGAGGAGTAGCGCCCCTGTCAGTCCGCTCGGAATGACAATAACGGGCTGAATCGCGCAGATCACGGTTCGGCCCAGCGTGGTTCGCCTCAAGGGGTCGGCCGACTAGCGTGAGTGGCGCGGCGAGTGTGGACGCCCCCCGCGGCCCCGTATAACATCGACGGCATGGACTCCACCGACCGCTCCGACCTCGACCAGCTCCCGTGGCGCACGGCGTCGCTCGTGGCGGCCGGAGTCTGCGCAGTCATCGGGGTGCTCGAGTGCGCCAAGGATTACGTGATGATGCAGATCCAGGGCACCGAGCGTCCGTTTCTCTCGGTCCTCCGGGATCAGGCGCTGTGGTGGGTCCTCTGGATGCTGCTCATGCCGGCGGTCATCTGGCTCGCGCAGACGTTCCGGCTGGATCGCACGCGATGGCTGCGGAGTGCGGGCATTCACACGATCATCGCCGTCGCCCTGTCGGTCGGCCACATCACCGTGTTCGGCGCCGCTTACTTCACCGCGGTCGGACCGACGAGCTGGGGGCCTACCATGGCGGCCCAGATCGATCTGTTCATGACGCGGTATCTCGCGATGGACATCATCATCTACGGCGGCGCCGTCAGCGTGTACTACGCCGTCGAGTACTTCACGCGGTTTCGCCGGCTGGCACTGGCCGCGGTGCAGACCGAAGCACGTGCGGCGCGTCTCCAGTTGAGTCTTGCCGAAGCGCGCATCCACGCGCTCCGCATGGAGCTCAATCCTCACTTCCTGTTCAATGCGTTGAACGCCGTCGCCGGGCTCGTCCGGCGGCGCGAGCACGACGGCGCCGTGGACATGCTGGCGCGGCTCAGTGATCTCCTGCGGACGACACTCGACCGCAACATGCCTGAGGAAGTGCCGCTCGCGGACGAGCTGGTGTTTCTGGGGCGATTCGTGGACATCGAGCAGGTCCGATTCGGTGACCGGCTGCGCGTGACCTGGGACATCGACCCGGATGTGCGGACCGCGCTCGTGCCCCCGCTCATCCTGCAGCCGCTCGTGGAGAATGCCGTGCGGCACGGGATCTCACGCCGGCCCGGCCCGGCTACCCTGAAAATTTCCGCCCGACGCGCGGCGCTTCACCTCGAGCTGACCGTCCGCGACAGTGGCGATGGGCTCGTGCCTAACGACAGCGTGAGTGGCCGGGAAGGGATCGGCCTGTCGAACACGCGCGCTCGGCTCGTCGCGCTGTATGGGGACGGGACGGCGACGCTCGACGTCGCCGACGCACCGGGCGGCGGGGTGCGGGCGCGGATCATGCTGCCGTTCCATACGGCACGCGAAGCGGTGAATACCCTGGCAGTGGGTGCCTGAAGATGACTGTCGGAACCAGTGTGGCGACGATGCGAGTGGTGATTGTGGACGACGAGCCGCTCGCCCGTGATTGCATGCGGCTCGCGCTGCAGCACGACCCCGAGGTCACCATCGTCGCGGAGTGCGGCGACGGGAGGGCGGCGGCCGAGGCGATCCGGACGCACGCCCCGGACATCGTGCTGCTCGACGTCCAGATGCCCGGACTCGACGGGTTCGCCGTCCTCGAACAGATCGACGTGGCGACAATGCCGGTAGTCGTGTTCGTCACGGCCTACGACGCTCACGCCATTCGCGCCTTCGAGGTCAACGCGCTCGACTACGTGCTCAAGCCGTTCCCGGACGAGCGT
>Ga0209382_10006042_pt1 | contig 15628 bp, 14 predicted proteins | sample SoiMetdeltSBSDD5_FD_187599 | JGI IMG/M metagenome (GOLD analysis project Ga0209382, IMG submission 187599) | Bulk soil microbial communities from a Populus tree surrounding site in Tennessee, USA - Soil MetaG P. deltoides SBSDD5 (SPAdes) (version 2) | ecosystem: Environmental > Terrestrial >...
CTCTCCGATTCTCCTTGCACCATCCCAACGGCTTTCGCCGGCATCCCCGGCGCATGCGCTCAAGACAAGCCATCCTTAGTCGTGTATAGGCAGTGCTTCGAGTAGAAGTCTGCGCACGGAATGCTTGACGAGGCCTTTGGCTTGCGCGAAGAATCCCTGGTAGGTGGTGTGGCCCTGTAACACACCATAGTACAGTCGAATCACTTCCTGATAATTGTGCATGAGCCGGTGACAGAGTCGCGGAAAAGAGTAGACGATCCGAGCCATGCAGGATGCCACGCGGAACTCCGGGTAGATCTCTTGAGCGAGCGCATAGTCGTATTCGAACAGTGATTGGTTTCGATTGTGGACTGTCCCGAGGATTGCCCGGGCCGCGAGCTGTCCGGATCGCACCGCATAGTAAATCCCCTCCCCGAACAGGGGGTCAACCAAGTGGCCTGCATCGCCGATTAGTACGGTCTGCCTTTGCACCAGGGACGCGGACGCATGATTTCTCCGGCTGGGGTACAGCGGCAAAGGGTGTCCGATCGGTCGAGGGATCGCTCGCTCGGCCAGGCCCTTCTGACCGTGCACGAAACGGTCAAACACCGTCTTAGGGCTGCTCGCCTTTCCCCGAAATTCTGCGACTCCTACTGAGAGCCGTTCCTGCTTTGGAAATATCCAGGCATAGCCCTTTCGAGTCGCCCCGATATCGATAAGGACGGTGGTGCTGCTGGGAAAGGGAGCCGCTTGTCCTATTTCCACCTCGCTTTCCAAAGTCGGCATGCGTTGAATACACCGTCCTGGAAACAGTTGCTGTGCCACCAGACTGTTGGCTCCATCGGCGCCGATGAGGAATTTTGCGTGGTATCGACCTCGACCTGTCGATACCATGACTCCATCAGGACAGTGGGAAAACTGCACTCCTGCCTCTCCTTCATGTATCTCCGTCCCGACACAACGAGCTTTCTCGACGAGCGCCTGATCGAAACGGTCGCGCATAACCATGTAGGCAATCGGCGAACTTGATTCGATTAAGAACGATTCTTGTCCCCGGTAAGCGAACTGAACGCCGTAGACTGTATGCTCCACCACCGGCTTGAACTCGTGACCTATGATGGACTCGATCCTGGCCGACAGCCCCCCGCCGCACACCTTATAGCGAGGGTGTCTCTGCTTATCGAGCGCCAGCACCGACAACCCGGCTCGGCTGAGTTCATGGGCGGCCGCTGCTCCGGCCGGTCCCATTCCAACCACGACAACATCGTACTCCTTGCTGTCGGAGACGGTATTCATAAGCCATCGATGGAGATGCCGTGTACGAAGCGAAGGATTCCGGGTCGGTGAGCACGTACAAAGGAGGAAGGCAAGTTATTGACCGAGGTACCACCCGATCCCATAGCGTTCCAGAAAGCTGGTGATCATCGTCAGTGAATTGGCATAGATCATCACACCCACCACAATGAGCAACACCCCGCTCACGGTTGATACGCCCCACAGGTAGCCACGGAGTTCTTTGAAGTAGCCGAGGAATCGATCGACACCCAGTGCAGTCAGAAACAGCGGCAGGCCCAGCCCCAGAGAGTAAAAACTCAATAATACCACGCCGCTCAGCAGGGAATCGGTGGTGCTCGCGTAGAGAAGGATCGTGCCCAGGACGGGCCCCACGCAGGGAGTCCATCCTGCCGCAAAAGCGATGCCGATGAGGAAGGATCCCACATATCCTGCAGGACGATTCCGAAACTGATAGCGATGTTCGGTCTTCAGAAAATTTAAATTCAAGATTCCGAGGAGATACAGACCAAACACAATGACGACCAGCCCTCCAACGCGGCGGACATGCTCTTGATAGGTGATAAGCGCTTGGCCGATGAGGCTGGCCGAAGCTCCGAATGCCACGAAGACCGTCGAAAAGCCCCCGATAAAGAGGAGGGAATTCACAATGATCGCCTTGCGAAACCGGTTGCGCTCCGAAACATCCGTTAGCTGTTCAACGGACAATCCTGTGATATAGGAAATGTAGGAGGGCACCAGCGGAAGCACGCAGGGCGACACGAACGACAGGAGACCTGCCGAGAAGGCAGCCAGGAGCGAGATCGATTGAATCGATTGGGTCATGGCTACGAGGACCCCATCAGCGACTGGATCAACCGACGACCTTCCGGAGTGTTCCAATCGCGGGCGCCGAATATTCGATTGCGGATAACTCCTTGTCGATCGATCAGAAACGTCATGGGCAGGGTACGCGCCCCGTACCGCAGACCGATCCGAAAATCAGCGTCATGCAGAATGGGAAACGTAAACCCGACTTCCTGCTGGAACGGTTTCGTGACCGCCATGCCTTGTGCATCGGTCGACACCGCCAGAATCTCAAAATCTCTGCGCCCAAACGACCGGTACAATTGTTCCATCGCCGGCATCTCGATCCGGCAGGGTCCGCACCAGGTAGCCCAAAAATTTAACAAGACCACCTTTCCTCGGTACTGGTCGAGCGAGACTTGAAAACCCTCCAAGTCCTTGAGAAGAAAATTGGGTGCTTCGTCGCCGATCTTGACGATCCCACCCTCGGCAACCAGAGCCGAAGAAGATGGCGCCCGGTCAGGAAATGCACCCGCAACGCGCGCATTACCAGCCGCAATGATACAGCACCACGTGAACAGCCCCAAGATGATCCAGCCGCGTCGCATCACGATATCTCACAGAGCAGGATCGGCCGGTTGCGAAGATTGAGCGGCAGCAGCTCCCCGCTTCATCAACTGCGTGAGGACCTGTAAATTATCAAGCCGGGTCCAATCCCTGGGACCGATCACCTTCTCCCTGAGTGTGCCTTCCCGATCAATAATATAGGTTTCAGGCACCCCCATGAGTTTGTACCGTTTATCGGTTTGGCCCCACGAGTCGACAAGCACTGGGAACGTCAAATTCATGCCTTTGACAAACGGAGGGATTTCCTTCTTCGTGGTGACGCGATCGATGCTGACTGCCAGGATGACAAGGCCATCTTTCTCAAAATTCTTGTACAACACCTGCATCGACGGCATCTCCTCGCGGCAAGGCTTGCACCACGTCGCCCAAAAATTCAGAAACACGACTTTGCCTCGGTAGTCTGAGAGCCGGATCTCTTTCTCATTCAGATCCGGCAACTGAAAGTCGGGCGCAGCTTTGCCTACCGTCAGCGGTTCATACTTCGCACTTTGCAACCAGACCACCGCAAACATGAGGAATAAGATCGCCGCGGCAACAAGCACGACGACCACGCGCGAGCCGCCCGCACCTGGCCGGGAAGAAGACGGAGTCATGACGGAGGGTTCCACCATGTGAATTTCGGGGAACGTCGCATCTCATTAGCCGGGTTGGCCGGAATGCGAATCCTCAGAACAGGTTACGCGTATGCATGCAAACCGGACAGCAGAAAGTTGACACCCCAAAAACAAAAGATGACCATCAAGAAACCGAAAATGGCATAGATGGCTGCCCGCCTACCTTCCCATCCTCTGGTCATTCTCGCATGAACATAGGCCCCGTAGATCAGCCAGACAATGAGTGACCAGGTTTCTTTCGGATCCCAGCTCCAATATCCACCCCACGCATAATTGGCCCACATGGCTCCGAGAATAACCCCGAAGGCGAGCAGCGGAAATCCGATCATGATCGCCTTGTACCCCAATTCATCAATAGTTTCGAGATCAGGAAACGCATCAAAGAATCGTGATCGGCTGCCTTTTTTCTCCGCGCGTTCCTTCAAGAGATACATCACCCCGAGGCCGCCCGCCATTGCAAAGGCCGCATAGCTGGTCAAGGTTACGGACACATGAATATAGATCCAGTAACTATTGAGTGCTGGCACCAGAGGCTCCGCTGTCTGATACCGATAGGGCAGTAGTGATGCGGCCCCCATCGCAATGAACCCAATGCCCACCACGAAAGCGCCGATCGCCTTGATGCCATAACGCAGTTCCAGGAGTACGTACCCCAAAATGATCGCCCACGATACGTACGACATCGCCTCGAACTGGTTCGACCAGGGAGCAAATGTGCCGGAATGCTCCATTCGCTCATACGCGCGTGTGGTCAGTGCCAGCGTGTTCATGATCCACCCAAAAATGGTCACCAAGGTGGCGACCTGTCCCAATTGCGTAGCCCACGCACCGTCTCGATCATCGAACCCGCCCACCGGATGCCCCGCCGGGGCCAACTGCAGCGAGGGGCGTTTCGCAAAGAGGTATCCGACGTAGAGCACCAGGGCTGCCAGATACAGCCAAAAGGTCATATCGAAGAGAAATAGTGAGCGCGCCATACTGTCCTCCGTCTATCTTTAGTCCGCCTGAGGCCCGGTTATTGTGCCGGAGTTCTGCGCAGAGGGTCAATTCTGCTTCGTCTCGATCTTTTCGGTGAGTTTCTTGAACTCCTTCTGAAAATCAATCTGACTCTTGTGGGTCGTGCCGCCCAGGTGGACCACGGCTCCATCTTGATGGGGGATAACTTTGGCCCATAACCGGCGATGATAAATAAGAGAAGAGAGGGTCATTCCGACGACCAGCATGGTCGAACCAATCCACACGATCTTCACCCCCGGATTCTTTGCGATCTGAAGCCCCGTAAATTTCTTGGGCTGGTATCCGATCAATTCGTATTGATAGGAAGAATCTTTGACTTCAAATAAATCCGGATAGTGATAGAAGATCCAGGGAGTCGCCTGGATGGAACTTTTTTCATCGACCGCCAGACGAACGGCAGGATTGCTATGTTCGGCCGATTTGGAAAAGACTTTCTTCTCATTGGAGTTGAACGCAAAGTCTGCCACGAAATCTGTCATGGTAATCTTGATCGTCAGACCTTCGACCGCCTTCTCCTTCTTCCATTCCAGATCGACTGTTTTCAGCACCTTGTCGGTGGCCTTTTCCTTGATATTGACGCGAGCGACTTCGATCTGATCCCAAGCGTCGCCATAGCTGGACTGGTAAAACCAGATACCCTTGTACACTAAAGGATCATTCACCGTAATGGTTTTTGTGATCTTCGGTGCGCCCTCATCGACTACGGTGAGTGTACTATTGTAGGATTTCACCGATCCGTTCTCATGGTAGTCAATCCAAAACTTATCGATCCGTAAATCGAAATTCCCCCTTGGAATATGGTAGGTCTGTCCTTCAAGACACACGCCGAACTCCTGAAAGCCATAAGAACTCCCCAATAGCCCTCCCAACACGATAACCGTGGCGCTGAGGTGGGCCACATGTGCCCCGACCCGCCCCATGATGCCTTTGGTTGCATAAATGGTCAGGTCGCCCGGATCATTTTTGACCAGTACGCGGTACCCTTTTTCTCCAAACAACCGGAGAATTCGCTCGCCTATCTGCTCAGTCGAAGACATCACCTTGAATTCGGTGTGCTGCTTCATCCCTTTGATAAAAGACAGCGCAACACTCACCCGATCTTGGCGCATGGAGCGCCAGACCGCGGGGAACCGTTTATAGAAGCACGTCAGGGAATTGACGCAGAGAAGGCCGAGGAGACTGGTAAACCACCACGTATGATAGACGTCAACAAAGCCGAGCCGAACAAACCAGCGATAGACGTCTTCACCATACTCTTGAACGTATGTTTCCGGTCGCTCACCCTGTTGGATGACCGTACCAATCGTTGCGGTCATAGCAATCGCGATGAAGAGGAACATCGCCAGCTTGATGGACGCAAAAAATTCCACCACCTCCCGCGAGAACTCCTCCCACCCCAGACCGGAAGATCGTGATGTCTCGCGTTCGGAGAAGGCCTCGGGATTATTCATGGATGAATTCAGGTTCTCGTTTAATCAAGCACTGCGAGGTTTATTATAACTAGGACAGCGCGCGGATTGTAGAACGGGCTGAGCTTCTCCTTAAGGGTCGATACCACGAGGTCGGATGGCCGAGGAGGAAGCGGCACTGATCGAGCGAACCACGCGAAACTTAAGCTATCTTACAAGTCGGTCCAAAGAGCTGTCAAGCAACGCGTGGATGTCATTCCTGGGTCTTCACCAAACTTCAGAGTGGTGGACAAATGAGACTCACTACTATAAGATTCGCCCAGTTTTACAGCTTCTGTCGCATCCAGTCGCTACCCTGATATGCATGGGGCTTCTTCCGGGCAATAGGCTACAACATCAATTTCCAGGGGGAGCAATGAGACATAACTACCTGTTTACGTCGGAGTCTGTCACAGAAGGACATCCCGACAAGATTGCCGATCAGATTTCCGATGGGATCCTAGATGCGATCATCGCACAAGACAAGTATTGTCGGGTGGCCTGCGAAACGATCTTAACGACCGGTATTGCATTCGTCGTCGGTGAAATCTCCACCAAGGCCTACGTCGAAATTCCAGACATTATCCGCGAGGTCATCCGGGAAGTCGGCTATACGGACGCGTCGTGGGGCTTCGATTGCACAACCTGCTCGGTCCTGACCTCTATTCATCAGCAGTCCGGTGATATCGCCATGGGAGTGGATTCGGGAGGCGCAGGCGATCAGGGTCTCATGTTCGGATATGCGACGAATGAATCCAGTGAATTGATGCCTATGCCGCTCGTCCTTGCTCATCGACTCACGCGCCGGCTCGCAGAAGTACGCAAGAAAAAAATTCTGCCGTGGGTCCGTCCGGACGGCAAGTCCCAAGTGACCGTCGAATACAAGAACGGCAAGCCGTTTCGCGTTGATACCGTCGTCGTTTCCACTCAGCACAGTCCCGAGGTGACCAACAAGCAGCTTGAAAAAGACATCATGGAGCACGTGATCAAACCGGTCATGCCCAAAAGCTTATACGACCTCACCAGCGTCAAGCATCACATCAATCCTACCGGTCGTTTCGTTGTCGGGGGACCGATGGGTGATACCGGGTTGACGGGGAGAAAGATCATCGTCGACACGTACGGAGGCCACGGCAGCCACGGCGGTGGAGCGTTTTCCGGAAAGGATCCAACAAAAGTCGACCGATCGGCATCGTATATGGCTCGGTATATTGCCAAGAACCTCGTGGCCGCAGGTCTTGCCGACAAGTGCGAAGTTCAACTTGCGTATGCCATTGGTGTGGCCGACCCTGTGTCGGTTTTGGTAGATACCAAGAATACGGAGAAGGTATCCGTCGATCTTCTCGACAAGCTCGTACGTAAACACTTCCCCATGACGCCAAGAGGCATCATCGACCATCTCAAGTTACGCAGGCCGATCTTCAAGAAGACCGCATCATACGGACATTTTGGACGCAATGAACCGGAGTTTACCTGGGAAAAAACCGACAAAGTGAAGGCTTTGAGAAAGGACGCCGGGCTGTAGCCTACGTCGCTGGATGAACAGGCCTTTGGGGGGCGGATTGACAGAATCCGCCCCCCTTTTCATGAGTACCCGATTGCTCACAAGAGGAGGTTTTGTGGATTACGATGTGAAAGACATTCGATTGGCGGATCAAGGTAATCTCAAGATAGAGTGGGCAGAGGCAACCATGCCCGTATTGCGGCTGATCCGGAAACGCTTCGAGCGCGAACAGCCCTTCAGGGGTATCCGCATGACGGCCTGCCTGCATGTTACGACGGAAACAGCTAATCTCATGAAGACTCTAAAGGCGGGAGGCGCCGATGTCAGGCTATGCGCCTCCAACCCGCTCAGCACGCAGGACGACGTGGCTTCCGCCTTAGTCCAATACGACCAAATCCCCGTCTTCGCCATCAAGGGCGAGGACAATGCTACCTACTATCGTCACATCGAGTCGGCAATCGCTCATAAGCCGCATGTGTCGATGGACGATGGCGCCGACGTGGTCTCGCATCTCCATTCCAAGCGAAAAGAATTATTGCGAAATGTCATCGGGGGTACGGAGGAGACCACAACCGGTGTGATTCGCCTTCGGAGCATGGCCAAGAAGAAGGTGCTGCGATTTCCTGTGATTTCAGTCAACGACGCCGATACAAAACATATGTTCGACAACCGCTACGGCACAGGACAAAGCACAATGGACGGCATCGTTCGAGCAACGAACCGACTGGTCTGCGGCTCAACCCTCGTCGTCGCCGGCTACGGATGGTGCGGGAGAGGAATTGCCATGCGCGCCCGCGGCATGGGTGCGGATGTGATCGTGACGGAGATCGATCCACTGAAGGGGCTGGAAGCCGTGATGGACGGCTTCCGTGTCATGCCGATGGAACTGGCCGCACCGGTCGGCGATTTCTTTGTCACCGTGACGGGCAATCTCAAGGTCATCCGCGGCGAGCATTTCGCCAAGATGAAGGATGGCGCGATCGTGTGCAATTCCGGACATTTCAATGTGGAACTCGACATTCCAGCGTTGGAGAAACTCAGCACGAAGAAGCGCGTCGTTCGTCCCGGCGTAGAGCAGTACACGTTGAACGATCGACGTCGGGTCAGTCTATTGGGCGAAGGGCGTCTCGTAAATTTGGCGACTGCGGAAGGGCATCCCTCCAGTGTCATGGACATGAGCTTTGCCAACCAGGCCTTGGGGGCGGAATACCTAGTCAAGAATCACAAGAAACTCGAAAAGAAGGTGTATCCGGTACCACCGGCCATCGACAAGGAAATAGCACGTCTGAAGCTGGCCGGGATGGGCGTCTCAATCGACAAGCTCACCAAAGAACAGGTGAAGTATTTGGCGTCCTGGGAAATGGGGACATAAAGACAGGAACGCCGGGGCTGCTCTGCTCAGCAGCTCCGGCTCGACCGCGCTAAGCCTCGCAGCTGCTCGCCTGCGGAACTCGTTTCACTCTCAGCTTCGCTCGAACGAAACTTCAAACAGTCCTCGGCGCCACTTAAGCGGCCGCACCTGATCGGCAAGCGCGGTGCCCAAGCCTCCGCTGAATTCGCGAAGCACCCCGGCCTTCCCGTTTCCTATGATAGGAAGCAAGATGGACCTCGCGCCTTCACGCGACCTCGCCCGCAAAGTCGTTCTCCCCAGCCCAGACGCTCGCCGGCCCAACAGCGGATACAAACTGTTCCGGCTCAGCATGAGCGGTTCGCATCGCCGCTCTGATGCCGCTTCAAGAGCCCGCCAGCCGCTCTTCATTTGGGGGAAGGAAGGGGAGAAAAAAGGAAAAGGCCACCGCTTGTGAGTAGCCTTTTGTATTAGCGTTCAGAAAGCGAGATATTACGAATCCATTCGATGTGGAAGAGGCCACTTCCAGTGGCGATTTCAAGCGGCTTACCAGGCTCCAGTCGGTGATATATCTCTGCCGGAACTGTCAACAGAAGATGACGATCCGGATTGCGCCAGGAAGTAACTTCCACATGAAACTCTCGCTTCTTCCTGACCAGGACTCGCTTGTCTATCCATGAAACTCTGTGGATTTCTTGGGTCTGATCAAATGCCCCATTGAACCAAAGAAGTAGCCCCCCGCACACGAATCCAGCCATTAGGGCTTCACAGAATAGGATCCAAATCAGGAGCGCTTCCTGGTCTTCGAATGTTGAGGGTTTGAGCGATGCGAGAAGACCCTGGGCGGGCTTTTTCAACACCCTGCCCCGTGCGGTCGAGCCGTACTGTTGAACAAGGCAGGCCTGATCATGGAGCCTCCCGGTAGCGACGGGCTATTCCGTCGGTTGTTTTCTCGTATCGGCCACAATTCCCGCGTTTGGGATTCTTCCCTTCCTCGCCGCGGATGGAAGAGGCGCACGGTGCGAGGAATAACGAGCACCAAGCTTGTGCGCGCCAGCGAGTCGGTGAGCTGGCAGGAACGAGCGCAAGGGCTTGGCCATGGCGTTATTCTGGATCAGTAGGCGCACTCGACGAGCACGCGCCCAAATCGTTTCCTTGACTAGCAGACCATTTCTAAGGTTTGTCAGCCGATGCGCTGTGGCGGTGTGTAAGCATCATTGCGGTCACGCCGTGCTGATGTGCGAAACGGAGGTAGAGCGAGGTCCGACCGCCTATGCTTGCAAAGATGCATCGGCGGATCGGAGGCCCCCCGCATTCAGATGTGGGGGTTGGGGGGAACCGCAGCCGTCCCTCCGTGAGTTACAGCAGCTAGGCGGGAACGCATGCAAGCGACTCACCCGCCACAGCGCACATCCTTCTCCCCTTCGTCAGCCTCGGCCACAATCCCGCCGACGAGTTCATGGAAGAGGCCGTTGACTCGTCTAGGCAACCGGCGTATCTTTTGCTTTTGTGCTCCGACAGATCTTGCGAGATACGCTTCACGAGGAACGTTTTACCTGTATAGCAAGGGAGGGAGAACCATGTCAGTCATGTGCTCCCTGGCAGTCTGTAAGGCACAACAAGGCATGTGCGGGCACGAAAAGGCTATGCTCAGCGTCGCTTTACTCGCGGCCGTCGGCCTCGGCGCTTACTTCTTGATCGGCTAGATCGCGCATCGACCTGACCTTTCAGATGGCCCTCAGAGGGCCGAGGTTGGGTGTGTGTGCCACCACTCTCCTTTGCCGATTCACTATGACCGTTTCCTCCACATCACACGATCCCCTGCTAGCCCGCACCCTGATTCTCGACGAGTTGTTTGATCTCTCGCTTTATAAGGCATTACGGGAGATCTCGCACGATACGCAAACACAACAGACGCTGGACGAATTGATCCGCGTCGAAACCGGTCATTTGGAATTCTGGCAAAAGTTCTTTAATTCAAGCGTCGCCAGGCTCAACCTGAGTAGACGCCTCAAGCTCATGTTCATAGCGTTTGTATGCCGGGTATTCGGATCGATCGCAGTTCATCTGACACTCGAGGCCATCGAGGTCTACGGTGTGCGAAAGTATCTGACGCTGTGGAAGAGCTATCGAGGCGCACCCTTGGGCGAAGCCTTACAAAATATCCTGATGGATGAAATTAAACATGAAGATGTGCTGGTCACCAATCTGACCGACCATAGAATCAATGCCGAGCAGATCCGCAATATCTTTCTAGGATTGAACGACGGGCTGGTGGAAATTCTCGGGGCCGTAAGCGGCTTCTTCGGCGCATTCAGCAATCCTGCTACCGTCCTGACGGCCGCTTCGACGACAGCTGTGGCCGGCGCGCTTTCAATGGGGGCGGGTGCATTTCTTGCCCTTAATTCAGAACGAGAGGTAAAAGCGACCACCGCGTTGAAGAAGCACTTTATCGGCGAGATAACCAGCGAAACCGACATCCCGGAACAGCCCGTCCGTGCAGCCTTGGTTGTAGGAGCGAGCTACTTTTTCGGAGCCCTGGTGCCGGTCGTACCGGTTGTCTTTGGTGCACAAGACGTCGGATTCTCAATTCTTACGGCAGGGATCGTGATCGTGCTGGTTTCCATGATCCTGGCATTCTTATCCGGCATGAGCGTACTGCGTCGGATTACCCTCAATCTCGCAATTGTTTCCGTCGCGGTCATCACGACCTATCTAATTGGTCTGTTGGCTAAGACCGTTTGGGGGATTTCAGTTTAAGCCACGGTTTTCATTTCCTATGGCTTACATTCACATCGGTCTTTCGGGCTATTCCTACAAACCATGGCAGGGACCGGAACGCTTTTATCCCTTGGAGCTTAAGCAATCCAATTTTCTTGAATATTACGCGACGCGATATGACACGGTGGAATTGGACGGTCTCTGGTATCGACTACCCACCCTACCAGCAGTGGAGAGATGGATTGAGCAGACACCGGATCACTTTGTCTTCTCGCCCAAGGCCCATCGCGAGATCACTCACTTCAAACGGCTGCGTCCCGAGGCAATCCCCTTCCTACAGACAATGGTAGAACGCCTGGCTCCATTGGCCGGTGTCAAGAAGCTCGGACCGATCCTTCTTCAGTTGCCGCCCAATCTCAAGCGGAACGATGAACGATTAGCAGAGTTTTTGTCTTCTCTCTCCCGCTCCCATCGCTGGGCAATGGAATTCCGGCACGACAGCTGGCACGATTCGGTAGTGGAAGAACTGTTGCGTCACGCTCGGGTCGCCTGGGCGGCGGTTGAGACGGATGATCACCATGCGGAGCATCGAGACACGGCGGATTTCGTCTATGCACGTCTCAGGCGCAGCCAGTACCAGGACAAAGATCTGGAAAAATGGGGCGAATTTCTAACGGAAGCTAGAAAGAATGGAAAAGACTGCTTCGTCTATTGCAAACATGAGGATGAGGGATCGCCCTGGATCTGGGCGGACCGCCTGCTGAAAATGACTGGAACAATCTCCTTACCGGGTAGAAATCATCGGTAACTCTCGCAACCCTTCCGCTTCTTGTTGAATCCGCGCACGTTCTGTCTTCGACGCCTCCAGCACATTATGCAACACGTCATCCGTAAGCTGCGTGAGCTGTGCCGCGGCATCCTTCATCTCGGCATGTTCGACCGCACGGGACAGCACCTCGGCCTTGGTGGCACCCTTCTTCTTTCCCAGAAACGGCTTGATGATGAGGTACACGACGTCGCGCACCGGCATGTATCGTAGGAATCGCCGAAGCAAGCGATAGGTTTGGAGGGGGTAATGGGTGAACTTGTAGAGAAACAGCCGCTTGAGGCCATCCTGACGAACCTCGTTGATGGTTTCACCAGGTAAACATGTGGGGTCGATCTCCGAACACTTGAAGTACTTGTACCAATCGGTCGCATCGTTCACTAACCCGCGCTTGAGATATTCCTGCCAGAGCGGCGTGCCGCGATAGACACAGAGCCGATTGAATCCGAATGTGTCGAGAGGAAGCTGCGAGGCGAAGTCGAATGTCGCCTGCATGTCTTCGACGGTTTCATCGGGATTCCCGACCGTGAAGAATCCATGTACGATCTCGATACCGGCTCTTTTCGCGTTCTTGACAGCCGTCCTGACTTCATCCAACGTTTGTTCCTTTTTGAGTCTGTCGAGAATTTTTTGGCTACCGCTTTCGATACCGAACATCACAGTCCGGCAATGCGCCTTCGCCATCGCGGGAAAGAGATGTTGTGCGACCGAGTCTACCCGACCCTCGATTCCCCATTGAATAGAGAGCCCTGCGTCCGTCACTCCTTTGCAGATTGCGTCGATACGCTTTGGCTGCAGGAGAAAGTGATCGTCCACGAAATAGACGGAGCCATAACCATGCGCTTCGAGGTATGTCAGTTCGTTGACCACATGCTGTGCGCTCCTGGCTCGCCATTTCCCCTCGTTGAAGATCGGGATATCGCAGAACACGCAGGGCCAGGGACACCCGCGCGACGTTTGCATGGTGGTAAATCGTTCCATCGAGAGGACCGCCGGGACGTCAAGCGGCATGGATTCGACGAAATCGAGCGGAAGGCTTTCCCGATCGGGAAAAGGCCATTGGTCGAGATGCCGTTCCATCGGGCGATTTTCGTTCTGAACGACTTTGCCGTCCTTCATCCAGGTCAGGCCGGCGACTCCTTCCGGATCATCGAGATGTCCAAGGAGATCCAATAAGAGTTGTTCGCCATCCCCCCGGCAGACGAAATCGACTTCCGGACACTGCAGCTTGACGAGCTGAGCGTTCAAACTCGCGAACACACCACCAAATGCAAGCTTGACCTTTGCATCGGCTGTACGGATCTGTCTGGCAAGGATCTTTGCATAGGGATAGCTCGTGGTACTCAAGAAGCTTAAGCCAATGAGTACAGGCTGCTGTTTCTTGATGACATCGATAATGACCTCATTAGGTGTTTCGGGATTGGCCTGATCGAACATCACACACTCGTGCCCGGCCTGTTTTAGGACAGCCGAGAGCGACATGATTCCGATGGGAGGAAACCCCATCACTCGAATACACCCATTTTGCGCACGGGTCTTGGCTGGAAGTGCGTAGAACTGAGGATCACGAACGTGGATTAGGAAGACCAGCATAAGAGGCTCTCCTAAGCTGGACTGTGACTAGACCAGGCAGGCCTTAATGTCTACCCCAGGAGAAGAGGAACCTTCGTTGGATGTGTACCAACAGAGTAACACGTCATAGAGAGCATAGATAGGGAAAAGTAGAGAAGGACCGTTTGGTCGCGACAAGCGGTCCTTGGTCGAATACCAGAGATCAGCGTCCCAGCGCGAGCTTGACGGCATTTCCGATTTCTGCCGGATTTTTCACGACGCGAACCCCGGCGGACTCGAGCGCCTTCATCTTTTCGTTAGCCGTCCCCTTCCCACCGCTGATAATGGCACCGGCATGGCCCATTCGACGCCCCGGAGGTGCGGTAATGCCGGCGATAAAACTGACCACCGGTTTCTTGATATTGTGTGCGATAAACTCCGCCGCTCTTTCTTCCGCATCACCGCCGATTTCACCGATCATGACAATGGCTTGGGTTTCCTGATCACGCTCGAACAACGGCAGCACATCGACAAAGCTTGTGCCATTCACGGGGTCGCCTCCGATGCCGATACAGGTCGTTTGGCCAAGACCGAGTGTCGACAACTGGTGGACCGCTTCATACGTCAGAGTACCACTGCGTGAAATCACTCCAACGACACCTCGCTTGTGGATGAACCCGGGCATGATGCCGATCTTGCACTCATCCACGGTGATGATTCCAGGACAGTTCGGTCCGATCAAACGAACGTTGCGTCCGCGCAACGCCCGCTTCGCACGAACCATATCGTTCACCGGAATGCCCTCGGTAATGCAGACAATCAAGGTAATACCGGCATCTGCGGCTTCAAGAATGGCGTCCGCCGCAAATGGCGGCGGGACGAAGATGAGTGAAGTATCGCACTTGGTTTTCTTGACAGCCTCAGCCACGGTGTTGAACACAGGAATGCCTTCAACTTCCTGACCGGCTTTTCCCGGCGTCACCCCTGCCACGACCTGCGTGCCATATGCTTTGCATTGTGTGGCGTGAAACGACCCCTCTTTGCCCGTGATGCCCTGCACCACCACCCGCGTGTTTTTGTTAACCAGAATGCTCATCTTTCAGTCGCCTTTCAAGATTGATGGCAGATCAAACATCGCTTCTTCTCTCAGGCCAAGGTGACCAAAATTGCGCTGCCACGATAGTGCCCGGATAAAGTTTCTTTTTGTACTTTGGCGGATCAGTCTTGTACCAGAAGAAACCTATACGACGTTACTTGTTGTCAACTTGCGAGGCACTTCGGTGAAAAACTGCTTGATATGCTCACGTGTGGCATACCGACCATTCATGTTAAGCTCTGGTACAACGTAACAAACAGCCGCCGGTACATCTAGCTGATCAATACTAGATTCTCGCGGGTGGCGCCGAGCGGGCGCCCAAGCGCGCGCAGCGGGGGTCCCTACACCGGGCGGGGGTGCGAGCATGCTTGGGCTGCTCGGCGACAGGACCCGCGTTAGAGTTATGCCGCCGCTTCAGCCTTCTTCCGCTGTTTCCCCGTCATCGCAACTATTTTCTGCGCCGCTTCCCACAAATCATCCGCCACGTCCAGCTTCAGATCCGACTGCTGGAGCAATGTCCGCCCTTCCTCCGCGTTCGTTCCTTGTAGCCGGACCACGAGCGGCACCTTGATCTTCACTTCTTTGGCCGCTTCAATCACGCCGTGGGCGATCCGCTCGCAGCGCACGATGCCGCCAAAAATATTGATGAAGATTCCTTTGACGTTCTTATCTTTGAGGAGAATCCGGAAGCCGGCTGCCACCGTTTCTTTCGTCGCGCCGCCGCCCACGTCCAAAAAATTCGCCGGTTCGCTGCCTGCCAGCTTGATCACATCCATAGTGGCCATCGCCAACCCTGCCCCATTGACCATGCAGCCGAT
>Ga0209382_10006043_pt1 | contig 15628 bp, 12 predicted proteins | sample SoiMetdeltSBSDD5_FD_187599 | JGI IMG/M metagenome (GOLD analysis project Ga0209382, IMG submission 187599) | Bulk soil microbial communities from a Populus tree surrounding site in Tennessee, USA - Soil MetaG P. deltoides SBSDD5 (SPAdes) (version 2) | ecosystem: Environmental > Terrestrial >...
TGACGCCGCCGCCTTCATAGATGCCAACGTGCGTGACCAGCGACCGGCGCGTATCGGTCGAAAAGAAGACGAGATCGCCCCGACGCAGCCGCCGGCCCGCGGCGTCGCCGATGCGCGACTGACTGATCGCGCGTCTCGGCAGGTCGACGCCGATTTGTTGATAGACATACTGCGTCAGGCCGGAACAGTCGAAGGCGCGTGGACCTTCCGCGCCCCAGACGTATGGTTTGCCAATCAGGCCCGCGGCAAGTCCTGCGGCGTCGGTCGCCGAGGCCGGGAGAGTGACGACCGCAAGAGACAGAGGTATCGCGTACGCGACTCGGAGTGTCACGGCGACCTGCTTTTGGAGGGACAGGATAGGGCTCGCGCAGCTCGCGACGGCAAATCAGGCGCCAATGTCCAGGCGACCGAATGCGCCTCACTACCGACGGTCATCGCGCCTGACTGCGGAAGAGGTGTCGCGCCGCAAGGACGGATGCGGCCGGGCAAGGTGACAGGTGCTAGCAGTCCGGGGTGCGGGCTGCTCGGCAACCGTTTGGCCCGTGAACACCGTCTAAGCGCCCGTGGCTCACACGGCCTTGATGGACCTCGTAGCGACGGACCGGAGAAGCTCATGACCGCTCTTCGAATGGCGTTCCGCCACCTGATGAAGAACCCAGGCTTCAGCAGCGTGGCGCTGCTCTCGCTGGCGGTCGGGATCGGCGCCAACACGGCGATCTTCAGCCTCGTCTATGCCTTTCTCCTCCGGCCGCTGCCGGTCCGGGATCCCCAGGAGCTCGTGCTCCTGCGCAACGTCGATGGGGTTGGCGGGAGGATGTCGCGCAGCGGCGAGAACAACGGCTCGATCGATCCGATCACGGGACGCGCGGCCAGCACGTCGTTCTCGCTCCTGGCGTTCGAGCGGATGCGAGCCTCACCCGCGCCACTTTCGGCCCTCTTCTCGTTCGCCCCCTTCTCTCAGGTGAACGTGCTCGTCGACGGGCAGCCGGAAATCGCGATCACGGCACAGATGGTGTCCGGCAGCTATCACGGCGGCCTGGGAGTCTCGGCGGCGCTCGGGCGCACGCTCACAGACGATGACGACAAAGCGTCCGCGATGCCGGTTGCCGTGATCTCCTTCCGGTATTGGGATCGCCGCTTCGGCCGGCGCTCCGACATTCTTGGCCGAACCATCGCAATCAACAGGATCCCGACAACGATCGTCGGCGTGACCGCGCAGGGCTTTGACGGGACGATGCAGGCGGGAGAGTCACCGGATGTGACGGTGCCGCTCGGGCATTACCTTCGCTTTCAGCCGGACCGCGTCGGCCGGGCACAGCCGTTCTACTGGTGGGTCAGGGTCATGGGACGGCTCGCGCCCGGCGCCGCGGCCGCGCAAGCCGCAGCCGCGCTCGAGCCGGCATTCCAGGAGGCCGCACGGGAAGGATGGGTCGCAGGGAAGACTGCGGCGTCGGCCGACGAGCGGACGCCAGGTGTCCCGGCGCTCGTCGCCGACCCGGGTGACCGCGGCGAGAACGACGTGCGCCGGCAGTACGCGGCCTCGTTGCGAACATTGATGGGGCTCGTCGGCCTGCTGCTCGCCGCGGCCTGTGCCAACGTCGCGAACCTGCTGCTCGCGCGCTCGGCGGCGCGGCGCCGCGAGATCGCCGTGCGCCTGGCGCTCGGAGCAAGCCGCGCCCGAATCGTTCGCCAGCTGCTCGGCGAGTCGCTGCTGCTGGCGATCGCCGGCGCCGCCCTCGGACTGGCCCTCGCCTGGTGGGGCCGCGATCTGCTGCTGGCCCTGCGGCCCTTCGGTAACACGAAGGTCGTTCTCGACCTGCCGCTCGATATGCGGGTCCTCGCGTTCACCACGGCCGCGACCCTCGGCACGGCGCTGCTGTTCGGACTCTGGCCGGCTCTTCGTGCCACGGACCTCGAACTCAACACCGAATTCCAGAGTGGCGGACGCACGCTCGGCGGAGGCCGCTCGCGCCTGGGCCGCGGCGTGATGGTGGTCCAGATCGCGCTCTCGCTCGTGCTCCTCGTGAGTACCGGTCTCTTCATGCGCACACTGGTCAACCTTCAGCACGTTGACGCGGGATTCAACCGGCACGGGCTGATTCTCTTCCGCATCGACGCCGCCTCTGCCGGCTACCGGACCGGACAGTTCACGGCCCTGCACGCCCGCCTCCAGCAGGCGCTGGAGGAACTGCCGGGCGTGCGTGCGGTCACCTTCTCGAGCACGGCGCTCCTGTCCCGCGTGCGCCAGAACAAGCGGATATCGGTGCCAGGACACACCGCCTCCACCCCCCCGCCGATCGTCAACACCAACGGCGTCGCGTCGAATTTTTTCCGGGCCATGGAGCTGCCGCTCGTCATCGGCCGGGACTTCACGGCACTGGACACCGGGGCTGCGCCGAAGGTCGCGATCGTCAACCAGGCCTTCGTTCGCCAATACTTCGATGGACAGAATCCGATTGGAGAACACGTCGTGATTGCCAGCACCGGCGAACGAATCGAGGTGATCGGCGTCTCGGCGGATGCGAAGTACACCGAGCTCCGCGGCGGCATGCCGCCGACTGTGTATCTTCCCGCGCTGCAGCAGGTGGATGGCGACGCAGCCTTCGCGGTTCGCGTCGCCGGACCGAACCTGAATGCCGGCGCGACCTTCCCCGCGATCCGATCGGCTGTGCGGCAGATCGATCCCGCGCTGCCGGTGCTCGACTTGCGCACGCAGGACGAACAGATCGATCGACTGCACGGCCAGGAACTGCTGTTCGCGAAGCTCTCGGGACTGTTCGGCGGAGTGGCGCTGCTGCTGGCGTGCGTCGGCCTCTACGGCCTGATGTCGCACGCCGTGGTACGGCGCACGGGCGAGATCGGCCTGCGGATGGCGCTCGGCGCGCTGCCTGGCCAGGTGCTGAGGATAGTACTTCGCGAGTGTCTGCTGCTGGTCGGCCTCGGGCTCCTGACCGGAATTGCGCTGGCCTTTGGTGCCGGCCGTCTGGTCGCGTCGATGCTCTTCGGGGTGACGCCGGTAGATCCGATCACCTACGCCAGCGTCGCCGCGGTGCTCGTCGCCGTTGCGTTACTGGCGTCGATTGCACCCGCCCGGCGCGCCAGCCGGATCGATCCGGTTGTCGCGTTGAAAGTCGAGTGACAGAACCTTCGGCCTGAAGGCGGAAGCCACCCGACAGAATCTGTGACTCGTGGCTTCCGGCCCTTCGACGAGCTCAGGCCCGGCCTGAGCTTAGTCGAGGGCCGGCTTCAGCCGGAAGCTCAGACATCCCCCACCTCACTCTCGAGGACGCTCATCAAGCGATCGAGATCGCCTTCATTCGTTGCCAGTCCGACTGAGGCACGCAGCGCGCCGATCGGGGCATCGCCCAGACAACTCCGAAAGCGAGGGATCGTGAACGGACCCTTCAGGCAGGCGCGAGCCCGGATCGCGTCGATGGCGAAGGCATGCTCCGCGGCGCCGGGGTTGCAGAAGCAGCCGCCGCGAAGGGCAATGCCCCGCCCGCGCGCGGCCTGCTCGATCGACTCGTAGTCGACGACCCGGCCGCCGCGGGTGAGATTGAAGGCGATCGTGCCACCGCGGGCGTCCATCTTGCGTGGACCGTAGACGATCACCAGGTCGCCGAGGGACGACAATCGATCGAGTAGTGACGCCGTCAGGCGTTCGACGTGCTCGTGGATAGGCTCGACACCGATCCGCTCGAACCACCTCAGGCCATCGGCCACGGCGGGCATGGCCAGGAAGCTGGGAGTGCCGTCCTCGAAGCGGGAGCCTCCTTCCTGCAGGCGTGCCCGGCGATTCTGAACGGACACGTACTGAACCGTTCCGCCGCCGAAGTAGTTGCGGCCGAGCAGGGCCATCGCGTCGCGGCGGAGGACCAGCGCGCCCACGCCGGTCGGGTAACCAAACATCTTGTAGAACGACAACGCCACGAAATCGGCCGGCGTCTCCGTGAGCGACAAGCGATTCGTTGACAGATAGGCGGCCGCGTCGAGCAGGACGCGGTAACCACGCGCCCGGGCCGTGCCGATCCACCCGAGCGGATGTTGGACGCCGGAAAAGTTCGATTGCGCGGGGAATGCGAAGAGCGACGGTGATGCCGGGGCGGGCAGAAACGGGCACGGATCGCCAGCGCGGAGATCGTCGCCGAGCGGGACATAGTCGACCGTTGCGCCACGACGCCGGGCACGGACCCGGATGCCGTTCACCGAGTTGTGATTGTCCGCGGTCAGCACGAATCGTGAGCCGGAACGAAACGGGAAGGACTCCGCGACAATGCGCATGCCGCCGCTGGCATTCGCGGTGAAGATCACGTCGTACTGCTGCGGGTCCGCGTCGAGTATCTCGAGGGTGAGCGCACGTGCCTCCTCGAGCGCCGCGGTGGCGAGGCGCGACGGCCCGCTTTCGGAGTGAGGATTGCCCATGACGCTCGTCGCGAGCCTCCGCGCATCGCGAACGATGAGCGAGCGCGGATAGAGTGCGGCGCCGGCGTAGTCGAGGTACGCGCACGAGGTCGCGTCCAGCCGCGCAAACTCCCGGGCGCGCAGCCCACCGAGGTCGATCCTGGCACGCATCAGCATCCGCGCCTCCGGATGCCGGCGATCAGCTGATTGGTCGACGATTGCCGCGCTGCTGTTTCCGTCTCGGAGGCGTGCTCAGAGTGGCCGGCGTTCCAGTAGCCGGTGGGCACGTCCGCCCGCGGAACGCCTGCGCGGGCGCTGCCACCAAAGAACCGGCTCATCTCCGCGGCGCGGGCAAAATCGGCGCGCTCGCGCTCCGTCGCGTCGGCCGGGAGACGCGGCTCCATCACGCGCGCCAGCCACTCGAAGAGGCCTTCCCGGAGGAAGTAGACCCGGGCGTGGCCTCGCATGCGGAGCAGGACCCATGCCTGCGCCGCATGCGCGCCGCCCTCTGAATACAGCACGAGCGTGGCGTCCCGCGGCAACGCTTCACGTGACAGCGTGTCGATGGTCGCGTGCCTGGCGCCGGGGATGTGCATGCGGACGAACTCGGATGGCGAGCGCAGATCAAACACGCGAAGAGTCGAATCGCCGGCAATGATCAAGCTCGCGAGATCCGGCGCCGAGATGTGATCGCGCTCCGACTGGATCTCGGCGGCGAGCGATCCGGCATCGACGTTTTTCAGATCGACCGCTACTGCCGCCAGCGCCAGTGCCACCGTCAGAACCGCGAGCCCCCGGTGAAGGGGCGTCGCTGTGACGCGGCGTCCCACGATCATGAAGCCGACGAGCGCGGCGCCCGCCACGATCCCGACCATCAGGCCGCGAGATGTCCCAGCCAGATCGCTCAGGGTGACGGCGCCGAGCGCGCTGCTGGTGTAGAAACGTTCGAGGTGTGAATAGCCCAGATTGAACAGGAGGACCCCAAGCAGCATCCCGCCGACCACGGCGAGCCCATCACCGCGTCCGCTCGCTGCGGCCACGCAGGACGTACCGGGACAGAGGCCGGCAAACAGGAAACCGGCGCCGAAGAGTGCGCCGCCGGCCAGTTGCGGCCACACGAACGTCTCCGGCAGATACACGAGCTGCAGATCGAGGATGCCGAACCGATCGAGCCAGAACGCCCCGAGCATCGCTGTCAGCAGGGCGCTGAACATCACCTTGAAGACGGTGAGATCGGTCAGATAGAACTGGCCGGCAAGCTTCCGGGCGCTCCCGAGGCCGGCACGTTCGAGACACCATCCGAACGCGAAGCCGAGAACAGGAGCGGTCATCAGCGTCCCGGTTGCGCCAAGAGTCACGGTCTCCGCGAATGGCATCATCGCCAGAGTCTCCTGGCGAGCGGCGAAAGCGCATAGCCCGTCGCAAAACAGGCCACGATGAAGATCCAGCTCCCGGTGGCGAGCAGCGCGCCGCCGGTGAGCGCCTGTCCGCTGGTGCACCCGCGCGCGAGCTTGGCGCCAACTCCCATCAACACGCCTCCAGCGACAGCGACGCCCAGTCGGCGCGATGTCGAGACGCCTTCACCTCGCTCGACTGTTGGCTGCGCGCGGCCCGCGAACCATGCGGACGCAAAGCCGCCGACAATGACACCGAGGAGCTCGAGCACGAGCCAGTCCTGGAGTGGGCTCGTCAGCCCGTTGGTCAGGTAGGGCGCGGTCGCCGGGGACCGAGACGCGTCCGCACTGCCTTCGACGACGGCCATGCCGGTCGCGACGACGCTGGCGAACGCGCCGGAGGCACCGAGCCCGCGGCCGGCGATCGCATATGCGGCCAGCAACACCACTCCGATCCCCACGCCGGCAGCGTAGGGATCCGCGTAGCGCTTCACTTCTCCACCGGGCCGCGGTCGTTGACCGCCCAGTCCTGAAACGCGCCGTCGTAAAGCATCACGGGATGTCCCAGCAACCGGGCGGCGAGGATCACCGCCGTGGCCTGCTGACCCACGTGGCAGTAGGCGACGATGGTGTCGCCTGGCTTGATTCCCGCGTGCTCGAACAGCGCCATCAGCCGGGTGCGGTCGAACATCATGTTCGTGTCGGTGAGGTCCGTGAACGGGATGTTGATCGCGCCCCGGATGTGCCCGGCCTTGCCGTTCATCGTTGGCTCGATCCCCTTGTAAAAGACGGGTGCGCGCGCGTCGACCAGCTTGTATCCCTGACGGGACGGCGTCGACGACACGAAGGCGGCGTCGACGACGAGATTCTCGCGTGTCGCCGTGGACAGATTCCCGCGCGCCACCGGTGGAACCGTGGCGGTCACCGGCTTTCCGGCGCGCTTCCACGCGGCCAGGCCACCGTTCAGCAAAGATGTTCGCGCGCCCAGGCCGAGGTAGTCGAGCGTGAAGACGATCCGGGTCGCCGACTGCACTAGTCCTTCCTGCCCGAAATACACGACGATGCGGCTGGTATCGGAGATGCCGAACTGCGAGACTTTTGCGCGCAACCCTGCGGCGTCGGGCAGCTCCAGCATCATGTCTTTCAGGTTGCTGTGATTGTGCGGTCGCGACAGATCCTCTTCAGTGATCAGGCGGGCGCCGGAAATGTGCTCGCGCCGGTACTCCCCGTCGTTTCCCACATGCAGGATGACGAGATCGCGATCGGTCACGTGCTGGGACAGCCACTCCGCATCCACGAGCAACGCCGCAGCGCCCTGACCGCTCGCCCCTGACGTTGTGAGGATGAGGGTGGTGATGAAAGCAGGGACAAATGTCCGAGTCCGCATGTTCGCGCTCCTTCACCGGCATGATGCGAAGGAGAGCTGGAGAGTGAAAAGGAGTTTGCAGGGAGAGACGGCGGAGTGCTGTGGGTGGGGAGTGCAGGGCGGCGAATGGTTCTCTTGGGTCGGAGATGTCGGAGCTAACGCCACCGCGGCCGAAGCAGCTGCTCGATCTGTGGGCGTCGCGATCGGCTGACCGACACTTCGGAACCATCCGAAAGTGTCAGGCACAAGCCTCCACTGTCGTGGATCGTCCGCACCTCGTCGAGGTTGACGATCGCGGTACGGTGCACGCGGCGGAAGCGGTGCGGGTCGAGACGCTGTTCGAGCGACGCCATCGATGCGCGCACCATGTGGCGGCCTTGTTTCGAGTGGATCAGGACGTAGTAATCCTCGGCCTCTATCCACAGCACGTCCGCCGTCTTGACGACGATCGAGCGATCCCCTTCCTTGAATGCGAGCCGTTGCAGATAGCTGGCCGGCGACGCTGCCGGCGCGATGGCCACGCCCTCCTCGTGCCGGAGCTCCGCTGATACCTGGGCGACCTGGTTTGCGAGCTCGCCGAGCCGGCGCTCGCGCACGCGGCGCTTGGCCCGGTCGACCGCTTCGCTGAATCGTCGATCCGAGAACGGCTTGAGCACGTAGTCGACCGCGCTGACATCGAAGGCCTGGGTCGCATAGCTGCTGTAGGCGGTGATGAACACGACGACCGGCCCGCGCACGTCGAAGCTGTCGGCGACCTCGAGACCGGTGGAGCCCGGCATCTCGATGTCGAGGAAGGCGATGTCAGGCCGCAGGCGAGCGATGCTGTCACGGGCAGAAGCCGCATCGCCGCATTCGATCACGGACTCGATGTCCGGGTCGGCGCGCAGCAGCGCCGCGACCATCTCCCTCGCGAGCTGTTCGTCGTCCGCCACGAGCGCGCGAAACCGTGTCATGCGATGGTCCGCACCGGCTCGACCACCGGTGCGCGCGGCACGATCACGTCGACGACCGTGCCGCCGCGATCCCCGCGGCGGACCTCCAGGCTGGCCTCGTCGCCATACAGCTGCCTCAAGCGCGAAGCGGTATTGCGGAGGCCGGTGCCGGCATCCCGGGTGACATCGAATCCGGGGGGCAGGCCGGCGCCGCCATCTGCAACGCGCACCTGGAGACGTGCACGGGCGAGTCGCGCAGTGATCGTGACCTGACAGCGCGCCGACTGGGGGGCTGCGCCATGTCGAATGGCGTTCTCGACCAGCGGCTGGAGCATCAGCGTCGGCACCGGGACCGCCAGCGATGCCTCCTCGATGTCCCAGCGAATGTCGAGCCGATCGGTGAACCGCTCGCGCTGCAGATCCACGTAGCGGCGGACGAAGTCAATTTCGGTCGAGAGCGGCACCAGGTGATCGCGCGGGCCGTCCACTGTTGCGCGCATCAATTCGCTGAGGCCCAACAGCATCTCGAGCGCCCGCCCGTTGTCCTTCACGCGGATCAGCGCCGCAATCGAATTGAGAGTGTTGAACAGGAAGTGCGGATGAATCTCCAGGCGGAGCGCCTCGAGCTGCGCCCGCGCCAGCTCCACCTCGAGGCGCGCCTCGCGACGCTCGAGCGCGCGCGTGCGGTGCCGGGCACCGATGGCGCTACCCGCGGCCAGAAGAAGCCCGAACACGAGCAGATCCCCCATCAGCGTCGAGGCAACCTGCCCGGCGAAGGCTTGGCTGAACGTCGGGGCCGGCAGCGGCAGGAACGGCTGAATCCAGACTGTGAGCTGCGCCGTCACGATCAGGTGCACCGCGCAGAATGCCGCGCCGATCAGCGCGACACGGGCCGCACGGCCGCTGCGCCCGCTCTCGATCGACAAACCACTGCCAAGGCGCAGCACGAAAACAGCCGCCAGCCCCCAGAAGCACCAGCTGCTCACCTGCCACGCCAGCATGCGCGTGAACGCATGCCCGTGATTGAGCATCGACAGGTACACCTGAGCAGCGATCGCGGTGCCGATGGCCGCTCCAGCGCCGCAGCCCGCGAGCGTCACCCATCGGGCGTCGACGCCGGCGGTGTCCGGTGCAGGAACGTCGGATGCGGGAAATCGCGGATTAGCCACGGACGTCAGGCTACAGTACGCCCTCTCCGGCCGGGCCGGCAATCGGCTTTGCAGCGAGCGGGGCCGAACCGGCGGCCAACGGTAGGAACGCTGCCGCCGTCGTCCAGATCGCGCGTCGAGTCATGACTGACCTCACATCGGAGCGCCGCCCTCATCAGACGGACTGCTGCGCGGCTCGTGGCTGTCCTTCAGGGCGGGCTTACTTCAGCGTGTGCCCGCCAGAAGGTCAAGGGTCTCACCAGCCGGTCAAACCCTTGAGCCTCGACTTGCGTCCAAGGGGGCGATTACCATGCCTCAAGCCGTGAACAGAGCCGGCACGACTTTGGAGGAAAGCGAGATCTCGAGATGCGCGCAGGACTGTGGTTCGAAGAGCTCCGGGATGATGTGAGGTTCGCGTGGCGGCAGCTCAGGGGAACGCCGGGATTTGCGGTCGTGGCGGTGCTGACCCTTGCGCTCGGGATCGGTGCGAACAGCGCGATATTTGCGCTGGTCGACGCCACGCTGCTCAGGCCGCTGCCGTACGGAGATCCGGGACGGCTGGTCACGATCTGGGATCGGACCGAGTCGAACCCGCGAAGCTACGCGTCGCCACTCAACATGCTCGACTGGATGGCCCGGAGCCGCTCCTTCGAGACGATCGCCGGCTTTACGCCGAACGTCGGCGGGGTGGTGATGGCGGGCGCCGACGGCAACGCCGAAACCGTGTCCAGGCAGTGGGTCACGGCGGGCATTTTCGATGTGCTCGGCGTTCATCCCGTCGCGGGCCGCACGTTTCGTTTGACGGACGACCAGCAACGCGTCAACGCCGTCGTGCTGAGCGAGGCGTTCTGGGAAACGAGGTTCAATCGCGATCCGGCGATTGTCGGCCGTGAGATGCAGCTGGACGGCTCGCTGTGGACCGTGATGGGCGTCGTCCCGAAGGAATTCCAGATCCTCGGCCGCACCTCCATCTGGGCGATGCGGTCGATCACCACCTTGCCTCCGCGGGCGCGCGGTGCGTTCATGCTGCAGGTGGTTGGACGGCTGAAACCTGGCGTCGGGGTCGCGGCCGGGCAGTCCGATCTCCAGGCCGTGGCCGAGGGGCTCTCACGTGAGTTCCCGCAGACCAACGCCGGCCGGAGCGTGCGGCTCGAGCCGCTGCACGACACGATGATCGGCAACGACCTCAAGGTGACCGCGATGCTGTTTCTCGGCGTGGTCGGCTTCGTGCTGCTCATCTGCTGCGCCAACGTCGCCAACCTGCTGCTGGCGCGCGCGACGGCGCGCACGCGCGAGCTCGCGGTCCGCGCCGCACTCGGCGCCGGGCGAGGGCGGATTGTTCGCCAGCTCGTGACCGAGAGCGTCGTGCTCTCGGCGATCGGCGGCACCCTGGGCATCGGTGTCGGATGGGCGATTCTCCAGGCGGCGCCCGCGCTGATTCCGGAGGGCATGCTGCCCGGCACGGTGACACTGCAGTTCGACGTGCGCGTGGTGGCGTTCTGTGCGGTGACGGCACTGGCGGTCGGATTGCTGTTCGGCGTCGCACCGGCGTGGCAGGCGACGACGTTCTCATCGCCGGTCAGCCTGGCGTCGGAGAGCCGCACCGTCACCGGTGGCGGAAAACTGCGAAACCTGCTGGTCGGTGCTGAGATCACCACCGCCGTGCTGCTGCTGTTCGGCGCCGGGCTGCTGTTGCGGACACTCATCGCCGTCCAGTCTTACGATCGTGGCTATCGGGCGAACAGCGTCCTCTCGATGCTGGTCGACCCGCTGGGGTCGAGCTATCCGACTCCCGAAAAGCTCCTGCAGTTCTACCAGCAGGTCGAGGACGAAGTGAGAGCGGCGCCCGGCGTGCAGGACGTGGCGTGGACCAGCGCGCTGCCGCTGGGAGACTCCCTCTACGGAGATTTCGCCCTCACCTACGCAGTGGTCGGCGATCCGCCCGTTCCAGAGTCGCAGCGGCCGACGACCAGCCTCCAGGCGGTGAGCCCATCGTATTTCTCGACGCTCGATCTGCCGATCGTCGCCGGCCGGGCGTTCGATGCCCGCGATACCCGCACCAGCCCGCCCGTCTGCATTGTCAACGAAGCATTCGCCCGCAGTCTCGGCGGACGGTCGCCGATCGGCATGCGAGTCTCGTTCAAGGTCGCCGGCCAGCCGAACGACAAACCCGACGAGGGCGAGATCGTTGGCGTGGCCAAGCAGGTCAAGGGCCGGCCCGACGAACCGAAAGACTACGTGCAGATTTACGTGCCGCTCACGCAGGAGTTGTCCGACGACGTCATCATGCTCGCGCGGCCGAAGAGCGGCCGCGCCGAGGCTCTCACACCGGCCGTGCGCGCGGCGATCTCACGCGTCGACAAGGATCAGCTGGTCAGCGTTCGCGATGTGACGACGCTCGAGGATGTCGAATGGGCGGCGAGCGGACGCCACCGCTTCCGGGCCGTGATGGTCGCGGCGTTTGCCACGCTCGCACTCGTCCTGGCCATGGTTGGCGTCTTCGGCATCCTCGCGTATTCGGTCCAGCAGCGCGTGCGTGATTTCGGGGTACGCCGCGCGCTCGGCGCGACCACGACCGACGTGCTGCGCCTGGTGGTCGGCGACGCCGCCCGAGTCGTGCTCGCCGGTGCAGCTGTCGGCCTGGTGCTCTCTGCGCTGCTGGGCAGGCTGATCACCACCATGCTGTTCTCCGTGAAGCCGCTGGATTTCCTCACATTCGCGATGGTGACGGTCGTGCTCGCGGTGACCGCCGCCGTCGCGATCGCCGGCCCAGCCTGGCGCGCCGCGCGGATCGATCCCGCGGTCGCGCTGCGAGGGAGGTGAGTACGTCTGGAAACAATCACAGGAGAGCCACGAGATCAGGAGATTTCTCAAAATTCCTCCTGAACTCATGGCCCTCCTGTTTAGATATCCTTCACGCCGCTGCTACCGTTGCGCGCTCGAACGCCCGGTCGCCGGGCCCGTCAGGAGATGTCTGCCTTCTGCGAACTCCTCGATCATCTTTCGATTGAATGCCGGAATGTCGTCGGGCTTTCGGCTGCTGACCAACCCGTTGTCGGTCACGACTTCCTGATCGACCCAGATTGCGCCCGCGTTCATGAGGTCGGCTTTCAGCGACGGCCATGATGTCACCGTGCGCCCCTTCACGACCCCGGCATCGATCAACGGCCAGAGGCCGTGACAGATGGCCGCCACCGGCTTGCCCGCCTCGAAGAACTCGCGAATGAATGACACGGCTCGTGGAACGATTCGCAACTGATCCGGGTTCGCGACGCCGCCCGGCAGCAGCAGCGCGTCGAAGTCTTGTGATTTCGCGTCGCTCAACCGCACGTCCACCGGGAACTGATCAGCCTTGTCGAAATGTTTCCAGCCCTGCACCCGTTCCGCTGACGCTGACACGATGCTGGTTCGCGCACCCGCGCGCTCGAGCGCCGCTTTCGGCTCGGTCAGCTCGACCTGTTCAAATCCGTCAGCCACCAGAATGGCCACTCGCTTACCCTGAAGCGTGTTCGTATCCATGTTGCTCCCAATTCGATCTTCAACACCTGTGCCGTGCACGGACGTCGCCGTGCGATTGCGATCGCAGATCGAAATGCAAGAACGGGACTCGGGGCTGTTGAGAGGGAATCGCCGGGCCGGGAGGAAGGAACTGTCAGCGGCCCACTAATATTATCGACCTCCGAGGCACGCACTTCAAGACTGTTTCTGATGCGCAGGGGCCGGTATCATCCCCAGCCCATGCCAAAGAGCCCGTCTCGCCGCAGCGCGAAGCGTGAGAGCCTGCCTCGCCGTAGCCAGAAGGGCGGAGGCCGGGGAGCACCCCGTGCTCGTAGACGGCAGTCTGTCCCCAAAAAACGCAAAAGCAACGCTCACCAGCCGAGCCTGTCTCGCCGAAGCGCCACCCGCGAAGGCGGGCCTGAAGGCGGAGAGCTCGCCAGAGTCGTTCCGCGTCTGGCGCCGGAAACGCTCCATGCCCTGGTGCGGCACAAAGGGCTGGAAGCGTCGGGTGACCTGGTCGCCGCCGCCACGCCCGAACAGCTGACGGCCGTCTTCGACATCGACCTCTGGCGCGCCTCTCGATCCGGGCGCGACGAACAGTTCGACGTGGACCGTTTCGGGGAATGGGTCGAGGCGCTCGTCGACTCCGATGAGCGCGTGGCTGCGCGAACCATCGCCGCACTCGACGAGGATCTGGTGATCACCGGGCTCTCCCGCTACCTGCGGGTGTTCGACCCCGGCTCGTTCTTGAGGACGGTGAGCGAAGAGGAGGCGGTCGACCTCGACGTGCCGGCTTTCGCCGGACTTTCCCGGGAGGTGGGCGGCTACGTCGTGCGCGCGAGAAGAACTGACACCTGGGATGCCATCGTGACCCTGCTGTTCGCGCTCTGCGAGCATCATCCTGATCGATTCAATGGTGTCATGCGGGGTTGCCGCCGCCTCTCGAACTCGAAGCCGGAGATCGACGGCCTCGACAACCTGCTCATGGAGCCCGAGCAGGTCCTGCACGATGTGGCGGCGGAACGCGATCGCCGGCGGTCGCAGCAGGGGTACGTCACCGCTGCGGACGCCCGCGCGTTCCTGCAAATGGCGAGGCAGCGACGGAATGCCGCCGGCGCAGGCAGACCCGTCAATCCGATTGCCGCAGCCTCCTTTCGGGCTGCCGAAGACGCCGCACACCCGATCGACCCGAATCGGCGGGAGCGGGCCGCGAGGACGGAGAGAACGGACGTCGATGACCGGGAAGCGCTGCACACCGTCAACGCGCTGCTCGAAGACGCGGGCCTTTCGACCGCACGGCCCCGGGCACTGCTCCCGGGCTCACACGATGAATCGGGGTGGGCGCGCCCGGCGCGGATGGAAGCACTCCTGCGCGAGGTCGCCGGCACCGACGAAGTCGCGTTCGCCGCACGGAGCCGTGAGCTCGCGTTCCTCGCGAATGTGCTGGTGGCGGGGTGCCCGGTTCAGGCGCGTGCGTTCACGCCGCAGGAAGCTTCCGAGGCCGCTATCGCCATCTGCAACCTGGGCCTCGAGCACTGGCGAGTACCGGATTCGTTCCTGACTGAGAACGACCTCATCGCTGCCTTCGAGGCGGGCTGGGCCACCCTGCATGAGCTCGGCATCTTCGTCGCCAGGAACCTGATCGATGCACTGACGGAATTGCGATCCGTAGACGACGAGATTCAGGAGAGCCTCGAGGCTCTCGGCCGCGGCCTGCTCCGGGAGTGCGGAAACGGGACCCCGTGGCGGGTTCACGACTCGCTTGAAGTCATCGCGATGCTCGATATGCCGGTCTGTGTGAGCCTCCAGGCACTGCTCGCCGAGTGCCCGGTCCTGCCCGAGACGCTGACCGCGATTCTCGAGCGCCGCACCGGCGCGATCAGCCCGACGGCGTTCGAGTTCATTTCCACCACTCGGCAGGTTGAGAAGGTGCGTGCGTTCGCCGCCACGCTGCTCGAGACGTTGATGCGCTGAGCCATCGCGAATCGGGCGGGTGAGGGGCTCGATCAGGGATCCGGGACTCGGGACGCAAACTCGGGACCGTGGAACATGGATTAGCGATCAGGGATTAAGATGTCTCCACAGGGAGCATCCATGGACCGACTTCCGCGAGGACATCAGCACACGCCCGAAGAAGAACGGCGAATTCGGGAAGCCGCGCTCGACAACACGCTGGCCGAGTCGTTCCCGGCAAGCGACCCGCCGTCATCGGATCCGAACCCTGATGACGACACGCTCGTCGAACCGGAACCACCAGACGACATCCAGGGGTGAAGCCGATCTACTTCGTCTCACCCTCGCACTCGGGGCATCGCCGATCGACATAGTCGAGCCAGTCGAGCAGGTCGGATGACGTAGGGAGCTCGTCCACTCGAGAGGTTTCCGTCAGGTATACGATCTCGCCCCACCGATCGGCGACGAGCGCTGCGGGGGCGTGCAGCCCAGGCACACCGTCACGGGTGACGACACATACGCTCTCACGCTGCTGGAAGGCGTCACGGGGCGTGGCCTGCTCGAGCGTATCCCGCGCGTCAGCCGGCACGTCGCCGGGCAGCGCGACGAGCAGCAGGCTCTTGTGCTGCCAGATCGAGGCATACCTGAACAGCTGCCCCCCGGACGTGCGGACCTCGAAATGCGGAACCTGGTCGCCACGCTGCAGCATACGCTCATAATCGCTCAATTCGGGGAGTAGGGCGATGCCAGGCATTCGAATCGTCAACGCGACATTGGTTCTTCCGGACCGCCTGATTCCCGGCGGTGCAATCGACGTCGACCATGGCCGGATCGCCACGCTCGGGCCGAAGCATGAGCTGCCCCCGTGGACAGGATCGGCGATCGACGCGGCCGGTCAGTTCGTCGCCCCCGGGTTTGTCGATCTCCACGTGCACG
>Ga0209382_10006044_pt1 | contig 15627 bp, 17 predicted proteins | sample SoiMetdeltSBSDD5_FD_187599 | JGI IMG/M metagenome (GOLD analysis project Ga0209382, IMG submission 187599) | Bulk soil microbial communities from a Populus tree surrounding site in Tennessee, USA - Soil MetaG P. deltoides SBSDD5 (SPAdes) (version 2) | ecosystem: Environmental > Terrestrial >...
CCGGCAGCCCGGCAGCTCGCCGCCGGCCGGCTCGAGGTCGAGCTCTTCGGCGACAAGCTGCGCGGCCGCTGGACGCTGGCGCGCATGGGTGGCGCCTCGAAGGAGTCGAAGGACTGGCTGATGCTCAAGAAGGCCGACGACTACGCCGGCGACGAGGAGGCGACCGAGCGCTTCCCGGAGTCGGTGCTGTCGGGCCTCACCGTCGAGGAGGTGCGCGACGGCTCCGCGCGCCTGACCACACTCCGCGCCCGGCTGGCCGACGCCCCCGCCGGCGAGGTGGACGCGGCCCGCCAGCCCGTGATGCTCGCGTCGCTCGCCGACCGGCCCTTCTCCGATCCGGCGTGGCTCTTCGAGATCAAGTACGACGGCGTGCGCGTGCTGGCCGCCCGCGACGGCGCCCGTGTGGCGCTGTACGGCCGGGCCGGGCAGGACTTCACGCCGCGCTATCCCGAGGTCGTCACCGCGCTGCGGGCGCTGCCGCTCGAGCGCTTCGTGCTCGACGGCGAGGTCGTGGCCTTCGACGAGGCGGGCCGGCCGTCGTTCCAGCGCCTGCAGAATCGCATGCACCTCACGCGGCCGGCCGACGTCGAGCGCGCCCGCGCGATCGTGCCGGTGAGCGCGGTGTTCTTCGACGCCCTGGCCCTCGACGGCCGCGACCTGCGCCGCCTGCGGCTGCTCGAGCGCAAGGCGAGCCTGGCCCTGACGGTGCCGGCGCGCGGCGTGATCCGCTACGGCGACCACGTGCGCGAGCAGGGCGAGGCCTTCTACGAGGCGGCGAGCGAGCAGCGCGTGGAGGGCATCCTCGCCAAGCGCGCCGACAGCCGCTACACGGGCGGGCGTACGCGGGACTGGCTCAAGATCAAGTGCCACCTGCGGCAGGAGTTCGTGATCGGCGGCTGGACCGACCCCCAGGGCGCGCGCGGCTGGTTCGGCGCCCTCCACCTGGGCGTCTACGACGGCAATCGGCTGGTCTACGTCGCCAAGGTCGGCACCGGGTTCGACGAGACCATGCTGCGCCTGCTGTGGGATCGCCTGCAGCCGCTCGCGCGCCCCCGCTCACCGTTCGACGTGGGCACGCCGACCGGGCGCGGCCACCACTGGGTCGAGCCTCGTCTCGTCGCCGAGGTGCGCTTCACCGAGTGGACCGAGGAGGGCGGCATCCGCCACCCCGCGTTCCTCGGGCTCCGCGACGACAAGCGGCCGGAGGACTGTCATCGAGAGGTCGGGCTCGGGCCGCCGGCCGCGCCCCTCGACGACGCGCCCCCGCCGGAGCCGGCCCCGCGACGGACGCGACGCTCCGCGCCGGCGCCGGGCGCCGCGGATCCGGCGGCGCGGACGGTGACGATCACCAACCCGACGAAGGTGTTCTGGCCGGACGAGGGGTACACGAAGACGGATCTGATCGCGTACTACGAGCGGATCGCGCCGTGGCTCCTGCCGTACCTGCGCGATCGGCCGCTCGTGCTGGCGCGCTACCCCGACGGCATCACGGGCAAGACGTTCTTCCAGAAGGACGTGCCCGAGTGGACGCCGGAGTGGCTCCGCCGCGAGCGCATCCACGCCAGCGGCGTCGACCGCGACATCGACTACTTCGTGGTGGACGACGTCGAGGCGCTCCGTTACGTCGCCAACACCGGGACGATCCCGCTGCACCTGTGGGCGTCTCGGGTGGGGGCGATCGAGCGGCCCGACTGGCTCGTGCTCGACCTCGACCCCAAGGGCGCGCCGTTCACCGACGTGATCAAGGTCGCCCTCGCGCTCCGGGAGATTCTGGAAACGCTGGAGCTGCCGAGTTATCCGAAGACCTCCGGCGCCACGGGGCTGCACATCCTGCTCCCGCTGGGCGCCCGCTACAGCTACGAGGAGACGCGCACGTTCGCTCGCCTGCTGGCGACCCTGGCGGTCGAGGCGGTGCCGTCGATCTCGACGATCGCGCGCGTCGTGAGCGCCCGCGGCGGCAAGGTCTACGTCGACTTCGGCCAGAACGGCCCCGGTCAGACGATCGTGGCGCCGCTCTCGGTGCGTCCGCTGCCCGGCGCGCCGGTGTCGATGCCCCTGCGCTGGCCGGAGGTGACGGCGCGGCTGGCGCCGGACCGGTTCACCATCCGCACCGCGCCGGAGCGGTTGGACGAGGTCGGCGACCCCATGGCGCCGGTGCTCGGCGAGGGTGTCGACATCGCGGCGGCGCTCGGCCGGCTGAACCGCGTGCGCTGACCGCGCGGCTTCGTGGTATGGGAAGACCATGAGCGCGTCGTTCCCGCGCCGCACCGCCGCCGAGCTGATGGACGCGGCCTTCCTCGCCAGGTGGGAGGACCGGGCGCGGCTCGGACCGGCGGCGCGCCGCGCGCTGGGCGAGATCCTCGAGCGGTTCGTGGCCCGGGCGGCGCCCGTCGCGATTGGCACGCTCCGCCACGCCGACGGCGTCCCGGAGCTCGACGAGCGCGACCTCGTCTACGTGAGCGACGCCCACGTCGTGCTCGCCTATCCGTGGTCCGGCACGCCCACGCCGTTCGTCACCGTGCTGCCGGGTGGGCGCGAGCGCTGGGCCTGCTGCGCCATCGACGCGCTCGGCATCCCCGCCATGCTCGGTGAGCCCGTGACCATCCGCGCGGCCTGTCACCACTGCGCCGAGCGCCTCGAGCTCACCGTGACGCCGGACGGCCCGGTCGGCGAGGACCACGTGATGGCGTGGGTGGGCGAGCGCGGCGACCTGCGCGGCAAGGCATGCACCAGCCTCTGACACACGCTCAACTTCTTCCGGTCGGAAGAGCACGTCGCGGAGTGGTGGGCGGCGACGCGGGCGTCCGGCGCCGCGGCCACGCTGACGGAGGCGTTCGGCCTGGGCGCCCGGATCTTCGGCGAGCTCTTGCCGCGCCTGGTGCGGGGATCCTGATGCGGTGGGTCGCACTCGTGCTCGCGGTGGTCGTGCTCCTCCCCGGCTGCGCCGAGCGACACGATGGACCCGGCCCCGTCACGCTCGTCTTCAAGCACGCCAAGATCCTGGGGCCGTCCGACCCGATCCCCGGCCTGCTCCGGGAGTTCGAGCGTCGCAACCCCGGCGTCACCGTGCGGAGCGAGCCCCTCACGTGGACGAGCGACGAGCAGCACCAGTTCTACGTGATCAACCTGGAGGGGGCGAGCCCGACCTTCGACGTCCTGATGCTCGACGTGATCTGGGTGCCCGAGTTCGCGCAGGCCGGCTGGCTGCTCGACCTGTCGCCGTGGGTGACCCGCGACGAGCTCGCGCCGCACTTTCCGGCCGCCGTCGCCGCCGCGACCTGGGGCGGCCGCGTGTGGGGCGTGCCGTGGAACATGAACGTCGGCGTCCTCTACTACCGGGCCGACCTGCTGGCCAAGCAAGGCCTGGCGCCGCCACGCACGTGGGAGGAGCTCGTCACCCAGACCGAGCGCGTCCGGGCCGCCGAGGGGGATCCGCGTCTCGACGGCGTGCTGTGGCAGGGCAAGCAGTACGAGGGGCTCGTCGTGAACGTGCTCGAGCACTTCTGGGGATCGGGCACCGCATTGATCGGCGAGGACGAGCGCGTGCTGCCGCAGGTCGACCGCGCGGCGGCCGCCCTGACGTTCATGCGCGGGCTCGTCGAGCGGGGCGTCAGCCCGCCCTGGGTGACGGCGGGCGACGAGGAGCTCACGCGGCGCCCGTTCGGCGACGGGCGCGCCGTGTTCGTACGCTCGTGGCCCTACGCGCTCGACCTCTTCGAGCAGCCGGACTCGCCCGTGCGCGGCCGCGTCGGCATCGCCGCGATGCCGGGCCACGTCGGCGGCGGCCCCGGCGCGGGCGCGACGGGCGGGTTCCACCTGGCCGTGAACCGGCGCACGCGGCACGCGGAGGCCGCCGTCGCCCTCGTGCGCTACCTCGGCGGCGAGCCGGCCCAGCGCGCGCTGACCGCCGCCGGCGTCGCGCTCTATCCCACGCGCATGGCGCTCTACCACGACCCCGACATCGTCCGCGCGCGTCCCCAGATGCCGCGCTTCCACGACCTGGCGCTGGCCGCGCGCCCGCGCCCCGTGACACCGTGGTACCTGATGCTGTCGACGACGGTGCAGCCGGAGTTTTCGGCGGTGCTGGTCGGCGTCAAGACGCCGAGGCAGGCGCTCGATCAGGCCCGGCACCGACTGGAGTACATGCTGGGCGGCCTCCGGTGACGGCGCGCCAGCGCGCCGACCGCCTCGCCGGCCTGGCGTTCGTGGCTCCGGCGGCGCTCACGCTGGCTGCGCTGGCGCTCTACCCGGCCCTGTGGGTGCTGTGGCTCTCGCTCCAGCAGCGCGTGCCGATCTTCGGCATCGCGCGCTTCGTCGGGCTCGACCACTTCGCGTTCCTGGCGACCGATCCGCGCTTCTGGAACGCCGCCCGGGTCACGCTGGTGTTCACCGGGGTCTCGGTCGTGCTCGAGCTCGTCCTCGGCATGGCGGCGGCGCTCGCGCTGCAGCGCCAGCGCGTCGGGCGTCGGCTCGCGCTCTCGCTGCTCCTGCTGGCGTGGGCGCTGCCGTCGGTCGTGACCGCCCGGCTCTTCGAGTGGCTCTACCATCCCTCGGCCGGGCTCGTGAACATCGTGCTCGGCCGTCCGCTGAACTGGCTGGGCGATCCCACCCTGGCGCTGGCCGGGCTGATCCTCGCCGACGTGTGGCGGACGATGCCGTTCGTGGCGCTGCTGTGCTACGCGCGCCTGCTGACGATCGCGCCCGAGGTCTACGAGGCAGCGCGCGTGGACGGCGCCGGGCGCCTGGCCACGCTGACGTTCGTCACGCTGCCGCTGCTGCGCTCGATCCTGCTCGTCGCGCTCCTCTTCCGCACGCTCGACGCGCTCCGCGCGTTCGACCTCATGTACGTCCTCACCGGCGGCGGGCCCGCCAACACCACCGAGACGCTGACCGTCTACGCCTACCGCAGCCTCTTCCAGACGCTGCAGCTCGGCTTCGGCTCGGCGATCGGCGTCGTGATCTTCGTCCTCGTCATGGCGGTGGCCGCCGTCTACCTGCGCGCGCTGCGGCGCGAGGGGGCGGCCGCGTGAGGACGCGGCGGTGGGCCGGCGACGTCGTGGTCCTGCTGGCGCTCGTCGTGTGGGCCACGCCGTTCTTCTGGCAGCTGCGCACGTCGTTCACGCCCGACGGCGAGCTGCTGGCCACGTCGAGCGCGCTCCCGAGCCGCCCCACGATCGTCCACTACACGGCCGTCGTCGAGCGCAGCGTCATGCCGCAGGCGCTCGGCAACAGCCTCGGCGTGGCCGCACTCACGACGCTGGTCGCACTGGCGATCGGCCTGCCCGCCGCCTACGGCATCGCCCGGCTGCCGGTGCCCGGCAAGGGCCTGCTGCTGCTCGCGGTGGTGGCGAGCACCGCGTTCCCGCAGATCACCACGGTGAGCCCGCTTTATTTACTGATGCGCGCGCTCGGCCTGCGCGACACGTGGACGGCGCTCGTGCTGGCCAACACCTCGTTCGCGCTGCCGCTGCTGATCTGGCTGCTGGCCGGCTTCATCCGCGAGATCCCCATCGAGGTGGAGGAGGCGGCGTTCCTGGACGGCGCCGGCCGGCTCGTCGCGCTGCGCCGCGTGGTGCTGCCGCTGGTGGCCCCGGGCGTCGCCTCCGCCGCGCTGCTGACGTTCCTGGCGTCGTGGAACGAGTTCCTGTTCGCCTACACGTTCACCGCCACCGAGGCCAGCCGGACCGTACCCGTCGCGCTGGCGCTCTTCCCCGGCGTCTTCGAGGTCCCGTGGGGCGACATCGCGGCGGCCTCGATCCTGGCGAGCCTGCCGCCGATCGTCATCGTGGTGGGCCTGCAGCGGTGGCTGGTGCGGGGTCTCGTCGCCGGCGCGATGAAGGAGTAGTGCGGCTCAGCCGCGGAGCGCGGCCCAGGCGAGGGCGGCCCAGCCGAGGATGAAGGCGAGGCCGCCGAACGGCGTGACGGCGCCGAGCCAGCGCTGGCCGGTGAGCGAGAGCAGATAGAGGCTGCCGGAGAAGATGAGCGTGCCGGCGATGAAGAGCCAGCCGGCGGTCACGGCGGCGCCGCCGGGCCACCGGCCGACCGCCCACGCCGCGGCCAGCAGCGCGAGGGCGTGGTACATGTGATAGCGCGCGCCGATCTCGAAGACGCCCAGCATGTCCGGCACCAGACGGCCGCGCAGCGCGTGGGCGCCGAAGGCGCCCGCGGCCACGGCCACCAGCGCGGAGACCGCGCCGATCGCGAAGAAGACGCGGTCCATCCTCAGAGGCCCCCCTCGCCCCACTGCGCGTAGTACTCGAGCGGCCGGCCGATCAGGAAGCGCTCGAAGTCCGCGTGGAAGCGCTCGGCCGCCACGTTCTCGAGGAAGCAGGTGGCGGCGGCCTCGTCCAGCTCCGAGTCGGGGTCGGCCATGCACTCGGCCAGGACCCAGCCCAGCGCCTGCAGCCTCGTCGGCGGCAGCTCCTCGTAGCGCTCGCGGAAATACTCGCTGAACTCGGTGAAGGCGCCGCACAGCGAGGGGGCGTCGGCGTGACCGGCCTCGCGCTCGGCCTCGTCACGGTGGGCCGCGAAGTCCGGAAAGAGCTCGACGAGTCGTCCGACCAGCTCGTCCGGCGTCATGCTCTCGTCGTGCATCGGGCGAGAGCCTACGCCGATTCCAGCAGCTTGACCAGCCGCGCGCCGAGGGCGGGGCCGGTGCCGGCGTCCTCGTGCTTGAAAAACACGTACGCGTCACGCCAGCGCTCGCCGATGCGGCGCATGGTCGCGAGCCAGCCGCGCAGGTCGTCGTCGGTGTAGCCGGTCGCGCGCAGGCGCAGGTAGCCCCAGTCGGCCGTCGCCACCGCCGGCGTGGCGCCGTCGTCGTTGTCGGCGATGCAGAGCGCGGCGTTGCGGGCGGCCAGCCGCGTGTAGACCTCGTCAGTGAACCAGGTCGGGTTGCGGAACTCGAACGCCGCCCGGAGATCCGGCGGGAGCAGCGCGAGGAGGTCGGCCAGCCGGCCCGTGTCCACCTTGAAGTTGGGCGGGAGCTGGAAGAGGAGGGGCCCCAGCTTGCTGCCGAGGAGACGCGCCGTGTCGCAGAAGAAGCGCACGGGGTCGTCCACGTCGCGCAGCCGCGCGAAGTGCGTGATCCGCTGCGGCGCCTTGAGCACGAAGCTGAAGCGCTCCGGCACCGCCGCCGCCCAGCCCTGCACCGCCTTGGCCGTCGGCATCCGGTAGAAGGTGTTGTTCACCTCCACCGTCGAGAAGCGCTCGCCGTAGTAGGTCAGCATCCCCGCCGGCTTCATGTCGGACGGATAGAACGACCCGCGCCACTCCGGATAGTTCCACCCCGACGTACCAACCCGGACGTCCACGGCGCGCCTACCGACCCCCGACGTCACCGCGCTTCACGAGGCTCATCAGACCGTCAGTAGACCCCCGTTGGGGGAGAGCCACTGGCCGGTGATGAAGGAGGCCTCGTCGGAGGCGAGGAAGAGCGCGGCAGAGGCGACTTCGTCGGGGGTACCGAGACGGCCGAGAGGTGTCTGGCGCTGGGCCAGCATGCGGACCATCGGCGGCAGCGGGTCGAGGATCGGCGTGTCGATCCAGCCCGGACAGATCGCGTTCACGCGGATGCCCCGGGAGGCGACCTCCCGGGCGACTGACCGCGTGAAGCCGAGGATGCCAGCCTTGGCGGCGCCGTAGTGGGGAGCGACCTCGAGGCCCATCAGCCCGGCCACGCTGGAGAGGTTGACGATGGCGCCGCGGTTGACCCGGCTCATGAGCGCGAGCGCCGCGCGGGTGCAGTAGAAGGTGCCGTTGAGGTGCACGGCCAGCATCCGGGCCCACGCCTCGTCGCTGAGGGACTGCGTGACGTCCCAGTGCGTCTCGATCGTCCCGGCCAGCATCTCGCTGACGCGCGCCTGCATCTTGGCGCGCAGCGTCTCCCGCCGCTCGGCGTCCTCTTCCTCCACCTCGCCGACGCCCGCGTTGTTGACGAGGACGTCGACGCCGCCGAGCGTCCGCTCGACCTCCGCGAACATCGCCCGGACCTGGGCGCTGTCGGCCACGTCGGCGACGACGGGCCGCGCGTCGCGGCCGATCTCGGCGGCGGTGCTGGCGGCCGTCTCGGGGCGGATGTCGTTGACGACCACCCGCGCGCCCTCCTCGGCGAAGCGGCGGGCGATGGCGCGGCCGATGCCCGAGCCGGCGCCGGTGACCAGGGCCACCTGCCCCTCGAGCCTCACCGTCCCACTCCCGCCGTCTCGTCGACGTCGGCGTCTTCGCGGAAGTCGGGCATGACCTCCTCGGCGAAGAGCTGCATCATCTCGAGCGTCGCCTCGTGGCTGCCGCCGTTCATGCCCGAGCACACGATGCCCGCCCGCAGCTCGTCAGAGAAGACGCGCAGCTTGTCGCGCACGGTGGCCGGGCTGCCGGAAATGATGTACCCGCCCTCTTCCAGATCCTCGTAGGTCAGCTCGGTCGGCATCTTGCCTCGGGTAGCGAGCAGGCGCTTCAGCGAGCTCTCGGTCGTGTAGCCCGGCGGCTGCCAGAACGGCGGGAGCATCCGGAGCCCGACGTGGTAGACCCACATCGCGTGCTGGCGCGCGATCGCCTCGGCCTTGCGATCGTTCTCGGCCACGCAGATCGGCAGGTTCACCGTGAGCTGGTACGGGCTTGCGGTGTAGCCGTGGCGCTCGCACGCCTCCCGGTACTCGCCGTACACCTGGGCGATGCGCTTGAGCGGCGTGAAGACCATCAGGTACGGAAAGCGCCGCTGCGCCGCCCACTCCACGGTCTCGCTCGACCCCTGCGAGGGGCACCACACGGGCGGGTGCGGCTGCTGCAGCGGGCGCGGCCAGGGGTTCACGAACGGGTACCGGTAGAAGCGCCCGTCGAAGGCGAACGGCCCCGGCTCGGTCCACGCTCTCAAGATGAGGTCGGCCGCCTCGTAGAACCGCTCACGCGAGTGGGTGGGGTTCACGGCCGTCGAGTAGTACTCGGCGCCGATGCCGCGCACGAAGCCCGAGACGATGCGACCGCCCGAGACCACGTCGAGCATCGCGATCTCCTCGGCGATGCGCAGCGGGTTCTCGCGCAGCGGCAGCCCGTTGCCGAGGATTGCGATCTTCGCACGCGACGTCCGGCGCACCAGCATGGCCGCCATCACGTTGGGGCTCGGCATGGTGCCGTAGCAGTTCTGGTGGTGCTCGTTGACGCAGATCCCGTCCCAGCCGAGGGCCTCGGCGTACTCGAGCTGGTCGAGATACTGGTGGTAGAGCGTCCGTCCGACCGTTGGGTCGTAGTGACGGTTGGACAGCGTCACCCACGACGACGCCTCGTCGTGCTCCATCGGGTACGGCATGAGGTGGAAGTAGTAGAACTTCACCGGCTCTCCCTTCGCGCGGTGCAGAACTCGATCACCGCCGCCGCCACCGTGTCCGGCTCCTCGAGGTGGGGGACGTGGCCGGAGCCGTCGAAGATCCGCAGCGTGGCACCGGGGATCTCCTTGCGCCACGCCTCGGCGCACACGAGGGGCGCGAGCCGGTCATGGGCCCCCCAGCACACGAGCGTCGGCGTGGTGATGCGGGCCAGGCGCCGGCGCAGGAGCGGGTTGTAGAGGTACGGATTCCACGCCACACGGGCCAGGGCCGTCTGCTGGCGGTAGAGCAGCGCCAGCGTGTCGATGCTCATGTCCGGCGGCGCCAGCGCCATCGCGGCGGTCGGATCGTGAAAGACGGTCGCGACGAGCTGGGGCAGCTCCATGCCGAATAGGAACGGGTAGATCCACCCCTCGACCTTGATGCCGACGGGATCGATGAGCGTCAGCGAGGTCAGCCGCTGCGACGCCATGGTCGCGATCTCGGCGGCGATCCAGCCGCCGAACGAGGCCCCCACCAGGTGCACCCGATCCAAGCCGAGCGTGTCGAGCAGGTCGAGGTAGTGGAAGGCGAGATCGGAGATGTGCTCGATCCACTCGGCCGGTGGCGAGCCGCCGTGGCCGGGGTGGCTCGGCGACAGCACGCTGAAGCGCCCGGCCAGACGCTCCTGGAAGGCGAGCCAGCGCCCGCCGGCGCCGGCGCCGTGCAGGTAGAGCAGCGGCGGCCCGTCGCCGTTGCGCAGGAGGTCAACGGGCGTGTCGCGGACGGTGATCCGAGTCGTGTCGGGCATCGGTTCAGTTCTACCCCGGGCGGCGATACCGGCGCCACCCGAGGGTGACCACGAGCACGGCCACGGTGCCGGCGGCGCCCGTCACCAGGAACCCGGCGCGGGGCCCGAACGCCTCGGTGACCGTGCCGACCAGGAAGGCGCCGAACGGCGTCATGCCGGCGAACATCAGCGTGTGCAGGCTCATGACCCGTCCCCGAAGGTCGTCCGGCACCGTGAGCTGCACGGTGGTGTTGGCGCCCGTCATGAACAGCATGCCGCAGAAACCCATGACCACCAGCAGCGTGGACGCCACCCCGAAGCGATGGACGCCCGCCACCATCATCGTGGCGACGCCCAGCGCGAGCGCCGAGCCGACCAGCACGATCGTCGGTGGTCGCTCGGCGCCGAGCGAGGCCAGGACGATCGCCCCGGCCACGGCGCCGCAGCCGACCGCCGTCATCAGCAGGCCGAAGCCGTGCGCGTCCTGGTGGAGGACGTCGCGGGCGAGCAGCGGGACGAGCGTGTTGTAGTTGAAGAAGAACGCGCTCACCGCCATCACCAGGCTGAAGACGAGCGCGATGCGTGGTGTCCGCAGCGCGTACCGCACGCCCTCGGCGATCTCCTCCCGCATGCGGCGGCCACTGCTGGGGCGGGGCAGTCCCGCGGCGTGCAGCGCGATCAAGGCCCCGATCACGGCCAGGAACGACAGGCCGTTGAAGAAGAACGCCAGCGCCGTACCCCAGCGCGCGATCACGAGGCCGGCCAGCGCGGGACCGACCACGCGGGCGGCGTTGAACATCGCCGAGTTGAGCGCGATGGCGCTGCGCAGGGAGTCCCGGCCGACCATCGAAACGACGAATGCCTGCCGCGTCGGCATGTCGACGGTGTTGGCCACCCCGTAGACGGCGGCCATGACCGCGACGTGCCAGTACTCGACGTGGCCCCGGTACACGAGCGCGGCCAGCACGAGGGCCTGGCCGCACATGACCGATTGCGTGGCGATGAGCAGCCGCCGCTTGGGCAGCCGGTCGGCGAGCGCCCCGGCGGGGAACGACAGGAACAGCACGGGGGCGAACTGCAGCGTCCCGACGAGGCCGAGCCGGAAGGGGGAGTCCGTCAGCTCGAGGACCAGCCAGGACTGGGCGACCGACTGCATCCAGGTCCCGACCAGCGAGACCAGCTGGCCCGCGAAGAAGAGCCGGAAGTCGCGGTGCGCGAAGGCGCGGAGTGCGGCCGGCAGGCTCGAGGGGGCGGCGTCCGGCACGCGCCCAGTCTACTTCTGCTTCCGCGCGATCGCCCGCGCCAGCTCCCTCTTCGTCATCCGCGTCGTGCCGCGCACGCCCAGGCGTCGGGCCCGGCGCGCCAGCTCCTCGGCGGTGTGCCCGTAGTAGTCGAGGCCGCCGAACGTCTCACCGACGCCCCGCCGCGCCTTCGCGGCCGGCTGCCGCGCGCGCGGATCGGACGGCCCCCGCCGCTTCTTCGGCTCCCAGCGGTCGCCGACCTTCTCGAACGAGTGCTTCAGCGACGCGAACGCCGTCCGGTGCGCCCGCTCCCCTTCGCCGTACTGCTTCACGGCATTGTCGTGTGTCTTCGCCCACGTCCGCTGTGCGCGGCCCGTCGACCGCCTGAGGGTCCGCGGCATCTCCTTCTCCGCCGGCATCGTCAGGTCCTCCCCGGTGGCGGAGTGGTGCATCCGGTATGCCGCCGGCGCCGGGGCCCATCAGGAGGCGGCGGGCAGAGCGGTCGTGGCGCGGGCGCGACGGCGCTCGAGAGCGAGGAACGTCACGAGGCCCAGGGCCACGGCGAGGCCGGAGGCGAGGAAGCCGGCGGAGAAGCCGCGCGCCTCCACGAGGAGCGCGATCAGGGGTGACCCGATGGCGAGACCGACGTCCCACGCGCCCGAAAGGGTGCCGATGGCGCGACCACGCTCGACGAGCGGGGTGCGGTCGACGACGAGCGCGACCAGCGTCGGATAGAGCATGGAGTTGCCACAGCCGAGCAGGGCGGCCCCGAGCACGAGCCCCGGCACCGTGGGCGACGCCGCGAGAGTGAGCTGGCCGAGCGTGATCGTGAGGAGCGCCGGCACCAGCACGCGGACGCGCCCGAACCGGTCGGAGGCACGCCGCAGGACGAGCCGGCACACGATCGTGCAGCCCGACATGAGCGGGAAGAACCACGCGACGTGCCCGAGGCCGGCGGTGGCGGCGTACAGCGGCAGGAACGCGTACACCGTCGCGGCGCCGAGCGTGATGACGATCAGCGCGATGGAGGCGGGCACCGCGTGGCGGCTCCACGGGGGCCCCAGCCCGCCCGGCGCCGCCGCGCTGCCGGGCGCCGTCCGGAGGGCGGCGACGAGGGCGGCGACGGCGAGCGCCAGCGCCACCACCACGGCGAAGTTCAGCGCGACGCCGCCGACCGCGGCCAGCGCGAACCCCACCGCGGGCCCGAGCGCGACGCCGGTCGAGGAGGCGACGTAGTAGAGGGCGAGGGACTCGCCGCGGCGCTCCGGCGGGCTCTCGTCGGCGACGACGATGCTGCCGGTCGTCGAGAGCAGTGCGTTGGCGACGCCGAGGCCCGCCATCAAGCCGATGAAGGCGAGGGGGGTGCCGGCCAGGTTCAGCGCGAGCGTGGTGGCGACGAGGATCCCGGCGCCGGGGAGCATCACCGCCCGGCCGCCGTAGCGGTCCGTCCACCCGCCCACCTGGGGCCGCAGGAGCATGGCCACGCCGGTCGTCACCGTGAAGAGCCAGCCGATCTGCGCGTGGCTGCCGCCGAGCGCCACGAGGTGCAGCGGAAGCTGGGTGTTGAGCAGGTAGGTGATGACGTGGAGGAGCGCCGTGACCGCCACGCAAACACGGATGGGTCCGGCCGAGGCCACGCGCCCTCCTTCGACCCGCCGAGGTGAACTCAGTCCATCAATACTCGCTGGAGGGTCACGACGTCCAGCCAGACGCCGTGCTTGAACGCGACCTCGCGCTCGTGGCCCACGCGCACGAAGCCGTGGCGCTCGTGCAGGGCGAGCGACGCCTCGTTGAGGCCGGTGATCCGGGCGATGACGGAGTGATGGCCGTACTCGCGGGCGAGGGCCAGGAGGCGCTCGAGCACGAGCCCGCCCACGCCCTTACCGCGCCAGCCGTCGCGCACGTACACGGAGTTCTCCACGGTCCGCGCGTACGAGGGCTTCGTCCGGTAGGGCGACAGCGCGCCGAACGCGACGACCTCACCGTCCTGCACGGCGACGATGACGGGGTGGCGGGGGCCGTGGGCGGCGAGCCAGGCGCGCTGGGCGTCAGGCCCGCGCGGCTCGGTGTCGGAGGTGGCCGCCGTCTCGAGCACCTCGCGGTTCCAGATAGCGGCGATGATCGGATTGTCGGCGGGCGTGGCCGCACGGATCACCATGATCCCGATGGTGCCGTGCACCGCGCCATCAGGGAAATCAATTGTTCTGATACAGACGATCACATAGTCTTTGATGGCCATGGATCTCCAGGTCGCCCACCTGCGCACGCTGCAGGCGATCGCGCGGCACGGCTCGTTCTCGCGCGCGGCGCAGGCGCTGCACCTCACCCAGCCCGCGGTCAGCATGCAGGTCCGTCACCTGGAGCAGGCGCTCGGGCTGCCGCTGCTCGAGCGTGTGGGCAAGCGGGCGTTCCCGACCCGGGCCGGTCAGCTCTTGCTAGCGTCCGCCGACCGAGCGCTGCGCGAGCTGGAGGCGGGGGTGGAGCAGGTGCAGCAGCTGCGCGGCGTGGTCGCCGGACGGGTGCGGCTGGGCACGAGCGCGTCGATCAGCATCTACCTGCTGCCGCCCGCGCTGCGACGGTTCCGCGCGCGCTACCCGGAGACCGAGGTGGTGATCGTCACCGGCAACGCCGCCGAGATCACACGGGCGATCGTCGCCAACACCCTCGACGTCGGCATCGTGAGCCTGCCGGTCCGCGACCGCGAGCTGACCGTCGCGCCCTTCTTCCGCGACGAGCTGGTCGCCATTGCGCCGCCCGAGCGCTCCTGGCGACGCATGAAGACGGTGGACGCGCCGACCCTGGCCGGCCATCCGTTGATCCTGTTCGAGGCGGGCGCCACCCTGCGACGGGTCATCGACGGGTGGTTCCATCGGACGGGGGTGACGCCGCGCTCGCCCATGGAGCTCGGCAATACGGAGGCGATCAAGAAGCTCGTCGAGGCCGGGCTGGGCCTGTCGGTGACCTCGTGGTTCTCGGTGAAGAGCGAGGTGCGGGCGGGCGCGCTGACGGCGATCCGGCTGACGCCCTCGCTCGAGCGTCAGATCGGTCTCGTGCGCCGGCGTGACAAGCCGCGCAGTCCCGCGCTCGACGCGTTCGTCGCCGGGCTCGAGGATCTGCGGCGCGCGCTCGAGCCGCGCCGCGGCTGAGCCTCAGCGCGGCGTCGACGACTCCACGCGCAGCGTGAGGCCGTCCGCCTCGCGCACGACCACCTCGGCACCAGCGGCGATCTCTCCACCCAGCGCCTCCGCGCGCCAGAGCTCGCCGTCGACCCGCACGTAGCCCGAGGGGTCCAGTCGCTCGACCGCACGGCCGCGGGCGCCGAGCAGCCGGCCGCGCGGCGGATCGAGCGTGTGCCGGACGACCCGGTACATGAGCGCGTCCTTCACGACGACGGCCGCGAGGCCGACCGCGACGATCCACGCGGGCAGACTGGCCAGCCAGCTCAGTACCGCCAGCACCGCCGCCACGGCGATCCATCCGGGCGCCTGGAGGAGCAGGTAGCGACCGAGGCGAGACGACATGGGACCAGCCTACGCGGATGGTATCCCGCTTGCACCTTCTGCGGGCGTGGACGGGATCGTCCGGTCGCTGACCGCCTGGCTCGTCGAGCACACGTACGCGGTCGTCTTCCTTTCCACGCTCGTGGACGCGACGGCGATTCCGTTTCCGGGCAGAATCGTTCTCGCCGCCGCCGGCGCCTTCGCGGCGGCGGGGGACGTGAGCGCGCTGCTCGTCATCGCCATGGGGACGGCGGGCGTCGTCGCCACCGATCACCTCTGGTACTTCGGTGGCTCGCTCGGCGGCGACCGGCTCCTGCGGTTCTACTGTCGCGTGACGTTCAGCTCGCCCGACTGCGTGCAGCGCACGACCGACTGGTTCAAGCGCTTCGGCCCCCTCGTGATCGTCGTCGGCCGCTTCGTCGCCGCCGTCCGTGTGCTCGCGTGGCCCCTAGCGCGGGACCACGGCGTGCGCTACCCGACATTCCTCGCCCTCGAGATACCGACCGCGCTCGCCTGGACGTCGCTGTGGGTCGGCCTCGGCTGGCTCCTCGGCGCCCGCTGGGCCGACGCCCCCGCCGAAGCCCGCTGGCTCACCCTCGCCCTCGCCCTCGCCGGCGTCCTGTCCTTCTTCACCTACCGCCTCTACCGCCGCATCCACCCCGCCCGCCCGTAGTCGGGGCCGAGACCGACGGGCGCTGTGGGTGACGTCGGGGGCCGAACGAGTGTTTGCCGAGGTCGGTAGCGGCTCGTGGTGGCCGGTCGGCCGTGCCGCGCGTCCGTGCTTCATGGCGAGCCGT
>Ga0209382_10006045_pt1 | contig 15626 bp, 17 predicted proteins | sample SoiMetdeltSBSDD5_FD_187599 | JGI IMG/M metagenome (GOLD analysis project Ga0209382, IMG submission 187599) | Bulk soil microbial communities from a Populus tree surrounding site in Tennessee, USA - Soil MetaG P. deltoides SBSDD5 (SPAdes) (version 2) | ecosystem: Environmental > Terrestrial >...
TGGTGCTGGTCCCGGCCATGTCCCCGAAGACGAGCCCATTCTCGTCCTCCGCCGCCGGCCTGGCACAGACGTACGGCCAGGCGGTGGTGCTGGTCGCCAACTCGACAGACCACGACGAGGTGAACGACCCGGTATCGGCTGTTCTGGCCAGGCCCCTCGAGCCGAACACCGTCATGCTGGCCTCACGGCGCGATGTGCGCCCGCCCGCCATCCTGACCGCCAACCTCATGCATTCTCGGACATGGGTCATTCGCAACTTTGGTCAATGACGAGCAGATAATTAGTTGACTGAAATTGACAGCCGGGGCCCTGACCCCTATGTTTCCTGCACAGGGGTCGGAGGGGGTCCGTTTTCTCCATGAACATCGATCGCTTGAAGGCGCGCCTCTTGAAAGGCGCCGTGGATCGCTCGCTCCTCCGGATCGCCGCCGCCGAGATCGCAGGTGGGCTCGCTCAGCCGGACCTGGGCGCGCTCAGGCGGGTCCGGGAAATCCTGGCGCTCGTGCGGGTGGAAGGCGACGCCGCCGCGTACCGGGACGCTCTGGACGACCTGGTGTCCGCGTTCACCGGCGAGCTGGTGGAGCGCGAGGACGCCCGGACCGCGCGCACCACGGCGGAGCGGCACCGGAGCATCCTGGCGGAGCTGGTCGATGGGCCGCTGCAGCCGAGCGCGCTGGCGGAGCGCTTGAGGCGGGACCAGGGACAGCTCTCGAGGAACCTGGAGGAGCTCCACCGCGCCGACCTCATCGAGCTGGCGGAGACCGAGGACGGCCGCGCCCGGCCACGCCAGCTGACCCTCCGGGGGCAGCGGCTCGTCCGCGAGCTGGGCATCGCGTCCGGGACGCTGTCCGGGCCGGACGCCAGCCTCTTGAGCTGCTCCTTCAGGCTCATGTCCAACCTGTTCGCCGAGCAGGCCTCCAGCACCGAGCGGCTCACCATGCTGGCCAAGCAGTACCTGCGGCCCTCCGGGCACGACCCTCACGCGGTGTCCATCGCCCTCTGCGAGAACGCGGAGCAGCTCGGCTGGCTGCACCGCTTTGGCGACCGGCTCGCCTCCCTGAAGGTGCCGCCCGACCACTGGCGCTCGAGCCTGGAGCAGCGGCTCGACGAGTCGCTGGGGCGGAGGCGGACTCCCTCCTTCTGGGCACACGTGCTGAGGGAGCTGGGCGACGATCCGGCGCTGTACGTGGTCCTCCGGGCCGCGACCAGCTCCCAGAAGCTGTGGAACGGCCTGTTCGTCCTGCCCCGGGACAGGCCGCGGGGGTGCGTGGCCAGCTTCGCGGACTTCGAGCTGGGGCTGATGGACCAGCCGAAGGAACCCTACGTCCTCATCTACGAGTCGCTGGCGCTGCTCAGGGACGATCTCCACCACGCGCCGCGACTGCCCGAATTCGCCTCCCGGGCGCGGGGGAGCTTCTTCCTCTCGCGGCCCGGCGAGGACGTGGGCGGCGTGGTCGAGCCATTCAGGTCGCTCCCGGTTCCGGAGGAGCTCTTCCAGGAGGCCGCGTGAGGATCCGCGACGAGCAGACCGTCCGGTCGTTGCTGCTCCGGAACGCGAGCAACCCGGCGCTCCCTGACTCCGTGTGGAAGGACGTGGCGGAGGCCGGCGCGCTGCTGCGCGGGCACTTCGCGCTGATGAGCGGCGAGCACAGCGAGCACTTCCTGCGGTTCAGCCAGATTGGCCGGAACCTGGAGATGACGGCGCGCTTCGCCGACCTCCTGATCGACCGGACCGGCCCATCGGCCGCTTTGAAGGACGCGAAGGTGCTGTGCTCGGAGTCGGCGGGGATCTTCCTCGCGGAGGCGATCGCCCGGCGAAGCGGGGCGAAGCTGGCGGTGACCCGCATCGACGCGCAGCGCAGGCCGGTGGACGACTTCCTGGTGGACGGGGTGGAGACCGGGGAGCGCGTCGTCGTCGCGTGCGACGTGATCACCAAGGGGAACTCGCTCCGGCGCCTGCTGGAGGTCGCTTCCGCCCGCGGCGGCCGGCTCTCGGGCATCCTCACCTTCGCGACCCTGAAGCCCCGCGAGCTGTCGGAGGTGTTGCGCGAGCGCGACCTCTGGGGCAACTGGCTCTTCGAGGCGAGCACGGCGGCCTGGGTGACGACCCCGGCCGAGGCTTGCCCGCGCTGCCGCGACGGGGACATTCCCATCTCCTCCTTCGACCTCACCTGAGACAGGCGCGCAGCCGCAGGAAACGAGCGCCGGGCAGGCTCCGCTCAGCTCACCGCTTTCTTCACGAGCGCCCGGATCCTCGCCTCCTCGGCGGCGGTCAGCTCCTTCAGCGCGAAGGAGGTCGGCCACATGGCGCCTTCGTCGAGGTTCGCCGCGTCGCTGAAGCCGAACGTCGCGTACCTCGCTTTGAACTTCTGCGCGCTCTGGAAGAAGCAGACGACCTTGCCGTCCTTGGCATAGGCGGGCATCCCGTACCAGGTCTTCGGCGAGAGGGCCGGCGCACCGGCCTTGATGATCGCATGGAGCCGCTGGGCCATGGCGCGGTCCGGTCCCTTCATCTGGGCGATCTTCGCGAGCACGGCGCTCTCCCCGTCCGCCTCCGCCCTCAGCTCCTGGATGCGCTCCTTCGCCGCGGCTCGTTCCTCGTCTGAGAAGCCCCTGGACTTCTTCGCGCCCTTCTTTGCAGGTTTCCTCTCGGCCATGGTGCCTCCCTGGCATGGAGAATGGGCGTGGCCTGCGCGCGGCGCCACCCCCGGGCGTCCTGCGTTCGCCTTCGACGCGCCGGCGTTCCCCGGCGACACGCTGCCCCTGACGTGAGGCGCTGGACACCTCGCTCCCCGGACACTTCCGAGCCGGGATGGCGCTGGCCCGGTGGTTGCTGAGAGCAGGGCCACGTCCCGACGCCATGTGCCCGTTCTGCCGACAGATGAAGGAGCTGACCACGCAGGGGTGCCGGGTCTGCTCGAACCAGTTCCCCATCTGCTCGGACTGCCTGTGGGCGGTCAACGACGTCTGCGGCTCCTGCGGGAAGGTGAAGTGCCTGGACTGCCGGCGGATCAAGGGCGCCTGCACCCGCACCGTCGACGTCGCGCGCGAGGGTGGCTGGGGCCAGGTCGCCCTCAACACCTTCCAGATGCCGCGGGTCGAGGTGGGCGTGATGACGTGGAACATCAACCACTTCGAGAACCTGCCGATCGAGAAGACGAAGGCCATCCACCGGCTCTTCGAGCTCCATCCCTGGCTGGACGTGCTCGTGCTCCAGGAGATCAACGCCTCCGCGACCCTCGACGTCTCCGGCGGCGACCTGGTGATGGAGAAGGGACCGAAGATCACCTCGCTCTCGGTGGGCAAGGAGCCCAAGAGCAGCAAGGCGAAGACGTTCTGGGACGACGACGTGAAGCGGTGGATCACGCCCAGGCAGCAGGAGTACTACCCGATCATCTTCCGCGCCTCGACGGCGCAGTACGTGCGGTCGTCGGCCCTCTCGCACAAGTCCGGCGGGGACGAATCGGGGCTGTGCTGGACGAAGTCGAAGGTGCTGCAGAAGAAGTACGCCCCCTGCCGGCCGATCGTCGTGCACACCTTCCTCGTGCAGGGCCAGCCGGTGAACATCGCCGTGGTGCACACCACGCCGGTGGGGGAGGGGCTGGGCCGCCGGGGCGAATACCTCCAGGTCCTGCCGATGCTGGAGTACGTCTCGAAGGCGGAGGGGTTCTGGATCGTCGCCGGCGACTACTACCTGGATCCGGAGGCGACCACGCAGTCCAACACCGATGTCCTCAACCGCCAGACGGAGGAGCTGTTCCGCACCAAGATCGGCGAGCTGGGGCTGTCCTTCGCCATCTCCGTCTCGGCGACGAACCAGTCCAAGCTCCAGCACGACCTGCCGGTGATCCGGGACCGGCTCAAGCGCGTCATCGACGGCGAGGAGGCCGTGGTGCTGAACAAGCGCGCCGACTTCTTCATCTACGGCCCGGGGTTCGTCCGGGCGGAGGCGGGCGTGGTGTCGCCGCGCGGCGGGCTGCTCGAGGTGGATCCCGACCACCACGCGCTCAACTGGTGGCGGCAGACCAGCGACCACGCTCCGATCGGGGCGATCCTCTCCTCGACGCAGCGGTGCGCGAGGCTGGACGAGCTGTCCGACGAGAAGTGGCTGCAGCCCGGCATCATCGAGAAGGCGCAGGCGCAGCTGGGCAACCTGTACCGGGAGGCCGCCCGGATCGCCGCCGAGGCCGTCAAGGAGATGGTGAACCTGACCCTCGGCTTCCCCCACACGTCGCTGACGATGTCGCCGCTGGCGAGGAGGTTCTGCTGCCTGGTGGCGGAGGTGTCGTACACGTGGGGAGACTGGGTCGCGCCCTGGGTCGACACCATCACCCTGTGGAAGGAGCAGACCCGGTCGATCACCAACCGCCAGGCGCTGCAGTTCGCCGACAAGTACCTGCAGATGACCGAAAAGGACATCTCCACGCTCGCCGGGAGCCACGAGGTGCGCGCGGAGATGATCCGGGCCATCCGCCAGGCGCGGTATGCGCTGTTCACGCTCGACCTGGACTGCGTCGACATCGACATCACCGACGAGGACGACGACTACTCGGACGTCAACCTGCTGATCTGAGGGATCGGATGGCGAAGACACATGTCGTCAAGGAAGGTGAATGCATCGCCAGCATCGCGTTCGATCACGGGTTCTTCCCGGCGACGGTCTGGAACCACCCCGGGAACGCCAGGCTGCGCGAGGTCCGGAAGCTGGCCACGGTGCTGCGGCCTGGCGACAGCGTCCACGTCCCGGATCTCCAGCGCAAGGAGATGGCGATCGCCAGCGGCGCGCGGCACCGGTTCCGCCGGAAGGGAGTTCCGGAGAGGCTGCAGCTGAGGTTCGTCGACCACCGGGGGAAGCCGCGGGCGTCGCTCACGTACGAGCTGGAGATCGACGGCGCCGTGCGCACCGGGACGACCGGCGACGACGGCGGCGTCCGCGAGTACGTCCCGCCGGACGCCCGCCGGGGGACCATCACGCTGATCGACCAGCGCGGCCGCCACGAGCACTTCCAGCTCCAGCTGGGCCACCTGGCGCCCGCCACGGAGCCCACGGGCGCGAGCGCGCGCCTGGCGCAGCTCGGGTACGCGTGCGACGACGACGCCGCGATGGCCGCCTCGCTGCGGCTCTTCCAGAGGGAGCATGGGCTCTCCGTGACGGGTGAGAACGACCCGGCGACCCAGGCGAAGCTGGTGGAAGTCTTCGGCGCGTGACGCTCAGGCGAAGCGGCCCGGCGGCCCGGCGCCGGTCATGCTCCGGGCGGTGGCCTTCGCCTCCGGCAAGCTCTCGCGGTACAAAGCGCTTCAGGGTGGCGGCCACGCTCGGAACGTCTGGAACGTCTGGAACGGCTTGACGTGAGGGCGCTCGCCGACCTCCTGGCGCGCGTGGCCTTCCGCGGGGCCTACCGGCTGCTGAGCGTCTACTGGTTCCTCGCGCGCCCGGAGACGCAGGGCGTGTGCGTGGGCGTCTGGCACGGGCGCGAGGTGCTGCTGATCAAGAACTCCTACAAGCCCTCCTTCTCACTGCCGGGGGGCGGTCCCCACCGGGGGGAGGCGTGGCCGGAGACCGGCGCGCGCGAGCTCCGCGAGGAGGTGGGTCTCCACATCCCTCCGGACCAGCTCAGCGCCGCGTTCGAGATCGTCTCCACCGAGGAGCACAAGCGCGACCACGTCCGCTTCTTCGAGGTCGACGTCCCATCCCGCCCTCCCATCGTCATCGACCGCCGGGAGGTGGTCTGGGCGGAGTTCGTCGACTCCCGCGACGCGCTCTCGCGCCCGCTGGGACCGGTCATGCGCGCCTACCTGGAGGACGCGCTGCGGCGGCGAGGCTCGTGAAGACCGCGGGCGGAGATCTCTCAACCCGTCACGGCTGCTTGTTCTTCTCATCCCAGGGCATCGGCTGCCACAGCTCGACCTTGTTGCCTTCGGGATCGAGGATCCACGCAAAGCGGCCGTTCTCGGCTGACTCCGGCCCCTTGACGATCGCCACACCGTCGCGGCGCAGCTGCGCCAGCAGCGCGTCGAGGTCATCCACGCGGTAGTTGATCATGAAGCTCGATGCGCTCGGGCTGAACCACTCGCTGTCCTTCTCCGCGACGTTCCAGACGGTGAGGCCGCGATCCTCCGCCTTGTCCTCCGGCCACTTCAGGATCGCGCCGCCCCACTCCTCGAGCGCCAGCCCCAGGTGACGCGCATACCAGGCCGCGAGCTGCTTGTGATCCGACTTCGACTTGAAGAAGACGCCCCCGATCCCGGTGACTCTCGCCATGGCCGCACTATGCCAGCGACCAGGGTCACCGGCCCTGGATTTCGAGCGGCGGTGACACTCCCGGGTGGCTCCGGTGCTCCACGGAGCGGCCGGTCAACCAGGGAAAAACAATGCGAAATTGCTGGAAAGTGATGATCTGTAGCGTGACGATGGCAGGGCTCACCGGGTGTCCGCAGCCGGTGACGCCGGACCCGGCGAGGTGCGAGGTTGCCGTCGATCGCCCCACCGGCGCGGTGGCCGACGGCGCGGACCAGGTGCAGGTCCGCGTCACCGTGCGGGACTCCGCTGGACAGCCGGTCCCGGGCGTGCAGGTGGAGCTCGCGGCGACGGGAACGGGGAACGCGCTCCTCCAGCCGGCGGCGCCCACGGACGGCTCGGGCGTGGCCATCGGGACGCTGGCCACCACGGTGGCGGAGAGCAAGACGATCTCCGCCTCCATCTCCCAGGGGGCCATCCCCTCGACGGCGACGGCGGTCTTCTCGGCGGTCGTGTCCGGTCAGCTCGCCTTCGTCCGGGAGCCCACCACCGTGGAGCTGTATTCGCGCCTGCCTCCGGTGACCGTGGCCATCCTGGATAGCTCAGGAAACCTGACGAGCTCGACGGCGATGGTGACCGTGTCGCTGAGCGACAACCCCTCCGGGGCCATCCTCCAGGGAACGACGACGGTGACGGCGGTCAACGGAATCGCCGCGTTCATGGACCTCTCGGTCGACCACTTCGGCTCTTATCGGCTGAGCGCCAGCTCCGCGACGCTCGGCGGCGCCCAGAGCGCCAGCTTCACCATCACCTCCCCTTCCACCGACGTGACCGGCACCAGCATCACCCACCACATCCTCGAGGACGGCAGCGTCCTGGATCGCCCGCAGGACCTCAGCAACTCCGTCGTCGCCGCCTACATTCTCGAGAGCGCCGGGTCGTACACGATCATCAACGGCACCGGAACGAGCGCGGGGACCTTCCGCATCCCGAACGTGCCCGCCGGCGCCCGGTACTTCCTTCGCCACCAGGACAGCTTCCTGGGCAACAATTTCTTCGAGACGACCGCACGCACGGTGGACCTGGGGCGCTACCAGTTTGGCCGGCCGGACGTCGCGTCCGCCAGCGCCGGGACGGTCCATCACAACTCGTTCAGCGGGATGAAACCCTGGACGCTGGACGGCAACTCGGGCGAGGCCGACTGGCTGGAGATGACCTCGGCCAACGCGAACCTCTCGTTCACCCAGCTGGACACCTACTCCAACCCGGCCGTCTCCATTGGCGCGGGCGAGACCCAGTTCAACGCGACCACGGACTACGGCCTCCTGGCCCAGCGCGGGCTCCAGCCGCTGCTGGTGGATGCCTCCAGAGGCGATCGGACGTACCTGACCCAGCTCACCTTGAGGGATGCAGGCCCCTGGGTTGACGGCAACGGAACCGTCATCCAGCAGAACACGTACCGCGCGGTGGACAGTGCATGCGGGCCACTCACGGCGACCGTGGCGGACGGCCAGTCCTCCACCCTGACCGGCACCTTCTCCACCGTGGCGCAGCAGAGTCTGCCGTTGAGCTGGTTGATCAAGGAGAGCACGGCCGCGTCGTTCGGCGGCTTCCGCGCGGCGGTCAGTCCGGTCGCGTCGACCACCGACCACACGTTCGGCCTGTTCGCGCTCCCCTCCGGCGTCCATGACTTCGCGGGCGCCCGGGCGCCGCGGTTGTTGCAGATGGTCCTGCCCGACCTGGCGTCATCGCCGCAGCGCGATCAGCAGCTCACCCTCCGGTACGGGAACCCCTTCCCCGCCGGCTGGACGGCGGTCGCCGACGCGAGCACGGTCTTCCGGGTGCCGGTCACGGTGCCGCGCGTCGGAGGCGGGAACACGACCGCGAACGTGACCGCGCGCCTGGTTGCAACCGATCGCCTGTCCGCCTTCCCGACCACGCCACTCCGCCCGCAGATCAGCCCGATCACGAACGCGCTCATCGAGGGGACCGACTTCCAGTCCAGCCAGACGCTCGTCAACACCACGCCCCTGGTGCACTGGAACGCACCGGCGATAGGGGTGCCGACGTACTACGCGGTGGTGCTCCGCAAGCTTTCGGCCGGGCCTACCGGCGGCGCCACCCAGCAGGTCGTCGCCCGCCTGGTCACTCGCGCGAACCTGCTCTGGGTGCCGCCGGGGATCCTCGAGGCCGGCAGCCACTACGTGGTCCAGATCCGGGCGGTCATCAAGGGCGCATACTCCGTGGAGACCGCGCCCCACGGCGGGGGCTTCCCGGTTCACTCCGCGGAGGCGGTGAGCGGCCTGCTCAGCGTGCCCTGAGCCCGGCGGAGCTCGCAGACGATGGCCCGGCGGCCGTCCTCGCTTCGAAGCCTGGACGGCCGACTGCTGGCGGCAGGGGACAGGTGGGCTGCATGAGAGGCAGACTCCGGCCCGCGATGAGGGCGCTCGTGCTGGGTGGCGGCGGCATCACCGGCGTGGGCTGGGAGATCGGCCTGCTCGCGGGTCTGGCCGACGCCGGGCTCGACCTGTCCGTCGCGGACCCGCCGGACCTGGTGGTCGGGACCTCGGCGGGATCGGTCGTGGGCGCCCAGGTCGCCTCGGGCGTGGATCTGCAGGAGGCCTACGCCCGCCAGCTCGCGGCCCCCGTGCACGAGATCGGTTCGAGGATGAAGCCGGGGACGCTGCTCCACTTCGGCTGGGCGGCGCTGAGGGCCCCGGACGCGGCGCAGTTCGCGGCGCGCATCGGACGCATGGCCCTGGCCGCGCCCACGGTGTCCGAAGCCGATCGGCTGGCGGTGATCGCGTCCCGCCTGCCGGTGAGGCGCTGGCCGGAGCGCCGGCTCCTGCTCTCGGCGGTGGACGCGCTCACCGGCGAGGTGAAGATCCTCGACCGCGACAGCGGGGTGCCGCTGGTGGAGGCGGTGGCCGCGAGCTGCGCCGTGCCCGGAGTCTGGCCCCCGGTGACGATCGGCGGCCGCCGCTACATCGACGGCGGGGTGAGGTCCGGGACGCACCTCGATCTCGCCCGGGGATGCGCCTGCGCGATCGCGCTGGTGCCGCTGCCGCGCTCGTTCGGCCCCATCACCTCCGCCGCGGAGCACGCGCGCCAGCTGGAGCAGCAGGGGAGCCAGGTGCTCATCGTCAGCCCCGACGCGGCGGCGCGGAAGGCGATCGGCCGGAACGTGCTCGATCCGCGGCGCCGCGCGCCGGCCGCGCAGGCTGGACGCGCCCAGGCGCAAACCGTCGCCAGCCGGGTCCGCGGCCTGTGGCGCCCGGGCGCCTGAGTCAGGAAGGCTCGACTCAGGTCCAGCTCCACGCGATCAGCGCCCACTCATCGGTCGCGTCGCGGTACGTGGTGACCGTGCGGAAGCCCACGCGCTGGTGCGCGCGCAGGGAGCGCGTGTTGCGCGTCGCGACCTCGGTGATGACCAGGTCGAACTGCTCCTGGTAGCGCGCGCGATGCTCCGCGTAGAGCGCATCGAACACGCCGGTGCCCCGGTGTGACGGAGCGACCGCGATCTGTCCCATGACGTACCAGCGCGCGTTCGCCTTCGGGCCCAGCTCCGCCGCCGGCAGCCGCTCGATCAGCGCGAACATGGGCTCCAGGATCGGCAGCAGGACGCGCGTCTCCTTCGGCATCACCAGCGCGTAGCCCACGATGGCGCCGCGCGCATCGCGGGCGACGACGCTGGGCGCGAGCGCGTGCATCGCCCGCAAGATGTCCAGCGTGTGCTCGACGGTGACGAAGCCGTCCTGCGTCGGCGCGCGGCTCGCCCTCTGCAGCACGAGGACGCCCTCCAGGTCGCGGTCCGATTCGACCAGCCCGACGCCGGCGAGCCCGCGGTCCCCCGCCGATGGATCGGCGGGGCCCGGCGAAGCCAGGGTCGTCATCTGGCCCTCCGCGCTCGGGTCATGGGTGGCAAAACCTAGCAGCCCGGAGCCGCTCGATGCGCTTGAAGCACTCGATGCTCGCCCCCCCCGTCGCGCGCTCCGCCAGTCGGAGGTAGATTCGGCCCCCACCGCGCACGGAGGAAACCCCATGGGCGATCGCTTCCAGGACACTTTCATGGACACCGCGCACGAGCTCGACGCGGCGGACAAGACCGACGAGCTCTGCTGCGTGTTCCAGCGGGACTGGACGCGCAGGCTGTACGGCGAGTCCGTCGTGGCGCAGGCGCCGCTCTCGCTGTGGCACCTGTACAAGGACTCCGGCGACCCCTGGGGTCCGGTGACGGCCTGCGTGATGACCAAGATCGGCGAGCGCGTGTCGGCGCTCGTCCCGGGTCGATGGCATCGCGCCCAGGGCTGGCGCGGGACACCCTTCGGGGACGGCGTCACCGGGCACACCGTCAGCGTGTACGCCGGCCAGAACGGCCGCGTCCTCGTCTATGACAGCGCGAAGGACCGGAACGAGCGCGTCACCAGCACGACCTGGCCGGCCTATTCGGCGCAGTACACGGGCGGCGTGGCGATCGCCGTGCTGCGGGAGCCATCCGCGAATCCTTGACGGCGCGCCCAGGCCCTGAGGCGGCGGCGCCCGCCGCCGCGGCCGCGCGGTCCGCCCTGGCGGCGCCACACCTCGCCGAGCGCGCGCCCGACCTCACCGCCCGCGCCCGCGCCGCCCTGGGCCGGGCCCTGCTCGGCGGGGCCGACGCTCCCCAGGCGGCGGAGCTGCTGGACCAGGCACGCCGCTTCTTCTCCGCCGATCCGAAGCGCTACGACCGCGAGCTGGCGGGGATCTCCGCCGCGGCCGCCACCCGCTGACGGCGAGGCGGGCGCCGGCGGTGGTTCACCGGCCCGCGCGCGCCTGCTCGTAGAGGTCGAGCACCGCGCGCGCCACCTCCTCGTTGGAGCGGAGCGTCCGGCTCACCCGCTCGCCCGAGAGCGACGCCCGCACCACCGCCTCGGGCGTCAGCTCGCGCACCACCACGTCGGCGAGGCCCGGCAGCGCGCCCTCGTCCACCGCCACCACCCGGACGCCGCACGTCCGGGCCTGGGCCGCCGCGCGCCCGCTCCAGTCGTTCCCCAGCCCGAGGAGCCACACCTCGTCCAGCGCCTGGAGCCACTCCACGAACCGCTCCGCCTGCTGGTATCCGGCCCACGTGACCGCGGGATCGAGGCCCAGCTCCCGCACCTTGCCGCGCAGCTCCTCCTCCAGCTCGCCGTCGCCCACGATCGCCAGGTGGGCGCCGGGTCGAGCGTCCCGCAGCCGGGCGAACGCGCGGAAGCCCAGCTCGTGCCGTCGCGACGGGTGGAAGTTCGACACCATGCCCACCAGCGGCTCCCCGCGAACGCCGAGCCGTTCGCGGAGCGCGGGCACCGACGCCGCGGGACGGAACCCCGGATCCAGCAGGGAGGGCAGCACCCGGACGCGCCGGTCCGGAAGGCGCGCCGCGTCCGCCGCGGTGGGCACGGTATACGCGTCCGCGCGCGGGAGGCCCCGGCCCAGCGACCGCGGCGAATGGATGGACCGCACCAGCGCCGCCCTCCGCGGCCGGCCGATGCGGCAGAGGTAATGATCGTGGCTGAAGTGGCAGTGGAGGACGTCCTCCTCCCGCCGGCCGATCCGGCGGATGTCCCGGAGGAGCGCGAGCGGGGTGGACTTCACCGACAGCTCCAGCCCCCCCTCGTCGAGCAGCTCCAGCGCGCGCAGCCGGGGAATCACCGGCTCCTCGGCGCGGGGCGACAGGCGCTTGCGCTCCACCGCGATGGAGGCCTGGTGGCCGAGCGCGCGCTGCGCCAGCGCCAGCAGGGCCACGTTCTCCGCGGGGCCGCTCCAGTTCGGGGTGGAGAGCAGGTGGAGGATCCGCATCGCAGCCTAGGCGCTGACGGTCCGGCGGCCCGGTGACGACAGCAACCCCTGGAGCGAACGCCAGGCCTGGTCCACATCCAGGTCGAGCATGCAGCGGAAGTGACCGAGCGGGCAGCGGCGCCGGCCGAAGAACGAGCACGGGGAGCAGGGCAGTCCCGCGAACAGGACCGAGTGCCCCTGGAACTGAAACATCTTCGGGTCCGTGGAGCCGAAGAACGCCAGCGTGGGGACGCCGAGCGCGCGCGCCATGTGCATGGGGCCGCTGTCGTTGGCGACGAAGGCGGCGCAGCGCGAGATGAACCCCCCGAGCTCCTCCAGGTCCAGCGAGACGATGGAGGTCCCGGGCGCCGCTTCGGCCAGCTTCCGGTACAGCTCCGCCTCGGAGGGCTCGCCCGAGGCGACCACCTGGTACCCCGCCGCCATGGCTCGCCGGGCCAGGGCGCCGAAGCGCTCGACCGGCCACCGCTTGGTCTCCCAGGCGGTGCCCGGGGACATGCCGAGCATCGGCCGATCGGGGTCCACACCCTGGGCGCGGAGCTTCCGGTCCGCCCGCTCCACCGCACCGGGCGAGAGGAAGAGAGAGAGCCGTCCGCGCGGGAGCGGCCGGCCCACCAGCTGCTCCACCGCGGCGTGGTAGCGATCGGCGAGGAAGGTCCGCGCGGGGGGCGGGCGGCGGCGGACGACCTTCACCGCCACCGTCTCCAGGAAGTCGCGCTTGTGCCAGACGACGTGCGGCCCCGGGAGCAGCAGCCGCAGCACCTTGCTGCGGAGCTTGTCGTGGAGGTCGAGCACCACCCCGACCCCCATCTTGCGCAGCCGCATCCCCAGGGCGAACGGGCTCTCGTCCGGCAGGACGGGGATGACCTCGTCGACGTTGGGGTTGTGCTGGACCACCGGGGCCAGCCGCGCCTTGACCGCGTAGAGGATGCGCGTCTGCGGCCAGGCACTCCGCAGGGCTTCGATGGCTGGCGAGGTCAAGATGACGTCGCCCAGCGCGCTGAACCGCAGGATCAACACCTTCTCCGGCTGGGGTATCCCGACGAGGGGCTTCAAGATCGCCGTCCGCGCGCTCCTGTGCGCCCTGTAGCACGGCAGGTGCTCACAGCACACCCACCGCGCGCCCACCGCTCACTGGCTCTGGCAGGTCCGTCCCGGGGGCCCGTCGGTGAGGGTCATGCACTTGAGGGGCGCGGGGCAGTCGAAGTCCAGCCAGCAGGGGATCTCACAGGTGTCATGCGGCCCGCCGAGATCGCCACCGTGCAGGCACTCCTGGCCGCTGGCGCACGAGGACGTCTCGGCGCAGCTCTGGTGCAGCCCTTCCGTGGAAGGGGCGCCGCACGCCGCCGCCAGCGACACCAGGACCGCCAGTCCTGTCTTCCGGATTCGCATGCGGTCGCCAGTTGCCACCCATGTGCCAGCCCGGAAGTGCGCGTGATCGCGCGGGAACGCCACGGAGGGTGGGGCGGCGCGGCTCAGAAAGCTGAGACCACGGGGTTGAAGATCCGCGGCTCCACGCCGATCTCCTCGGGTCAGAGGAGCCCGCGGCGCTTGATGTCCTGGGCGGCGTCGTCGTAGCGATCGAACGCGAACGCGCCGGCGAAGCGCGGCGAATCGAGGGGCTCCTCGGTGACGCGGTGGATGTAGATCCCGGCGACGCGGTCGGCGTGCTCGCGGGCGACGCGCCTGTAGATCTCCGGGTCGTGCTCGCCGCTGTCTCCGATGAGCAGGAATCGGCGTGCGGGGAGCGTGGCCAGCACCTCCTCGATACACCGCACCTTGTACGCCTCGTGGTCGAAGAGGGAGTCCGCCTCGGGACCGATGCCGAGGTCCTTGAGGAGCATGGGGGCGACGGGGAACTTCCGCAGCTCGAAGAACGAGCGGAGCCGGGGCTCGAGGTTCCACGGGCTGCCCGAGACGAAGACCAGCGGCGCTCCCGCCGCGACGAGCCGCTGGTAGAGGTCGGCGGCGCCCTCGAAGGTCTCCATCTCCTCCGGCGTCGAGAGCAGCACTCGCTTGATGAGGCCGGCCTTGTCGCGCACACCGGTCAGCAGGACGGTGTCATCGATATCACTGATGACGCCGATGCCCGGATCCCCGGAGTGGACCAGTGCCCGCCCTTCGATGGGCTCGGCGCGCAGGGACTTCCCCGCGAGCGTGGCCCGGAGGGGCCAGGTCCCGGGTGGAAGGGGGCCTTCGAAGCGCACCCGGAAGAAGCCTTCCTGGTCGGTCCCGGCGACGCCGCGGCGGGCGGACGGCTCATTGGTGACGAGCAGCTCCACGGCCACCTCGACGCCCGCGATCTCGTCCGTCTCCAGCAGCTGCCAGGTGGCGCGGAGCCGGCCGAGCGTGCCCGTCCGTGAGTCCCCCAGCACCGGGCGCCCCCCTTCGAGCACCCTGCCGCGGACCGTCAGTCCAGTGTCGGCGTGCCCGTAGGAGACGTAGAGATCGCAGTAGCAGTCCTTGAGGCCCACGGCGGGCATCCTGCCACATCCCGGCACGCTCAGGAGCCGCCCATCTTCTCCGAGCGCTGGTTCCTCGCGCGCTGCAGCTCCTGCTGTGGCCGGGCCGCGTACCGCCGCGCCTGCTCCACGAAGAAGCGGGCCAGCTCTCCGGGGAGGGTGTCGCTCTCCGGGATGTCCTGGCGCGTGTAGGGGTAGATCGTCCTCTGCGTCGTCGGGTCGAAGGCCCGCGTCCCCAGGCTCTGCTCGCGGTCCAGGAACACCTGCGAGGTGGGCACGACGATGCGCGCCGGAGCCTCCCGGCCCGGACGCCTGGCGGTCCACACCGCGACCGTGTGATTCGAGGTCGGCCAGAACAGCCCCACGTCCTTCACGCCGAGCCGGCGCACCAGGAACGCGAACAAGGCCGAGAGCTCGTCGCACTCGGCGGTCGCGGTGGCCCGGGAGCCGCCGTCATCCTCCGGGACGGCTGCGCCCTTCCACTGGGTCCAGATGGCGTCGGACCGCGGCTCCCGATTGGTGACCGCCCACCGCAGGCGCCAGAAGCCGCCGTCCCGGGTGGCCTCGAACACCAGCTTGACCCGCACGTACTCCCGCAGGGCCTGCGGGTCATCCAGGAGGCGTTCGGCCCCCGCGAGCGCGCGCAGCTCGGCGGCGACCGCCGGGTCCTTCTCCATGTCCCGGGCGACGGCCTCGAGCGCCTGGACGAGCTGCCCGACGGTGACCTGCCGTTGCCCCTCGAACGGGGGCGCGGGGCCGTTGGCACCCTGGGAAAGGACGAGCGCCGAGAGCACGGCGAGGAGCGGGGACATGCTCCTCGCAGTATCCCAGAGGCGAGCTAGATCGAGCTCCTCCGGGCCTTCCTGGCCACGCGGAGCAAGGCGAACAGGAAGACCATCATCCACGCCGCCGAGCCGGATGCCCCCGGCCGCAGGTCGCACCCGCAACCGGCCCCGCGGGCGTTCACCGTCACCTTGAACGTGCAGGTCGCGGCGTGTCCCGCCCCGTCGCGCGCGGTGACGTCGACGACGGTCTCGCCGACGGGGAAGCTCGTTCCCGCGGGCGCGCTGTACGAGATGGACGGCGCCGGGTCGACACTGTCCGTCGCCGTCGCC